>Ga0256405_10000261_pt1 | contig 176248 bp, 161 predicted proteins | sample RumenRJG_02DNA_FD_189096 | JGI IMG/M metagenome (GOLD analysis project Ga0256405, IMG submission 189096) | Bovine rumen microbial communities from Lethbridge, Alberta, Canada - RJG_02 | ecosystem: Host-associated > Mammals > Digestive system > Stomach > Rumen | place: Canada: Alberta... | reverse complement strand
CCGACTGGCTGCGGGAGCGGCTGTGCGCGCTTCCGGAGGTGCGGGACGTGGCCTACGCGAATGATCTCATCGGCGGGTCGGATACTTATATGACGGAGGGTGCGGATTTCGGAGACGGCCAGGTGTCAATGAGCATGATTTACTGCAGCTGGAACCTGCCGCAGGTGCTGGGGCTGGAACTCATTGAAGGAAGAGATTTCAACGAAGGCGAGTTCGGCCCGATTCTGTTCACGCAGGATCTCAAGGCGCACGGCGCTGCGATGGAGGTGTATGCCGATGAATTCGGCGACGGTGCACCGATTGTGGGGTTCATCAAAAATGTGAATATCACTTCCATGCGTAAGGCCGATTCTCCGGTGGCGTTCCAGGTGCATACCCCAAAGGGGCACACCATGCCGTTCGCCTATCTCCGACTGACGGAGGGCTCCGACCGCCTGGCGGCCACCGAGAAGATCCTGACCATCCTCCGGGATATGGACCAGACGATGCCGTTTGAGGTGCAGTTCTACGATGCCATCGGCAAGAACCTTTACAGCGGCGAGGAGCGCCTGCGGCTGGCCGTGTGGCTGTTCTCCCTGCTGGCGGTGCTGCTCTCGCTGGTGGGCATCTGGGGCCAGGTGCTGATGGACGTGCAGTACAAGCGGATGGAGATTTCCGTAAAGCGTGTGTTCGGGGCCGATATGGGGCAGATCACGTCGGAGGGCTTGATGCTGTATCTGCGGACGGTGGCCATCTGTTATGTGATTGCGGCTCCGGTGGGCTGGCTGGTGGTGAAGTATTACCTGCAGCAGTTCGCGCACCGGGTGGGCTTCATGCCGTCGGTGTTCCTGCTGGCGCTGGTGATTGTGGGGCTGCTATGCGCTGCCGTGGTGCTGTATCACTATCTCAAGACCGCCCGGATGAATCCAGCGGAGACGCTGAAGAATGAATAATTTGGCTTCTCATAAGCACTTTAGTTAAACATAAACAAGAATCCTGATGCCGGGCGGGGCCATGGAAGGTTCCGCCCGGCGGATGGAGGAAATAATTGACTTTTGAAGCAGTCTTTTGTACTTTTGTGTGTTTAGTAAGAAAAAGACAATAATGAAGATATTGAGAACATTGATTTGCGCGGCGCTGCTGGTGGCAGGGCTGAGCGGTTGTGAGAAGATCGACGTGAACAAGCTGGAAGGCACTTGGACCGAACAGTATGCCCCCACAGTTTTCGCAATGGATGGATCTGTGACGTTCACCTTCGACGGAAACAATGGCTACCAGCTTCACGTATATGATGCCCTGAGCGGCGAATCTCACGACTATAGCGGCCACTATGCCATCGACTTGATTAACAAGGGCACTATTACCATCAACCCTGCGATGTCGGATTTCAGCAATGTCACATACAAGCTTGTAAAGCTGACATCAAAGGAGATGGAATGGCAGAAGGAGGGTACGACCTATTCTGTCGGGACCTGGGGCTCTGATTACCGGCACTTTGTGAGGGGAAAGTAGATCCTTCGGCTTCGCCTCAGGAGGACATTCCTTAGAAAGACAGAACTGCCGTCACGTTGAGGTGGCGGCAGTTCTCTTATGTGGATGGGTTTATTTCTTGAAAAAGAAAAACCCCATCTGATGCATGTCAGACGGGGTTTTTAAGTGACTCCCACAGGATTCAAACCTGTAACCTTCTGATCCGTAGTCAGATGCTCTATTCAGTTGAGCTAGGGAGCCGGAATTTCGGATCGCTCCGAAATGTTATTCTGCGTCGGCCTCGGCTTTGGCCTTGGGAGCGGAGAACTTCTTTTCCTTGATTCTCGCCTTCTTACCGGAGAGCTCGCGGAGGTAGAAGATCCTGGCCCGACGTACCTTACCGACCTTGTTCAGCTCAATGCTGTCGATGAAGGGGGACTGGAAGGGGAAAATCCTCTCGACTCCGATGCCGCCGGAAACCTTGCGGACCGTGAAGGTACGCGTCTGCGGGGTGGCACCCCTCATCTGGATCACAACACCTCTGAACTTCTGGAGGCGATCCTTGTCGCCTTCTTTGATGCGGTAGGTGACCGTCACCGTGTCACCGGCCTTGAAGTCCGGGTAGGAAGCAACTTTCTCGTTAGCGAAAGACTGCTCAACAACTTTCAATAAATCCATCTCTCAATCACTTTTACGCAACATTACGCACATTTGATAACGACCCGTAAGCGGTTGCTTTCATTTTCGGACTGCAAAAGTACGAAATTTTTTTATATCGCAAAACTTTTTTCGAAATTATTTGAAATATTTTTCCTGCCCGGGCCTCTCCTAGCGCATTTCCGTGTAGGGAATCTTGTCCATGTCGCCATAGTCGAGGTTCTCGCCGGCCATGCCCCAGATGAACATGTAGTTGCTGGTGCCCGCCGCCGCGTGGATCGACCACTCGGGCGACATCACCGCCTGTTCGTTGGACAGCCAGAGCAGTCGTTCTTCCTGCGGTTCGCCCATCAGGTGGCAGATCCGGTTGCCCTGCGGGACATTGAAATAGAAGTAGGCTTCCACGCGTCGTCCGTGCGTGTGCGCCGGCATGGTGTTCCAGACGCTGCCCGGTTTCAGTTCCGTGAGGCCCATCTGCAGCTGGCAGGGGCCCTCTTCCAGGACATTGTTGACGATCAGCTGGTTGATGACGCGGTCGTTGCTCTCTTCCATCTTTCCGGCCGGGAAGGAGTTGGCCTTCAGGCTGCCGTCGCGTCCATCGATGGTGATCAGCTGGGTCTTGTATTCCTTGTGGGCCGTGGCGGAGTTGAGGTAGAACTTCGCCGGTTTCGCGGCGTTCTTGCTCTGGAAGGTCACGTCCTTGTGGCCACGGCCGACATAGAGCGCGTCCTTGAAGTGCAGTTCGTATGACTGTCCGTCCACGGTGACGATGCCGTCACCGCCCACGTTGATGATGCCCAATTCCCTGGAGAACAGGAAATAAGGGGCTTTGAGCGCGTCGATGGACTCGAGTTTCAGGGCCTTGCCTACAGGCATGGCACCGCCGAAGATGAGACGGTCGTACATCGAATACGTCAGCAGGATCTTGCCCGGGGCCATCACCTTTTCCATGATGAAGCTGTCGCGGAGACGCTGCGTGTCGTAGTTTTTGACATCATCGGGGTGGCAGGCCCGCTGGATGGTCCAGGAAGTTTGCGCGCCTGCGGACACGATGCACAGCAGTGCGACGGCGGTAGTGAGGATTCTTTTCATATTCCGTTTTCTTTTGTTGCTTGCATGAGAAGGGTTTCCTTGATGATGCGCCGGCGGTTGATGACGGCCAGCACGGTGGTCAGGATGACGAGCAGGGCGCTCCCGACGATCTTGAGGTCATGGACGCAGTGGAAGATGATCCAGGAGAAGATGCTGGAGGCGAAGTCCAGCGAACCGCCCAGGAATCCTTCCGGAATCTGCACTGCGGCGTCGCCCGTCCGGGCGAATACGTCCTGCGCCGCCTGTGTGAAGAAGGGGGCGAGGTCGGTGACGAAATACAGGCCCACCACCAGGGCGACGAGGCCGATAAGGAAGGTCTTGACGACATTGCCCTTCGTGTAGGGGAGTACCACCGGGAAGAGGTAGAACAAGCCCGCGAGGGAGGCCAGCGGCAGGAATTCGTTGTCGGGCAGGATCACGGACAGGAAGAGGATCACGGGGATCAGCAGCAGGGAGACGACCAGGGTGGTCGGATGGCCGATCACCAGGGCCGGACTCATGCCGATGTTGAAGCCCGCGGAATGCTTGAACTTCCTTTCCACCAGGCTCTTGGTCGCTTCTGCGATGGGTTTCAGCCCTTCGATGAAGAGGGTCGTGATCCGGGGAATCAGCTCCATCACCGCGCCCATCTTGATGCCCAGGCCGAGGATCTTCGGGATGCTCTGCACGACCTCGCTCCAACTGCGGCAGGAAAGTCCGCCGATCAGGCAGCCGACGAGGACGCCCAGGAAGAGCGGCTCGCCCAGGATGCCGAATTTCTTCTTCATCCCTTCCGCGTCGATGTCGAGACGGTCCATGCCGGGAATCTTGTCCATCGCCTTGCCGAGCACGACGGCGAAGGGGACGAATCCCTGGCAGAACGGCTGCGGGATCGAGATTCCGTCCACGTCCTTATAGAAGGCTTGGAAATCCTTGGTCGTCAGGTCGGCCATCACGAGCGTGATGATGAAGCAGATGACGGCGGCGAAGAAGCCCCACCAGATGCTGTCCGTCGCGAAGTACACCACGGCGCCGATGAAGGCGTAATGCCAGTAGTTCCACAAGTCGATGTTCACGGTCTTGGTCGCGCGCAGGAGCAGCAGGAGGATGTTGATGCCCAGGCAGACCGGGATGATGAAGGCGCCCACGGTGGTGTTGTAGGCGACGGCCGCGGCCGCGGGCCAACCCATGTCGAAGATGCCGAGGTTGAGGTGGTAGATGTCCGCCATCGCCGCCAGGGGAGCGCCCAGGCTGCTGGTCAGCAGGGCCGTCACGACGGAGAGACCGACGAAACCGACGCCCACCTTCAGGCCGCTGCCGAGGGCTTTCCCGGGTTTGATGCCGATGCAGATGCCGAGGATCGTGAAGATGACCGGCATCATGACCGCGGCGCCCAGTCCGATGATATAGCTGAATACTTTTTCCATATGTCGTCCGATTTCAGGATGTTACGGCTGTTTGCCGATGTAGGCGAGGATCCCGCCGTCCACGTAGAGGATCTGTCCGTTCACGGCGTCGGATGCCTTTGAGGCGAGGAACACCGCAGCCCCTCCCAGTTCATCCGGATTGAGCCAGCGGCCCGCAGGCGTCTTCGCGCAGATGAATGCGTCGAAAGGATGCCGGCTGCCGTCCGGCTGTTTCTCGCGCAGGGGAGCGGTCTGCTGGGTGGCGATGTAGCCGGGGCCCAGGCCGTTGCACTGGATGTTGTAACCGCCGTATTCGGAACAGATGTTCCGGGTCAGCATCTTGAGCCCGCCCTTCGCAGCGGCGTAGGCCGACACCGTCTCCCGGCCCAGTTCGGACATCATCGAGCAGATGTTGATGATCTTCCCTTCACGGCGCTCCATCATCTCGGGCACCACGGCGGCGGAAGCGATGTACGGTCCCACCAGGTCGATGTCGATGACCTGCTGGAACTGGGCGCGTGTCATCTCATGCATCGGGATGCGCTTGATGATGCCGGCGTTGTTCACGAGGATGTGGATGGGGCCGATCTCGGCGTGGATTTTCTCGACCAGCGAGGCGACGGCCTTCTCGTCGGTGACATCGCAGATGAAGCCGCTGACGTTCTCGATGCCGGCCTTCCGGTAGTTTTCCAGACCCACTTGGAGGTTCTTCTCCGTACGGCAGTTGAAGATGATGTGGTCCGCGCCGGCAAGGGCGTACGCCTTGCCGATTTCGAAGCCGATGCCGTATGCGCCGCCTGTGATCCAGGCATTTTTCCCTTTCAAGGAAAACAGATTCAAGTAATTCATTCCGTATCGTTTTGTTTTCAAATATACAATCGTTTGCATTAATTTGCAAATGAATCTGGAGGGCAGGCCGTCAGGCCCTCAGCAAACCTCCTGCAGGGCGCCCGTCGCGGAGTCGATGATGAATCCGCGGACCGTGACGTCGCGGGCCATCAGCGGATGCTCCCGGATGGTGGCCACCGTACGGCGGACCGAGTCCTCCGTGTCATGGAATCCTTCCAGCCAGGCGTCCAGGTCGACGTCGCTGCGCTGCAGCGCCTCTTCCGGGATACCCCGCCGGCGCATCTCCTCCCGGAAGTGCCCGAAGGACATGTGGCAGGCCCCGCACGCGGTGTGCGCCACGACCATGATTTCCTCCACGCCGAGCTCGTAGACGGCCACGATGAGGCTGCGCATCGCCGAATCCCAGGGGGAGGGGACGAGCGCACCCGCGTTTTTGATGATCTTGGCATCGCCGTTCTGCAAACCCAGCGCCTCCTGCAGCAGGACGGACAGCCGGGTGTCCATGCAGCTGAGAACCGCCAGTTTCTTGTCGGGGAACTTGTCTGTCAGGTGCGCCTCGTATCCCTTCGAAGCGACAAATCCGCGGTTGAACGCGAGTACATCATCGATATTGCTCATGGGGGTCATATTGTTACCTTACAAAAATAATGATTTCTTCCGATATGGCCACTATCCGCTCCTTTCCCCCGGCTACCCTTCGGAAGCCATTCGCCCGGAGGGGGATGCGCGCAGCGCAAGTCTGGCCTGCTTTGATATTCGCCTGGAATTGTTATATTTGTAAAAAGTTGATCCCTTGCTCCTTCGCATATGAAAAAGACGTTCCTCCTGCCGGCAATCCTGCCGGCGCTCCTCCTCATCCTCGCCGCAGGCACCGTCCCGCTCCGCCCCGAATACGGCGCATCCCCGGACACCTGGCCCGGAAAGGGCACCGGCACCGAAAAAGGCGTAACATACACGTACGACTGCCCGGACGAGCCCTGGGAAGAATCCCTTGGCAATCACCGCGCCGTGATCCGCGTTCCCCGCGCCGCCCGGTCCGCGCATCTGGTCTATCACTGGAGAAGACACGGAGAAAGCGTCGCCGACCACCGCTTCCTGCTCATCGACGCCGCCAGCGGAGACACCGTCCGGAACGTCCTCCGGCGACAGGTCGACAATGAAGTGTGCGACATCGTGTTCGGCCCGGTGGAAAAGGGGACTTATTATTTCTATTACCTGCCCTATACCGTGCATTACGGATTCGGGTACTGCCAGAACCAGTACCTGCCCGCGGAACCGGCGCCCGCTCCGGACTGGGACGCCGGCACACCCGTCCCGGCGAAAGTCCGCCGCGTCGAGTCGCGGACGGTCTCGGATTCCTTCTTCCCGATGGAGCTGCCTGCGTCACCCGCCGAGCGCGAGCGCTACCTTGCCGCACAGGGAGGCAGGGAAGGCCGCCTGCTCGTCTTCCCGGAAGACCGGAAATACCCCGCTGCGATGCGGACGGAGATTCCCGTGCGCTGGCTGCGGACAAAGCAGGGGAGCGGATTCCGCGGAACGGCGGCGCCTGAGGAATACTATGCCTTCCAGGTGTGCGTATGGGCCCCGGATGCCCCGGTCGGAAAACTCTCTTACCGCATGACGGATCTGCGCCGGGGCGACGACGTCATCCGCGCCTCGGCCGTCACCTGTTTCAATACCGAAGGCATCGGCCCGTACGGGGATCCCGTTACGTTCGATGTTACCGTGCCGCAGGGAAGCGTGCAGCCCCTTTGGTTCGGCGTCGATCTCCCGGCCGGCCTGCATAAGGGAACTTACAAAGGCACGTTGACCCTGCAGGACGATGCCGGCCGGACGGCCGAAGTGCCCGTTGCCTTGAAAGTGAAAGGGAAGCCCCTCGTGGCGCGCGGCGATGACGAGCCCTGGCGGCACAGCCGCCTGCGCTGGCTCAATTCCCGCCTCGGGCTCGGCGACAAGCCGACCGCTCCCTATGTACCGATGTCCTATTCCGGCGACACGGTCCGCTGCCTGGGCAGGGAGGTCGCCTTCGACCGCGCTTCCGGCGCGCCGCGCCAGATCCGCGCCTGGGGACGTGACATCCTTTCCGCACCGCTGCGTTTCTCGGTGGTCGCCGGCGGGAAAGAAAGCTTCGCCCCGGCCGAGATCAGCGGTCTCGACCTGACGGCAGGAGCCCTTACCGGCCAGGGTATCAGCCATTTCCAGGACTTCGACCTCCGTTTCGACGTCCGTTTCGAGTTCGACGGATGGCTCTGCACCCGCTATACGATCGAACCCCGGAAAGAACTCTCCATCGATGATGTCCGTCTGGAGATCCCCGTCAAGGAAGACATTGGACAGTATTTCATGGGCCTCGGCCTGCACGGACAGGAGACGCCCCGGTCCTTCACCGGAGGTTGGGACGGTCCTGTGACAACGGTCGACGCCGCCGGACGGAATGTCCCGAAGCCGGAGGGCGACGACCTTCTCTGGCCCTTCGACGGCTGCTGGATCGGCCGGGCCGAGGCGGGGCTCCAAATCGATTTCCGGGGGGCATCCTACACCGGACCGCTGCTGAATGTCTATCATCCGGCCTATCCCGACAGCTGGTACAACGGCGGGAAGGGCCGCTTCTCGATCCGCAGGACTCCCGGGACCGTCCGGCTGACTGCCAGCGGCGGCGCGCGCACCCTGGCTGCCGGTCAGCCGCTCTCGTTCGAATATGCAATGGTCATCACTCCGGTGAAGGAAGTGCCGGCCGCGGCGCGTTTCACCGACCGCTATTACCATACCGGCGATCCGGCTACGCTCAAACCCTCCGACGACGTGATCGCTTCCGGCGTACGGGTCGTGAACGTCCATCACGGCACGCCGGTCAACCCTTTCATCAACTATCCTTTCCTGACCCAGGATACCCTCAGCCGCTTCACGGCCGACCTGCATGCGAAGGACGTCAAGGTGAAGATCTATTATACCGCCCGCGAACTGAGCAATGCGCTGCCCGAGATCTGGGCGCTCCGCAGCCTGGGTCACGAAGTGCTCAGTGCCGACAACGGCCTCGCCCCGGGCAAAGGCCATCCCTGGCTGCAGGAACACCTGGAAGGAGACTATACCCACCAGTGGTACCACCATTTCGACTACGATGTGCCGGGGCACCGCAGCGCCGACGCCGCCCTGCTGACGGCGGAAGGGGATTCCCGGTGGTTCAATTACTACGTGGAAGGCCTGGCCTGGGTAATTCGCAACCTCGACGTGGACGGCCTGTACATCGACGATGTCACCTTCGACCGCCGCATTCTCAAGCGGATGCGCCGGGCGATGGAAAGCGTGAAGCCCGGCTGCCTGATCGACCTGCACTCCAATACCTGGTTCTCCAAGGGGCCGGCCGTGCAGTACACGGAGATCTTCCCGTATATCGACAAGATCTGGTTCGGCGAGTCATTCCAGTACAATGCGATGAGCCCGGCCTGCTGGCTGGTCGAGTGCTCCGGCGTGCCCTTCGGCCTGCCGGGCGAGATGCTTCAGGACGGTGGAAACCGTTGGCTGGGCATGCAATACGCGATGACCGCCCGTCTGCCGTGGAGCGGCGACAGCGATCCGCGTCCCGTCTGGAAGGTCTGGGATTCCTTCGGTATCGCCGATGCCAGGATCCGCGGCTTCTGGGAAGACGCTCCCGTGGCACAGGCCTCCGACCCTGACGTGAAGGTGACGGCGTATGTCAAAAACGGCCGGACGCTCCTTTCCATCGGCAATTATTCCGATACGCCCCGGACGGTCTCGCTCCGTCTCGACTGGGCGCAACTGGGGCTGGATCCTTCCCGCTGCGTGCTGCGCGCTCCCGAGGTGGACCGGTTCCAGCCGGAGGCCTCCTGGCAAGTCGGAGACCGCATCACCGTGGCTCCGAAACGGGGATGGTTGATCTATGTCGAACCCAGATAATACGAAAGAAAAATGACTGTTTCCAGACGAAACTTCTGCAAGATCGCAAGCGGTCTTGCGCTGGGGGCGATGGTTGCGCCCGTCCCCCTGGAGGCCAAGCGGAGAAAACGGCGGGGCCGTCCTGCCAAACGCGTCTTGATCATCGCTTTCGACGGCATCCGCGTGGACGGCCTGGCCCAGGCGGAGACCCCCAACATCGATGCCCTGATCCGCAGCGGAGCCGCCTCCATGTCGACCCGCGATGTGATGCCGTCCGTCACCCTGCCCAACTTTACGAGTCATCTGACCGGCGCCGGCCCCGAAGTGCATGGGGTGACGGACAACGGCTGGGCGACCGCCCATGCCCTTCCTGCCGTCGTGACGGACGAAGACGGCTATTTCCCGTCGGTCTACCAGGCCTTGAAGACATCCGTGCCGAACATCAAGACGGCCTATTACTGGAACTGGAAGCCCCTGATCGGCCCGATCAACCCGCGTTACATCGACGATGCGCTTTTTGGCGAAAAAGATGCATTTATCCCCTTGTATGACAGGGCGATGTCTTTTCTCTCCGAGAACCGCGACGTCCCTACGTTCACCTTCCTGTACACCGTCCACACTGACCACGCGGGGCACAAATACAAGTGGATGTCCCCGGAATACATCGCGGCCATCGAGGCAGGCGACGTACAGGTGGGAAGGTTGGTCGCCTTCCTGAAGGAGGAAGGCTTGTATGACGATGCGCATATCCTCTTCATCACGGACCATGGTGGCATCGGCAATGGCCACGGGGGAGTCAGTACGGAAGAGATGATCGTCCCGTGGGTCGTCTCCGGCCCCGGCATCAAAGAAGGCTTCACCATCAGCGAACCGAACAATACGGTAAATACAGCAGCGACTGTCCTGCGCCTGTTTGGCGTGGAACAGCCCCTGTGCTGGACCGGCGAAGTGCCGGAATCCATCTTCCTGTAGCTTTCGGCTAGAAGATATTCTTCAGTTTGTCGAAGAGGTTCTTGTCGTCGCGGTTGAGGTCCGGCGTGAAGGATTTGCTGGACCGGATGCGTTCAAGGGCCTCTTTTTCCTCGCGTCCGAGCTTGCGCGGAATCCAGACGAGGATCTTGACGTAGAGGTCGCCCGTGCCGCTGCCGTAGCCGCTGACGGCGGGAAGACCCTTCCCGCGGAGTTTGATGACGGCGCCGGACTGGGTGCCGGCATCGATCTTCACCCTGTAGTTGCCGTCCAGGCAGGGGACCGTGATCTCCGTGCCGAGGATGGCGTCCGTCACCGAGATGGTGGTGGAATAGAAAAGGTTGTTGCCGTCGCGTTTCAGGGCGCTGTGCGGGATCTCCTCGATGAGGACGAGCAGGTCTCCGTTGACGCCGTTGTGCGGCGCGGCGTGCCCTTCTCCGCGCAGGGTCAGCTGCATGCCGTCTTCCACACCGGCGGGAATCTTCACCTTGACCGTCTCCTTCCGGCGGACGAGGCCGGTCCCTCCGCAGGTGCGGCAGGGGTTCGTAACGACCTTGCCTTCACCGCCGCACTGCGGGCAGGTCGTGTAAGTCATCGTACGTCCGAAGAGTGTCGAGGCGACATGCTGTACCTGGCCGCTGCCGTTGCAGTTGGGGCAGGTCTTGATGTCGGAAGCGTTCTTGGCGCCTTTTCCTCCGCAGTCCGGGCAGGGACGGTTGCGTTCGATGGAGATCTCCTTCTCAACCCCCCTGGCGATTTCCTCGAGGGTGAGCCGGACCCGGGTCCGGATGTCGCGGCCGCGGTAGACCTTCTGCCGGGCCTGGCCCTGTCCGCCGCCGAATCCGCCGAATCCGCTGAATCCGCCGAATCCTCCGAATCCACCGCCGAAGAGATCGCGCAGCAGGTCATCCAGGTTCCCGAATCCGCCGCTGAAATCCGGGCCGGCCTGGCCGTCCACGCCGGCGAAGCCGAACTGGTCGTACTTGGCCTTCTTGTCCGGGTCGCTGAGCACGGAATAGGCTTCAGAAGCTTCCTTGAACTTCTCCTCGGCTGTCTTCTTCTCCGCGTCGGTGCCTGACACCCAGCGGTCGGGGTGCCACTTCATCGCGGCTTTCCGGTAGGCGAGTTTGATCTCGTCCACCGTCGCGTTCCTGCCGACGCCCAGTACTTCGTAATAATCTCTTTTTTCAGCCATTTCGATATCCTCCTAGTTGCCGACGACCACCTTGGCGTAGCGCATCACCTTCCCGGCGAATTTGTAGCCGGTCTGGGCGACTTCGATGACCTTGCCTTTCCCATCCTCGCCGGCCGGGATCTGCGCCACGGCCTCATGCAGGTCGGTGTCGAAGGGCTCGCCCAATGCAGGAATGACCTCGAGCCCCTTGGACTTGAGGTACCCCATCAACTTGGTATAGATGAGCTGGGTGCCTTCGAGCGCGGCTTCGTCGCCGGTTTCCTGCAGGACGTGGATCGCCCGCTCGCAGTCGTCCAGTACGGGGAGCAGCCCCTTGATGGTGTCGGCCGCGGCGGAGGCCACGAGGTTCAGCCGGTCTTCGGCCGAACGCCGGCGGAAGGTCTCGAACTCGGCCATTAGGCGGACATAGTCGGCCTTCTCCTTGGCGACCTGCTCTTTCTGCCGGGCCACTTCCTGCTTCAGATCTTCGATTGCATTATCTTGTTTTTCAGCAGTTTCTTGAGTCTGCTGCGCATCGTTTTCCGGGGCGGTCTCCTGCTTCACTTCCGGTTTCTCGACCGTTTTCTTTTCGTTTTTCTTTGCCATGTTTCTGTCGGTTTAGACGGCAAAGATAGGAACAAATAATCTGCCAGCCATGGGCAGGGTGACAGAATGTCAGCCGTTTTTGCGGACAAGGTACTGTTCTGCCTTGTAGGTGAGCCCCATCAGGAGGATCGAGGCGGCGCAGGCGCCCAGGAGCAGCAGGAACGTCAGCTGCAGCCCGGCGTTCTTCATGGCGAAGCCCAGGACGATGTTGGCCAGCACGGCGGTGCCCAGCACGTAGCCGAGGAAGCCGGTGAGGCCGGCTGCGGTGCCGGCGGCGTTCTTCGGCGCGAGGTCGAGGGCTTGTACGCCGATCAGCATCACCGGTCCGTAGATGAAGAAACCGATGGCAATCAGGCAGCCGATCACGACGGGCAGGTTGTCCAGGTTGCGCCAGTAGATGAACAGCGCGACGCCCACCAGCGCCATGAACAGCATCGTGGGCAAGGCCCGGCGGCCATGGAAGACTTTGTCGGACAGCCAGCCGCAGAACAGGGTGCCGGGAATCGCGGCGAACTCATAGGCGAAATAGGCCCATCCGGTGCTCTGCAGGTCGATGCCCCGGTCGGTGAGGATCTTCGGCGCCCAGTCCAGGCAGCCGTAACGGACCATGTAGACGAAGGCGTTCGCGAAAGCGATGTACCAGAGCAGGCGGTTGGAGAGCACGGTGCGGAAGATTTCCTTTACGGAAAGGACGTGCTCGCTTTTTTCCGAATATGTGCTGGCGGCGACGCCGGTCCATTTTTCAACGGAGGGCAGGCCGCACGACTGCGGCGTGTCGCGGATGAGGAGCCAGGCGACCAGGGCGACGAGGATGGCGGTGGCCGCGGGGAAGAGGTAGGTGCCGGCCAGGAAGTACAGTTCGCTGTGCGCCCCGTAGAGCCATGACCCGAACCAGGCGGCGCCGTAGGTGGCCATCGGGCCGACGAGGGCCCCGCCGACATTGTGGGCGCAGTTCCAGACCGACATCCATGTGCCGCGCTCCCGGATCGAGAACCAGTGCGTCATCACCCGGCCGCATGGCGGCCATCCCATGCCGTTCCACCAGCCGACCAGGAAGTTCAGCGCAGCCATCAGGAAGATCGCCCAGCCCTTGTGCTCCGGACCGATCCACTGCACCGGAACGATCATGAAGGCCATGGAAACGGCGGCGAGGACCAGCCCCAGGGGCAGGAACTTCCGGGCGTCGGAACGGTCGCTGATGCTGGCCATCAGGAACTTCGAGAACCCGTAGGCAATGGCGTTCATCGACAGGACGATGGCCAGGTCTTCGGTGTGGAAGCCCAGCACTTCGAGCCCGGGAATCGCCATCGAGAAGTTCTTGCGGACGATGTAGAATCCGGCGTATCCGATGAAGATGCCCAGGAATACCTGGGCGCGGAGCCGGCGGTAGCGGCTGTCGATGCCGTCACCGGTCATCTCTTCTTTGAAGGGCGGGGGAGCGAGGAATTTACCCATATCTTACGTGGTCTTTCCACAAAGATAATGATTATTTATGTATATTTACATTCCTAAAAGATTGACGACGATGAAACGGATCATCTTCTTTTTCCTGCTTGCCGCCCTTTTCCCTGCGACGCTGGATGCCCGCAAGGTCAAGGGAACGGTCCATTGCGCGGACGCCGCGCTGTCCGGCGTGATCGTCACCGACGGGCGGAACTTCACCACGACGGACGAACGGGGGAACTTCAAGTTCCGCATCGATGACGACGCCCGCTTCGTCTACGTGGTCACCCCGTCGGGCTATACGGCCGACTTCTCTTCCGGTGCGCCGCAGTTCTACGCGCCTGCGAAGGGGAGGAAGAAGTTCGATTTCGATTTGATCCGCACGTACGACACCGACGACTATACGATCTTCTCCGTCTCTGACCCGCAGTTCAAGACACCGGAACAGTTCGACCTCTTCTGCGGCGACCCGCTGGAAGACCTGGTCGAACAGGCTGCCTGGTACGGCGCCTACGCCAACACCGTCGGCATCGCGCTGGGCGACATCTGCTGGGACAACCTCGACTTGCTCGAACCGTACAAGAAGGCGATCGTCCGGACGGGCATCCCGTTCTATGCCGTGATCGGCAACCACGACCACGACAAGGACGCCGAGGGCGACCTCGCCTGCGCTGTTGCCTTCGAGTCTTCGTTCGGTCCGGCGAACTATGCTTTCTGCCTCGGTCCGGACGTCGTTATCTGCCTGGACAACATCATCTACGAGGGACAGAAGAAGTATGTCGAAGGCTACGCCGACCATGTCCTGGCTTTCGTGGAGGGGCTGCTGGCCTATCTTCCTGCCGGAACGCACCTGTACATCGCGCAGCACAGCCCGCTGTACCACTGGACCAACCGCAAGGACATCGTCGGTGCCGGACGGCTGCTGAAGATGCTCGAGCCCTACCGGGTTGACTTCCTTTCCGGCCACACCCACTACCAGAACAATCTTACGTATACGGACGATATTGTCGAGCACAACGCCCCCAGCATCTGCGGCGCCTGGTGGGACACCCTCTTCTGCCGCGACGGCGCCCCGCGCGGATACGAGATTTTCACCCACTGGGGCGGTGAACTGCAGTGGGTGATGCATCCGATCGATTTCGACGACGATTTCCAGGTGGAGGTCCTCCCGATCGGCGCTTCCCGCTTCCATCCCGACGTGGTCGTGGCCAACATCTGGGATTATGACCCCGCCTGGACGGTCGAGTGGTACCAGGACGGCGTGGCGATGGGCCCGATGCGCGAGGTCCAGGACTGTTCGCCTTCCTATATCGACGAAGTCGAACGTGTCTACGAAGGGAAAAAAATCCCGGCCTCCAGGCAACCGAAAGCCAACCTGCATTATTTCGCCGCCGATCCGGACGCCGATGCCGCCGAGGTGACGGTCGTCGTGACCAGCCGTTTCGGAAAGCAGTGGCGTTACTCCGTCGACGTACGTGCGCAAGTGAAACCGTAAATCCACCGACCTGTCCATGGAACCGCTTGAGGACTATAGCAAATACGAGAAACATTATTCGGACAACCAGTTCTGGGACAAAGTCCGGAAGGTCGCGCGCGCCGCAGGGATCAAAGTCATCTATGTGGCGCTGGAACTCTACTATGTCCTCCGGAATCCCGGTACGCCGAAGGCCGACCGGGCGAAGATCCTGGGGGCGCTCGGCTATTTCATCCTGCCGCTCGATCTGATTCCGGACGCCCTGCCGGTCGCGGGTTTCACCGACGACCTGGCTGCGCTGACCTGGGCGCTGTACTGCGTGGCGAAGAATGTCACGCCCGAAGTGAAACTCCAGGCCCGGGAAAAGATTTCGGAATGGTTTGGCGACGAATCCTGATGTGAAATGCCCAGTTACCTCCAGATCGAACATATCTCCAAGGCCTATGGCCCCAAGGTCCTTTTCGAGGACATCAGTTTCAATGTGAATGAGGGTGACAAGATCGCCCTGATCGCCCCGAACGGTACCGGCAAGACCAGCCTGCTGCGGATCCTGGCCGGGAAAGACAGTTCCGATTCCGGCGGGAAGGTGCTTTTTCTCAAGGACATCCGTATCGCCTTCCTGGAACAGGAATATGCCTTCGACCCTGCCCGCACGGTCTGGGAACAGGTCCTGGCGGACAGCCGCGTGTGGATGGATCCGCTCGACCCCGAGCATCGTTCCGCCTATGAGTACCGGATCCGCAAGTACCTTTCCAACTTCCACCTTGCGCCTTCGCGCCGGATGCAGTCGCTCTCCGGGGGCGAGGCGAAGCGCGTGGCCATCGTGTCGATGCTTGCGTGCGAGCCGGACTTCTACATCATGGACGAGCCGACGAACCACCTGGATATCGAGGCGATCGAACTGCTGGAGAATGAATTGAGCCATTCCCGCAGGACGATCCTGATGGTGACGCACGACCGCTATTTCCTTGACGGGGTGGCCAACATCGTGATGGAACTCGATCGGGGGAACGTGTATGTCTACCGGGGTGACTACCAGAACTACCTGCAGAAGCGCCAGGAGCGGATCGACAACTACAACGCCGAGACGGACAAGGTCCGCAACCTGCTGCGTCGCGAGCTGGAGTGGATGCACGCCAGCCCCTGCGCCCGCAGCGGAAAGGCGAAGGCGCGCAAGAACGCGTTCTATTCCTTGAAGGACCGGGCCGAGCAGGTGTACGCTGCACGGCAGGTGCGCCTGGATGAGATGGGCGGCGGCGCTGCCCGTCTGGGCACGAAGATCATCGACTGCAAGGACCTGACCTTCCATTACGACGGGGTCTGTTACCTCGACCATTTCACCTACAAGTTCCAGCGTTACGAGCGTGTGGGCGTGGTCGGCTCCAACGGGGTGGGGAAAACGACCTTCCTCAACCTCCTCCTGGGGAGGATGGATCCGGACGACCCCGGCACGCTGTCCGGCAGCATCGAGCGGGGCGAGTCGCTCCGTATCGGCTATTACCGCCAGAGCGTCATGGACTTCACCGGCGACCAGACGGTCCTGGAGACCGTCAGTGACACACACCTGCTGGGGCAGTTCCTGTTCCCGCACGACATGTTCTCCACCCGTGTCAGCCAGTTGTCGGGCGGGGAGAAACGCCGTCTTTACCTGCTGACGGTGCTGATGCAGCAGCCCAACTTCCTCGTGCTCGACGAACCGACGAATGACCTGGACATCGTCACGCTGAATGTCCTGGAGGAGTATCTGGCCGATTTCCGGGGCACGTTGATCATCGTTTCGCACGACCGCCATTTCCTGGACCGGCTGGTGGATCATCTGTTCATCCTGTCACCCGGCGGCAAAGTGAAGGATTTCGTGGGCAGCTACAGCCAGTGGCGCGAGGATACGCTTTCACGCGAAGCGGCCGAGCGTTCGCGGATGCGGCAGGAGACGGAACGTGCGGAGCCGTCCCGTCCTGCGCGTGCCGTCCCGGAACGGGATTCCGGACCGCGGAAACTCTCTTACAAGGAAACGCGGGAACTGGCGGCGCTGGAAGCGGAGATCGCTGCGCTGGGTGCGGAAAAACAGTCGCTGGAAGCACTGCTGTCCGGCGGGACGGACGACTATGCCCGCCTGCAGGAGGCGACGGAGCGTTTCGCGCAAGTGTCCGCCCTGCTCGACGAAAAGGAAACCCGCTGGCTGGAACTCTCTATTTAAAGAATTTGTCGACTTCCTTGACGACATCGGGCAATGCGAAGACCGCAACGCGGTCATAGGGCTCGATGACGGTTTCGCCGACGGCGATGAAGGCCTTGCCTCCCCGGATCACCCCGCCGATGACGGCGTCTTTGGGGAAGGCGAGGTCCTTCAGGGGGGCTTTCGTGATCGCGCTTTCGGGAGAGACGGTGTATTCCAGCGTCTCGGCATCGGTCCCGCTCATGTATTTGACGATGCGCGCCTTTCCGCTGAGGGTGAACTTGAACAGGCGCCCGGCCGTGATCAGTTTCTTGTTGATGACGGCGTCCACGCCCAGCTCTTCCGCCAGGCGGATGTATTCGATGTTCTCCACCTCGGCGATGACGCGCTCGATGCCGTAGCGTTTGGCGATCACGCAGGCCAGGATGTTCGCCTCGTCGTTCCCGGTCAGGGCCACGAAGGCGTCGTAGTCGCGGATCCCTTCTTCCTGCAGCAGGTCGGAGTCGCGGCCGTCACCGTTGATGACGAGCACATTGTCGTCCAGTTTCTCGGACAGGTACATCGCGCGTTCCCGGTCTTTTTCGATGATCTTGATCTTGCTGATCTTCCCGCTCAGGTGCGCGGCCGTCAGTTCGGCGATCTGCGACCCGCCCAGGATGAGGACGCTGTCGACTTCCACGCTGCTCTTTCCCAGGTAATTCATCAGGATGGGAATCCCTTCCTGCGTTGCGATGATATAGACGAGGTCGTGATACTGGAACTTCGTGTCGAAGCGGGGGATGATCGTCTGCCCGTTCCGTGCGATGGCGATGATGCGGAATTCGAGACCGATCGTCGCGCCGATGGCGGCGAATTCCGAGACGCGCAGGTCCAGCAGGGGAGCGTCCTCCTCCAGTTTGAAGACTTCGATCTGGAGTTTTCCGTAAGCGAAGTCCATGGCATCGTTTGCGGAGGTGTGCTTGAGCAGGTCTACGATCTCATCGGCCGCCAGTTTCTCGGGGTGGAACAGGAATTCGACGCCCATCTTCTTGAATATCAGCTTGTTCTCCGGCGTGAGGAACTCCTCGTCATCAATGCGCGCCGTCACTTTCTTGGCGCCCAGGTTCTTGGCCAGGAGCGCGCTGACGATGTTGACGTCCTGCGGGACGGAAGGCACGACGGCGATGAACAGGTCGGCCTGGTCGACGTCCGCCTCCCGCATCACGTGCAGGGAGGAAGGGGCGCCGTTCACGGTGACGACGTCCGAGGTCGCGCTGATCCGTGCCAGACGGACCGGATCGGAATCGATGATGGTGATGTCGTTGGCTTCCTTGCTCAACATTTTTGCCAGGTGGGATCCTACCTCTCCGGCGCCTTCAATGACGATTTTCATACCTTTTCCTTAAATAATCGAATATCCTGTTCCCTTTGCACAACGCCACCGGGACGATCCAGTACGGATCGCGCAGGGGAGCCGCGTATCCCTCGTGCGAACGGGCGTACGAGTGGATCTCTTCAAGGATGATGCCTTTCCGTATCTTACGGAACGCCTTGTGCGCTTCCAGCACCGAACGGAAGTAAGCCGGTTTGCCGCTGAATAGGTACACCAGTGCGGACAGGCCGTCCAGGATGCGGCGCAGCAGCAGGGTCCTTTTCGCCCCGCGGCAGCCTTTCCGGGCGGCTTTTTCCGGTGGGAGTCCTTTTTCCATCGCTTCCAGCGCAAGGCTCTGCGCGAGGTTGTTCTCCAGCAGCAGGAGGTTGTTCCGGTAGTTCAGCCTCAGTTTCCACGGGGAGTCCGCCGGAAGGGTCCCGCCGCCCAGGTGCCAGACGGTCGCGTCGGAGACGACGGCGATCTTCCGTCCTTCCAGGAGGAGCCGCCAGCAGAGGTCGATCTCCTCCATGTGGGCGAAGAACCGGTCGTCCAGTCCGCCGGCCCGCTCGAAGTCCTTCCTGCGGACAAGCAGGCATGCGCCGCTCGCCCAGAAGACGTCCGTCAGCCCGTCATACTGGCCGGTATCGCGTTCCGTCCGCTTCAGCACGCGCCCGCGGCAGAAAGGGTAACCCAGCCGGTCGATCAGGCCGCCTGCGGCACCGGCGTACTCGAACCGGTCCCGTTCCTGCCAGGCGTGGAGTTTGGGCGCGCAGGCGGCGTACCCGGGGTGCGCATCCATCCAGGCGACCAGTGGCTCCAGCCATCCTTTCTCCACGTCGATGTCGGAGTTGATGAGGACGAAGTACTCCATCTGCTCGGCGCCGGGCAGTCCGCAAACCGCCCGGAAGGCCCGGTTGTATCCTCCGGTGAATCCGTAGTTCGCGTCCAGCGGGATCCGTCTTACCTCCGGGAACCGGTCCGCGAGCAGTTCCATCGACCCGTCGGTCGAGCCGCTGTCCGCGACGAGTACCTCCGCATCCGGCGGCAGGGAGGCCGCCAGGCCCGGGAGGAACCGCTCCAGCAGCGGGGCGGTGTTCCAGTTCAGTATGACGACCGCCGTACGCATGGCTTATTCGTCTTTGCAGCAGTCTTTCCCTTCTTCTTTGCAACAGCCTTCACCCTCGCCCTTGTGGCAGCACTCACCGTTGCCGTGCTTCTTGCAGTGCTTCTTCTCCTCAGGCGGAAGGTATTCTCCGTGCAGGCCTTCCTCAAGCTCCTTGGACGTCGCCGCGCGGACGCTGACGACGGTGCCTGTGAAGTGGAGGGTCTTTCCGGCCATGGGATGGTTGAAGTCCATCGTAACGACATCTTCCTTCACGGCGCGGACGGTCCCCTGGACCACGCCGCCGGCCTGGTTCATCATCGGGATCACGCGTCCGACCTGCAGAAGTTCCTGGTGGATTTTCCCGTCGATGGCGAAGGCCTGGATCGGGAGGTCGATGACCATCTCTTCGTTGACGGTGCCGTAGCCTTCTTCCGGGGTGAGCGTGAAGGCGAACGACGCTCCGGGCTCCTTGCCTTCCACTTCGCTCTCGAACTTGGGGAGCAGCATGTGGGTGCCATGGATGTATTCGAGGGGACGGTCTTCCGTCGCTTTGTCGGCGATGGCGCCGTCGACGTTCAGTTCGTAGGTCAGGGCGACCACATTGTTCTTTTCTACTTTCATCTTATACGTTGTTATTGTTTGTATTCCGTTGGTTTTCAGGCGCTGAAGTCCACGCCATCGAAAGCGAGCGTGGGGATTAGCCGGGTTTGTGCCCGGCGGATGTCGCTGCCGGCCAGCAGCAGGTGGTTCCACAGGTCGATGAAGTTGCCGGTGATGAGCATCTCGCGCACCGGGTGCAGGATCTCTCCGCCGCGGAAATAGAAACCATCCACGCCGAAGGAGAAGTTGCCCGTGGCAGCATTGCTGTTGCCGCCGTTGAACCCCGTCACGAGGACGCCTTCGCCGGTTTCCCGGAGGATGGACGCGCGGTCTGCGGCGGGCCCGACGGGCAGCAGCAGGGGCCGGGTGATGTCTTCCACGGTGGGCGTCATCTGCAATTTCGCAGCCATGTAGGTGTTCAGGAAGTATTTCCGGATCACGCCGTGGTCGATGACCGGGCCTTCCTGCGTCGCGACCCCTTCGGAGTCGAACAGCCGCGATCCGCTCATGCCGGCCTGGCGGGCCGCATCGATGATGACGAGCTTGTCGGAGAAGACTTTCTCCCCCAGTTTGTCCAGAAGGAAGGAGTTTTTCTGCTGGATCGCGTACCCGTTCAGGGCATTGATCACGGGAGAGACGAGTTTCCCGGCACATTCGGTGTCCAGGACCAGGTTGTATTTCCCGGACGCGATCCTGCGCGGCCGCTGCTGGGCCTTCGCCAGGCGGAAGGCCTTCTCGGCGCATCCGTCGGTGACGAGGTCGGCACGTTGCGGTGCTGCGTCCCACCAGTAGTCGCTGTAGCGGTTGCCGTCCGTGTCCTGGACGGTCGCTTCCACGCCGTATTCGAACGATGTCTCGCAGTGCCGGCAGCGCAGGCCGTTGCTGTCGAGGATGAGGGTGTCGGTGACCGAGTCGGAATACTCTCCTTCTTCGGAAATCAGCCCTTCCGTTGCGAAACGCCCGAAAACGGACGCGCCAAGGGCGGTTTCGCGTTTTTCATCACCGTCGATCTGCATGCAGGCGGGGTCGTAGAGGCCGAGTTCGGTTCCCTCCTGTGCCTGTTTTTCCGTACGGGTGGGGGCAGGCAGGGAACGGCAGGGGTCGGGGGCCATCATCCGGACCATCGCGATGGACTGTTCCAGGAAGGAGCGGATCTGCCCTTCCTGCAGCCGGTTCGTGGAGAAACTGCCGAAACGGCCGTCTGCAAAAAGGCTGACGGTCATGGCGCGGTCGACGTTCCGCGTGACTTTGTCCAGGCTTCCGTTCAGGGTACCGTAAAGGTCGGCCCGGCTCTTGTTCAAGGTGATCCTGGCATGTTGCGCGCCCAGTCGGAGCGCCTGCTCGAGGCTTGCTTGCGCGAAGTCGGTTTCCTGCGCGGTGAGCAGGGGGGAAGCGGTCTGTATGTCCTTGTTCATCTTCATTCTCCTCCGACGGTCAGGTTGTTGATCAGGACGGTCGGGATCCCGCACGACACCGGGCAGCTCTGTCCCTTTCCACAGGTCCATGCGGCGTCGTCGACCTTGAGGTCGTTCCCGACGGCCGCGATGTCCGCGAGTGCCTGCGGGCCGTTCCCGATGATGTTGATGTCCTTGACGGGCCGGGTCAGGCGGCCGTCTTCGATCAGGAAGCCGCTCTTTACATAAAAGGTGAAATCGCCTTCGCCGATCTTGACCTGGCCGTTGGCGAATTCATCCACGTAGATTCCTTTCTTCACGGAGGCGATGATCGCCTCGGGCTGCGCGTCTCCGCTTTCCATGTAGGTGGCCCGCATGCGCGGCAGCGGCATGCAGCGGAAGGATTCCCGCCGCCCGTTGCCCGTAGGGGCGACCCCGTAGAACCGGGCGCTGATCCGGTCATGGAGGTAGGAGGTCAGTACACCGTCCTCTACCATCACGGTTCGCTGCCCGGGAACGCCTTCGTCGTCGAAATTGACGGCGCCGCGGTTGCCGCGGATCGTCCCGTCATCCACGACGGTGATGCCCTTGGAACACACCTGCTGCCCCATCTTGTCCGAGAAGACAGACTGCCCTTTCCGGTTGAAATCGGCCTCGAAGGCGTGCCCCATCGCTTCGTGCAGCAGGATGCCCGAGGCTCCGGCGCCCATGACGACGCTCATCTTCCCGCCTTTCGGGCGGCGGGCTTCGAAGCGGGCATCGATGCCGGAGACGACGTCGCCGGCGAGCCGGTCCAGCAGGGATTCCGTCAGCATCTCCGCACCGCACATCCAGCTTCGCGATGCCGATTTGTTCTCGATCTTCCCGTCCTGCGTGAAGACGGCGGAGACGGCCATCGTGGCGTACGGCCGGGTATCATATTTCATCTCGCCGTAGGCGTTGTACATCAGGATGTCGCTCACCTGGAAAGAGAGGGAAGCCATCACCTTCGCCACTCGGCTTTCTTTTTGGCGGATCTTCTCCTCGAGCCGCTCCAGCCAGGGGGCCAGGGTGGCTGCCGGCACCGTCCGCCAGTCTGCTTCCATCGGGTAGCGGTCCGCGCGGGGGTTGGGCCGACCGGAAGGCTTCGGCCGTGAAGCCTCCTGCCCGGCTTCCGGGCGCAAGGTGCCCCGGGCGATGCCAGCGGCGACGCGGGCGGCGTCGCGCATGGATGCGGCGTCCGTGCTTTCGGCGTAGGCGTAGCCGGTCTTTTCACCTTTCAGCACGCGGATGCCGACGCCGTGGTCGATATGGAAACCACCGGAGGCTACGCGCCCGTCCCGGAGGTTGAGCGTGTGGAAGGACGTGTCTTCAAAAAAGAGGTCGCAGTAGTCTCCGCCCTGCTCCAGCCCGCTTTGGGCGAGGAGGGACAGAAGGGGTTCGTCCACTTCGAATGTGTTCAGGTAATGACTTTCTTCCTGGATCATCAGAGGGAGTTGTCGTGTCTGTGCTGGGCTTCGTACTCGGCATTCATCTGCAGGATGCGCCGGTACTTGTCCTTGTCGAATATCGTAATATTGTCATCGCCGCCCTGGGCGATGGTCGTCTGCGGGTCGGTCGAGTTGTCGCAGAGGATCCACTTGTCGCAGAGGGGCATGAAATCCTTGAACAGGTAGTACAGCCCCATGCTGTACCGTCGCCGGATGGTCTCTTCCTTGATGTTGTGCCCGCCTGCGTCGACGCGCGCCTTCACGCGCGATACGGCGCGTTCGGGGGAGTCCAGCCAGAAGTACAGCAGTGTGACGAAGTACCCCTCCGCCTTGGCGTCCCGGATCATCTTCTTGAGCGACCGGGTGGCCAGTGTCGTCTCGATGCAGAAGTCCTCCTTCCGCTTGAAAAGGTACCGGATCTTCAGCAGCATGTACCGGCTGGCAGCGACATAGGCGCTTTCGGGCTTGAAGGGAGCGAGGCTCTTGGCGAACTCGTCGGAGTTCACGAACTGGCTGCAACCCAACGTTTCGGGAAGGGCGGCGTAGGATGCTGTCGTCTTTCCCGAACCGTTGCAGCCGGATATGATGAAGAGCCTCGGCATCCGCCGTCTAGTCCGCCGTCGCGGCCTCCAGTTTCTTGAGCATGGAGAACATCACGACGCCGGAAATGACGCAGAGGGCCATGAGGACGGTCCAGTTGACCCACAGCGGAACGCGGTCCCAGAGCATCGACGGAATCGAACTGAGGTAGTTTCCGATGGCTGTCGCGGCGAACCAGCAGCCCATCATCAGGCCTTTGTACTGAGGTGGAGCGACCTTCGAAACGAAGGAAATGCCCATCGGGGAGAGCAGCAGTTCGGCGAACGTCAGCACGAGGTAGGTACTGATCAGGTAGGTCGGTACCACCGGATCGGGCGACACGCCGCCGACCGCCTTGAGCGCGGAGGGCGCCGGCTGTCCGTTGGAGGCGGCGAGCATGATCAGGTAGCCGACGGCAGCGACGAACATGCCGAGTCCGATCTTCTTCGGTGCGGAAGGTTCCTTTCCCTTCGACGCAAGGGCGGAGAAGAGGGCCATGGAGATGGGCGTGAGGGCGACGACGAAGAACGGGTTGAACTGCTGGAACTGCTGCGGCAGGATGTGGAGCGTGGGCTCCATGCCGGCGTAGATGGCGTAGGCACCGCCCCAGAGCAGGAGGGTGGCGACGGTGCAGATGCCCTTGGACTTGGCGGATTCGGACTGGAAGATGCCGAAGAGCGTGTAGACCGAAATGGCGATCAGGAACAGCGGCCAGATGTTGAAGCCGATGCGGGTGAAGCCGGAGACTTCGGCCTGTGTATAGTCGCGGGCGAAGTAGGTCAGCGAGGAACCGTTCTGGTGGAAGGCCATCCAGAAGAAGATCACGACGGCGAAGACGAGGCACAGGGCGACGATGCGGTCCTTGGTCTGCTTGGGCGTGAGCGTGGCGACCTGCTGGGCTTCGGCGGCATGCTGTTTGGGATTGACGTCGGTATGTTTGAACCAGGAACGGAAGCCGAAGTAGATGGCGATCGAGACGAGCAGCGAGACGCAGGCTACGGCGAAACCGAGGTTGTAGGCCGTGGAGAGGCTGCTGATGTAGAACTGGCTGAAATCACCGAGCGCCATGGCTTTCGCTTCGGCGCCGGGCATGGCGGCCTGGAGGTTCTGCAGCTGGGTCGGATCCTGGAGGGTGCCGTTGATGAACTGGTGTGCGAGCGCGGGAATGTCCGCTTTGTAGATGAGGCCGGCGCCGGCGAGGTGCCTGTTGGTCAGTGCGGTGGCCGCGGTGGGGCGAACATGGCGCCGAGGTTGATGGCCATGTAGAAGAGGCTGAAGCCGGAGTCGCGTTTCGCGCTGTAGGCCGGATCATCGTACAGGTTGCCGGTCATGACCTGGAGGTTCCCCTTGAAGAGGCCGGTTCCGACAGCGATCAGCAGCAGTGCCATGATCATCAGGGCGAGCGCGAGGCCGCGGCTTGAGAAGGCGTTGGTCGGGATGGCGAGGCACAGGTAGCCGATGAACATGATGCAGATGCCGGTCACGACGCATTTCCCGAAGCCGATCTTGTCCGCAAGCCAGCCGCCGAGGACGGGCATGAAATAGACCGCGGCCAGGAAGATGGCGTAGAACTGTCCGGCGGCGGAGGCGGTGAATCCGAATTTGGCCTGCAGGAAAAGCAGGAAGATGGCCAGCATCGTGTAGTAACCGAAACGTTCTCCGGTGTTGGCCAGGGCGAGGGCGAAGAGCCCCTTGGGCTGATTCTTGAACATTCTATTGTGTGTTTTAGTTGCTTCTCAAGCGTCCGGAGTGCATTCCGGGAGGTACTAAGGTACGAAAAAAGTGGCATATCTACCAAAAATTGTTAAATTTGTCTTTTGCGAACGACTGAAGGAACGAAGGACATGCTGATTACGCTGAACATCCTGCTGGTGCTGCTGCGCTGCCTCGCCGCCCTCCCGCTGAAGGTGCATTACGCCTTCGCGGGCGCCGTTTCCTGGCTGCTCCGCGCCGTCTTCCGGTACCGCCGCGACGTCGTCACGGTCAACCTGGCCCGTTCTTTCCCCGGCAAGGGATATGATGAAATCTGCCGGCTGACCAGGCTGTTCTACCGCCACCTCGGCGAAATCTTCGCCGAGACCCTCTGGTTCGGCGGCTGCCGCAAGGGGGAGCGCTTCCGCAGGCAGGGACTCGTCGTGGAGACCAATCCCGAACTGCTGGACGGCCTGAAAGGGGAGCGCGGCGCCCTGGTGATGACCTCCCACTGCGGCAACTGGGAACTGCTCGGCGGCATGATGGAATACGACCCGCGCGAAGGCGCTTCCCGGCCGTATGCCGCCGCCGATGTCGTCGTCGTGTACAAGCAGCTGTCGAACCCGCTCTGGAACGAGGTCATGCGCCTGAACCGCAGCGCGCCCGCCCGCCGGCTCGGTTTCAACGGCTATGTCTCTTCGAAGGAGATCCTCCGTTACGCGCTGACGCACCGCGGCGAAGGGAAGTGGTACTTCTTCCCCAACGACCAGTACCCGTACGCCAACGCCCGTGTCAGCGAGACGCTGACGTTCCTGCACCAGGAGACGAAGGTGATGCTGGGCGCCGCCGCCCTGGCCCGCAAGCTCGCCCTGCCCGTGGTATACATGGGCATGGCCCCCGTCTCGCGCGGCCGGTACGGGGTTACCTACACCCTCCTCACGCCCGACGCCTCGCAGATCGGTGAAAAGGAATTGATGGAGAAGTATTTCTCCCTGCTGGAACGCGACCTGGACGCCCTTCCGTGGAACTATCTCTGGTCGCACAGGCGCTGGAAATGACAGAAACAAACAAAAAACACGTTATGATCATGAAAAGGATTGCGAATCTTTCATTGCTCGCCCTGGCCGCGATGCTGCTCCCGACCGGGAAGGCGGCCGCCCAGGATGCGATGGGCACCGTGACGTATGCGCTGCCGCGCACCGTCATCTCCCTCCAGGTGGAGGCGGTCAAGGAATACTTCTATGCCGGGCCGTATGCGAAATACGCTTCGAAGTACCTGGGCATCGAGGCGGCGGAAGAGGACCGTACGACCTGCACTGTCCGCAGCGTGACGATGACCCCGTGCATCGAGGCGGACCAGGACAAGCGTTACTACGTGACGCCCGGCAAGGCGTCGATGGATTTCCTCTCCCTTTCCTCGCAGGGCCTGATCGCCCTGGCGGACGGCCATTTCGGCGACGGCGCCGCCTGGCGTTTCGCTCCGCCGTCCGGGTCTGACTTCTCGGAGCGCGGCGTGGATTCCGGCCTGACTTCCGAATCCGCCACGCTGTACCGCGGAGCGGGGGAGGATGCCGCCGGCAAGGTGGCCGTGCAGCAGGACATGGTCGTCAAGAAACCGCTCGAGCAGCGTGCCCGCGAGGCGGCCGACATGATCTTCGAACTGCGGAAGAAACGGGTCCAGATCGTCACCGGCGACACGGACGCGACCTACAGCGGGGAAGCGATGGGCGCCGCTCTGAAGGAAATCTCCGCCCTTGAGAAGGAGTACCTCTCCATGTTCATCGGCTACAGCGAGTTCCAGACCCAGACGATGAAATGCGACGTCGTCCCCGAGGCCGGCCGGAAGAACCAGGCCTACATCGCCTTCCGGGTCTCCGACACCGACGGGCTCGTCCCCGCCGACAATGTCTCCGGCAAGCCGTTCATCCTGGAACTGGTGCCGCAGGAAATCTCCGACGCCGCCGGCAAGGGCGTCGCCGCGAAGGGGAACACGGCGGTCTACCGCATCCCTTCCATCTGCACCGTCAAGCTGCTGGACGGCGTCAACCTGCTCCTGCAGGACCGCGTGGCCGTGTACCAGCTGGGCCGCGAAGCCTACTTCCCGCTTTCCAAGTAACCACTTAATTGACAGAATGATATGACAATCAAAGATTTGAAACCGGCATCCGTCTGGAACAACTTCTACGGCATCACCCGCATCCCCCGTCCGTCCAAGCACGAGGGCAAGATTCAGGAATACCTCCTCCGCTGGGGGAAGGAGCACGGCGTCGACGTGTTCCGTGACGACACCGGCAACATCATCTTCTCCGTCCCTGCCACGCCCGGCTTCGAAGACCGGAAAGGCGTCATCATGCAGGCGCACATGGACATGGTCCCTCAGAAGACGGCGGATACGAAGCATGACTTCCTCACCGACCCGATCGAAACGGTCGTGGACGGCGAGTGGGTCAAGGCGAAGGGCACGACCCTCGGCGCCGACAACGGCATCGGCGTGGCGCTCGCCCTGTCCGTCCTCGAAGACAAGTCGCTCAAGCACGGTCCCCTGGAACTGCTCGTGACCTACGACGAGGAGACGGGCATGACCGGCGCCAACTGCCTCAAGCCCGGTGTCCTGAAGGGCGACATCCTCCTGAACCTCGACTCCGAGGAGGAGGGCGAGCTTTGCACGGGCTGCGCCGGCGGCATCGACGGTTCCGCAGACTTCGCATACCGGACCTACGCCGCACCGGAAGGCAGCGTCGGCTGCAAGGTGACGGTCAAAGGCATGAAGGGCGGCCATTCCGGCATGGACATCTCACTGTGGCGCGCCAACGCCAACAAGGTGCTCTGCCGCATCCTCCTCCCGCTCCTCGATCCGTTCGGCGTGAAGGTCGCTTCTTTCAAGGGCGGTTCCCTGCGCAATGCCATCCCGTTCGAAGCGGAAGCGGACCTCCTGGTCCCGAAGAAGGATTACAAGGCGTTCTGCGCCGCGGTGGAGAAGGCGTTCTCCGAGATCAAGTTCGAGTACCAGCACTCCGATCCGGACATGCTTCTGCTGGTCGACAAGATCGCCGCTCCTGCGCGCTACATCAGCCCGAAGGTGATCGTTTCCGCCTTCAAGGCCATCCTTGCCTGCCCGCATGGCGTGAAACGGATGAGCGACACGCTGCCCGGCCTGACCGAGACGTCCACCAACATGGCCATCGTCCGTACGGAGAAGGGGCACCTTACGGTACATTCCCTGACCCGCAGCTCGATCGACACCGCCAAGATGGCGCTTTCCGATTCGATCCGCCACACCTTCGAACTGGCCGGTGCGAAATACAAGACCGCCGGGGCTTACAGCGGCTGGACGCCTTTGCTCGGCACGCCGATGATCCATGTCCTCGAAGAGACGTATGAACGTCTGTTCGGCACCAAACTGCACATCACCGCCACCCACGGCGGCCTGGAGTGCGCGATCATGGGGGCCAAGTATCCGAACTGGGAGATGGTATCCATCGGACCCACCATCATGTATCCGCACTCTCCGGACGAGCGCCTGAAGATCGATACGGTGGACAAGTGCTGGAAATTCCTGGTCGCCGTACTGGAAAACATTCCGAAGAAATAACCCTGAAATCGTTGGATTTCTGAGGATTATTCGTATATTTGCAGTCCTTTTTGGTTGGCATACGTACCAAGAAGGGCTGCAAATTATTTATTATTAAACATTTACAAAAATGATCAAACAGTACGAGACCGTTTTCATTGCAACTCCCGTTTTGTCTGAACAGCAGATGAAGGAAGCGGTTGCCAAGTACACCCAGCTCATCACCGACAATGGTGGCGAGGTCGTGTACGAAGAAAACTGGGGGCTCCGTCAGCTGGCCTATCCGATCCAGCACAAGACCTCCGGTTTCTATTACCTGATCGAGTTCAAGTCGACCCCTGAGTTCGTCGACGTGCTCGAAACCCAGTATCACCGTGACGAGCGGATCATCCGCTACCTGACCGTCGCCCTCGACAAGGACGCCGTCGCTTACGCCCAGAAGCGTCGCGAGAACCGTGGCAAGGCCGCCGAGGCCCAGGCTGAGGCTCCCGCCCAGGAGGAAGCTCCCGTCCAGGAGGCTCCCGCCGCTGAAGCGCCCGCACAGAATGAAGAAAACGCTTAATCAGGAGGAAATTGACTATGGCACAGAATAATGCACAGAACGGTTCCATCCGCTACCTGAATCCTCCGACCGTAGAGGTTCGCAAGAAGAAATACTGCCGTTTCAAGAAGGCGGGTATCAAATACGTGGATTACAAAGATCCCGAGTTCCTCAAGAAGTTCCTCAACGAGCAGGGCAAGATCCTTCCCCGCCGTATCACTGGAACCTCCCTCAAGTTCCAGCGCAAAGTCGCCCAGGCCGTCAAGCGTGCCCGCTCCCTTGCGTTGCTTCCTTATGTGACCGACCTTCTTAAATAATAAGAGACTGCCTTATGAAAATCATTTTGAAGAAAGAAGTCGCCAATCTCGGTGATCCCGGTGATGTGGTCGAGGTGAAGGCCGGCTACGGTCTGAATTATCTGATTCCTCAGGGTTTTGCTACGGCAGCCACTCCTTCCGCTCTCAAGCAGCTTGCGGAGACGGTCCGTCAGCGTGCGCACAAGGAGGCCAAACTGGTCGCCGATGCTGAGGCGCTGGCCGCCAAGATCGCTGCTACGCCCGTGCAGGTGGCCGTCAAGGTCAGCGAGTCCGGCAAGATCTATGGTTCCGTCACTTCCGCCGATATCGAGGCTGCGTTGAAGAACGTCGGCATCGAGGTCGAGAAGAAGAACATCACCCTCCCGGCCGACATCAAGGCGCTGGGCGAGTACGAAGGTGTCGTGAAGTGCTACAAGGCTGTCAAGGCTGCGGTGAAGTTCACCGTCGTCGCTGCCGAGTAATCTTTCCGACAGGATAAAAAAGGAGGCCGACTCAAAGAGTCGGCCTCCTTTTTTGTGCGTCTGGGTTCGCAGCGGCAGCAGTTGCCTCTGGAGAAGACTTCGAAAGTATCCGGGCCTCTTTTGAATGACCATTCGCCCGGATAGGGATGCGCGCAGCGCAACTTGGTCATTCAAAAGAGGCCCGGATGCCAGAAAAGCCCGGCGGAGGACTATTTGTCCTGCTTTTTGTCCTTGTACTTGAACCGGCGGATCTTCTGCGTGGCGGTCTTTTCGAAATCGTCCTTGACAGCCTCCACGTCGCTGATCTTCGACTGCTTGCTGACGTGCTTGTTGACGAAATCGAGGATGGCGTCGCGGCGGGCCTGTAGCATCTCGAACAGCTTGTCCTCGGACTCCTGGTTCCAGAGCAGGATGCTGTCCTCGTACTTGACCAGGGCGACAAGCTTGCCGTCCCTTTCGATGACCAACGACTCTCCGACACCGGAAATCCCGTTGATCACCTGCTCGATTTCTTCCGGATAAATGTTCTCGCCGGATGGCCCCACGATCATGTTGCCGAGCCGTCCCTTGATGTAGTAGCGCCCTTTGGCATCGACCGACGCCAGGTCGCCCGTGCGGAACCAGCCGTCGTCGCTCAGCACGGAACGCGTCCTTTCCGGATCACGGTAGTAGCCGAGCATCACGTTGTCGCCGCGTACGGTGATTTCCCCTTCGCCCGTCTCGGGATTGACGTTGCTCAGTTTGACTTCTACATTATAGGCGGGAACGCCGATGGAACCGACCACGGTCTTGCCCACGCAGGCATTCGTAATCAGGGGAGCCGTTTCCGTCAGGCCGTAGCCGATGGCGTAGGGGAAGCGCGCTTTCTTCAGGAACGCTTCCACCGTGGAATCCACTTTCGCCCCGCCGATCCCGAAGAAGCGGAGCCTGCCGCCGAAGGTTGCGTACAGTTTCCGGCCGACCAGCCAGTAGAGCAGCCCCGGCATGCGTTTTTTCATCCAGGACAGGATCCGGCTGTGCTCGATCGTCGGCACGACGCTGTTTTTGTATACTTTTTCGATGATGAGCGGTACCGCGCACATGATGGTCGGGCGGATCTTCTTCATCGCATCCAGGAGGATCGAAGGGGTCGGCGGTTTGCGCAGGTAGAAGACACAGCCGCCGGCATAGAGCGGATACAGGACACTGAATGCCATCTCGTATGTGTGCGACATCGGCAGGATCGACAACCAGCGGTCCTTCTTTCCTGCCTTCTGCGCGTGCGAGGCGGCGATGATGTTCTGACAGAAGTTGCGGTGGCTGAGCATCACGCCCTTGGCCTTTCCGGAAGTTCCGGAGGTATAGATGATCGATGCGAGGTCGTCGGCCTGCGGGTCGGCGCCATGCCCTTCACAGGTGAAGGCCCGGTCGTCTTTCTTGATGAATTCGAAGGTTTCGATGTTGATGACCAGCGTCAGGGAGTCGATCACTTCCTGTGAAAGCTTCGAAAGCTGCTGCTGCGAGACGAAGATCGCCTTGCAGGCGGAATGGTGCAGGATGTTGGCCACTTCGCTTGCCGACGAGTCGGGCAGGATCGGAACGGTGACCCGGCCGAACGGGACGCAGGAGAACATCGCGACGGTCCAGTTGGGCATGTTGCTGGACAGGATGGCCACCTTGTCGCCCGCGCCGATGCCGAAGCGGTTGAAACGGTGCGAGAGTTCCAGGCACTTGTGCTTGAAGCTTTCATAGGTATATTCCTGGCCTCCGCCGTCGACGAACCGCGAAAGCGGACGGCGGGCAAAGTTGTCCGTTGCGTATTCGAATAGTTTTGCGAGCGTTGTCACATAGTTCTCCTTGCTCGCCTTGAATAGTCTGTTTGTCGGCATTTCTCGTTGTCTGTCAGTGGGTGATGAATCCTTCCGGATTCTTGCCGCGCAGGCCCATCTTCTCATAATGAGCCTGCAGCCGCTCCGTGTCGGCCCGGGCATCGTCGGTCAGGGGGAAGATCTCGCCGCATCCTACTTCCTTGCGTCCCCAGTCGAAGAATCCGGCATAGACCGGGCAGCCCACCTCCTTGGCGATGAGGTGGTATCCCGTCTTCCATTTCTTCGTCGCCTTGCGCGTGCCTTCCGGGGCGATGGCGAGGTGGAAGGTATCCGCCTTCTCCATTTCGCCGATCAGGCTCTTGACCATTGCGGCGGCGCTGCTGCGGTCCACGGGGATGCAGCCGACGCTCCGGAGGAACCAGCCCACCGGCCAGAAGAAGAACTCCTTCTTGATCATCACGTGGGCTTCCTTGTCGAACTGCGTATAGAACAGGTAGGAAATGATGAAATCCGCGGCGGACGTGTGGGGAACCCCCAGCACGATGGCCTTTTTCTCCTTCATCGGACCGCCGATGGTCTTCCAACCCATCCTGCGCAGCAGCCAGCCGCAGAATTTTGCACGTAACGTCATAATTGTTAAATATTTATATCTTCAAGTTCTTCCTCCGACTTCAGGTTGGCGCGGATGAAGTTCTGGCGGTCGATGGTGTTGTCGCCCATGTAGAATTCCATGATTTCGGAGATGGACTCTTCGTCAGCCAGCTTGACGAGGTCGAGGCGCATGTCTTCGCCGATGAAGTCGACGAACTCTTCCGGCGAAATCTCGCCCAGGCCTTTGAACCGGGTGATCTGCACGGCGGTCTTCAGCCGGGCGATGGCCGCCTCCTTTTCCTCGGAGGTGTAGCAGTAGGCCCGCTCTTTCTTGTTCGCGACGCGGAACAGGGGCGTCTGCAGGATGTAGACGTGGCCGCGCCGGATCAGGTCGGGGTAGTATTTCATGAAGAAGGTGAGGACAAGCATCCGGATGTGCATTCCGTCGTCATCGGCATCCGTTGCCACGATGATGTTGTTGTAGCGGAGGTCGTCCAGTTCGTCTTCCACGCCCAGGGCGGAGACAAGGAGGTTCAGCTCCTCGTTCTCGGCCACCTTGCGGCGGCTCTCCTTGTAGCAGTTGATGGGCTTTCCGCGGAGACTGAAGACCGCCTGGTACAGGGCGTTGCGGACCTTGGTGATGGTTCCGCTCGCGGAGTCGCCCTCGGTGATGAAGATGCTGGTCTGCTCGCCGAGCCCCTCCTTGTCCTTGGGCAGCTTGTCGTTGAAATGGTAACGGCAGTCGCGCAGCTTCTTGTTGTAGACGTTCGCCTTCTTGTTGCGCTCGCGGGTCTTCTTCTGGATGCCGGAGATCTCCTCGCGCTCGGCCTGGGATGCCTTGATCTTCTCTTCGATGCGCGGGACGATGTCCAGGTGCATCCGCAGGTAGTTGTCCAGCTTCTTCGCGACGAAATCGTTGACGAAGGTGCGGATCGTCGGGCCGCGGTCGATTTCCAGCGAGCCGTCCGGGTTCTGCAGTTTCTTCCCGTTCTCGTCGGTCTTGTATTTCTCCCACATGTAGGTGGAACCGAGTTTCGTCTTGGTCTGTCCTTCGAAGTTCGGTTCCTGGATCTGGATGCTGATCGCGCCGATGATGCCCTGCCGGCAGTCCTCGGGCGCATAATTCTTCTTGAAGTACTCCTTCAGCGTCTTGGCGATCGCCTCGCGGAAGGCCGCCAGGTGCGTGCCGCCGTCGCGGGTGTTCTGTCCGTTGACGAAGGAGGCGATGTTCTCGCCGTAGGAGTTGCCGTGCGTCAGGACCACCTCGATGTCTTCGTCTTCCAGGTGGATCGGCTCGTAGATGGGCGTTTCCGACAGGTTCTCCTTGACAAGGTCGAGCAGACCGTTCTCCGACTTGTAGGTCGTGCCGTTGAGCACGAGGGCGAGCCCCTTCTTCAAGTAGGAGTAGTTCTTGACCATCGTTTCGACGAAGTCCATGTTGAAGGCATACTGGCCGAACATCTCGCGGTCGGGCGTGAAGGTGACCAGCGTGCCGTTCTTGTCAGAGACGTGCTCCTTGCGGCCGCTGCCTTTCAGTTCGCCGCGTTCGTATTCCGCCCAGGAGCTTTCGCCGTCGCGGAAGGACTCCACGTAGAAGTGCTCGGACAGCGCGTTGACGGCCTTGGTACCGACACCGTTGAGGCCGACGGACTTCTTGAAGACCTTGTCGTCGAATTTGCCGCCCGTGTTGAGTTCGCTGGTCGCCTTGACCACGGATCCGAGCGGGATGCCGCGTCCGAAGTCGCGCACCGTCACGCTGCCTTCTTCGACCGTGATCAGGACCTGCTTGCCGTATCCGGCGGAGAATTCGTCGATGCAGTTGTCGACGATCTCCTTGAGCAGTACGTAGATGCCGTCTCCGGGATTGGATCCGTTCCCGAGCCGGCCGATGTACATGCCGGGCCGCCGGCGGATGTGTTCGACGCCTTCCAGGGTCTTGATATTCTCGTCAGTGTAGTTGCTCTGAGTCTCTTTCGCCATATCTCTTTTCCGGGCCTGACGCCCGATTCTACAAATTTACAAATTTTGTGCTTGATTTGAAAATGTCCTACCTTTGTCCTTTGGAAAGATATTTGCATTACGCTTTTTGAACAGTCAGGAAACTTGCTTGATATGAAAAAGATGCTGCCCATCCGTATCCTTCTCCTGTCGGCGCTGTTATCGCTGGCCGGAGCGGCATGCGCGGTTGCCCAGGACAAACCTACGCCGGTCCGCGTGGCGGATGCGGCCGAGTTCGACCGGGTCCTTTACGACTTCGGGGACGTTATGCTGTCCGACGGACCGCTGAAGACGACGTTCCATGTGAAGAACATTGGAAAAGAAGCGATGGTGATCTACAATGTCGCCTCCTCCTGCGGTTGCACGGACGTGGACTGGACCCGCAATCCGCTCCGTCCGGGCGAGACCGGTACCATTTCTGCGACGTACAGCAACGACGAGGGCGCCTTTCCTTTCGACAAGACGCTGACGGTCTATCTCTCCGTCCAGAAGCAGCCGGTCATCCTCCGGTTCCGCGGCATCAGCCATGCGAAGAAACTTTCCCTGGCCGAGACATATCCCGTCCGCTTCGGCCCCATCGGCTTCCGCGAGGCCGAGATCAGCGGCGGCAACCTTTCGCAGGGGGAGACGAAAAGCGGCGAAGTGACGGTCGCGAACCTGGGTGCCAAGCCGGTCCGGCTTACGTTCAAGGATGTCTCTGACGGCCTTTCTCTCCGGTTGTCTTCCGAAACGATTCCCGTGAAGGGGACTGTCAAACTGTATTATACGGTGACGGCGGACCGCTCGCGCTGGGGGAGGAACTACTATTATGCGACACCGCTCGCTGACGGTCGGAGCTATGCCGCCGTCGTGCGTCCCGTCGCCCAGGAGAAAGTGCAGGCGGGCGCCGAGGCCGTTCGGACCGACCCGAATCCGCTGCTCGGCGCAGGCCATGCGCAGATCGGCGTCCGGGCCGTCACGAAGGAAAGTTTCTCCGGCTGGTCCAAGGAGCAGGTCGAGAAGGCATCACGGCCCCTCCTCGACGACAGTACCGTCTCATTCGGCCGCGTGAAGAAAGGGACGAAGACGTCGTGTACTTTCAACCTGCGCAATGCCGGGAAGAGCTCCCTTACTCTGTATAAGGTCGATACGGACAGCAACAGTTGCACCGTCCGCTCCGTTCCCTCTCTTGCGCCCGGTGCCAGGGGCACGCTGGAGGTCGATGTCGACACGTCGAAACTCCCGGAAGGGGAGACCCTGATCCTGCTGAACCTGTATACCAATTCTCCGCACCGTCCGCTGATCACCTTGTTCGTGACCGGATGGGTGGGATGATGTTTCCTGCATGAACGCTTTCTTTACCATTCTGCTTACCGCCTTGCGGGGAACCATCCTCATCTCCGGCCTTGTAGTCGTGATGATGATGGTTTTCGAGGGCCTGAACGTCTCGACACGCGGCCGCCTGTTTCCGGTGCTTGCCAAGTCCGGGACTGGACAGGTGCTGCTTTCCGGTTTCCTGGGTGCAGTCCCGGGATGTGTCGGCGGATTCGCCGCCGTCTCCCTGTATACCCACCGGCTGGTCGGTTTCGGCGCACTGCTCGCGATGCTGGTTGCGACTGCCGGCGATGAGGCTTTCCTGATGCTGGCGCTCTTTCCTTCGAAGGCATTGCCGCTGTTTCTATTCCTGCTCCTGCTCGGCATCGTTGCGGGACTGGTCTGCAACCGGGTGATGGGACGGCGCGGAAACAGCCTGCCTACGCGGCTGGAAGATACGTTCGAGGTCCATCAGAGCGATATGCCCGACCTTCACCGGAAAGGAGGATGGAAGCCCTACCGGTTGGATTGGCGGCGTCTTGTTCTGGCGCTCGGCATACTTCTTTTCTTCTGGGCTTATGCGAGCGGTTTTCTGGAAGGAGAGCACGTGCCTGAAGGTGCGGTCGGAAGCGTCCTGCCGCTGCTGGTTTCCGAGCGCTGGGTCGTATGGCCGGTCTTCTTCCTGATCCTTCCCGTCCTGTGGTGGATCCGCCGTGGGGACGACCATTTCGTCCGCGAGCATCTGTGGGAGCACATCGTCTGCCGTCATCTGCCCGCCGTTTTCCTGTGGAGTTTCGGTGTCCTGCTCGTTGTGGAAACCGCGCTGCACTTTGCCGACGTGTCGGCGTGGATCGGTGCGCATCCCTTCCTGATGCTCCCGCTGGCCATCGGCATCGGCTTGATCCCGCAGTCCGGGCCCCACATGGCGTTCGTGACACTCTACGCGGCCGGCATCATCCCATTCCCGGTCCTGCTGGCCAATACCATCGTCCAGGACGGGCATGCGGCGCTGCCGCTGCTCTCCGAAAGCCGGTCCTCCTTTTTCCTGGCCAAGGGGATCAAAGTGCTGCTTGCCCTCGTCATTGTCGGGATCTGGTATTTGTTTTTCTGAAAAATCCATTATCTTTGTGCCGCATTCGGTTGAATGCGCGTGACACTGAAATCAATCAAAAACTTTGCATTATGGCTTACAAGATTTCTGAAGACTGCATCGCCTGTGGCACCTGTGCCGGCGAATGCCCTCAGGGCGCGATCCACGAGGGTGATATCTATGTGATCGATCCGGACGTCTGCATCGACTGCGGCACCTGCGCCGATGCTTGCCCGATGGGCGCCATCGCTCCCGCGGAATAATCCTGAGATGAAAACAGAGAGGAGGATGACTAAAAAGTCAATATGACTTAGAGGTCATCCTCTTTCTTTATGTTGTTTCAAGTTCGCGTGCGGGTTGTCCTGCAAACCTTCCGCTTCGCTCCATCCCTCCCACCGCTTCGCGGCGGGCCCCTCCCGTTCACGAGGCCACGGGCGGCCCCGGGGTTGCCAGGACAACCCGCCCGGCTCACTTTTTAAATAAAAAAAGAAGACGACCAATAATCACTTATTAGTCGCCTTCTTCCGTATGCGGGATGCGGTTATTCCGTCTCGGCGGTCTGACCGGGTTCCATGACCACTTCAATGAAGTTGCCGGATTCCAGCAGCGCCTTCGCAGCCGCCTGGATGCCAGCCTTCGACAGTCCGGCGACGGCAGCCTCCGTTTCCTTGTCATTGTCCCGGCCGGTGCGGTAGAAGTTCACCAGGTTGCGGTGCCACCACGCGTTGCTGATCCGGTTCTCGGGCAGGTTCTTCTTGAAGTTCTCGACCGTCTTGGCAAACTGCTCGTCGGTCGGGCCTTCTTCGGCCAGTTTCTTCAGCCCTTCCTTGGCCAGTTCGCGGAGCTTGCCGGCCAGGGCGGGTTTGCTGTTGAAGTAGACCTCCAGCAGGTACCGGCCGTCCGGCAACTGCCGGCTCGCCGCTGCCACGGAAGATCCATACGTGCCGCCTTCATCCTCGCGCAGCGTTTCCGTGTAGACCTGGTCGAGGATGTATTTCAGCGCATCGAGGTCCTCCGCCTTCTGCGGATCGTACGCCTCATACACGGAGTAGACGTGGAGGACGGTGGTCATCGGAGTCTCCATGTCCTGCTTGAACACGTCCTCGATGGCGCCCTTGGCAATCTGCGGCTGGTTATTCACCCACTTGGTCGCCTTCTTGCCCTTCGGCAGCGAACCGATGTATTTCTCCACCAGCGGACGGACGGTATCGGGCGTGACGTCGCCCGTGATCACCATCACGGCGCCGGCTGCATCGGCGAACAGTTTCCGGTAGTTCCGCTCGATCGTCTCCAGGGAAGCCTGGTCGAGGAGTTCGGGGCTGATGCTCACCTCGCGCGGGTTGTCCCCGTACAGCGCCTTGTTGAGCGCCTGCGAGAAGATGAAGTTCGGCTGCTTCATGGCGTTGGGCAGGATGGTCCGCAGCTGGGAGATGGCCGTTTCATACTCCTCGGCGTCGAAGCGCGGCTCGGTGAAATACAGGTAGAGCAGCTGGAAGGCGGTTTCAAGGTCCTTGACGGTAGACGAACCGCTCACGCCGTGATAGAGGGCGTCGATGAACGGGGCTACATTCACGCGTTTGCCGGAGAGCACCTTGGTCAGTTCCGTTCCCTTGAAGCGGGAGAGACCCTGGGCGTTTTCGAAGGAACCGTAGATATTGTCTTCAAAGGAAGAAAGGTCTTCCGTGGGGATCAGGCTCTCGCCACCCTGCTTGTAGAGGGTGAAAAGGATCTGGTCTTTCTTGTGTTCCGTTGGCAGGACGACCACCTTGACGCCGTTCTTCAGCTTCCATTCGGTCGCGTCGTAGAGCGTCTGGCGCGTCTTCTTCACGGGTGCACCCTTGAGGGTGGACGGATCCATCAGCGCGACGCCGGTCTCTTCTTCAGCCGGGGCTTCGATTTCCGCTTCCTCCACTTCCTTCAGCACCTGGAGGAGCTGCGCCTCCGTCGGTGTGCTGATTCCGTCTTTCTGCGGACCCTGGTAGATGATCACCGGGTCGTCGAGGGCGCCGAGCTGCGTGACGGCCTGGTTCATGAGCGGTGCGTTGACCTGGCTGAGGATCATCTTGACCAGTTCATACTCCGCTTGCGGTTCCATGTAGGAGTAGCCGTCGAAGAAGTGACGGATCAACGGGCGGACGAACTCGGGGTTCTTCCGGGTGTCCGCCGCCTTGGCGAGCGATTCGTAGCGGGACAGGATGTTCTCCTTTGCACGGCTGACTTCCGCCTCGGTGAATCCGTAGCGCAGCATCCTCTGGATTTCCGTGACGAAGGCACGGTAGCCACCCAGGATGTTGTCTTCCTTCAGGCTGACGCTGCCTTCCGTCGTTTCAACACTCTCGCAAAGGTTGCTGATGCTGAATCCGGCACTGAGGAACGGGGCGTCGGGCTTGGAGGTGATGTCGCTGAAACGCTCCGCCATCACGACGGCCGTGATCGTCTTCAACAGGCTGACCATCTTGCCGCCAACCGTTCCGTTGAGTTCTTCTTTCTGGGCTTCCCCTTCGGAAAGGAGCATGATTTCGGGGATGGTCGCTTCCGGGTCGGTGACGATGCCCACGCGGGATTCGTGTACAGGAACCTGGATCACCTCCTTGGGCCGGGGATTGACGGCGGCGGGGATGTCGGCGAAGGTTTCGGTGAGTTTGCGTTCGACGTAGTCCACGTCCACGTCACCCACGACGATAACGGCCTGCAGGTCGGGACGGTACCAAGTCTCGTAGAAGTTCACGATGCTCTCGCGCTTGAAGGTTTCGAGGTTCTCCTGGCTGCCGATGAGGGTGCAGGAACCGTATTTGCTGTCGCCGTACAGGTAGGGGAGGGACTTCTCGTACATCCTCCACTGCGCATTGCGGCGGGCACGGCGCTCTTCGATGATGACGCCGCGCTCCTTGTCGAGTTCCTCCTGCTCGTTCAGGACGAAGTGGGAGTAGTCGTGGAGGATCAGCAGGCAGGTGTCGATGACGCTCTGGCGGACCAGCGGGATGTTGTTCAGCATGTACTGGGTCTCTTCCACGCCGGTGGAAGCGTTCACGTTGCCGCCGAAGGAGGCACCGATGCTCTCCAGCCAGTTGAGGATGCCCTTCCCGGGGAAGTTCTTCGTGCCGTTGAAGCACATGTGCTCCAGGAAGTGGGCCAGGCCGTCCTGGTCCGGCGTCTCCTGGATGGCGCCGACATTGGTCGCCAGATAGAACTCGGCCCGCTGTGCGGGTTTGTCATTGTGACGGATGTAATAGGTGAGGCCATTCTCGAGTTTGCCGACTTTGACGGCCGGATCGTTCGGAAGGGCCTGCATCTGTCCCTGCGCCGCCACGGGCAGCAGGGCGGCCGCGAAGGCGGCCAGGCAGATCATCAATCTTTTCATTTTGAAAGAATTATGAATTATAGTTGTGTATTCGTAGTATCTGACGGGGCCCCCGGGTCGTCTCCGCGGTATTCCAGCAGGTCGCCGGGCTGGCAGTGCAGGGCATGGCAGATGGCTTCCAGCGTCGAGAACCGGACGGCCTTTGCCTTGCCGGTCTTGAGGATGGACAGGTTGGACGGGGTGATCCCTATCTGTTGCGACAGTTCGCTGGAGGAGACTTTGGCCTTCGCCAGCACGATATCAAGGTTGACGATGATGGACATCTTCTTTTCTTTTTTGCAAAGATAGCTTTTTTCTTTCGGTAATAAAAGTAAAACGATAATTATTTCCCGATATTCAATAACAAAAACGCGCGAAATTCTTCCTATCTTTGTGATGGTATAAGTTTTTCTTATGATTAAGGACAACCGATTGAAAGCCTTCGTCGCTGTGGCCGAACGCGGTGGCTTCACCCGCGCCGCCCGGGACTTGGGCGTGACGCAGGCCGCCGTGAGCCAGAACATCGCTGAACTGGAGAAAGAAGTCGGCGCGCTGCTGTTTGTCCGTGCGCGCGGTGCCGTCCGCCTGACGCCCGCCGGAGAGGCCTTCCGCCGGTATGCGGAGCAGATCCTGCACTGGTATGACGCGGCGGAAAGAATGTTCTCCGGGGCGGCGGATCCGTATTCCCGGTTGCGTCCGCTCCGCATTGCGGCGGATCCCCTTGTCTCCTTGCAGTTGCTTCCCGATGCGCTGGCCGCTCTCCGCGGGGCTGTACCCGGCATGACGGTGCAGGTCCTTGCCCAGGATGCGGATGGAGCCGACGTCCGGATCCTGTCCCGCAGCCGCTCCACCGGTTTTACGCTGGAGGACAGCCTTTCGCTGGTCGGGGTCTCGGAACCCGCCGTGGCTGTCAGCGGAGAATCACCTGTGGTGGACCTTCCGGAGGATGCGCCGCTCGCCGTCTGGGCCTCATACCAGTCCGTGCTGCCCGACGACCTGCAGGCACGCGTCGTCTTCTCTTCGGGGGATCCATCCTCCGTCCTGGCCTTCGTCCGTGCAGCTTCGGACGGCACGGCCGGTATCGTTCCGTCCGGCATCGCCGCAGCAGGACTCCGCCTTTTCGCCCTGCCGCTTCCTTCCCTGCGGCGCGACATCCATTTCCTCCCTTCGGAAGACTTCGCAGTGCAGCCGCTCTGCGACCGGCTCCGGCAGGTGGTGGAGATGGCATCCGGCATTGTTTCGAAAACCATCTGATGACACCATGAAACGAATCGTTTACCTATTCGCCGTCCTGGTCGCCGTTTCCTGCGGTTCCGCCCGGCATGCCAGCTTTCCTTACGCCGTCGCCCACCGGGGCTGCTGGCTGATGGAAGGGAAAGCCTTCTATATCAACGAAAATTGCCCTGCCGGTGTGCGTATGGCCGCTCAGTACGGGTATCCGTCCATCGAGTGCGACGTGCAATACACGTCTGACAGCGTGATGGTCCTGATGCATGACGAAACGATCAACCGGACCATGCGCAATGCTTCGGACTATTCTGAGATCTCAACGCCGGTCAAGGTCACCGACCATACTTTCGAGGAACTCCGTTCCCGTTATGTCCTCGCTTCCACCGACCCGGCCTTGCGCGTCCCGATTCCTACGCTGGAGGAGCTGCTGGATACGTGCCTGTATTACGGGGTCGTGCCGATGCTCCATAGCGCCATCGACGCGTCCTTCCGCCTGGCATTCCAGAAGCTGGGCGATGGGTTCATCGCTTTCGGAGGCCAAGGGAAGGCGCTGTCCGATGTGCGCGGTTATTCCGACTGCCTGATCCTGGTCAACCAGGGCTCCGGCAGCGTGGACCTGGCCTTCGAACGCCTCGGCCGCCTGGGCGGAAAATGCGGGATCAGTTCGATGAACCATGACATGATGGACGCTGCCTTCATCCGCACCCTCCGCGAGGCGGGGTACGAGGTCCAGGCTTCGATCTTCAAAGCCCCGCACGAGCAGCGTGCCCTGCAGGACGGCGTCAGCATCCAGCTGTCTGACTTCTACTGGCACCAGACGGATGGCCGGAGACCGGTGGCGACCTTCCGGGAAAGAAGGAAGACGCTGCCGGCAGGGGAGTCCCTTACGTGGACGGCCTCCGCACCGAAGTACTCCGGCCTGACGCTCGCGCTCGATTTCTCCGGAACCGTGGAGGTTACCTGCTGCGGGCGGGTCTACACCCTGGTGCACGATGCGCCCGGCCAGGTCGAGCATTTCGGCGTGCGGCTTTACGGGACGGATCCCGAAGTGTCCGTCCGGGCCGTCACCGATGCGCAGATCCGCTCGGTCCGCGCCGAGCTCTATGACTGCGGGAAGTAGTTACCGGAGAGAAGCGACGGCATTGAGGAGCCAGCCGGGGCGGGAATCGAACCATTCCTTGGCGACCATGTAGCACTGTTCCACAGGCACTTCGCCCCCGTGCCAGCGCTTGTTGTCCTGCACCAGGGAGGCATCGAGTGCTTTCCCCGTGTCGGAATTGGCGAAGTTCTTCAAGTAGTTGGCCGTCACCTTGCAGATCGTCCGGGCATTCCCTTCGCACACGTTGGCATAGGCTTCCCGGAATGCCGGATTCGTACTGGAAAGCAGTGTCGGAAAGTAATTCGCGCCCCAGATGTGCGCAGTGGCCCAGGTGTCTTTCCGCTGGTAGATGCCGTCGAAATCCCAGAGATTGGCCATCGCCAGTTTCGAATTGTCCGTAGCGTCGTACTTGGTCAGGTACATGTTCGATCCGGCGCCGTCCAGGCTGCCCAGGATGTCGTGTGCGGCCAGCCAGCGGGCGAAGGAGACGACATCGATACGCTGCTCGTACGTGCCGTCTACAATCGCGCTTTCCACCCGGCCGATGTATTTCCGGATATAGGCGACCTCCTCGGGCGTAACGTCGTCCGAATCGGGATATTTGAACGTATAGGCCATGCTCGGATTCCATCCGTTGGTGAACGTGACGTCCTCGTTCCACCAGTAGGCGTCGTACTCGATGACATAGCCGGCCTTGCTGACCCTCAGGCGGCAGTCCTCGTTGCGTTTTACCGATTCTGCGAGCATGTATACGCCTCGGTAGTCACCGTTGAATACGAGGTTGACGAACTGGAAGGCAGGGGTCCATGACATGCCGATCAGTTCGTTGACCTTCAAGCCGGCCAGCATTTTGAGCTGGTCGTACCGGAGCAGCAGCCATTCCTTGTCCTTGTACTTGGCGTCGTTGCCGCGGCCCAGCAGGTCCGCTTTTTTCTGCAGCTTGATCTTGAAAGGCTTTTTCGCCGGGTAGGCGCTGGTGTTGCCGCGGATCTTGACGGTCATCCCGCTCGCGTCCTTCTTGTAATTGCCGCTGGCGTAGCGGATTTCGTCTCCGGAAAGGATGGTGACCGAACCGGGCACTTTCGTGGCGTTGCGGATGCCTCCGCCCATGCAGCCGGGCGGACAGGATACATAGTCGCAGCGCGGCTCCTCGCCGTTTTCCGTGATGATCCGTACGAGCGGAAGCCCCAGGTCCAGCACGGCCCTCGTAGCCGGGTCGCAGGCACAGTTGACCTTGAACCCGTCCGAGCGGCTTTTCCGGCCGTAGGCGTCCGTGAGCTGGAGACAGCACAGTTCTTCGTAGGTATGCTTGACGAAGGAGTCTTCCAGCCAGACACGGTATTTCCCCACGTCGGCATAGCTGTCGCTGAGCGGAGCGATGCGCTTGATGCGGAAACTGAAAGCGGCGTCGGTCCCATACTGGTTGCTCAGTGAAATGGCGCACCGGCCGTTTTCTACGTCGTAGTCGAACGCCGCCTCATAGGGATTGACCTTGAAATCCACATAAGCCTCACCGCCCGATGTCAGCGAGACGGACTTCGTAAGCATGGCCAGTTTTGCGAGGGTTGGCAGCGGTTCGTCCGGCTTCTCTTCCGCTGGATGGGAACAGGCGGACAGAAGCAGGCAGAGTGCAGCAGTCCATCGGATGACAACCCTCTTGTCCATAGCGTCTTACCGTTCTGATATAAACCGCGCCATGGCCTGGAAGAACGGGTGGCGGAAGTCGCGGAACGGGTCTTCGCCGAACTGTTCCGTCCGGAAACCCCAGCCGTGCCCACCGGCGGGGAAGGCGTGCAACTCGCACGGGACACCATTCCGGTAGAGCGCTTCATAATAGCGCAGTTCGTTTTCGGGCGGTACCATATCGTCGTCGGTGCAGAAGGCGAGGAATGTCGGCGGCGTGTCGGAAGCGACCTGGAGGTACGGTGTATGCCCCGCAACGGCCGCGTCGCGGCCGGCCTTGTTCCCGGCCCATGCCGCCCGTTCGCCAATCATGTTGGACGTGCTCATCTCGTGCCCGACGCCGTCCACGCAGGACGTGACGGGATAAATCAGCACGGCGAAGTCCGGGCGGGTGAGGGGATCCGTGTAGAGGGTGCTGGCGGTGGCGGCCAGGTGCCCGCCGGCCGAAAAGCCCAGGATCCCGATCTGCTCCACACCCCACTCCGCGGCATGTGCGCGGCACCAGCGGAACGTGTTCTGCACGTCGGCGAGCGGGATTTCCAGATGTCCGTTCGGCATGCGGTAGTTCAGCACGGCTGCGCCGATGCCCTTGCTGCAGAGCCACCAGGCGACCGTCTCTCCTTCGTGGCGGGCGGAAGTGAAGGCGTATCCGCCGCCCGGAAGGACGATGACCATCTTCCCGACCGGCCGTTCCGGCAGGTACAGGTCGAAGCGCACGCTGTCCCCCACGTTGAAGAGCACGCCGTTCTGCCGGTCGTACACTTCCGGCCCGGTGACCCCGTTCGATGCGACCGGCCCGAGGGTGATGCCGTCGATTCCTTTGTCACTCCGCTGCCCCTCAGGGTAGAGACGGACGCTTTCCCGCGGCTTCGTCTCATCGATCCGTGGTGCACCCGGCAGGATGGCCAGCCGCTCCCGGTCGTTCCGCTGCAGGGCGAGCCAGCGGTCCAGTTCGTCGCTGAACTCGGGCCGGCAGGCGCCGAGGTTGTCCTGGAAGGAGCCTGGATCGAGGCCGATGGCCGGATCGGTAAAACTCCATCCGTGCCCGCCGTACGGGTAGATATGCAGTTCGGCGCTCACGCCATTCTGCTTCAGCGCCCGGTAGAAGCAGATGGCGTTTTCCACGTCGACGTCGTTGTCGTCGGTGCTGGTGGCGATGAAGGTGGGCGGCGTCTGGGCCGTGACGTTGTTCTGCGTGGAGTAGTCTTCCACCAGGGACTTCCACGTATTCCGCATCGCAAAGATGGCGTCGACGCTTCCGGTTCCGTTCCGACGTCCGTCCCACCGCTCCGGCGCACCGATGAGGTTGTCCCGCGTCTCGAAGTCACCGAATGCTTCCCCGAAGGAGATGACCGGGTAGCAGAGGATGGCGAAATCCGGCCGCGTTTCCTCGCTGGTGAACAGCGTTTCCGCACAGGAAGCAAGGTGTCCGCCGGCGGAGAATCCTGCGACGCCGATCTGGCGTACCCCCCATTCCGCGGCATGGAAGCGGCAGTAGCGCAGCGCGTTCTGGACGTCCTGCAGCGGTACTTCCCACCGGCCGCCGGGCATTCTGTACTTCAGGACGGCGCAGGCGATGCCCCTGTCCCACAACCATTTGGCCATGTAGGCGCCTTCGCCCCAGGTGGAGAGTCCGGCATATCCGCCACCGGGGCAGCAGACGACCATCTGCCCGTTGCCTTCGGGCGGCAGGTAGAGGTCGACCCGGGCACTGTCCGTCACATTGAGCATGAAACCGCCCGGCAAGGGGATTTCCGGCCCTTGGACCGCGCTTTCCCACATCGGCCCTCCGGTGACAGTTACGCCTTTTTCGACGATGCCCTTGCCTCCTTCCTCTCCGAGCGGATAGAGAAAGACGGTTTTCGTGGGGGCGAAGTCCCCCAGTCCGAACGGACTCAGGGCAGTCAGGCGTTGCTCCATCGGGAGGGCCGGCGCACCGGTCTTCAGGGTGATCGTCGTACCGTCCAGGAGGTTTTTCTTTGCTTTGCGCCACTGGGCGGAAGCAGGGGCGGCGGTGAGGATGGATGCGGCCAGCAGGGCAGCCAGCACTTGCAGGATACGGGTTCGTTTCATGCGGTCAGGATTGTTCCGACCCCTCGGCCGGGAGCTGGTCCTGTTCGCCGATGGTCTGGAAGGAATAGGTGAATTGGACGCCGAAGATGATGATGAGCCATCCGAAGCGGAGCCACAGAAGGAAAAGCGGAATCGCGGCGATGGTGCCGTATACGGCGTTGAGCCGCGTCACCATGAGTTGCGTTTCCAGGTACAGGTACTGCAGCAGGGTGAAGGCGATACCGGAGATGAGCGCCGCCTGCAGGGCATACTTGTAATGGACGTGCGTGTTCGGGATGAACTTGTACATCGACGACAGCGTGAAGATGGTGATGACGGCGAAGATCAACCAGCCCAGCAGGGACTGGATCTTTTCCGTCACCCCGGGAATCTTCGGGAAAATCCAGTCGAAAACGTTGGTGTACACGACGGATCCCAGGAAGAAGATGACGATGATGAAGGGGATGAGGAGCGTGATGCCCATGTCCACCAGGTAACTCTTCCCCCGCGTCCGGTTCTGCGGGATTTCCCAGACGATGTTGAAGACTTTCTCGACACGGTCCATCATCCAGATGATGAGCCAGATGAACAGCAGGGCGTTGACGATGCCGAAAACGCCCGACTGGGCCGTTGCGAGGATGTTGTCCGCCGCGTGGATGATCCATTCCACGAAAGGGTTGTCGCTTCCGAAGTTCGAATAGAGCAGGTTCTGCAGCCGGAAATCCAGCTGCAGCCCGCCGGTCAGGGCGAAGCAGACGGCCAGCAGGGGAATGGCAGCCAGCGTGCAGAAGTAGCAGAGCGAGACGGAAAGCAATCCGACGTTGTTGCGCCCGATCTGCTGGACTGCATTCAGGCAGACCTTCAAATCATGGACAAGGCGGGCCTTCCCCTGGGAGAGGGCCCGCATGTCCAAGTGCCAGATATCCTCCGTGATGAATCGCTTTGCGATGTGGAGGGTCTCTTTGATCTTCATCGTTCACTCGCGGTATTCGAGCAGGTCGCCGGGCTGGCAGTCGAGCGCCTTGCACAGGGCGTCCAGCGTCGACAGGCGCACCCCTTTGGCCTTGCCCGTCTTCAGGATGGAGAGGTTGACGGCGGAGATGCCGATCTTCGAGGCGAGCTCGTTCGAGGACATTTTCCGCTTTGCCAGCATCACATCGACATTGACGATGATCGGCATACCGCTAACCCTCCTTTTCAGCCGGGGCGGCTCCCTGCTCTTCCGGAGCGTCCTTGCCCTTCAGGTAGGAAGGCAGCTCGAGACCGGCCATCTTGAAGAGGTCCTGGAGCGGGGGAACGGAGCCCATCAGACCGGAGATGAAACCGGCCGTAGAGGACTTCCCGTCCTTTCCGGCTCCGTTGCCGTCCCAGACGGTGACCTTGTCGATCTTGATGCCCTTGACGGCTTCGACCTGGGTCTTCACCAGTTCGGGCAGTTTGTCGGAAATCAGCATGGTGATGGCTTCGCGGGCGTCACCGCCGGCCGCCTCGACCAGCTTGCCGAAACCGTCCGCTTGCTTGGTGAGGATTTCGAGGGTACCGCGGGCCTGCGCGTCCATCTTGGCGAAGATCGCGTCGGCTTCACCCTTGGCGGTGCGGCGCAGTTTCTCGGCTTCCGCCTCGGCCTCGATGATCAGGCGCTGCTTCTCGATCTCTGCGGGAACGACGATGTTCGCCTGCTGGGTCGCCTTTTCACGCTCGGCACGGGCAAGCTCGGCGTCGCGCTCGCTCTGGTAGGCTTCCTGGAGCGCCTTCGCGGCCTGCACCTTTTCCGCGGCGACGGCCACGCGGGCCGCTTCCGCCTCCTTTTCGCGCCGGAGGGCGTCGGAATTGGCGATGGCGATCTTGGAGCTGTTCTCACCTTCCACGGCCAGGGCGTTCGCTTCCGCCGTCTTGATACGGGTATCACGGGTGGTTTCAGCAATCCGGATGTCCTTGTCCCGGTCGGCTTCCGCCTTACCGATCTCACCGAAGCGGTTCTGTTCGGCGACGCTCTTCTTCGCGTCGTTGATCGCCTTGGCGGCGGCTTCCTTACCGAGGGCTTCGATGTACCCGGACTCGTCGCGGATATCGGTGACGTTCACGTTGATGAGTTTGAGGCCGATCTTGCGGAGTTCGGCTTCCACGTTGGTGGAGACGTTCGCCAGGAACTTGTCCCGGTCGGCGTTGATCTCCTCGATGTCCATCGTCGCGATGACCAGACGCAGCTGGCCGAAAAGGATATCCGTCGCAATGCTCTGGATGCTGTCCACGGACAGGCCCAGCAGTCGCTCGGCGGCGTTGGTCATGTTCTCCGGGTCCGTCGAAATACCGACGGTGAACCGGCAGGGGACGTCGACGCGGATGTTCTGCTTGGACAGGGCGTTGGTCAGGTTGCATTCGATGGAGATGGGCTTGAGGTCCAGGAACGCATAGTCCTGGAAGACCGGCCAGATGAAGGCGGCGCCACCGTGGATACAGCGGGCGGAGGAGATGGAACCGGAAGCGTTCTTGCCGGTCTTACCGTAGATGACGAGGATCTTGTCGGAAGGGCAGCGGCGATAGCGCTTCAGAATGGCGGCCAGCGTGACGAACAGGACCGCTACGATAATCAGAATAAGCGTGATATCCATAATATAATACGATGGTTTTTAAATGATTCCGGACTGAAGTTCCTCCACCAGGAGGATGGTGTTGTTGATGACTTCGGTCACCTTGATGGGCGTACCGGTCTTGATGGCGTCGCCGTCGGTGACGGCTTCGTATTCACGGACGGCGCCCTGGATGGTGATCTGCACCTTGCCGGTGCCGGAGCGTTCGCCGGGAATGGTCAGGTAGGTCTGGCCCTGGCAGCCGACGGCCGACTTGTTCAGGTCGATGTTGCCGCTCTGCTGCATGCCGTACAGCCATTTGAACATCCACATGACGGCGGCGACGAGGGCGATGCCCACGAGACCGGCGATCAGGTAGAGGAGGGCGTTCGAGGAGATGCTGTCACGCAGCAGGATGGCCGACCAGCCGAAGCCGAGGAAGAAGTTGACGAAGTTGCGGAACGTCAGCAGGTTCATGCCGGGATCCGCGTCCAGGCCCGTGCCGTCGTGCGCGATGTCGGCGCCCACGTCGTCGGGAACGTCGAAGTCCGTGTCGGCGCCCGTGTCACCGAGCCCCATGAAGGTCAGGATGCTCTGGATGATGAAAACCAGCGTCGCCGCCAGGGTGATGCCCCACAGGATCTGCATTGTCGGGGTCAAAGATGTCCACCAGGTATTCATAAGCGTAATGTGTGATAGGTTTCTGTGGCAAATATATAAATAATTTATGAAAAACAATAATTAATATTGAAATTTCATTAAAAAATTATTTTTTCGATCTTCTGCTCCCGTCCGCTCCGGGCGGGCAGTCCCGCCGGCGGGTCCCCCAGCGCATGTCCGGGTGGTCCTGCAGGGTGAATTCCACCGTGACATCCCCGTTGAAGAGATCCTTGCCGCGGAAGTAGTTCCGGCGGTATTTCTTCCCGTTCACCCGGACGCCGGAAATGTACGGGTGGTCCTTGTCCGCGGCGGGCGCCAGCAGCGTCAGCGTCCCTTTCGCGTGCTTGAGCGTCACTTTCCGGAACATGGGCGTGCCGATGACGAAGATGTCCTGCCCGTGCGTGACGGGGTAGAAGCCCAGGGCGCTCATCACATACCAGGCCGACATCTGGCCGGTGTCGTCGTTCCCGCACAGGCCGGCTGGACCGGTGTGGTACTGGGAGTACAGCACGTCGCGTACCTTCTCCTGGCACTTCCAGGGTTTCCGCGCGTAATTATACATATAGATGACGTGGTGCACCGGCTCGTTGGTATGGGCATACTGTCCCAGGTAGCCGAACTGGTCCGGGTTGGAGGCGATGTAGGCCTTCTGTCCGGGGGGCGCCGTGAGGAAGAGGGAGTCGAGCGTCCCGGTGAAGGCCTCGCGTCCGCCCATCAGTTCCATGAGCCCGTACACGTCGTGCGGGACGAAGAACGTGTACTGGTAGCTGTTCCCTTCGCAGAAGTCCGAGATCTCGCCGTATCCGCCGTCGTAGAGCGGGTCGAAGCCGGGCCGCCAGGTGCCGTCGGCGTTCCGGCCGCGCATGAAGCCGGCCTCCGGGTCGAAGACGTTGCGGAACCAGCGGGCGTACCGCATGTATTCCCTGTAGTCTTTTTTCTTGCCGAGCATCCGCGCCATCTGGGCGATGCACCAGTCGTCGTAACAGTATTCCAGCGTCTTGGACGTTGCGTGCGTTTCCAGGTCACACGGAACGTAGCCGTACTGGCGGTAGTATTTCGCACCGCGGAATTTCCGGCAGAAGAAGCCGAAGGTATCGCGCTGGGCGGAGACTTTCATCGCTTCCAGCAGCGAATCGGCGGGGAAGTCCCGGATGCCGCGTGCATAGGCGGAGGCGATGACAGGCATCGCGTGGAGGCCCGTCATGCACATGTTCTCCTCGCCGTTGATCGTCCAGATGGGCAGTTGGCCGCAGTGGCGCCAGTGGTCGAGGAAGGTCTTCATCAGGTCGGCCGTCACGTCCGGACGCAGGATCGACACCAGCGGGTTCTGCGCCCTGAATGTGTCCCAGAGCCCCAGTACGCCGGCATAATAGCGGTAGGAGGCCTTGTAGGCCCGGAAGTCGCTGCTGCGGTAGCCGCCGTCCACGTCGCTGTAGAGCTGCGGGTACATCAGCGCGAAATAGAGGCTGGTGTAGAACAGTTGCTTCTGCTCGGAGTCTCCGTCGAATACCTGGATGGCGGAGAGTTCCCTGTCCCAGGCCTCCCGCGCGCGCTGACGGATCTCGTCGAACGCGACCCCGGCCGCTTCGGCTTCCCAGTTCATCCGGGCGCCTTCCTCGCTGACGGGGGAGTAGCCGACCTGCACCTCCAGCGGAAGTCCGTCGTCCGCGAATTCCAGCACGGCCCGTACGTCGCGGCTGGTGATGTCCCGGCTCGTCGAGGGACGCCGGTCGTTATACAGCCGTACGCCGGTGACGGGCTTGTTGAAATGGGCGTGAAAGCAGGCATGCTCTTCCGGCGACCAGCCTTCCGTCACCCGGTAGCCGCAGACATTGTATTCGTCGATGATGCGGATCCGGCTGACCATCACGGTGTCGTGGAATTCTTCGGGTACCGTGGTGGCGCGTGAAGCGTTTCCGCGTTTCATGTCGATGCAGAAATACTGGCGCTTCGACCCGGTGGGGAAGGTATAGCGGTGGACACCGCACCGGTCCGTTGCGGAGAGTTCCGCCCGGATGCCGAAATCCAGCAGGTCGACGCTGTAATAGCCCGGTTCGGCTTGCTCCCGCTCGTGCGAGTAGGCGCTGCGGATGTCCTCGGGCCAGGTCTTCATCGAAAGCCAGTCGCGGTCGGCGGGCAGCGGCATCACACAAATGTCCTGCATGTCGCCGCCACCGTTTCCGCAGGCATGCGAGTGGCTGAAACTGACGATGTCCGGGTGGTCGTAGTGGTATCCGCAGCCGATGTAGTAGGTGTCAGGGCCGAGTTGGACCATGCCGAAGGGGGTGACGGCCAGGGGAATGATGCGGCCGTCCAGGCCGGTCCCCGTCATCGCGCGGACGAACGAGGTGGGGGCAGGCTGCGCGGAGGCCAGGACGCCCGCCAGGAAGACGATGAAACAGAAGAAGATCTTTTTCATCTTGAGCAAATGTTTTGGTTTCCTCAAACTTACACAAAAAAATACATAAAACAAAGAAGCCCGGCCGGAAAAGGGTCGGGCTTCTGGGAAGAGGTCGGAAAACCGTTATTTCCCGGCGAGGCGGGCATAGTTTCCGTAGCGGACCTTGGCGAACTGCTCGGTCAGGGCCAGGAGCTCGTCAGCGCTTTCCGGGAACAGCTTGTACAGGGATGCGAACCGCACCTCACCCTTCAGGAAGGCCTGGAACTTCGTCCAGTCAGGCTCCTTGGAATCGAGGGTGAACGGATTCTTGCCCTGCTCCTCGAGGGCGGGATTGTAGCGGAAGAGGTGCCAGTAGCCGCATTCGACGGCCAGTTTCTCCTCCTTCTGGCTGAGTCCCATGCCCGCCTTCAGACCGTGGTTGATGCACGGGGCGTAGGCGATGACCAGGGACGGTCCGTCGTAGGCTTCGGCTTCCTTGATCGCGTTCAGGTACTGGGCCGGGCTGGCGCCCATCGCCACCTGCGCAACATAGACATAGCCGTAGCTGATGGCCATCATGCCCAGGTCTTTCTTGCGGATCTTCTTGCCGGAAGCCGCGAATTTGGCGATTGCTCCGGCCGGTGTGGACTTGGAACTCTGGCCGCCGGTATTGGAGTACACCTCGGTGTCGAGCACCAGCACGTTCACGTTCTTGCCGGAGGCGAGCACATGGTCGAGACCGCCGTAACCGATGTCATAGGCCCAGCCGTCGCCACCGAAGATCCACTGGCTCCGTGAAGGGATGAAGTGCTTGTAATCCAGCAGTTTCTTGCAGGCCTTGCACTTCGATTCGGCCAGCAGCGGTGCCGCCTGGTCGGCCACCTCACGGGTGACGGCGGCATCCTCGGGCGCATCGAGCCAGCGGCGGAAGAGGTCCTTCAGCGCGTCGGCGCACTTGTCACTTGCGATGGCTTCCTGCATCAGGGCGGCCACCGTCTCGCGGGCACGGTCGGAACCGATCTTCATGCCCAGTCCGAATTCGGCGTTGTCCTCGAAGAGGGAGTTCTGCCAGGCGGGACCGTGTCCCTTGGCGTCCGTGCAGTACGGGGAAGCGGGGAAGGACGCACCGTAGATGGAAGAACAACCGGTGGCGTTGGCGATCATCATGCGGTCGCCGAAGAGCTGGGTGATGTTCTTGATGTACGGGGTCTCGCCGCAGCCGGCGCAGGCGCCGCTGAACTCGAACAGCGGCTGGGCGAACTGGGAGTTCTTGACGTTCGCCGCCTTGTTGACCACGTTGTCCTTGTAACCCACCTTGGAGGAGAGCCAGTCGAAGCGCTCCTGCTCGACGTGCTGGTCGAGCGCGGAGACCATCGTGAGGGCTTTCTCCTTGGCGGGGCAGACGTCGGCGCAGTTGCCACAGCCCGTACAGTCGTCCACGGAGATGCCCATCGCAAAGACATAGTCTTTCAGCACGGCCTTGCCCTGGGCCTGCTTGAGCCCTTCGGGAGCGGCCTGCGCTTCCTTGGCGTCCAGCAGGAACGGGCGGATGGCAGCGTGCGGGCAGACGAAGGCGCAGGTGTTGCACTGGATGCACTTCGCGGCGTCCCAGGACGGGACGTTCACGGCTACGCCGCGCTTCTCGAAGGCCGTCGTGCCGGCCGGCATCGTACCGTCGGCATAGGGGAGGAAGGCGCTGACAGGCAGCGTATCACCGTTCTGGGCGTTCACCACGTCCGCGATTTCCTTGACGAAGGCGGGAGCGAGACGGTCCTTGTTGGGCGTCTCGAACTTCGACGTGATCGAAGCCCACTCGGCGGGAATCTTCACCTCGGTGTACTCGCCGCCGCGGTCGACCGCTGCGTAGTTCATGTTCACGACGTTCTCGCCCTTGTTGCCATAGCTCTTGACGATCGCTTCCTTCATGTACTTGACAGCATCTTCGTAAGGGATGATGCCGGTGATCTTGAAGAACGCCGACTGCAGGATCGTGTTGGTGCGGCCGCCGAGACCGATCTCCGCCGCGATCTTGGTGGCGTTGATGATGAACAGCCGGATCTTCTTCTTGCCGATGACGGCCTTCACGTGCTCGGGAATCCGCTTGACGGTCTCCTCTTCGTCCCAGAGGCTGTTCAGCAGCAGGGTGCCCTTGGGCTTGATGCCCTTCAGGACGTCGTACTTCTGCAGGTAGGACGGCACGTGGCAGGCGACGAAGTCGGGCGTGCTCACCAGGTAGGGCGCCTTGATCGGCAGGTCGCCGAAACGGAGGTGCGAACAGGTGTAGCCGCCGGATTTCTTGGAATCGTAGTCGAAATAAGCCTGGCAGTATTTCTGCGTGTGGCTGCCGATGATCTTGATGGTGTTCTTGTTGGCACCGACGGTGCCGTCGCTGCCCAGTCCGTAGAACTTGCACTCGGTGGTGCCGGGCTTCACGATCGAGATCTCGCTCTTGATCGGCAGGGACTTGAAGGTGACATCGTCCACGATGCCGACGGTGAACCCGTTCTTGGGCTCCTTGCGCTCGAGGTTGTCGAAGACGGCCACGATCTGCGCGGGCGTCGTGTCCTTGGAGGAGAGTCCGTAACGGCCACCGATGATGAGCGGGGCGTCGGGACGGTCCTGGAACAGGGCCTTCACGTCGAGGTAGAGCGGTTCGCCCAAGGCGCCGGGCTCCTTGGTGCGGTCGAGCACCGCGATCTTCTTCACGTTCTTGGGCAGCACCTTCAGGAAGTACTGCGGTGCGAACGGACGGTAGAGGTGCACGGATACCAGGCCGTACTTGCGTCCCTTCTGGGCGAGGTAGTCGATCGTCTCCTTGACGGTCTCGGTGACGGAACCCATCGCGATGACGACGGTCTCCGCGTCGGGGGCACCGTAATAGGTGAACGGCCGGTATTCGCGGCCGGTCAGCTCGCTGATCTCGCCCATGTAGCGTGCCACGATATTCGGCACTTCGTCATAGATCCGGTTGCGGGATTCCGCGGCCTGGAAGTAGACGTCGCCGTTCTGGGCGGTGCCCCGTGTGACGGGGGCGTCCGGATTCAGGGCACGGGCGCGGAACGCCTTCAGCGACTTCTCGCTGACCATCTTGCGGAGGTCGTCCTCGTCCAGCGCCTCGATCTTCTGGATTTCATGCGAGGTGCGGAAACCGTCGAAGAAGTGGAGGAACGGGATGCTGGACTTGATGGCCGACAGGTGCGCGACCGCCGCCATGTCCTGGGCTTCCTGGACGGAACCCGACGCCAGCAGCGCGAAGCCGGTCTGGCGGCACGCCATCACGTCCTGGTGGTCTCCGAAGATGGAGAGGGCGTGGGTGGCCAGGGTACGGGCGGAGACGTGGAAGACGGCGGGCAGCATTTCGCCCGCGATCTTGTACATGTTCGGGATCATCAGCAGGAGGCCTTGCGAAGCGGTGTAGGTCGTGGTGAGCACGCCTGCCTGGAGGGAACCGTGCACGGCGCCCGAGGCGCCGGCTTCGCTTTCCAGTTCAGTGACACTGACTTTCTCTCCCCACAGGTTCTTCTTTCCGTGGGCGGCCCATTCATCGATGTTCTCCGCCATCGGGGAGGACGGGGTGATGGGATAGATACAGGCGTTCTCGCTGAAGAGATACGCGATGGAGGCTACAGCGGTGTTGCCGTCGCAGGTGATGAATTTCTTTTCTTTCGCCATATTGCAGGTGGATGTATGTGGTTTTCTATAGAGTTGTAATACCTTCGATGAGGATGCCTTCCTTCCCGGCGGCGATGCGCTTCACAAGGCCCTGCAGCACGGTGCCGGGGCCGACTTCCGTGAAGGATTCCGCACCGTCGCGGAGCATGTTCCCGACGGTCTGCGTCCATTTCACGGGAGAGGTGAGTTGCTTGAGCAGCTGCTCTTTGATGAGGACGGGATCCGTCGTGGGTTCGCCGGTGACGTTCTGGTAGACGGGACAGACCGGGGCGACGATGGGCGTGGCTTCGATGGCCTTGCCCAGTTCCACGCGGGCCGGCTCCATGAGCGGGGAATGGAACGCGCCGCCGACGGCAAGGGGAAGGGCGCGCTTGGCACCCGCTTCCTTCGCCTTCGCGCAGGCGGCCTCGACGGCTTCACGCGCGCCGGAAATGACCACCTGGCCGTTGCAGTTGTAGTTTGCGGGGATGACGGTGCCTTCGCAGGAGGCACAGATTTCCTCCACCTGCTCGTTCGACAGGCCGATGACGGCAGCCATCGTACCGGGCACTTTCTCGCAGCATTTCTGCATTTCGGTCGCCCGCAGGTGGACGAGGCGCAACGCATCTTCAAACGCGACGGCGTCGGCCGCGGCGAGGGCGGAGAATTCGCCCAGGGAGTGGCCGGCGACCATGTCGGGCCGGAAGTCCTCCAGGCACTTGGCCAGGACGACGGAGTGCAGGAAGATGGCCGGCTGGGTGACCTGCGTTGCTTTCAGGTCTTCCGCCGTCCCTTCGAACATGATGTCGGTGATTCGGAATCCAAGGACCTCGTTGGCTCTCTCAAACAGTTCCTTCGCCTTGGGGAGGCTATCGTAGAGATCTTTCGCCATTCCGGGGAATTGCGACCCCTGACCGGGGAAAAGATAGGCTTTCTTCATAAGAAATTTCACTTTATTTCATATTAGGCAAAAATACATAAATATCCTGTAAAAACCGAATTTCTTTGTGTGTATTTTTAAAGAAAATGCTTACCTTTGCATCCGTATCCGATACGCCCCTGTAGTTTAATGGATAGAATTTCGGATTCCGGTTCCGACGATAGGCGTTCGATTCGCCTCGGGGGTACAAGGAGGATGGCTGCGAAAGTCTGTGTGACATGCCGGCCATCCTCTTTTTTTGTTATCTTTGCGGAAACAAAGGACATTACCCATGTGCAACGCCCCGTTGAGATACCCCGGTTTCTCCATCGTTTTCATCCAGACCTTCTCCCTCCATCACGAGCGGAAGTTCTACGTGAAAGAACTGCTGGACCCGGAGCGCCCGGAAGGGCAGGAAAACTACGCCCCCTGTTTCAACAAAGCCGGATCCGTCTTCATTGCGCGGGCGGATGAACTGGACGTTCCCATCGCACGGAGCGGCCGCAACATCGAAGAGCAGATCTTCATCCTCCACAGCAAGAAGGACGAAGCGGTCCGGAACGTACGCCGCTGCTCGCTGCGCGGTTTCGATTTCGAGATGCCGCTGAAAGGCCAGACCTTCTCCGGACACTGTAACGTGGAAATGTCCCTGTTCTTCGGCCATGTCGTCTCGCTGACCTACCGTTTCCTGTTCGATGGCGCCTCCTGCCGGATGACCCGCACCGCCACGACGGACGACCTGATCGCCCTGCTGTCCATCTGGCTGAGCGCCGAATTCTGGAGCAAGGACATGGCGCAGGAGGAAAACGGGAAAGACCACTGGTCCCAGACCGACATCAACTTCGAAAGCCGCTTCTCCGTCCGGAACCTCCGTTACGGCGTGGACGGCGCCTACCTTCCCGATGGCGAATCGCTGGAAATCAAGGGGAAAGGCCGCTATTTCGACCAGATTGCCTTGCGCTACAAGCTGTTCCTCTACAAGCAGTGCACGCAGGACAAGCCGGAGTATGCCCGCCGGGGCCGGCATCCGTTCAAGTTCCCCGGCACCACCGAGAACGACCTGCACTATGCGATGGCGGACATCTGGGAGAACATCGCCCACCCGGAAGGAGGGAAGGGCGGCCCCGACCTCTTCAGTCTCTCCCGGAAGCCGGCGCTCAGCGAGGCGCAGATCGTCGACCATATCCGAAACGAGCACAAGAGCGAGCTGGTCGGTCTGCTTACGCTCTATCCTTCGGAGTGGCCCTACCGCGACCCGGCCGCTTACGAGGAAGTCTGCGGGGAGAACATCGCCATCGACACGGACGACCTCGTCCTGGCCGGAAGTTCCGTTTGCATGGTGCTGGGCACCTACGGCCGCCGTGGCGCGGAATCCAAAGGCGTGGACTGGAAGAAGCACCTTGCGGAGCGGATGCGCTACCATGTCTCGTGGCCGGAGTACCTCGTGATCCTGCAGATGGTCCTCGCGCGGAAATACGTGCTGGGCTATGTGGCGGACCGCCTGATCGAAGCGACGGACGATCATCGGATGCGGCGCTCGCCGGACCGCCTGATCCGCGACAATGCCGAACTGAGTGTCCGCCTCTCCCGGATGCTCCTCCGGCTCGACGTGGTCAAGATGTCCAAGTTCCCTTCACATAAGGTGATGTACGACCGCACGGTGCGCCGTCTGGAACTCGATGCGGACCAGGAGAAAGTCTCCTCCTTGATGGAAACGCTGGACAACAGCCTGCGCAACATCAGCGACTCAAAGTCGGCCCGGTCCGAGAACATGCTGAACCTGATCCTCGGTTTCATCTCCGTGGCTTCCGCCTTCCAGCTGTTCTTCATGGAGACGCGGATGCCGTTCCTCGACTACCTTGGCATTGCCGACCGGCCCGTCATTTCGACGGTCGTCATCGCCCTGGTCGCCGCCATCGCCTTTTTCGCCATCCTGTACTTGCTGGTACATGGACTGAAAGATTTTATTGTCAGACACTTGCAAGAAAAATGAAAATACTTAACGCACAGCTTCAGGACGCACCGGTCCTCTCGGACATGTTCTTCGCCCATCTCGATGCCGACCCTTCCTATATCTCCCACGGAGAAATGCAGATGGGGGTTGGAACGGGGTGTTTTACGGAAGAAGGCACCTTGCTGAGCGCTGTCGCTCCGGACGGGCGTGAAAAATGGATGCGCTACATCCTTGCCCACATGACGGCTCCGGAAGAGGCTGCGGTCTGGAAGGCCGTCGACGACGACGGAACCATCGTCGGCTTCTGTGTGGCGGACATCGAAGAAGACGGGGACGCTCCGTTCGGGGTGGTCTGCGACGTGCTGGTGAGTCCCACCTTCCGTGGCGGCGGCGCCGGCGGCGCGCTCCTGTCCACGGCCATCGGCTGGCTGCGCGGACAGGGCGTCCGGGATATCTACCTGGAATCGGGGAAGGACAACCATGCCGCCCACCGCTTCTTCGAGAAGCGGGGATTCCATCATGTCAGCAACATTTTCAAACTGGACAACAACGCGTTTCCCAAGTAGGGAAGCGCCTCAGGACTTGCACCAGCGGTCGAGCCATTCGAAGTAGCTGCGGTGCCAGAACAGTGCGTTCTGGGGCCGCAGGATCCAGTGGTTCTCCTGCGGGAAGACGATGAGTTTCGAGGGAACGCCCATCATCTGGGCGGCGTTGAAGGCGGCCATGCCCTGGTCGTAGGGGATGCGGTAGTCCATCATGCCGTGGATGCAGAGGATCGGCGTGTGCCACCGGGTGACGTTCGCCGCGGGGGAGTTGGCGTAGTGGCGGATCGCCTTCGGAGCATCGCTCCAGGGAGAACCGGCCTGCTGCATGCCGCCGAAAGTCTTCCCGTCGCCGGCGGGGCCGGTCTGTCCCGGGGTGTAGGCATATTCTGTCAGGCCGCCGTTGTCCCAGTTCGGGAACCACATTTCCTCGGTCTCGTAGTACATGTACTTCTCGTCGAAGATGCCGGCGTGCGCGATGAAACAGTCGTAGGTGTCGCCGTGGATGCCGGCCATGTAGTAGACGCTGTAGCCACCATAGGAGGCGCCGCAGCCGGCCATCTTGCCGATCCAGGGCTCCTTCTTCAGTTCCCGGGCAGCGCTCAGGTAGTCCTGCATGTTGCGGCCGGGGTAGTCGCCGCTGATCTGTTCGCACCATTCCTGGCCGAAGGCCGTCGTGCCGCGCCGGTTGGGCAGGATGACGACATAACCCTGGGCGGCCATCAGGCGGTAGTTCCAGCGGTAGCTCCAGCCCTGGCTGAGGGTACCCTGCGGGCCGCCGAGGAAGATCTCGATGGCCGGATACTTGCGGGCGGGATCGAAGCCGGGCGGCAGGAGGACCCACGTGAGCATCTTCTTCCCGTCGACGGTGTCGATCCAGCGCGCCTGGGTCTCGTAGGGGGCGAGGGCGCCGATGATGTGCCCGTTCTCGTCGGTCAGGCGCTCGAACGTGCCTTCCGCTTCGTGTACGCAGACGAGCTCGTTCGGGAATTCCATCGAGCAGTAGGAGGCGAGCAGGTCGCCGCCGCGCAGGGCAAAGGGCGAGTTGAAATCGTACCAGGCGTCATCGGGGGTGATCCGTACCGGAACGGGCGCGATGTCGTGGTGCGCCTCCGCCGTCAGGTCGCCGGCCAGCGCGTCGACCTTGAAGATGCCTTGCAGGCCGTTGACGAGGGCGTTGAAATACAGGTAGTGTCCGTCTTCGGACCAGACGGGTCCCGCGGCGTTGTAGTCGAATCCGGTGGAGACGTCACGTACTCCGAGAACGGCCGGCAGGGCGCTTTGCCCTTCTCCCTCCGCCTTGTACTGCAGGTCGGCCACCATCAGGCGCGTTTGGTCGGCCTCATAGCCGTTGCGCGCCATGCTCAGGAAAGCGATGTGCTTCCCGTCCGGGCTCCAGACCGGGTCGGTGTCGTAGCCGCCGCCCATCGGGATGACGGCCGTTTCGCCGGTAATGATCTTGTAAATATAGATTTCCGTATCCGTCGAGAAGGCGTATTCCTTCCCGGTCTCCACCTTCTTGCAGGAGTAGGCGACCATCTGCCCGTCCGGGCTCCAGGAGAGTTGTTCCATCCCGCCGAACGGCTCCGTCGGGAGTTCATACTTCCCGGCATCCGCGCCCAGGATATTGAGCGCGTTCGCTTCGGTGATGCAAGCCTCCGTTCCGCCCAGGGGCGCGACATAGGTCTGCGGGCGTTCGGTCGTCCAGTGGTCCCAGTGCCGGTACATCAGGTCTTCGGTGACGTAGGCTTCGGCCTTGTCGAGGGCGGGGTCGAAATCCTTCGGGGTCTTGACCGCGCCGGGCACCGTGCTGCTGAAGAGCACCTGGCTCTGGTCGGGACTGAGCGAGAATTCCCCGATGCCCGCCGGGATGTCCGAGAGGCGGACGCGACCCTTCAGTGCATCCGCGTCGGGAGCATCCTGTCCGCCTTCCACGGCGCGGGCGCCGCGCAGGTCGAGGGACGCTTTCCACAGCTGGCCGCCCTGGACGTAGAAGAGGCTGCTCCCGTCAAGCGACCAGCGGGCGCACGAGAGGCTCTGCCCGTCGGCGGTGAGCTGGATCCGGTCGCCCTGCCGGAAGGATGCAGTGTCCTCCAGGCAGGAGAGGAAAAGGTTCCTGCAGGAGCGGTTTTCTTCAATGGAGGTGTAGCTGACACCGTACAGGACGAACTTGCCGTCCGGGGACAGCTGCGGGTCGGAGAGACGCCCCAGGGAGAGCAGGGCTTCCGGAGTCATTTTTCCGTCCGTGATCTCGGGGCGGGCGGGCCCGATGTAGCGGGAATCGGCTTCCTGCTTGGGAGTACAGTTCGTCATCATGAGGACAGCGGCCGCAACGAGGGCCTTATAAACGGATTGCATAAGCTGGGTTGTTTAATCGGACGGAAAGACCATCCGGACACAAAGATAGTGAAAAAGGATTTTTTTTCTAAATTTGTGTGATGTATGTGAACGATCCATTGGAGACGGGAGTCCAGTTCCTCCCGGGCGTAGGGCCGCGGCGCGCCGCCCTGCTGGCCTCCGAACTGTCCGTCCGGACAGTGGGGGACCTGCTGCGCCTGTATCCTTTCCGGTATATCGACCGGAGTTCCATCCAGCGGATCGCGGACGTGCGGAGCGACGCTGCCTATGTCCAGATCCTGGCGCGGGTCGTTTCTGCCGACCTGACCGGAAAGGGCGGGAAACGGCTCAGCGTGGTCGTCCAGGACGATTCCGGGCAGATGGAACTGGTCTTCTTCCGGGGGGTGAAATACACCGCGGACCGGCTCAAGCCCGGAAGTGTCTTCCTTTTCTTCGGAAAGCCTACGGCCTTCAACGGACGCCTGAACATGGTGCATCCCGAAATCGACTTCCCGCCGGCGGAAGGGGCACGCAACTTCGCGGGGACGCTCACCGGCGTCTATCCTTCGACGGAGAAACTTTCCGGCGGCGGCATCACCGGCAAGGTGATGAACCGCCTGATGGCCGCGGCCATCGAGTCCGGCCTCCCGGCCGTGCAGGAAACCCTTCCGGAATACATCCTGCGGGAGAAGGGCCTTTGCAGCCTGCGTTTTGCGCTGAAACACATCCATTTCCCGGACAGCGGAGAAGCCCTGTCCCGGGCCCGCCACCGGCTCAAGTGGGAGGAACTTTTCCTGCTGCAGCTCTCCCTCCTGAAACAGAAATACGTCCTCAGCCGTTCTGAGAACGGGATCCCGATGCCCAAAGTCGGGCCGGCCTTCAATGCCTGTTTCAACGCCCTGCCCTATGCGCTGACCGGGGCGCAGAAGCGGGTGATCAAGGAAATCCGCGCCGACCTCATGAGCGGGCACCAGATGAACCGGCTCCTGCAGGGCGACGTCGGGTCCGGCAAGACGATGGTCGCCGTTCTTTCGGCCCTCATCGCCGTGGGCAACGGCTACCAGGCCTGTCTGATGGCACCTACGGAAGTCCTTGCCCGTCAGCACTATGCAAATATTTCCCGGTACCTGGCGCCGACCGGAGTCCGCTGCGAACTGTTGACCGGTTCCGTCACCGCGGCCGCCCGCCGTCCGATCCACGAGGGGTTGCGCGACGGTTCGGTCGGGATCCTGATCGGTACCCATGCCCTGCTGGAAGACCCTGTCGTCTTCCAGTCGCTCGGCCTGGCCATCATCGACGAGCAGCACCGTTTCGGCGTGGACCAGCGCGCCCGCCTGTGGGCGAAGGGCGCCGGCGGCCGGCCGCCGCACATCCTGGTGATGACGGCGACACCGATCCCGCGCACCCTGGCCATGACCCTGTACGGCGACTTGGATGTCTCGGTCATCGACGAGATGCCTCCGGGGCGGAAACCGGTCAAGACCATGTGTATCGGGGAAGGGCAGCGGCCCGCCCTCTACCGGTTCATGAAGAAGCAGATCTCCCTCGGCCGGCAGGTCTTCGTGGTGTATCCGCTGATCTTCGAGAGCGAGAAAGTCGATTACAGGAACCTGGAGGTGGGTTACGAGCAGGTCCTGTCGCATTTCCCCGAGCGGGAAGGATACAAGGTGGCGATCGTCCACGGACAGCAGACGTCCGAAGTCAAGCAGTTCAACATGACCGCTTTCGCCGCCGGCCGCGCGCAGATCCTGGTTTCAACGACGGTCATCGAGGTGGGCGTCGACGTGCCGAACGCCTCGGTGATGGTCATCGAGAGCGCCGAACGCTTCGGCCTTTCGCAGCTGCATCAGCTGCGCGGCCGCGTGGGGCGGGGCAGCGAAGCGTCTTTCTGCGTGCTGATGCACGGGGACAAGGTGTCGAAAGAATCCCGCCGCCGGCTCGACCTGATGTGTGCTACCGAGAACGGCTTCGATCTGGCGGAGGAAGACATGAAGATGCGCGGGCCGGGTGATCTGGAGGGAACGCAGCAGAGCGGCCTTCCCGTGGCGCTGAACATCGCCTCCCTCGTTCACGACGGCGACCTGCTGGCCGATGCGCGCAGTTATGCGGGCCATGTGCTCTCGCGCGATCCGGACCTTTCTGCGTCGGAGAACGCACCCGTCGCCGCGGCGCTCCAGGCGCAGCGGATCGAAGTGCGGGATTACAGCAAGATTTCCTGAGAAACGCGTCAACCGCGGTCCTTCCGCAGCTCGTCGAACGCGGCGCGCTTGCGGAAGATGTCGATGGCCGTGTAGATCGACGACATCATCGACTGCGGGTCGGCCATGTCCCGGCCGGCCAGTTCGAAGGCGGTGCCGTGGTCGGGTGACGTACGGACGATGGGCAGCCCCGCCGTGAAATTGACACCGTCCTGGAAAGCGATCGCCTTGAAGGGAACGAGCCCCTGGTCGTGGTACATCGCCAGGGTGGCGTCGAAGCGGGCGTAGGTTCCCTGCCCGAAATACCCGTCGGCGGAATAGGGGCCGAACGCCAGGATGCCTTCGTCCGCAGCCGCGCGGACGGCCGGCAGGATGACCTTCTCCTCCTCATCGCCCAGCAGGCCGCCGTCGCCGCAATGCGGGTTGAGCCCGAGCACGCCGATCTTCGGCTCGATGACGCCGAAATCGCGGCGCAGCGAAGCGCTCATCAGGCGCAGCTTGCTGAGGATCTTCTCCTGCGTGATGGCGGCGGATACGTCCTTGAGCGGGATGTGCCCCGTCACGACGCCGATCTTCAGCTGGTCGGAGACCATGAACATGGTCACGTCCTCCACGCCGAATTCCTTCTGCAGGTATTCGGTGTGTCCCGTGTTCCCGAAGCCTTCCGCGTCCATCGCCCGCTTGTTGATCGGGGCGGTGACGAGCACGTCGATGTCGCCCGCCTTGATGTCGCGGACCGCGCATTCCAGCGACCGGATGGCCGCCTGGGCAGACTCCGGCGTGGATTTCCCGGGCTCGACATAGACGTTGTCACTCAGGCAGTTGACGATGTTGACCCGGCGCTGCCGTGCGTCCTTCGCCGACTGGATGACATAGGTGTCGATGTTGTCGATATTGTGGATCTGCTTGCGGTAGAAGCCGAAGATCTTCGAGGATCCGTAGATGACCGGCGTGAACGATTCGAGGATCCGGGCGTCCGCGAGGGCCTTGATGATCACTTCGTATCCGATGCCGTTGCCGTCGCCCTGGGTGATGCCCACGACCGGCTTCCGGCCAAGTCTGTCAGTATTTCTTTCCATATGTGAGTCGCTGTGAGTCTTGCAAATTTAATCAAAAGGAATGACATCTCCTTCACCGTCGGCGGAAATGTACCCCGTATCTTCCGGGAGGACGGCGCCCGTGGCGGCCGCCTTGCCGCCGGCGTTCACGGCCAGCGTGTCGCACCGCTCGTTCTCGGGATGGCCGGCGTGCCCCCGGATCCAGTGGAAGGTGACGCGGTGGCGGCGGTACACTTCGAGGAAGCGCATCCAGAGATCGGGATTCTTCACTTTCTTCCAGCCCTTCCGCTGCCAGTTGTCCAGCCAGCCCTCGTTGACGGCCTTCACGACGTAGGAAGAATCACTGTATACCTCCACGCGGGCATTCTCCCAGCGGATGGTCTCCAGGCCGACGATGACGGCCATCAGTTCCATCCGGTTGTTGGTCGTCCTGGCGAAGCCGCCGCTGAGCTCTTTTTCGTGCCCGGCGCAGCGCAGGATGGCCCCGTATCCGCCCGGCCCGGGATTGCCGCTCGCGGCCCCGTCGGTGTAAAGATAGATGACTGGTTTTTCCATACATGCAAAGATACGCAGAATTTTCTTATATTTGTTGGTTATGAATGTTCTCGTTACCGGAGCCTGCGGACAACTTGGGTCCGAGATCCGCGAGCTGGCGGCAGCCAGTCCGCACCGTTTCATCTTCTCCGACGTCACTGCGGCGCCCGGCCAGGAGATCGTCCATCTGGACATTACGAACATCGACGCCGTCCGGATCGTCTGTGATTCGGAGCAGGTGGATGTGATCGTGAACTGCGCCGCCTACACGGCCGTGGACAGGGCCGAGGACGAACCGGAGATGGCGGAGCTGCTCAATGCGACGGCCGTTTCCTGCCTGGCCGAAGTGGCTGCGGAACGCGACGCCGTCCTGGTCCACATTTCCACGGACTATGTTTTCCAGGGCGACACGCCCGTTCCCTGCAGCGAGGACATGCCGACGGCACCCATCGGCGTCTATGGTTCCACGAAGCTGGCGGGGGAGCGCGCCGTTGCGAAATCCGGCTGCCGCAGCCTGGTGTTCCGGACGGCCTGGCTCTATTCTCCTTTTGGGAAGAACTTCGTGAAAACGATGCTTTCCCTGACGGCCTCCCGTCCCGGGATCAAGGTCGTTTCCGACCAGGTCGGCACCCCGACTTACGCGCGCGACCTCGCGACGCTGATCGTCGGAATCATCGACCGCGGACAACTCGGGCATACGGGGATTTACCATTACAGCAATGAGGGGGCGGTTTCCTGGTATGATTTCGCGCAGGCCATCTGCGAACTGGCCGGCCATACCTGCGACATCCAGCCCTGCAGGACGGAAGAGTACCCGTCCAAGGCCCCGCGGCCCCGGTACTCCGTCCTGGACAAGACGAAAGTAAAGCGGACGTTCGGTATCACCGTCCCGTACTGGCGGGATTCGTTGAAGGACTGTCTGGCAAGAATGAATACGAAATAGTCAGCGATGAAAGGTATTGTTTTGGCAGGAGGCAGCGGAACCCGGCTGTATCCGATCACGAAAGGGGTCAGCAAGCAGCTGCTCCCGGTTTTCGACAAGCCGATGGTCTATTATCCGCTCTCCGTCCTGATGGGCGCGGGCATCCGCGAGATCCTCGTGATCTCCACTCCCGAGGACCTGCCCTCCTTCCGCCGCCTGCTGGGCGACGGGAAACAGTTGGGCGTTTCGTTCTCCTACGCCGAGCAGCCCTCCCCGGACGGGCTGGCGCAGGCGTTCCTGATCGGGAAGGAATTCATCGGCGGCGATTCCGTCTGCCTCGTGCTGGGAGACAACATCTTCCAGGGCGCGGGCTTCGACCCGCTGCTCGCGCAGGCGGTCGCCTCCGCCGAACGGGAAAACAAGGCCACCGTGTTCGGCTACCGGGTCAGCGATCCGCAGCGCTACGGCGTCGCGGCCTTCGATGCGGAAGGAAACTGCACCGGCATCGAGGAAAAGCCTGCCGTTCCCAAGAGCAATTACGCCGTCACCGGCCTGTATTTCTACCCCAATGACGTCGTCCGGATCGCCGGGTCGATCCGCCCGTCCGCCCGCGGCGAGCTCGAGATCACCTCGGTCAACCAGGTCTTCCTCGAACAGCACCGGCTGAAGGTCTTGCGGCTGGGACAGGGCTTCGCCTGGCTGGACACCGGGACGCATGACTCCCTGTCCGAGGCTTCCACCTATATCGAGGTGCTGGAGAAGCGCCAGGGCATCAAAGTGGCTTGCCTGGAGGAGATCGCCTTCCGGAAAGGCTGGATCGACGCGGCAGTGCTGCGCGAGGCGGCCCGCCCGATGGCGAAGAACCCTTACGGACAGTATCTGCTCCGGATCGCGGACGAAACGAAAGCGTGAACATGAAAGCGGTTAAAACGGATATTGACGGCGTCTATATCCTCGAACCTGTGGTTTTCGGGGATGCGCGCGGCTATTTCTTCGAATCGTACAACCAGAAGGCTTTCCCCTCGGAGATCGGCGACATCCGATTCGTGCAGGACAATGAGAGCAAGTCGTGCTACGGCGTCGTGCGCGGGCTGCATTTCCAGAAAGGTGCCTTCGCGCAGGCCAAGCTGGTACGGGTCGTCCGCGGATGCGTCCGCGACGTGGCCGTCGACCTGCGGCCCGGTTCGCCGACCTTCGGGGCGCACGTCGCCTTCGACCTTTCCGGCGAGAACCACCGTCAGCTCTTCATTCCGCGCGGCTTCGCACACGGATTCAGCGTCCTCAGCGAGGAAGCGGTCTTCCAATACAAGTGCGACAATTACTATGCACCCGACGCGGAAGGAGCCATCGCCTGGGACGATCCCGACCTGGGCATCGACTGGGGCATTCCTGCGGACAAGGTGCGCCTGTCTGCCAAGGACGCCGCGCATCCTACATTGAAAGAATACCTTGAGCACAAATAAATGAGCAGAAACATCGTCATTACCGGCGGCGCAGGATTCATCGGAAGCCATGTCGTCCGCCTGTTTGTGGAAAAATACCCGGAATACCGCATCATCAACCTCGATGCGCTGACCTACGCCGGGAACCTGGCCAATCTCTCGGATGTGGAGGATAAACCCAATTACCGCTTCGTCAAGGCGGACATCTGCGACCTGGAGGCCGTCCGCTCCCTGCTCCGTGAGGAGCGGGTCGACGGGATCATCCATCTGGCTGCGGAAAGCCACGTGGACCGTTCCATCCGCGATCCGTTCCTGTTCGCGCGGACCAATGTGCTGGGCACACTGACGCTGCTCCAGGCGGCCCGTGAATACTGGGAGCCGGAAGGCTGGGAAGGGAAGCGTTTCTACCACATCTCTACGGATGAGGTGTACGGTGCCCTGGCCCTGACGCATCCCGAGCGGCCGTCGGGGCCGTACGGCGACGTCTTTTTCACGGAAGAGACGCGCTACTCCCCGCACAGTCCGTACTCCGCCGCAAAGGCCTCCAGCGATCATTTCGTCCGGGCTTTCCACGACACCTACGGCATGCCGACGGTGATTTCCAACTGCTCCAACAATTATGGCCCGTACCAGTTCCCGGAGAAACTGATCCCCCTGTTCATCCACAACATCCGTGACCGCCGTCCGCTCCCGGTGTACGGGAAAGGGGAGAATGTCCGCGACTGGCTGTACGTGGAAGACCATGCCCGGGCCATCGACCTGATTTTCCACGAGGGGAAGGCAGGCGAGACGTACAATATCGGCGGACACAATGAATGGAAGAACATCGACTTGGTGAAGCAGCTGATCCGGACGACGGACGTCCTGCTGGGACGGCCGGAAGGCGCGGACATGGATCTGATCACCTATGTCGAGGACCGGAAGGGGCACGACTTGCGCTATGCCATCGACGCCTCGAAAATCGAACGGGAGCTGGGCTGGCGTCCTTCCCTGCAGTTTGAGGAAGGCCTCGAGCGGACGGTCCGCTGGTACCTGGAACACCAGGACTGGCTCGATGACGTGACTTCCGGTGCGTATGTGAAGTATTACGAAAACGCATACGGGAAGTATTGAAAAAGAAATAATTAAAAAGTATTATATGAATAAATCATTTGCTGAAAGATTCGCACAGTACACACTTCCGCAGGAAGTGAAGGCGATGGGGATTTACCCTTATTACCGCCCCATCGAATCCGGCCAGGATCCGGTCGTCCGGATGAACGGCCGCGACGTACTGATGTTCGGATCGAACTCTTACCTGGGCCTGTCGGATGATCCGCGCCTGAAGGAAGCGGCCATCGAGGCCATCCGGAAATACGGCACCAGCTGTTCCGGCTCCCGTTTCCTGAACGGAACGCTGGACATCCATCTTGCCCTGGAAGAAAAACTCGCGCGACTGGTGGGGAAGGAGGAGGCAGTGACTTTCAGCACTGGTTTCCAGGTCAACCTGGGAGTCGTTTCGCTGGGATCGCGCGACGGTTACATTTTCCTGGATTCTTACGACCACGCCTGCATCATCGACGGCAGCCGCCTGTCGCACAGCCGCGTGCTCAAGTTCTCCCACAATGACTTGAGGGCATTGGAAAATAAGCTGAAAATCGCTGAAATTGATGCACCGAAACTTATTGTAGTAGACGGAGTTTACTCAATGAGCGGCGATCTTGCACCGCTGCCGCAGATCCTGGATTTGGCGGAGGAATACAACGCCGCTGTGATGATTGACGACGCGCACGGCCTCGGGGTCTTCGGCCACCAGGGACGCGGGACGGCCGACCACTTCGGCGTGACTGACCGGGTGGACCTGATCATGGGGACTTTCTCCAAATCCTTCGGGTCGCTCGGCGGCTTCGTTGCCGGCGATGCCACCCTGCTCAATTACATCAAGCACAATTCCCGCTCCCTGATCTTCAGTGCGAGCATGCCGCCTGCCAATGTCGCCGCAGTCAGCAAGGCCATCGACATCATGTTGTCTGAGCCCGAACGGATCGAGCACTTGTGGGACCTGACGCGCTTCGCCCGCGAGCAGTTCGTGCGCAGGGGATTCGACTTTGGTACGACGCAGTCTCCCATTTTCCCCCTGTATGTCCGCGACATGGTCAAATGCCTGACCGCGGTCCGGGATGCACTGGACGCCGGTGTGTTCATTACCCCCGTCATTCCTCCCGCAGTACCGGAGGATTCCGTCATCATCCGTTTTGCGCTGATGGCGACGCATACCTTCGAACAGGTGGAGGAGGCGATCGACAAGCTGGAGAAGATCTTCCGCCGGCTGGAAATCATCTGCTGAGCCGCAGGCCGGCGCATCCGATAAAGCAAAGAGGCTGTCCCTTGCGGGGCAGCCTCTTGTAGGTTTGACTTTCTGCAGAGGTAAGGAGTTCTGACGGAGGAGCTTTTGCTCCGGCAATCCTGCTGCCCCACGGCCTTGAAAGAGAACAAGGAGTTCCGCTTCGGCTTCCGTTAGCCTTTGCCTGGCTGATCAGAAAGTACTGCAAAGGTACAACAATATTTTTTATCTCCAAATTTTTTTTTCACCTTTTTGCAAAATTTTTATTTATCGTACCTAGAATAACCTACTGAAATCCATTTTTTTCTACGCGTTTTTCCGTACCTAAAGCAACGGATGAGATAAGGAATCCCGGCGACTCTCCAACCGCACAAATCCCACGCTTCGTGCCGCCGGGAAGGCCTTTCCATTACATGCCGTACTGCGCCGCTTGTGCTTCTTCGACCGGTGTGACGGCGGCTGCGATGATTTCCATGTAGTACTTTTCCGCGCCGTCATTCGCCGTGTATTTCTGAGAACGCATCCGGCCGGTCACATACACACAGGCGCCTTTGGCGAGGAAGTCCAGGTTGCCGATCCCTTTTCCCTCCCAGGCGGTAACGTTGTGCCAGGTGGTCTCGATGACCGCCTCGCCGTTGCGGTCTTTGTAGGCGTAGTTCGTCGCCACGGAGAAATGCGCGACCCGGCTTTCCCCGACCTTGAGAATGTTGACGTTGCCGACATTCCCGCGGATTTCGATTCTGTTCAATTGTTCCATAATCCAAGTTTGTTGGTTGCCCAAAGGTGGGGAAGGGGGGCGGATTGTCCGCGCGGAAATAAAAAAAACGTCCGTTTCTTTTCCTTTTTTGTTGTTTTCCTTTTTTCTTTCCTCCTTTTAAAAAATTATTTGTGCATGGCCGGGCGTAAGAAACGGAAAAAGAAGCGCTCGTACGCATGTTTTCCTTGCCCGGACCGCCGTCTCCCTCTATCTTCGGGAAAATGAAGGAACATGGACGGGAAGGGGAAGAAAACGCGGAGCGTCTGCCCGGTATGCGGCGGCGCCCTGCCAGCGGGAAGGAAAGACATGCGATTCTGCTCGGTTCGCTGCAAAAGCCGGTGGCACTACTTGCGCGAAGGACGTGCGCGCGTCTTTCGCCGCAAGCTGCTCGGAACGCTGGAGCGGAACTACCGGATCCTGGATGCGCTGCTCGCGGAAGGGACGACCTCCATGACGATTCCCGACCTTGCGCAGGCGGGATACGATTTTTCGTGCATCACCTCCTATCACAAGGTCGGGAACCGCAATGAATACCGGTGTTTCGATATCAAGTATTACCAGTCAGGAAGCCGGATCTTCCACCTGGAACGGGTCGTTCCGATCAGCCTTTCGTCGGGTCTTCCGCCTTCGGATTGAAGTCGGGATCCATCGCGACTTCATCCTTGCCGGGATCCTTGAAGATCAGCAGGAAAACGATGCCGACGAAGAGGGCGTAGGCGGCGAAGATGAACCAGACCGTGTCCCAGTCTCCGACGGTGTAGAAGCGTCCGCCGACCTCGGCCGGGTGCGTGAAGGCGTTCACGACGGCCTGTGCGGCGAGGGATCCGATGGTGGCACCCAAACCGTTGGTCATCAGCATGAAGAGGCCCTGGGCGCTGGAACGGATGTCATCCGTCGTCTTCCGGTTGACGTAGAGCGAGCCGGAGATGTTGAAGAAGTCGAAGGCGACGCCGTAGACCAGCATGGAGAGGATGAACCAGATGACGCCCGGGAAGCCCGGGTTGCCGATCCCGAAGAAGCCGAAGCGGAACACCCAGGCGAACATGGCGATGAGCATCACCTTCTTGATGCCGAAGCGCTTCATGAAGAACGGGATGAGCAGGATGCAGAGGGTCTCGGACATCTGCGACAGGGAGATCAGGATGTTCGCGTGTTCCACGCCGAAGGTGTGCTGGTACTGCGGATCGGTGACGAACTGCGAGATGTACGGATTGGCGAAGCCGTTGGTGATCTGGAGGGCGGCGCCCAGCAGCATCGAGAAGATGAAGAAGATCGCCATCTGCTGGTTGCGGAACAAGGTGAAAGCCTTGAGACCGGTCGCTTCCATGAAGCTCTGGGCCTGGACCTTCTTCACAGGTACGTTCGGGAGTGTGAGGGCATACAGGGCCAGGAGGATGCCCAGACCGCCGGAGACGCAGAACTGATAGGGCGTGTGCTGGAACTTCAGCAGGTCGACGGCGATCATGCTGCAGATGAAGCCGACGGTACCGAACACGCGGATCGGCGGGAAGGTCTTCACCGTGTCTTTCCCTGCGCCTTCCAGGGCGGCGTACGCCACGCTGTTGGAGAGGGCGATGGTCGGCATGTAGAAGGCGACGCTGATCGCATACAAGGTGAACAGCGGCCCGAACTGGACGCTGCTGCCTGCGCTGAGTCCGTACCAGCCGGCGGCGATCATGAAGAGGGCGGCGATGAAGTGGCAGCCGCTGAGCACTTTCTGCGCGGGGATGAAGCGGTCCGCGATGATGCCTACGAGGGCAGGCATGAAGATGGATACGATGCCCTGCATGGAGAAGAAGAGTCCGATCTTCCCGCCCAAGCCGGCGCCCGCGAGGTAACTGCCCATCGAGGTCAGGTAGGCTCCCCATACCGCATACTGCAGGAAATTCATGAGGATGAGCCTGAGGGTGATGTTCTGGGTTTTCATATCGTGTGTTTGTTTTTGTGTCTCGTCTGTTGTGGTCCAACTTGCAAAAGTACAAGTTTTACGGTAAAAAATAGTATCTTTGTGCCAATGAATTTCGTACAAACCGCATCCGACCCGCATTCCTTGGCAAGGACGGGCGTCTTCACCACCGACCATGGCGAAGTGCGCACGCCCATCTTCATGCCTGTGGGGACGGTGGGCGCCGTCAAGGGGGTCTATCACCGTGACCTGAAAGACGACGTCCGTGCGGAGATTATCCTGGGCAACACGTACCACCTGTACCTGCGTCCCGGTCTGGACATCCTCCGCCAAGCCGGCGGCCTGCACCGCTTCGAGGCGTGGGACCGCCCGATCCTGACGGACAGCGGCGGGTTCCAGGTCTTCTCCCTGACGGGGATCCGGAAACTGACGGAGGAAGGATGCACGTTCCGTTCACACATCGACGGCTCCCGCCATGTCTTCACCCCGGAGAACAACGTGGATACGCAGCGGGTGATCGGCGCCGACATCGTCATGGCGCTGGACGAGTGTTGTCCGGGTGATGCGGATATTCGCTATGCGACGAAATCATTGGAACTTACGCAGCGTTGGCTGGAGCGATTCTTCAGGCGATTCTGCGAGACGGAGCCGCTCTACGGACACGACCAGGCGATGTTCCCGATCATCCAGGGATGCGTCTACCCGGAGCTCCGCAAGCGGGCGGTCGACCACATCCTTTCGCTGACCGGGGACTGTTCCCGTGTCGGCGGCTTCGCCATCGGCGGCCTCGCGGTCGGGGAGCCGACGGAGAAGATGTATGAGGTCCTGGAACAGGTCTGTCCGATGCTGCCCGCCGGACGCCCCCGCTACCTGATGGGGGTGGGGACCCCTGCCAACCTGCTGGAAGGCATCGCCCGCGGTGTAGACATGTTCGACTGCGTGATGCCGACCCGCAACGCGCGGAACGGTTCGCTCTTCACCTGGAACGGGGTGATGAACATGCGGAACGCGAAATGGGCGGACGATTTCTCTCCGCTCGACCCGGACGGTACGTCATTTGTTGACAGGACGTACACGAAGGCCTATCTGCACCACCTGGTCATCGCCGGCGAGATGACGGCGGCGATGATCGCGAGTGAACACAACCTCGCTTTCTACCTCGACCTGGTCCGCCAGGCCCGCGCCCACATCGAGGCGGGCGATTTCACTCCCTGGAAGGAGGCGGCGGTGAAGAAACTTGGCATGCGACTGTGACATGGACTGGAAACTGAAGAAAATCGACACGTACATCATGAAGAAGTTCATCGTGACCTTCTTCATTGCGCTGTTGCTGATCATCGGTATCGTCATCATCTTCGACATCAGCGAGAAGGTGGACGACTTTGTCGAGAAGCAGGCACCGCTGCGTGCGATCGTTTTCGACTACTACGTCAACTTCGTCCCGTACTTCATCAACATGTTCAGTCCGCTCTTCGTCTTCATCACGGTGATCTTCTTCACCTCGCGGATGGCGGCGAACAGCGAGATCATCGCCATCCTGTCGTGCGGCGTGAGCTACCGGCGCCTGATGCATCCCTACATGCTGTCCGCGCTGCTGATCGCCCTCCTGTCGCTGGGGCTGAACCTCTTCGTGATCCCGCGGGCGAATCTCAAGCGGGTGCAGTTCGAGGCGACCTATACCAAACTGGACCGCCGCAACCTGAATTCTTCCAATGTCCACTACCAGCTCCATCCGGGGCAGTTCGTCTATGTGGAGTCGTTCAGTACCTGGAACAACACGGCATACAATTTCACCCTCGAGGATATCCAGGATAACAAGCTGGTCCGCAAGATCACGGCGGAGACCGCGGTCTGGGACAGCACGTTCGGCGGATGGACGCTGAAGAAATATTTCGTCCGCGACTATGCGGAAGGGCTCGAGGACCGCATCCGGTCCGGGACGCAGCTCGACACCGTGATCAACCTGACGGTGACGGATTTCTACCGGAACAAGAAGACGGTGGAGACCCTGCCGCAGCGCGCGCTGAACCAGTTGATCGCCACGCAGCGCATGCGCGGCGACGCGAACGTGATGTACGCCCTCATCGAGAAGCACACGCGCTATGCCCTCCCGTTCTCCGCGTTCATCCTCACCCTGATCGGCGTGAGTCTTTCTTCGCGCAAGCGCCGCGGCGGGATCGGCTGGAACATCGCCGTGGGCATCGCCCTGAGTTTCACCTACATCCTTTTCCTCCGCTTCAGCCAGATGTTCGTCTACGGCGGGACGCTCCCGCCCGTGATCGCCCTGTGGCTTCCGAACCTCATCTATTCGGTCATCGCGGCAGTTTTGTACTACAGGGCTTCCAGATAAAAGATTTATTTATTATATTTGGTCCTGCCTAAAAACACAAACCCAATGGCAGAACAAACCTTATCCCCGCTGAAGCGCTCGATAGTCGGCGTTCAGTTCATGTTCGTGGCGTTCGGATCCACGGTGCTTGTCCCTCTTCTGGTCGGTTTCGACCCGGCCATCGCCCTCCTCGCTGCCGGTCTCGGCACGCTTCTTTTCCACCTGGTCACCGGCGGAAAAGTTCCCATCTACCTGGGGAGCAGTTTCGCGTTCATCGCTCCGATCATCAAAGCCACGGAACTGTACGGGCTGCCCGGCATGTTCTGCGGACTGGTCGCCGTGGGTGTGGTCTACATGCTGATGAGCCTTCTTGTCAAACTGTTCGGCATCGGCCTCATCAAGCGGCTGTTCCCGCCGGTCGTGATCGGCCCCGTCATCATCCTGATCGGTCTCTCCCTGGCCGGAACGGGCGTCGACATGGCAAGCAAGAACTGGATCCTCGCGCTGATTTCCCTCGCTGTCGCGGTGGTCTGCTCCATCTGGGGAAAGGGCATGGTCAAGCTCATCCCCGTCTTCTTCGGTGCCCTGGCGGGCTACCTGGCTGCCGTCCTCTTCTATCGCAGCACGATGGATTTCTCGGCCGTGGCTTCCGCCCCATGGTTCCAGCTGCCGCATCTGAGCAAGCTTTCCTTCTCCTGGCAGGCCATCCTCTTCATGGCTCCCGTCGCGATTGCTCCGATCATCGAGCATGTCGGTGACATGTATGCGATCAGCGAGATCGCAGGGAAGGACTTCGTGAAGGATCCGGGCTTGCACCGGACGATGCTGGGCGACGGTCTCGCCTGCAGCCTGGCCGCTTTCCTGGGCGGTGCGCCCGTTACGACGTACTCCGAGGTGACCGGTGCCGTGGCCCTGACGAAAGTGACCGATCCCAGCTGCATGCGCATCGCCGCCATTTCCGCCATCGTCATCTCCGTGATCGGAAAGGTGGGCGCTGCCATCCAGACGATTCCCACCGCCGTCCTCGGCGGCATCATGCTCCTCCTGTTCGGAAGCATCGCCGCAGTCGGTATCAACAATATGGTGAAGGCCAAGATCGACATGAACAAGTCCCGGAATCTCGTGATCGTCTCGATCATCCTGACGATCGGCATCGGTGGCGCCGTGATCAGCTTCGGAAAATTCTCCCTGGCCGGCATCGGACTCGCTTCCATCGTGGGCGTCGTGCTCAACCTGATCCTTCCTGATAAAAAATCCGCTGAAAGTGAAAGTTAAGATCGTCAACAAGTCTCCCTGGCCCGATCCGTCCTACGCCACGGAAGCCTCCGCCGGCATGGACCTGCGGGCCTGCATCGATGAGCCGCTGCTGCTCCGTCCCCTGGAGCGTGCCCTGGTTCCGACCGGCATCTTCATTGAACTCCCCGTCGGCTACGAAGCCCAGATCCGGCCGCGCAGCGGCCTCGCGACCAAGTGCGGGATCACCGTGATCAATGCACCGGGCACGGTCGACGCCGATTTCCGCGGCGAACTCCGCGTGTCCCTCGTGAACCTTTCGAACGATCCGTTCGAGGTCGTTCCCGGGGAGCGTATCGCCCAGATGGTCGTCGCCGCCCACGAGAAGGTGGAGTGGGAAGATGTCGTAGCCCTGTCCGAAACGGTGCGCGGCACCGGTGGATGGGGGAGTACGGGTTCCAAGTAACGGCCTATGCACATGCAGGAACTGTACGGAATCTTCCGCCGTGCCGGTCGTGTGACGACGGATTCGCGGACCATTTCAGGCGGAGAATTATTCATCGCGCTCCGCGGAGAGAATTTCGACGGGAACGATTATGCGGCCGCCGCCCTTGAAAAAGGAGCGGTGGCTGCCGTCGTTTCCGCGGACAGCGCCGCAGCCGCTTCCGGCGACCCGCGGATGATCCCGGTGCCGGATACGCTGGCGGCCCTGCAGGACCTTGCGCGGACGCACCGCCGGTACAGTGGCCCGGAAAACGGATTCCGGCCCGTGCCCGTGGTCGGCCTGACCGGGACGAACGGCAAGACGACCACCAAGGAACTGATCACGCGCGTGCTCTCCGTGAAATACCGGGTTACCGCGACCCGCGGCAACCTGAACAACGACATCGGCGTGCCGCTCACGCTGCTGGACATCGTTCCCGGCCAGACGCAGGTCGCCGTCGTGGAGATGGGGGCGAGCCACCCCGACGACATCGGCAAGTTGGTGAAGGTCAGCGAACCCGACTGCGGCCTGATCACCAACGTCGGCAAGGCCCACCTGCTGGGCTTCGGCAGTTTCGACGGCGTGAAACGGGCCAAGGGCATGCTTTATGATTATCTGGCCGCCCACGGCGGCATCGCCTTCGTCAACGAGGGCGATCCCGACTTGAAGGAGATGGCCTCTGACCGGAAGGGAATGACCTGCCTGCCTTACGGCCTGGCCCTTTCCGGGGCGAGGGTGATCCCGTCGGATGCGGCGCATCCGTTCCTGCGGATCGCCTTCCCGCATCGCGTGCTGGAAACGCACCTGTCCGGTGCCTACAATGCGACGAACGTCATGGCCGCCCTGGCCGTGGGAGGACATTTCGGCGTCGGCCTGGACGAGGCCCTGGATGCCGTTGCCTCCTATGTCCCGACGAACAACCGCTCGCAGTTGGAGCGGACGGAACGGAATACCCTGATCGTGGACGCGTACAACGCCAATCCTTCCAGCATGGCGGCCGCCCTGGAGAACCTTCGCCTGGCGGATCATCCCCACAAGGTAGCCCTGCTCGGCGAGATGCGTGAACTGGGCAAGGAATCCAATGCTGAACACCGGGCTGTCCTGCGCCAGGTCCTTTCCCTGGGCCTGGACCGTGTCTGCCTGGTCGGTGAGGAGTTCGGCCGCGCCGCATTTGATGAAGACGTGCTGGACCGCGTGGAATGCTTCCTGACGTCCGTCGACCTGGCGGACCGCCTGGCCGAAGCGCCGGTGGAAGGCTGCCTCGTCCTGGTCAAGGGGTCCCGCGGGACGATGATGGAAAGGGTTATTCCGAAACTGTAGGGTTTCCCTCCGAAGGTTTTAAATCGAAATGGAAGGTCAGGCCCTCGGGCTTGACCTTTTCGATATGTTTCCGGATGATGTGCCGGGCGAGCATGGCGACGAAATACCCGATGACGGATCCGATGAGGATGCCGGCCAGGACGTCACCGAGGAAGTGTTTGCCCACGAAGATGCGGCTGACGGAAACCAGGGTTGCCCAGAGGATGGTCACCTTGTAAAGGGCGTTGTACGTATGCGTCTTGTCCGCGCGGAAACCGATGTTCAGGCAGGTGGCCACGGCGAAGGCGTTGGCGGCGTGGGCGGAGAAGAACCCGTAGAAGCCTCCCCGGCCTTCCAGGACGTTGAGCCCGGCCTGCAGCATGTCGCTGTTGTAGCTGGGACGCAGGCGGGCGACCGAATACTTGACCAGGTTGGAGCATTGGTCGCAGAGGCCGAACGCAAGCGCCACGGAGGCCAGGACGACAAGGGCGCGTTTCCACCCCAAGCGGTCGAAGAGCAGGTACAGGAGGATGGCGTACATCGGGATCCAGAATCCCTTGTTGCTGAACAGCTGCCACATCTGCTCCGTGAAAGGCGTGCTCAGGCTGTTCAGCCAGAGCGTTGCATCCATGTCGGCTTGGTGGAGGGTCTCTATGAGCGAAGCGCCTCCCATAGCAGTTCCTTGAGTTCCTTCAGCCCTTCACCGCTGACGGAGGAGATGAAGACGTGCGGGATGCCTTCGGGCAGGGACGCGGCCAGTTCACGTTCGATCTCCTTGTCGATGAGGTCGCATTTGGTGACGGCCAGGACACGCTCCTTGTCGAGCAGTTCGGGGTTGTATTCCCGCAGTTCGGCCAGCAGGGTCTCGTAGCCGGCGCGGATGTCGTTCTCTTCGGCTGATACCATGAACAGCAGCACCGAATTCCGTTCGATGTGGCGCAGGAAGCGGATGCCGATGCCTTTGCCCTCATGCGCACCTTCGATGATACCGGGGATGTCCGCCATCACGAAGGACTGGTCGTCGTAGTAGCGGACGATGCCCAGGTTGGGCTCCAGGGTGGTGAATGCATAGTTGGCGATTTTCGGCTTGGCGGCGGTGACGGCCGCCAGGAGCGTCGATTTGCCCGCGTTCGGGAATCCGACGAGTCCCACGTCGGCCAGCAACTTGAGTTCCAGGATGAACCAGCCTTCCTGTCCTTCTTCGCCAGGTTGCGCGAAGCGGGGCGTCTGCAGGGTAGGGGTCTTGAAGTTGTTGTTCCCCAGGCCGCCGCGGCCGCCTTTGCAGAGGATGCGTTCTTCACCGGGCTCGACCAGTTCGAAGAGCACTTCTTCGGTTTCGGCGTCCTTGACGACCGTGCCGACAGGGACGTCGAGGTAGATGTCCTCGCCGTTCTTGCCCGTCCGCAGGCCGCCGCTGCCGGGTGCACCGTTGTCGGCTTTCACGTGCTTGCGGTATTTCAGGTGGATGAGTGTCCAGAACTGCGGGTTCGCCCGCAGGATGATGTGTCCGCCCCGTCCACCGTCGCCGCCGTCCGGTCCGCCCTTGGGCACGTATTTGGCGCGGTACAGGTGCATCGATCCTGCGCCTCCGTGTCCGGACGCGCAGAAGATCTTCACGTAGTCGATGAAGTTGCTGTCAGCCATTGTTCTCGCTTTGGCTACAAAGGTAATGATTTTCTTTGATGCAGGAGTTTCTTCAGGCGGAGCAGCGCTTCGATGTAGTAATAGTCGCCGTAAGTCAGCGGGACGTCAACCTCGGCCTTGCCGGGGAGGCTGCCGACGCCGTGCTTGATCAGGAAACCGCCCATCTCTCCTTTCCTGGCCAGGTATTCGGGGCTGCTGAGGGTCCGCAGCTGCTGCTCGGCCGTCTCTAGCCAGCGGGCGGCTTCGGGACCGGGGTCAAGCTGGCTCAGCTGGATGAGTGCGGACGCCATGATGGCGCCGGCGGATGCGTCACGCAGCGCGCCGGGGATGTCCGGAGCGTTGAAGTCCCAGTACGGTACTTTGTCTTCCGGAAGGTTCGGGTGGTCCAGGAGGAAGCGTGCGATCTTTCGCGCCTGCTCCAGGTAGATGGGGTTGTTGGTCTCCTGGAACATCATCGTGTAGCCATAGAGCCCCCAGGCCTGGCCGCGCGACCAGGCGCTGTCGTCGGAATAGCCCTGCGCCGTGTTCTTGGCGTGCGGCTGTCCCGTGGCCGGGTCGTAGGAGACGACGTGCCAGGTGGAAGCGTCTGCCCGGAAATGGTTCTTGATGGTGGTCTGTGCGTGCTTCTCGGCCGCGTTTTCGTAGAAGCGGTTCCCCGTGACATGGGTGACGAAGCAGAGCATTTCGAGGTTCATCATATTGTCGATGATGACCGGGTATTTCCAGCGTTTGTTCTCGTTCCATGATTTCATCACGCCCAGGGACGGATTCCAGCGCGTCATCAGGCTGTCCGTCCCTTCGAGGATCACCTCCAGGTAGCGGCGGTCGCCCGTGATGCGGTATCCCTGCCCGAAACTGGACATGAGCATGAAGCCCAGGTCGTGCGTGGATGTGAGTTTCTTCGCGGGTTCGACACGGTCCGTGAAGATCTCGGCGTATTTTCCCAGCTGACCGTCGCCGCTGTCTTCATACAGCATCCACAGGACGCCGGGGAAGAAACCGGAGATCCAGCTCCTGTAGGTGGTGGTCAGCAGTTTCCCGTCCTGGTAGGTGTGCGGAAGTGCATCCGGGGTGCCTTCCAGGTTGCGTGCGAGGAGAAGGGCCTGGTCGGCGGCGCGGTCCAGGCCGCGTTCGATCATGTCTTGCAACGATTCCTGTGCGCGGGCCGGGATGACTACCAGGAGCAGGGCGGCGAGTGCCGCGGAGAAGGGGAGTTTCAGTTTCCGTGTCATGGTTTCCGTGTTTTTAACAAAGATATTCATTTTTCGGCTTGTTCCAATGGCAAAATCATTTATCTTTGCCTCTCATGAATGCGAACCTGCAGACAGCGGAAAAACGCCTCTCTGATTGGATGGACGGCGGCAGTGGATGCGCTGTCCTTGTCGGACCGAACGGGTCCGGAAAGACCACCCTGGCACGGCGTCTGCTCCGTTCCGGCGCCTCCCGTCGGATCCGCTACGTCCCTTTCAAGGACTGTTATGGCGGAACGGCCGACCTGGACTACTATCACCAGCAGCGCTGGAACAGTACCGACGTCTTTGACGAGGCGGTCACGCTCTCCAGCGGCGAACTCCGCAAGCGCCAGTTCGCGCGGTACCTGCAGGACGCGCCCGATGTGCTGGTCGTCGACAACCCGTTCATCGGCCTGGATGCGCCTTCCCGTGACGTGTTCCGCCGGACGCTCCGGCAGACGGTGGAAGGCGGGACATCGCTGCTTCTGCTCCTGGCCCGGGAGGACGAGATCCCGTCCTTTGCGGACGAAGTGATCCGCCTGGACGGCCTGTCCGCTCCTTGCCCGGAAGGTGGCCCCGGGTTGGTCGCGACGCTTCCTGCGGACCATCGCCAGGGAGCCGGTGAACCCGTCGTGGAACTGCGGCATGTCTCGCTCCGGTATGGCGGACGGACGATCCTCGGCCCGCTTGACCTGACGGTCCGCAGCGGTGAGTGCTGGGCGCTGACCGGTCCGAACGGAAGCGGCAAGTCCGCCCTGCTCAGCCTGATCTGTGCCGACAACCCGCAGGGATACGCCTGCGACATGTCCCTCTTCGGCCGGAAGCGGGGGAGTGGCGAGAGCATCTGGGACATCAAGGCGCGCATCGGGTTTGTCAGTCCGGAACTGCACCGGGCCTTCCGCGATCCTTTTCCGGCGGAACGGGTCGTTGCCGGCGGCGTCCGGGCGGAAGCCTTCCTGTATGGCCATCCCGGGCCGGAAGAATACCGGAAGGCGGTCTTCTGGATGGACCTCTTCGGCATCGGCGCCCTGGCCGGCCGTTCCTATACGGAACTCTCCGACGGAGAACAGCGCCTGGTCCTGCTCGCCCGCGCCTTCGCCCGCGATCCGCAGCTCCTGGTCCTGGACGAGCCGATGCACGGACTGGATGAAAGGAACCGGGCGCGCGTGAAGGACATCATTACCGCCTTCTGCGCACGCCCGGTCAAGACGTTGCTGATGGTGTCGCACTACGAGGACGATTTCCCGCCCTGCATCACGGACCGCCTGGTGCTGCACCGCGGCTAATGCCGCGCTTTCATGTCGTAATATCCGCCGGGTGCGGGCTCCGCGGCCCTGACGATGTCGTTGAACCGCTGGATGTCTTTCTCGGGCATTTGTGCGAGTTTCTTCCAGGCGCGTGAACCGGTCACGCCGGCTGTCGAGATATCGATGGGCTTGAATCCGATACGTTGTGCATTGCGCATCGACGTGAAGGAGAAATCGGCGTTGTATGGATCCTTGAACAACGGGTTCCCGTACTTGGCTCCTTCTTCCCGCCAGACCTTCCATTCTTTCCATTCCAACCCCGGGAATTCCGGCGCCTTGCCGCGCATATCGAAGTAGAGGTTCTTGCTGATCTTGTACATCGGCGATTCGGCCGCCCTCCCGCCGATCAGGATGCCTGCATCCATCAGGACGATATTGCCGGTGAAATCGAAGGCCCATTCCTCGTCGGCGCGGGAGAATTGGAGCTGCTGCTCGATGCCCCAGGCGAAGATGTTGTTCCGGACCGTGTTGTTCAGTCCGTAATGCTGGTGGAATCCGCCGTGTTTGGTGGCGTAGACGACGTTGTTCTCCAGGAGGATGTCGGAGGATCCTTCATCTGTATAGAGCCCCCAGCCGCCGTACTGCGAGGCGAAGATGTCGTGGATCAGGTTGTGGTGGATGACCGTCCCTTCCGACTTGCCCAGCGTGTAGATGGCGCCCATGTCGGAAAGCAGCCCCCAGCCGAGATGGTGGATGTGGTTGTAGGCGATTTCATTGCGTTTGCTCGGACTGTCGGCGAAGCCCCAGACCCAGCCGACGGAGATGCCGGTGTAACCGAAGTCGAAGATCTCGTTGTGGAGGATGAGGTTGTCGGCCGCGTGCATCATGAGGATGGCGACCCCGCTCGGGAACACCCGTCCGCCTTCGCGCAGGATGTTGTTGCTGATGATGTTCTGGTCGGGAACGTCATCTCCTTTCTCCCATTTCGTCACGCCCATCCGGATGCCGCCGGCACCCAGGTCACGGAAGAGCGAGGTGGTGACGCGGCAGGAATGGCAGCCGGCCCCCAGCCAGAGCGCATATTCGGAGAGGTGAGCGAACGTGCAGCGGTCGAAGACGATCCGTTCCGCGTAGGAAGCCTCGACAGCGGCTTCCGTCGAGAAGGCCGCCTGAAGCGATTCGCGCCAGCCTTCAGGGCCGAATCCGGTGTGCTCGAAAGCGATGCCGGTAAAGGAGATGTCATGTGCCTTTTGCTGGGGCGTCCCCTCGATCCGGAGCAGTTTGTGCGTGACGGGGACGGTGAAGGCGGTCTTCGCGAGGGTCTGTCCTTCCTTCGGAATATAATAGAGATAGCCGTCGGTGTGGAGGAGCCATTCGCCCGGGGCGTCCAGGGCGGCCATGTAATTCTCCAGGTAATAGGATGAGCCGTCGTTGACCATGATCCAGGGAGCGATGGGCGCCCCGCCGATGGTGAAACCCTTCTCGTCCCAGCTTTCGAGGGGACGGTACGAGACTTCCCATTTCCTGTATACCATCATATATGGCCGCTCGCCCGGCGCAATGCCGGCCAGGGCTTTGCGTCCGGCCGAATCAACCTGGAATTCATAGCTCGCTTCCGCCGCGCCTTCGACGGAGCGGTCATAGAATGCAGGAATGCCGTAGCCCCCTTCATCGGGCGTGCGGGCGCGGATGGCCCGTTCTCCGTCCACAAACAGGAAATCAATGTCAAGAGGCTTTCCGTCAGGACCTTCCGGGACCTTGCAGCGCCAACGCTTCCCGTCGGCTTCCCAGCCGGTGAGCGGGACGTCTCCCGAGATGACGGGATGGGCTCCCTTCGCCGGGACGAACGAGATGGGATGCGGGCATGCACCGATGGAAAGGGGAGCGTCCACCCGGTGGATGCCGGGACCGAGCTCCACGCGGACGGGATCTGTGCCGGGAGCGGCGACGGCGGCGTCGACGGCTTCCTTGAGGGAGGTATACGCGGTCTTTCCTTCTGCGGTGATGACGGTGATCTCGTTTCCGCTTTCTTTTTCACGGCATCCCGCCATCAGGAGTGAAAGGGTGGCGAGCAAGGCTGGGATAAATGTGTATTTCGACATGATGTCCAGGTATGTTTCGTGTTTTATCAATCGGTTGTGTTCTCCAGGACGACCTGCGCGAGGTCTTTGACCGGGCGGTCGGCGTAACGGGCGAAGGTGTTCAGACAAAGCGGGCAGGCTGTGACGATGGTGTCGGGCCGCGCCGCGGTCAGGTTTCCGAGCGCGCCGAGGGTGATGTCTTTCCGTTTCTCGAAACTCAGGGAAAGGCTGCCGAGGCTTCCGCCGCAGCAGATGCTTTCCTGACGGTTCTTAGGTGCTTCGAGCAGTGTTCCCAAGGCGTCGAGCGTCTCGCGGGGCGGTTCGTAGATGCCGCATCCCCGGCCCAGTTCGCACGGGTCGTGGTAGACGAAGCGCGGTTCCACGGGGGTGTTCTTCGGCGTAAGTTTTCCGTCGCGCAGCAACTCCTGGAAGAACACGGAATGGTGCACGACGCGGATTCCCGGCAGGTCGTAATCTTCCAGGAAGACACGGTAACAGATCGGGCAGGTGAGCAGGAGGGTGTCGCAGCCGCTCGCGAGGATGATTTCGCGGTTTTTGGCCATGAGCTCCCGGGCCGCATCCGTACGTCCCGCCGTCAGGAGGGGCCTTCCGCAGCACAGCCCGCCGTCCGGGTCCATCGGTTGCCAGTCGATCCCGGCCCGGTCCAGGACGGCGGCCGTCGCTTTCCGGATGGAGGGCGTCAGCTGGCTCATGCAACCGGCGTAGTAGAGGACTTTCGCCTTCCGTTCCGCGAGCGGGGCGCTCAGGGCGGACGTTTCGATGCGTCCGTAGTCCGGGGTCAGGGCGTACTTCCGCTCGCCGCGCAGGGCCATCCGAAGTTCGGGGCCTTCCACGCCGACCTGGCAGACGGCCGTGCATTTCCCGCAGAGCAGGCACTTGTCGCTGATCTCTTCGATCCTCGGTTCGTTCTTCCGGCGGAGCTGCCGGTTCAGGTAGACCGTGCAGTCCTTCAGGTTCTCTTTCCGCACACTCATCGGGCAGGCGTCGATGCAGACGCCGCAGCCCGGGCAGGAGAAGTATTCCAGGCGGGCGAATCCCTTCCGGGCGGACCGGATCCGGATCCCCGCGTTCCGCATCGGAATCAGGAGCATCTCGGCGGGGATGTGCATGTACCGGGTGAACGGCAGTACGACCATGAAGATGCCCAGGGCGATCGAATAGGCCCACCAGGTGGGCAGGATGTGCATGTCGTTGGAGATGAACCGGTGGAACAGCTGGCCGGCCGGCTCGGTGAGGAAACTGCCGCCGCTGATGTGGGCGGTGAAGGTCTCGGCGAGCAGGCGCAGCGGGAAGATGGCCCAGAGCGCGTACAGGCCCACGGTGTCCAGCGCATTCGCCCGCGTGGTGCGGCGCATCCCGACGATGCGGGAGCGGAAACGCTTGATGATCGCGATGACGATGCCGCTCAGGATGAGGAGGAGGAACAGGTCCATCAGGAACATCAGGACTTCTCCCTGGATGGTGGCGTCGGCCTCGGCGACGAAGAAATTGAAGAAGATCGGATAGTACAGGAAGCGGACGCGGTGGGGAAGGAACAGGAAGACCTCCACGTGCCCGAGCAGGATCAGCATGAACCAGCCGAACGCAATGCTCGAGTGCATGTAGCCCAGTACTTTGTTGCGCTTCCACAGACGCACGTGGATCAGGCAGTTCAGGAAGATGTCCTTGATGTCCTTCCAGAGGATCCGGGGCGTGATGAGGGAGACGAAGAACTTGCGGCGGTCTTCGCGCGGAAGTTCGAAGAGGATGCGCAGCATGCCGGCCAGGCACCAGGCCAGGACGAAGACCATGCCGATGACGAACGGCAGGACGAAGGGGTGGAATGCCCCGGGGATGCGTTCAATCATGCTTTTTCCTCCTTTCCTTTCCCGCTGATCCGGCACAAGGACAGGATCAGGTGACGGGTGTTGATGCCGCGCGGGCAGACCATCGTACATTTCCCGCAGAGCATGCAGGCGGACAGCATCCGGTCGACTTCCGCGTCACGGCCCCGCTGCAGCCCGAGCAGCACCTTCCGCACGCTCATGCCGGAGTAGGGTTCGGCGGTGCAGGTCGCCGAGCAACTGCCGCACCCTATGCAGATCCGCGCCTGCGGCTCCATCTCCACCAGCCGGTCGAAACGGGAGGTGTCCACCTTGTCGAGGTCGACGGCGGAACTGGGGCTGAGTGAGAATCCGAATTCCATCATTGCGCGGACAGGTATGCGTGGATGTTCAGGGCGGCGCTGCGGGCTTCCGCCAGCGTTTCGGGCACGGTCTTGGGGCCGGTGACCGCTCCGGCGTAGAAGATGCCGCGGTTGTCAGACTCCGTGATCGAGGCGATGTTGTCGCGGCTCTTGAGGAAACCGTCCTCGTCGACACCGAGCGACAGCTGGCGGGCCAGGCCGTGGACCTGCCGGTTGCAGACCATCCCGGACATGAGCACCAGCACGTCGAGGGAGATCTTGACCGGTTTGCCGGCGAGGGTGTCCTCCGCTTTCACGATGACGCGACCTTCGATGTTCTCGGATACTTCCGAAACGCGGCCCCGGATGAAATGGATCCCGTAGTCCCGCTGTGCGCCGATGTAGAAGTCCTCGTATTTCTTTCCGAAGAGGCGCAGGTCCATGTAGAAGCACCAGATCTCCGCATCGGGGAACTTCTCCTTCATTTCGATCGCCTGTTTGATGGCCGTGATGCAGCACACCTTGGAGCACTGCGCATTGCCTGCCTTGACATCGCGGGAACCGACGCAGTGGACAAATCCGATGCGACGGATCTCCTTGCCGTCCAGACGTTTGTCCCCGCCGCCGTTGAACCAGCGTTCCAGATCGGCGTTCGTCATGACCTGATCGTAGATTCCGTACCCGTACTCTTCCTTCTTCGCGGCTTCGAAAAGGTCGAAGCCCGTCGAGAAGAGAACCGCGCCGGCCCGGAGGGTGTTGCCGTCCGAGAGGGTGAGGGTGTAGTCGTTCCCGAGCCGCCCGGCAGCGTAAATCTCCGTTTGCAGCAGCGTGCGTGCGCCTTCCGTTTCACGGCGGAGCCGTTCCACGATGTCCTTTGCAGGTGACATGTCCGGGAACAGCCGGTGCCAGTCCGCAACGTGGCCGCCGGTGCGGTCGGATTTCTCAATGATGACCGGACGGTAGCCGAGCCCGAGCAGCGCACGGGCCGCTTCGAGTCCGGCGATTCCTCCGCCGATGATGGCGACATGTTGGTTTGCGTTGTTCTTGTTCTTTTTCATCTTGTCAGCAGCAGCGCAGGACGTGTGGGAGTCCCGGTTTCATGATTTCCTTTTCGTTGAGCCCCAGGTACTTCTTTGCAGGGTCGTATTCGATGCCGATCTTGTCCAGCAGGGGCTCGACGGAGACCTGATGGATCTGCAGGCCGAGGTCCCACGGGTCGATGCCGAGCACCAGCCCGGCCAGTTCCTCGTAGGTGAGGACGGGAATCCCGAACCCGTTCCTGCCGTAGGTTTTCCCGGTCTGTTCGGCAATGACGTACTGCCAGCGGTCCAGGAAATAGGGGCAGCCCGGACAGTTTGTGATGATGACGTCGGGATGGTAGGGCTCCATCGACTCGAACTTCTTGTGCGTGTTCGAAACGGAGTATCCGCGGTTGGCCTGGACCAGGTACTGCCGGAATCCGAAACCGCAGCAGTGCCGCCGTTCGGGGTAGTCGATGACCTTTCCGCCCCAGGCCTCCGCCATGCCGCTCAGTACGCAGGGATACTCGGCGCCGCCGACCCCCTTGTGGGGGAACATCTTCGAGTAGTGGCACCCGATGTGTTCCACGATGCGGAGCGGCTCGCCGGTTTCCTTGTCGACCAGGTGGTACTTGGCCCGCTCGGCAATCTCGCCGCGGAACTTGTACACCAGGTCGCTGGCGTGGGCGACATATTCCGGCTTCTCGAATTCCCGGCGGCATGCCTTCCAGAGGTTCTCGCGGATGCGGGCCTCCAGTTCGGGGAATTCCCGCCAGGTCTCGAGCGTCTCCGTGTAATTGCCGAAGGAGGTGATGCACGACGCCACGAGGTTCTTGTATCCCGCCTCCGTCATCAGGGCGAACTGGCGGGCGACGATCGTCATGGCTGTCTCCTGGGGAATCGTGTCGCTGTGGTAGGCGATGCCGCCGCAGGTCGTATGATGCTCCGTCTCGTGGATGTCCTTGCCGAGCATGTCGCGGCAGATGCCGAGGAAATACCGTTCGGACCCCGGGAAGAAACTCTGCCGGATGCAGCTGCGCACGTAGAACCAGTGGTCGTCGGGAATCTCTTTCTGGTAATCGGACCAGATCTTCTGTTTTCCTTTGTAGATCATGCTTCAGTCCTCTGTGTTGAAATGCCCCTTCGAGCAGTGTTTGAAAGTGTATGCCGTGTATTCGTCCATCGTCATGCCCATCTCCTCCGCTTTTGCGCGGGAATACTTCTCGACGGCCTCCAGACGCTCCGTGCCGCCGGTGACGTCATAGATGGCCTTCAGTTCGTCGAGGTCTTCCTGCGGGATGCGGCGCAGCACCCCCGGTCCCTTGCCCTGATAGTTCGCTCCAAGCCGTCCGTAGACGTCTTCCTTGTGGGCGAGGGCCCACTGGAAGACAGGGCCGGACTCGGGGTGGTCCTCAAAGGCGAAGGTGGCCGGATGAACGCAGTACCCGTAGTTCAGGACGTTGCTGTTCAGGGCCTTGGTCAACGGCCATACCTGCCGGCCCTTCTCGGATTCCGTAAAATAGCCCAGGCGGATGGACAGGTTCCGGAGCGCCATGATGACGAGGCCGGCGCCGTTCTTCCGCGGGCAGCGGGTGACGCAGGACATGCATTCTCCGCAGTACCAGATGGTCTCGCTCTTGAGCAGCGCCTCGATCTGGGCGTCGTCTTTCCGCTGCACCGTGTCCACGATCTTCCGAGGATCGTACCTGTAGAACTCGGCCGCCGGGCAGATGGCCGTGCATGTCCCGCAGTTGATGCAGGTCTTGAGTCCTTCCTTCAGGCGGTAATCCTCGCTGAGCAGGTCGAAGAGTTTCCCCATTCCTTGTCTTTTATTGGATGGTCGTCACCTGGACCGGGCCGAGCAGGCCGGCAGGGTAGAGCGCCGAATCCGCATTGTAGAAATGATAGGAAGTATAGGTGACGGGCTTCCCGGCGTCGGGCTGCGCGTCGCCGATGATGCGGTTGGGCCAGGTGTTGATGACCGTGACCTCCAACGTGTTCTCGCCGGCTTTGACCGCTTCGGTGATGTCCGCGCAGAACGGTTCCTTCCAGAGGGTGCCGCAGTCGACGCCGTTGACTTTCACCACCGCGAGTTCGCGGACGGCGCCGAGGTCGATGGCGACCTTCCCGCCTTTAGGAACGGCGTCCAGGGTGAACGTCTTCGTGTAGACGGCGGAGCCGGAGAAGTATTTGATGCCGGGGATATCGGACTCGGTATAGGAGCCCAGCTGCTCGAACACAGCCTCTTCCGGGGCCTTGCGTCCGGGCTGGAAGCGGACCGTCCAGGGACCGGTCAGCGCTGCGGCGACCTTCGTCTCAGGCTTGGGGGCCTCGAAGGAAGCGGCGCCCGTCTTCCCGGAGAAGACCACGAACACGGCGTCGTCCGGGACCAGGTCGAGCGTCACGATGGTCCGTCCGTTTTCCTGGCGGAACGAAGCGTCCTCGATGCGGCCGGTCTCGGGATGCCAGACGCGCGGAGTCAGGCCGCTCTGGCGGAAGGAAACCTCGACGGTCTTGTAATCCTTCGCGGGACGGTTGATCCAGTAGATTTCCGCATTCTTCAGGTGGCGGTGGACGAAGCGGATGTCCTCGGACGCATCGAAACTGATGTCGGGCAGGATGCCGTCACCTTCCAGCACTTCGGCGATGGTAGCGCCCAGGCGGACGTTCGGGAAGGACTTGAGCTGCTCCGCGAGCTTGTTCCAGGTGTCTTTGTCATCCATCAGGCCGATGGGCGTGAGGGGCGTGTGGCCGCAGATGCGGACGCCGCCCTGCGCGAGATTCACCAGCTGCTGCAGAACGGGGACGGACATCATGCTGACGTTCTTGTCCAGGTAGAGGATGTTGTATTCCATCTTGCCGGCGACGAGGCGGCCTTTACGGGCAGAGGCTTCCTTCAGGACGGTCGGACCGGCATAGTCGTAGTTGTATCCCACGGGAGTGAAATCCGGCATGGTGCTCGTGGAGACCTGTGCGCAGACGTTGCTGTCTTCGCCGTAGTAGACGAGGATGTCGGCGACCGCCTGGCCACGCTGGAGCATGTAGCAGCTCCGGGCGAGATAGTCGGTCCAGACCTTGGCTTGTTCCGCCCAGGTCTCATGCCGGTGGAACCACTGGCCGTAAGGGCCGAGACCCAGGCCGGGGAAGACGCTGTCGAGGGGCTGGTGGGCGGAATCGTGGATGACGAAGCGGTTCACGCCGTGTGTCATCTCCCAGTCGGCGGTCGACTTGAGCAGGCGCGGGCTGTACTTGTAGGCGCTCCGGTCGGTGCCGTGCGCCGTCAGGGACTCGGCCGCCACCAGGTTCTGCCCGTAGATGTGGGCGACGGAAGCGGATTCGCGGATGTCGGCGGCCGCCATGGAAGCGGAGCCGGCGTCGATCCAGCAGGCCGCCATCGGGACGCTGGCCGTCCGCTTGACGTCCATGCCGTCGGCGATGTAGGCACGGCCGCACTCGTGCGATTCGCTGTAACGGCCCTTCATGCCGTATTCCTTGACGTAGTCGTTGATCCGGTCATAATTGGCCGCGTAGAGGTCGGCGATGGTCATCGTCCAGTCGTGGAGGAAGGCTTCGCTCTGCTCGACGGAACCGACGATCTCGCCGGTCAGGACGGGCAGCCAGGGGAAGAGGTCGTAGCCGCGGCGTGCCTTGAATTCCTCGGGGAGGACGGGCGACCAGTTCTGGCAGCCCGCTTCGTAGCTGTCGGTGAGGATATACTGGATGCCGCGCTCACCGATCATGCCGCCGGTGGCTTCCTTGTACATGTCGAGGTAGTTGTGGAAGTAGCGCGACCAGGCGGCCGGATCCAGCTTGTCGACCTCCAGGCCCGTCGCTTCGGGCGGCGCCGGCGCGTTCTTGTGGCCGTTGAGGGAATATCCGATGCGCAGGACCTTCCAGTTGCCTTCGGGAACATCCCAGGCGAGGACGTCGTCCTTCACGAACTCCTTCAGGTCGACGACCTGCTCGACGAAGGATCCGTCGGTCTGCGTCGGATAGTCATGGATGTCATGCGGTGCGCAGAACCCCGCCTTCTCTTCCGCGTGGTTGACCCGGCCGACCGGGTAGAGGTTGAATTCGCTGACCATCGCGCCCTTGCCGCCGGTGTTGTTCACGCGCAGGCGGAAATACTTGGCCTTCGCCTCCGGGAAGGAAACGGTGGAACGGCGGCAGGTGGTGCTGGGAATCTTGACGACTTCCGTGTAGACCTTGCCGTCATCGCTCTTCTCGAGGGAGACGTCGAAGGAGGCAGGGAAGAGGTAGGGCCAGTGGCGCTGGCGCCCGTCCACGCTGGAAACGGCGCGGAAAGAAACGGGCTCGGGGAATTCGTAGGCAATCCAGGCAAAGCCATCCTTTCCTTCGGGAAGGAGTTCGGCGTCGGCCAGGTCGTCATTCGCGAGCTGCTCCAGGGTGAAATGTCCGCCGGAGGAGGTTACCTTGGCGTCCATGCCGGAGAGCGGACGGTCTTCGGCGGGGACTTTCAGCGCGATGTAGGCGATGTCCTCATAGTATTCTTCGGCTACGTTGTTCCTGAAACTCTGGAAGTTGCCGGTTTTCCGGAAAGGCTCCGGAAGCTTGCCTTCGAAACGCGCGCCGCCCGGGATGTACATTTCCCGCCAGACAATCTTCTTCATCGCGTCCTCCGGTTTGACCCAGGGGCCGCCTGTGCAGCTCCAGCCCGGAGAACTGGCCACGGTCATTTCCATGCCGAGGGAGTCGCCGAGGGCGATGGCGTAGCGGAAGGCGTCTTTCCAGTCTTCCTTCATGTAAATCAGACGGTTTTCCACGATCTGCGGTACTCCGATGCCGGCGTCGAAATGGTGGAAGCCGCCGATGCCGACGCGGTCCATCCAGAGGAGGTCCTTGCGGATGCCTTCCTTGGTGATGTTACCATTCATCCAGTGCCACCACAGGTAAGGCCGGGCCTCACGGGGCGGATTGGCGAAACCTTCTTCCAGTTGGGCGAGTGTTTCGCCCGAGGTCCCGTTTCCTTCAGAGCAGGCGATGGCGCCGCAGAGAGCGGTCATGACCAGCGTGAAGGACAGCAGATTGATGCGCATGCTTTTCATAATGTGTGTTATTTGTTTTGTGTTGATATCTTCTGATACAAGATACAAATATAATAAAAAACCGTATTTCGAGAATATGATTATATTTGCATCAGAAACATTTTACATTATGAAGAAAATCGTCTTGTTCCTTCTGATGTCGGCGCTGGTTGCGTCTCCGGCATTCGCCCGGGAGAAAGAGAAAGCTCCCAAGAACGAAAAAGTGAAGAACGTCATCCTCCTGATCGGGGACGGCATGGGCCTCGCACACGTGGCGACCTGGATGATCAGTCAGGACTACGGCCCGACAGCCTTCGATCGTGCGCAGTTCGTCGGTGTCAGCAAGACCTATTCCGCCAACAACCGTGTGACGGACTCCGCCGCTTCCGCGACGACGATGGCTACCGGTCACAAGACCAACAACGGCATGCTGGGCATGCTTCCGGACGGCACGGAGCCTGAGAACATCGGTGAACTGGCCCGCGCGAAGGGCATTCCGATGGGCATCATCGCAACATCGTATGTCCTGGACGCCACGCCGGGCGCCTTCTACGCGCATGCCGCGAACCGCGGCCATTTCAAGGATATCATGGAAGACCTCATCGCCCTGAAACCGGCCGTGCTGGTCGGCGGCGGACGCCGGTATTTCACGGACGAGAAGTACAACGGCGGCGAGAACATGATCGACAAGGCCGTCCAGGCCGGATTCACCTACTGCGAGACCCCCGAGCAGTTCTACGCCACGGAGGCCACGCCCATCCTCGGCCTGTTCTCCGAGGGTAGCTATCCGATGGTGATCGAACGCGATTCCGACTTCCTGACCGATGCGCTGAACCATACCCTGGACATCGTCGGCAAGAGCAAGAAGGGGTTCTTCATCATGGCGGAGGGCTCCCACATAGACCATGCGGCCCACGCCAACAACGCCGAGCAGATGGTGTTCGAGATGGAGGAATTTGACAAGGCGGTCAACGCGGCTTTCGACTATGCCGACACGCACAAGGGAACGCTCGTGATCGTGACGGCCGACCACGAGACCGGCGGCGTCACGCTCCTTTCCGGCGACCGTGACTTCACGAAGGGGGAGAGCGGCATCAACGTCACCTTCAGCACGAACGGCCACAGCGGCTCGCCCGTGCTGATCTACTCCTACGGTGCATCTGCCTGGAAATTCGGCCGCGTGATGGAGAACACCGCCATTTTCGACCAGATCAAGGAGTTGCTGTTCTAAGACTTATTCCTTGCCGAACCAGGTAAGGACATCTTTCACGAGACGGTCGGCGGCCTTCGGGTCGTCGATCGTTTCTATGGGGAAGCCCATGCAGAAGGTCTTGTACCCGTCCATCGTCGCGCAGACGGCGGCGGAAACGTTGGAGTCGGCATAGCGGAACACCGTCCGTCCCCGTTCGCCGGCGGGAACGATCCCGTCCGGGGTTTCGACGTTGTAGATGTACGGGTTCTTCTCGTGTGCGAAGCCGAAGCGACCGGTTTCGCCGTGGAAGCCGTTTCCGTCCACTTCGAGCACCGGCCAGACTTTCGCCGTCCGGCTGGCGTAGTTGGTGATCCAGCGGTATCCCAGTACTTCTTCGACGAAGGCCTGTGTCTGCACGGTGTACAGGCTGTCGGCTTTGACCGGATATACGCGGTCCCAGACGTCCGTGCCGATGTGTGCGCCGGAGACGAGCAGGTGTCCGCCGCGGGCCGAGAAGCGGCGCAGGGCGGCCTGCAGGTCTTCCGGGAATACCTGGTACTTCGGTTCGACGGCTCCGGAACCGATCTGGGTGGTCACTTGTTTCCCGCAGATCAGGTCGAGCGCGAAATTGTCCGCGCCGTCGGCCGTGCCGCTGCGGAAGGCTTCTGCGCTGGCGGAGTGGAAGGGGTGTCCGGCGGCCAGCAGCGACCGGCCGTGCAGGGCAGGGTAGTCGAACGTATTGCCGGCGTAAGGCTTGGCGGCTTGGTCGGTGTACGATCCGCCGAAACCGGGGTTGTCGTCATCTTTCCAAGGCAGTTCGCGGCGGAACTGGTACTGCTCGCCGATGAAGTTGATCTCGCGCAGGTAGGGCACGCCGCCGTCAAGCTCATCGTCGAAGCCTGCATAGTCAGGCGTGTCGAACCAGGTCGGGGCTGAAATGCGGGTGAAGTTGTTGACGACCAGGACGGTGCCGCCCTCGCCGGAGGAGGGGACGCCGGCACTCAGGATCTCGGAGGGGAAACTCTTCCCGCCTGCGTTGAAGGCGATGATGCGGTAGCTCCATACGGCCCCGGGCTCCAGGTCGACTTCGATGCCGTGCAGGTCTCCGTCCGTAGTGTAGCCGCTCAGGACGGTGCCTGCGTCGAATGCGCCGTCGCCCTTGCGGACCTGCAGCAGGTAGCCCGCGGGCTTCGCGGTCGGCTCCAGCAGGTCTTCGGTGTCGCGCCACTGCAGTTTCAGCCGGGCTTTCTGCCCGCAGGCGGCGGGGGCGGCGAAGGTGGCGGAGAATCCGTGCACCGGCAGCGGCTGGACGGCGTATTCACACCCGTAACGGCTGCTCAGGAACTTGAGCATGCCCTTGTAGATGGCGCGGCTGACGGTGAAGCGGAAGGACGGGTCGAGCCCGTATTTCATGTCGGCGAAATTCTGGTGCGAGAGGGCCTCGAGCAGCAGGGCGGGAACGGTCGTCGTACGCGATTCGCTGTAGGATTTGTCCCACAGCCCGCGCCGGCTCCATTTAGGCTCGTAAGAGGAGCGGATGGCCTTGACGATCTCCGTCTGGGCGAAGTCGCAGAGCATACGGCTCTGCAGCCGCGGCTCGCCGTTGGGCAGTTCTTCGCTGCCGTCCGCCTTCAGCGTGTAGATGGCCAGGGTGCCGATGATCGAATCGTTCGGCGTTACGCCTGCGTCGGAATGGAAGGCGAAAGACAGGTCGATCGGGATTCCCTCGCCCTCGACGTCGGGGTTCGTCCGGGAGCCGCCGGACATCCAGCCCACCCAGGCGCCACGGTCGGCATAGTCGGAGGTGTAGTCGTCTTCATGCAGGTTCAGGATCGTCGTGTCCGCTCCTGCCCACTGCATCCAGTAGTAGGCGCCCTCCGCAAAGCAGGGAAGCCCGGAGGTGGTATACGTGTCCGGGGATGCGTCTTTCCGGCCGCGGGCGATCTTGCCGATGCCGCCGCCGAAACGGACGGCGTCCGCCGTCACCGTCTCGCCCTTCGCGCCGTCCGGAAGGGTGTTGTCCAGGAGGACGCATCCTTCCTCACCCTCGGCGAACGGGAATGTCCCCAGGTAGATCCAGGTGCCGCCGCCCATCCGCTGGTTGACATAGAACTCGCTCTCTCCGCCCAGGTGACGGACGGTGTAGTGGGCTTTGTCCGTGCTGCCGGGCAGTGTCTTGTACGAAACATAGACGGCATATTCGCCCCGTTCGGGGATGTCCGGCGTCCAGCGCGCGACCGCCCGGTGTGAGCGCCTGTTGTCACAGCGGGCCATCCGGGCCGTTCCCATCCGGAAGGGGTTTTCCAGGCGGGAGGAATAGGTCTTCTTCCGGTCTGCGAATCCTGTACCGGCATCGCTCCAGCTGCCTTTTTCCTGGTAGGCTCCCTGCAGGCGCGTCCCGTCCGTCCGCTCGTCTTCAAAAGCGGGGTCGTTGTCTGCCACGACTTCCCGTCGCTGGATGTCGCGCTCGCGCGGCGTCATGACGTACGCACCGGCATTCTCCAGCATCGGGATCAGGAAGGGCAGTACATAACTCTGCGTATACATGTCCTCGACCGTGCGGAAGAGCGGGGCGCGCTGCCATTCCCAGCGGTCGAATTTCTCTTCGTAATAACGTCCGTGGCTCTGCCAGAGGGCGATGTTGCGTCCGGTGAGCCCCTTTTCGAAACGCTGGCCGCCGACGGCTTCCACGAAGGGCGCCTGCCCGCGCGGATCCCGTGTGCGGAACGTGCGGCAGTCGGGTTTTCCGTTGTTGCCGGCTTCGGGGATGACGAGGGTGGCGATGTCCGCCGTTCCCACGTAGATCTCGCCCACTTCGTAGCCCTGGTACTTGTCCGGCAGGCTGGCCTGGATGTCTTTTCGGAGCCAGGCGACATCCGCGCTTCTCCATGGCACTTCACCCAGCCCGGACTTGAAGTGGAAGTCCAGGCTCTTGCCCCGCCGGGCTACTTTCGAAAGTGCGACGCCGTTGCGGACGGTCGTCCGACGCTGGATGCGCGCCTTCAGGCTGTCGGTCATTTCCTTGAATTCTGCGGGTGTCTGCGCAAGGGCAGTCGTCGCCAGGCACCCCGTTGCGAGGAGGAGGATCAGTTTCCGGACATTCATGGGCTATCGAAGGATGAGTTCACCGAAATAATCAGGACGGTGGAAATCCGGTGCGGGGGTTCCGACCGGGCTCCAGCTCAGGAAATGCGGATGGGCCGTCAGGTCGCCGCATTTGTAGAAATTGCCCCGGAGGCGTTCTGGGAGGCGCTCAGGATCGACTCCGACCAGGCGGAAGGGGATGAGCATGCCCGCCGTCCAGGTGAAGATGCGGTCCTTCTCTTCCACGGCTTTGAAGGGAAGGCTGCTGAAACGGATCACCTGAGCGAGCGCATCCGGCCCGAGCGGGGTGCTTTCTGCGCGGCTGCGGCGCTTGGATGCCAGCAGGCTGCCGATGCACGTCAGCTCGAAATTGTAATAGGTACCGTCGCCCGGGTCGGCCAGGAAACACTCGCAGCAGCTGTCTTCCCAGCTGTTGCCGCCGTCCTCCAGCGCCGTTGCCCGCAAGTCGAGTCCGCGGACATGGTAGAGCACGGCCAGGTGGGTCGCGCTCCGGGCGACAACGGCCGTGCAGTCCGGCGCATAGGGCGCGACCTGGGGCCAGTTGTTTTCACAGACGGGGGCTTTCACCCCTTTTTGCTCCAGCGTGCCTTCCAGCGTCTGGAGGTCCATCTTTTCCAACCCTTCTACAAAGGGGATGCTGATCTGTTTCATGTTCCTTGTCTCTTACAGTGCCTGCATATCGTGCAGTTTCCGATAATAGCCGCCGAGCGCGATCAGTTCCGAGTGGGTGCCGCGTTCGACAATCCGTCCTTCGTCCATCACGATGATTTCGTCGGCGTCGCGGATGGTGGACAGTCGGTGGGCGATTGCAATGGTGGTCCGCGTGGCCATCAGGCGCTCCAGGGCCTCCTGCACCGTCTTCTCGGATTCCGTGTCCAGCGAAGCCGTGGCCTCGTCCAGGATGAGGATCGGCGGGTTCTTCAGGATGGCGCGGGCGATGCTGATGCGCTGGCGCTGGCCGCCGGAAAGCTTCACGCCGCGGTCTCCGATGTTGAAGTTGTAGCCGCCCTCCTTCTCCATGATGAAATCGTGCGCGTTTGCGATCTTCGCCGCCGCGATCACTTCGTCCATCGTGGCGTCCTCGACGCCGAAGGCGATGTTGTTGAAAATCGTATCATTGAAGAGGATCGATTCCTGGTTGACGTTGCCGATCAGGCTGCGCAGGTCGGCGATCCGCACCTGCCGGATGTCCGTCCCGTCGATCCGGACGCATCCTTCTGCCGGGTCATAGAAACGGGGCACGAGGTCGACGAGCGTCGTCTTGCCCGCGCCGGACGCGCCGACGATCGCGACGGTCCTGCCCTTGCCGATCGTCAGGTCGATGTGGTCGAGGATCGTCTTCGTGCCGTCCGGATAGCGGAAGGAGACGCCTTCGAAGCGGATTTCCTTCTCGAAGCCCTCGAGGGGTACGGGATGCGCGCTCTCCTTGATGTCGTTCTCCGCGTCGAGGATCTTGTTGATGCGGTCCATCGATGCCATGCCCTTCGGAATGGCGTATCCCGCCTTGGCGAAGTCCTTGATCGGGTTGACGATGCTATACAGGATCACCATGAAATAGATGAAGACGGGCGCGTCGATGTTGGCCTTTCCGCCGAGAATCAGTGATCCGCCGAACCAGAGTACGATCATGATCATCACCGTGCCGAGGAACTCGCTCATCGGGTGGGCGAGCGACTGGCGGACCGATACGCGGCCGCTCCGCCGGCGCATCTCTTCCGTCACGCCGTCAAAGCGGGCGGACATCTTTTTTTCCGCGATGAACGCCTTGATGATCCGCAGGCCGCCGAGCGTCTCCTCCACCTGGGCCATCGTGTCGCTCCAGAGTTGCTGGACATGCATCGACTGCCGCTTGAGGTTGCGGCCCACGACGCCCATCACCCAGATCATCAACGGGGCGAAGACGATCGTGAACAGGGTCATCTGCCAGCTGATCGCGACGAGGGCCAGGAAGTAGAAGAGGATCAGGATCGGGTTCTTGATGAGCATCTCCAGCGAGCCCGTGATGGAGTTCTCGACCTCCTGCACGTCACCGCTCATGCGGGCGATGATGTCCCCCTTCCGCTCTTCCGAGAAGAAACCGATCGGAAGGGACAGGATCTTGTCGTAGAGGTCTTTGCGCAGGTTCTTGACGACGCCGGTGCGGATGGGGACCATCACGGCGGCCGACCCGAAGTAGCAGGCGGTCTTGATGGCGGTCGTCACGATGAGGAAAAGGCACAGGTACAGCAGTACGCGGGAAGCGCCCTGGTTGGCGATCGCCTGCTCGAGAAGGTAGTAGAGGTTGTCCGTCACGCCGCCGCCCATCTGCGATACCGGACGGGAGAAGACCTCGTTCCAGGGCGTGAACGTATAGACCTCGTCGCTGATCCGGAAGAGGATCCGCAGCATCGGTACGATGACGGCGAAGGAGAAGATGTTGAAGACGGCGGAGAGGATGTTGAGCACCACCGAGCCGTACAGGTATTTCTTGAAGGGGGCGATGTACCGCCGCATCATTTGCAGGAAGTCTTTCATGTGTGGGTCAGAGCATTTTGGTGAACCAATGGAAAATCAGGAAGATGCGCTTCTTGAAGATCTCGTAGTCCAGGGTGTCGGCCGTGTCGCCTTCCTTGTTGGTCAGCATCGTGATGCCGGAAGTGAAGAGGGCGCAGTGGACGCCGTTCTCCACGAAGATGCGCTGGTCGCCGATGCGGTTGTGGAACATCTTCGTGAAACTTTTGCTGCCGTAGTAGTTGAATGAAATGTCCAGCGAAAGGTAATCGGCTTTGTTGGCGTCTACGAGGTCGGCGGTGAAATGGCCGTCGCTCAGCATCATCAGATAGTCATCGCGGCCGGGATGGACCGGCGACATCGTGCTGCCGAGGATGTCGAGGACTACCATCGAGTGGACGCGGTCGGGCCGGATGACGCCCCCGTCGACCGGGTCACGCAGCGAGAGCGAGGCGATCCGTGCCCACAGGTCCTCGGCGCCGGCCGAATTTTTCTCGCGTCCGTCCAGGGCGACGAAAATGAGGTTGTTCCCGTAGGAGCGTCCGAGTTCTTTCATCTTGGCGAACATGTCCACGATCGAGAGCATCGCCACCACGCCGGAAGCGTTGCTGTCGGCACCCGGCAGCAGCCGCCCGTCCACGACGCCGAAACTGTCGTAATGCGCTGCGACGATGGTGTACAGCTGGTTTCCCGCTCCCCGGTTCCCGGGCAGGAACCCGACGATATTGTGCCCGACGGTGCCGTCCGCCGTCCGGAACGACTGGCTCCACGAAGATCCCAGCATCTGCAGGCCCCGGCTCTCAAAACGCCGCGTGATCCAGAAGGCTGCCTCGTTGGCGCCGCGGGTCCCGGTACGCCGCCCGTGGAAGAGCGTGTCCGTCAGGAATTCGACGTCCGCGCGGAGATTCTCTTCCGTGATGACCTTCTCGGCGTTGCGTCCCGAAGGGACCATCTTCCGGGCGAGTGTCTGCGCCGGAGCGGCCGTGGACAGGCACAGGAGGGCCAGCGGGATGAAAAATTTGATGAAAGATGTCTTCAAGGCACGATAAATGTTTATATTTGTATGATTCATTTTAGAATTTGTAAAATTAGGAATTTTACGTCTAAACGAAAAATAATTTTTATGCGGAGGATCTTCCTTTCCATCGTGTTCGCCTGTCTGTCCGTGCTTTCCGCTCTCGGTCAGTACGATAAGGACGCCATCTATTTCCGCGGGCGTCTCGCGCTTTCGGAGGGGAAGTATTCCGAGGCCATCGGGCAGTTCAACATGCTCGCCCACCTGGATACCACGGACTGCTGGACGTACTTTTTCCGCGGGATCGCCAAATACAACCTGGGCGATATCCGCGGCGCCCACGCCGATTTCGACCATTCCGTCCGCGTGAACCCCGTCTTCACGAACGGGTACCATTTCCGGGCCATCACCTTCAGCCGCTCCGGCAAGTACGACGAGGCGTTCGCCGACTTCGACCGGGCGATGGAACTGCGCCCCGGCCTGAACGGACTGTACTTCAGCCGCGGTGTCACCCGCTTCCTGGCCGGCCAGTTCGACAAGGCTGTCGAAGACTTCGACCGGTATATCAAGAAGGAACCCAAGGACCCTTCCGCCTTCCTCAACCGGGGCGCGTCCTTCCTGTTCCTGGGGGATACGACGAAGGCGCTGGCCGATTACAACCGTGCCATCAAGCTCGACCGTTTCGATCCGGAAGGATACATCCGGCGGGGGAGGGTGTACGCCCTGCAGAAGGATTATCCGGCTGCCATCGCCGACATGGACAAGGCGATCTCGCTGGATACCACCAACACCTTCGCTTATTTCAACCGGGCGATGATGCACTACGAACGCCTGGACTACAATGCGGCGGTGGCTGATTTCAACCGTGTGCTCCGCGACGAGCCCGGCAACGCGCTGACCTTGTACAACCGCAGCCTCGTCTATGCCCAGGTCGGCGATTTTGAACGTGCGCTGCCCGACATGGACCGCGTGATCAACATCAATCCCGAGAATGTGCTCGCCTATTTCAACCGGGCGTCCTATTTCATGCAGATGGGCCGTTGGCTCGACGCCCTGGACGACTTGGACAAGGCGATCGAACTGTATCCGGACTTTGCGAAGGCCTATCTCAACCGCTCCTACGTCAAGAACATGATCGGGCGGACCCGCTCCTCGAAACAGGACTACGACACGGCCCAGAAGAAGGTCCGGGAGTACCGGACGGCGAGCGCCGATTCTGTCGCATTCGCCGACACGACCCGGAAATACAACGCCCTCCTGGCCCTGGACGCCGATTTCGCCAAGAAGGATTTCGAAAACGAACTGCTCCAGAACCGCGACATCAACATCCGGCTCAAGCCGCTGTACCGGTTCCGTCTTGCCGCAGTGCGCGATCCCGGCCGTGTGGCCCTGTCGCGCCGTTATGAGAACCCGCTCATCGAGAAGTTCATCGCTGATGCACCTGTTCCGCTGGCCATTTCCAATGCGGACACGCTCACCGCGCTTCCCTACAAGGACCTCTCCGAAGTCTCCCTGTTCGGCGACAGCGCCGCTTCCGCCGGCGCTTCCAATTCGATGACCGACGCGGACCGTTCCTTCATCACGGGTCTCTTCCTGCTGCGTTCGAAGCAGTATTCTTCCGCCCTGGCGGAATTCGACGAAGCGGTGGACATGTCCGCGGACGGGCGGTATGCGGAGTACTACCGCGCCTTCTATCACTTGAACCGCGGCGTGCTGCGGGCGGAGATGATCGATTTCATTTCTTCGATCGAGAACAACGTGCAGACCCTGACGATGGACGACCAGGGGACGACGCGGGCGCGTGTCCGTGACCAGGTCACGCGTACCTATGACTATTCCGAAGCCATCGAAGACATGCTGGAGGCCGACCGGATCCTGCCGGGCGTCCCGTATGTCAGCTTCAACCTGGGCAACCTGTACTGCCTGTCGTCCCGATTCGTGGAATCCATCGAGTGCTATACGCGGGCGATCCGCCTGTATCCCTACATGGGTGATGCCTATTTCAACCGCGGCCTCGTCCAGATCTACTTGAAAGACAAGGAGAAGGGGTGCATCGACCTGTCGCGTGCGGGCGAACTCGGCGTGACGGACGCCTACAGCGTCATTTCTAAATATTGCGAGGAGGAAAACCGGTAATGCTTCAATTCATCAGCCTGAGCAGCGGCAGCAGCGGCAATTGCTATTTCTTGACGGACGGGGACCATGGCCTGCTGATCGATGCCGGCGTCAGCATGCGCCGCCTGAAGCGGGTGCTGGGGGAGAACGGGTTTTCCATGCAGGCCTTCCAGGCTGTCCTGGTCACGCACGACCACCTCGACCATATCCGCCACCTCGGGGCGTACTGCAAGTACCTGCAGGTGCCCGTCTACACGACGCAGCCGATCCTGGACGCCCTGAACGTCCATTCCTTCACGCGGGATTACATCGGACCCTGCGGGCGGGTGCTCCCTCCGGAAGGCGGTTTCCGCCTGCCGCTCGGCGATGCCGAGGGACCGCTCGTACATCATTTCGTCGTGCCGCACGACGCGACGCAGACAGTTGCCTACGACCTCCGCTGGGCGGGCGGGCATTTCCTGCTGATGACGGACGTCGGGCGCATGGTCCCGGAAGGACTGGCACTCGCCGCCCAGGCGGACACCGTCGTCATTGAATCCAATTACGACCCGGACATGCTCCGCAGGGGCGGTTATCCGGAAGACCTCAAGCGGCGGATCCGCAGCGGGTCCGGACACCTGAGCAACGAGGAATGCGCCGCTGCCGTGAAAACCTTCTGGCATCCCGGCCTGAAAAACCTCTTCCTCTGCCACCTGAGCGCGAACAACAACACGCCGCAGCTGGCCTATGCCGCCACCCATGCCGCGCTGCAGGGAATCTTCCCGGAAAGCGGCGGCTCGGCGGCGGACGTGACGCGGCTGCAGATCCTTCCGCGCGGGGCCGCTTCCCGCCGTTTCGATTTGTAGCCTGATTTTTGCAGCAAAACATTCCATGTTAATGATATAGACCATGAAGAAAATGATACGCAGGACTTTGACCACGCTCCTTGCCGCGCTCTGCCTTTCCGGTGCAGCCCTGGCACAGAACAGCATTTACGACTTGAAAGTGAAGGACATGGACGGAAAGGACGTTTCCCTCTCCATGTATAAGGGGAAGGTGCTTCTGATCGTCAACACGGCGACGGAATGCGGTTTCACCCCCCAGTATGAGGACCTGGAGAAAATGTACCAGAAGTTCAAGGACAAGGGACTGGTGATCCTGGATTTCCCCTGCAACCAGTTCGGCGGTCAGGCCCCCGGCACCATCGAGGAGATCCACTCCTTCTGCACCGGCAAGTACAAGACGACCTTCCCCCAGTTCGACAAGATCGACGTGAACGGCGAGAACGAGAGTCCGCTCTTCACCTTCCTGAAGTCGAAGCAGAACTTCAAGGGCTTCGGCAGCGGCGCGAAGGCCGAGTTGATGGATTCGATGCTCAAGAAACAGGATCCGGAATACGCCTCCAAGTCCGACATCAAGTGGAATTTCACCAAGTTCCTCGTGGATGCGAAGGGAAATGTCGTGGCGCGTTTCGAACCGACGGCGAGCATGAATTTCGTCAGCACCGTCGTGAGTTCCAAGCTTTTCTAGCCCTTTCCGGCATCATTTTTCCTCCGTATAGAAACGGATGATCTCGTCAATGGCCCGTTGGCAGACGGGGCAGAAGGCGGGGTAGCTGTTCGTCTTCATGCGGCAGTCTTCTGCGCCGCGCCAGACTCCTTCTTTCTGGTATCCGCCGCCTGGAAACAGGCCGACGGTCGCCTTCGGGCTCGTGGTGGCCTGCCCTTCCCAGCCATAGTCGCTGAAAACGACGCGGTAGACGCGGCCGGTCATGTCTTTCCATTTTGACGCGAAGTCCTTCTGGGTCGTCAGGTTCTTCTCCCAGGGCTCTGTGTCGGCAAAGTACATCGGGTCGTAGGGGTCGTCCGAGAAATACTCGTCGGCCAGGCCGGCGAAACTGTGGCCGAACTCGTGGACGACGACCGGCTTGAATTGCGCGTGGCGGGCCGTCGTCAGCGTATATGCGTTGAAGATGCCCCCTCCGCCGTAGGTGTCCGTATTGGCGAGGATGACGATGTGCTCATAGGGGATGCCGGCCAGTGCGTCGTGCAGTGCGAAAAGGTGCTGCGTCGTCAGGTACCGGTCGGAATAGAAGGTGTCGAAATGGGAGAGGGCCGTCGTCCGCTTCCAGTCTTTCTCCCGCGGGACGCTGACTCCGCTTTCCTCGGAAGGCAGCAGGGCGGCGACGACGTTGAAACGGTCGCGCAGATGCCCGAATGGCTCGTGCGCCCGGAAGCTTTCCAACGCGGTGCGGACGTCCGCGAGAAAGTCGTCCATCTCGTCTTCGGCATATCCCTCCGGCACGAAGACGACATCGATCCGCCGGTCGGCCCGGACGGGAGCCGAGTCGGGGTCTTCGCCGCCTTTCCAGAGCCAGACGTGCGGGGCCGGTTTCTGCCCGATGGGCTGGATCAGGATGTCTTCCGGGTCCACGCAGTGGGACAGCGAGGCGGAGACGGCACCATGGAAGTCGGTCAGCGTCACATCGATACGTACTTTTCCGTCGGGCATCGGCAGCAGGAATACGTTCTCGAAGGCCTTCCGCACCTGCTTGGCTTCATCCGTCGCCAGCCATTCCTGGAAGAGGGTGGAGAAGGAGGTGCAGTACAGGACTTCCCCTGCCGTTCCGTCTTCTTCCAGGGCGCGCATGACGATCTGTCCGTTGCCCTGGAGCGGGGGACGGTCGAGGTTGACGCGCCGTCCGGCCCAGCCTTCGATGCTGTACAGGTGGGCGAGGGCGATGTCCTGCCGGGATGCGTCGCCGCTGAAGATATAATCGACCCTGAGCGTGCGGTCGGTCAGGCGTACGGCCGCCTGGACGGAGAACAGCGCGGATGCGGCCAGGACGAGAAAGAGAAGGAGGATTCGTTTCATATTTCAAAAATAATCTTTATATTTAAAAACTCAATGAAAGTGATCCGATGAAAACGAAAATTACCCTCATTCTCCTCTGCGCGCTGCTCGCGGCGGGCGCCTGCCGTTCGTCGATGCAGGACGGAACAAGCGCAGTCGAACCCGGAACGAATGCCGTGATCGAAACGATCATGAGCCGGCGCAGTATCCGGCAGTATACGGGCGTTCCCGTCGGCCGGGATACGATGGATGTGATCCTGCGGTGCGGCATCAACGCACCCAACGGCCAGAACAAGCAGTCCTGGGCCGTCCGCGTGGTGGATAACCCCGAATGGCTCCACGGCCTGGCTTCGGCCCTTGCCGGTGAAGGAATGTCCGCGGAGGATGTGCTCCAGCGTGGTTTCCGCGGCGCTCCGACGGTTGCTTTCATTGCCAAGGACACCTCCTATCCTTTCTCCGAGACGGACTGCGGCCTGCTGACGGAGAACATGCTCCTTTCCGCCTGGTCGCTGGGCATCGGCTCCATCTGCCTGGGCGGCGTCGCCCGCCAGATTGCGGGCACCCCCGCTGCGCAGCCCTATCTCGACCGGCTCCAGTTCGGGGACGGCTTCGAACTGGTCCTCTGCGTCGGTTTCGGCTATCCCGCCGAACAGCCCGAGGCCCGGCCGCGCGACGATTCCAAATACCGATTCATTAACTGACCCCTCCTTATATGATCATGGAAAAATTCGATTTTGATTCCTTGACCGACCGTCATGGAACACATTGTGTCAAATGGGACTCCAAGCCTCCCGTAACGTGTGAAGACGTAAGCCGGCTGAATCCTTCCGTGCAGCCGGGCTGGCGCGCAGACCTGATTCCCATGTGGGTGGCCGACATGGACTTCAAGACGGCTCCCTGCATCATCAAGGCGCTGCACGACCGCGTGGACCACGGTATCTTCGGCTACTCGCACGTGCTTCCATCCTTCCTCGAGGCAACCGTCGACTGGTGGGAGCGCCGCCGCGGCTGGAAGACGCGCCGCGACTGGTACCTCCAGGTGCCCGGCCTCGTAGCGGGCATGTCCGTCGTCATCAAGGCGCTCACCCAGTATGAACTGGATGCCGACGGCCAGGTCGTCGCCAAACCCGACCAGGGCCGCGGCCCCGACGGCCGGAAGCCGCAGGTCATCGTCCAGACACCCGCCTACAACTGCTTCTTCTCCTCGGTCCGGAACAACGACTGCGAACTGGTGGAGAACAAGCTGATCTACGACCTGGAAGGCGACCAGCCGACCTGGTACATCGATTTCGAGGACCTGGAGCGCAAGGCGGCCGACCCGATGGCGAAGCTGCTGCTCTTCTGCAACCCCCACAACCCCTGCGGCCGCGTCTGGCCGAAGGAGGACCTGCAGCGCGTCGACGAGATCTGCCGCCGGAACGGCGTCATCGTGATCAGCGACGAGATCCACTGCGAACTGGAAATGCCCGGCTATCACTATACGCCGTTTGCCAGCCTCTCGCCGGAGGCGCAGGACAACACCATCACCCTGAATTCGCCCACGAAGGCGTTCAATATCGCCGGCCTCGCGATCTCCAACCTGGTGACGAACAATCCGACGTGGCGCCGCCTGATCGACAAGGTCATCAACATCAACGAAGTCTGCGACCTGAATTCCTTCGGTATCGTCGCCCTCGAAGCGGCCTACCGGGAAGGGGAGCCCTGGCTGAACGAACTCCGCCAGTACCTGTACGACAATTACCGCCTGACGGTCGAGTTCTTCGAAGATGTCCTGCCGCAGGTGCTGGTCACGAAACTGGAGGCCACCTATCTTGTCTGGCTCGACGTGCAGTTCCTCCATCTGTCCGCCGACGAGATCCAGAAGGAACTCATCGCCGTGGAGCATGTCTGGCCTTCTTCCGGCTTGCTTTACGGGCGGGACGGCTTCCTGCGCGTGAACATCGCCTGCCCGCGTACGCGGCTGCTGCAGGGCTTGAACCGGATCGCCGCCGGTCTCGAGCGCCTGGCGGCACGCAAGGCTTGATCCGAACCGAAATACATAATGAATACACTGAAAATGAGTAACTATCCCAAGATTGGCATCCGGCCTACGATCGATGGCCGCATGAACGGTGTCCGCGAATCGCTCGAGGACCAGACCATGAACATGGCCCGACAGGTGGCCGGGCTGATCGGCGCGAACCTCCGCTATCCGGACGGCTCGCCCGTGCAGTGCGTCATTTCCGACACCACCATCGGACGCGTGGCCGAAAGTGCGGCCTGCGCCGAGAAATTCGCCCGCGAGAACGTGGCCGTGACGATTACCGTCACCCCTTGCTGGTGCTATGGCAGCGAGACGATGGACATGGACCCGCATACGATCAAGGCTGTTTGGGGCTTCAATGGAACGGAGCGTCCTGGTGCGGTGTATCTGGCCGCCGTCCTGGCTGCGCATGCCCAGAAGGGCCTGCCCGCTTTCGGCATCTACGGGCATGATGTCCAGGATGCTGACTGTACGGAACTCCCTGGGGACGTGAAGGACAAGCTCCTGCGGTTCGCCCGTGCCGCCATGGCCGCCGCCCTGATGCGCGGCAAGTCCTACCTGTCCATCGGCGCCGTATGCATGGGCATCGGCGGTTCGATCGTGAATCCGGATTTCTTCGAGGACTACCTGGGCATGCGCGTCGAAGGCATCGACGAGGTGGAACTGATCCGCCGCATGGAGAAAGGCATCTACGACCACGAAGAGTTCGAGCGCGCCCTGGCCTGGGCGAAAGCCAACTGCAAGGAGAACGAGGATATCTGCAACCGTCCTGACCTGAAGAAGACCCGGGCGGAGAAGGACGAAGACTGGGCCTTCGTCGTCAAGATGGCCCTGATCATCAAGGATCTCATAGGCGGCAACCCGAAACTCAAGGAGATGGGCTTCGGCGAGGAATCTCTCGGCCACAATGCCATCCTGGCCGGTTTCCAGGGGCAGCGCCAGTGGACGGACTACTACCCGAACGGCGACTTCGCTGAGGCGATCCTGAACTCTTCCTTCGACTGGAACGGCATCCGCAAGCCGTACGTCCTCGCAACGGAGAATGATTCGCTCAACGGCGTGGCGATGCTGCTGGGACACCTGCTTACGCAGGCCCCCGCCATCTTCGCCGATGTCCGTACCTACTGGAGCCCCGCCGCCGTCGAGCGTGTGACCGGCAAAAAACTCGAGGGCCTGGCCGCGAACGGCATCATCCACCTCATCAACTCCGGCGCCGCGACCCTGGACGGCAGCGGACGCCAGTCCGCGGCGGACGGTACGCCCGCGATGAAGCCATTCTGGGAGATAACCGAGAAGGAGGCGCAGGACTGTCTCGATGCGACGGTCTGGGTCCCTGCCAACCGTGAGTATTTCCGTGGCGGCGGCTTCTCCTCGAAGTTCCTCTCGCGCGGCGGCATGCCCTGCACCATGGTGCGCGTGAACATCGTCAAGAACCTTGGTCCGGTGATCCAGCTGGCGGAAGGATGGACGGTAGATATCGACCCGGAGCAGCACCGGATCCTCGACGAGCGGACCGACAAAGGCTGGCCGACGACCTGGTTCGCGCCGCGGCTCGACCCGACCAAGGAGAATTTCAAGGATGTGTACAGCGTCATGAACTGCTGGGGCGCCAACCACGGTGCCATCAGCTACGGCCATATCGGTGCCGACCTGATCACGCTGGCCTCCATCCTGCGCATCCCCGTGTGCATGCACAACGTTCCGGATGAGCAGATCTTCCGTCCGGCCGTCTGGCGTTCCTTCGGCATGGATCCCGAGGGCGCCGATTTCCGGGCCTGCGCCGCTTACGGGCCTCTTTTCAAGAAATAAGCGATGGCCGGAAAGTCCATTTTAAAGGAGAACGGGGTGAATTATCTCATCCCGTTCCTCCTCATTACCTGCTGTTTCGCCCTCTGGGGATTCGCCAACGACATTACCAATCCGATGGTCAAGGCGTTCTCCAAAATCTTCCGGATGAGCGTGACGCAGGGCGCCCTGACGCAGGTCGCCTTTTACGGCGGCTATTTCGCCATGGCCCTGCCTGCGGCGATGTTCATCCGCCGCTTCTCTTACAAATCGGGAATCCTGGTGGGTCTGGGGTTGTATGCCGCCGGCGCCTTCCTCTTCCTGGGTGCGCGGCAGACGGGTAGTTACTATCCCTTCCTGGCCGCCTACTTCATCCTGACCTGCGGCCTTTCCTTCCTGGAGACGAGCGCGAACCCCTACATCCTGAGCATGGGCAGTCCCGAAACGGCGACCCGCCGGCTCAACCTGGCGCAGTCCTTCAATCCGATCGGATCGCTGCTGGGGATGTTCGTAGCGATGAACTTCATCCAGGCGCGGATCAACCCGATGGACTCCGCCGGCCGGGCGACCCTGCCCGATGCCGAGTTCGAGGCGATGAAACAGGCCGACCTGGCCGTCCTGATCAAGCCCTACGTCATCATCGGAGCCGTGATCGTGGCGATGTTCCTGCTGATTCTGCTGGTCCGGATGCCCAAGGTGAAGGAGGAGAACTCCCGCAGCCTGATTCCGGCGCTGAAGTACCTGTTCGGCATCAAGCGCTATCGCGAAGGCGTCGTCGCGCAATTCTGCTATGTAGGTGTGCAGATCATGTGCTGGACCTTCATCATCCAGTACGGTACGCGGATCTTCATGGGGCAGGGGATGAGCGAAATCGATGCGGAAGTGCTGTCGCAGCGGTACAATATCGTGGCGATGGTGCTTTTCTGCGTGAGTCGCTTCGTCTGCACCTGGCTGATGAAGTATTTCCGTCCTTCGCGGATGCTGGCTGCATTTGCCACGGCCGGCGCGCTGCTGACCCTTGCCGTCATCTTCATCGACGGCATTGTCGGCCTGTATTGCCTGGTGGGTGTTTCCGCCTGCATGTCGCTGATGTTCCCGACCATCTACGGTATCACGCTGGACGGTCTGGGCGACGATGCCAAGTTCGGCGCAGCGGGCCTGATCATGGCCATCCTGGGCGGCTCCGTGCTTCCGCCGCTGCAGGCGATGATCATCGATCGCGGCACGGTGCTGGGCATGCCGGCCGTGCATGTGTCGTTTGTGCTTCCGCTGGTCTGTTTCGCCTTGATCCTGGTCTATGCGATCCGCCGGACTTCGGAGGCGAAAGAGGCTTTGTCAGAATAGTTTCCCGCCTTCGAACTTGCCTTTGAGGCGGTTGAGGGCATCGCTCATCTCCTGCTGGTCGAGCGGCTTGCTGCGCTCCTGGTCGAACTGTTCCTTGAGCCGCGCGAACTGCCGTTTGGTATCCATGGTGAACTCGCCGTTTTCGATCCATGCGAAATAGGCGGGTTCCACTTCATATACCTCGCGTGCGGTCTTGCCGCGGTGTTTCCCGAAATTGATGACGGCCTCGCCGCCCTTTCCGCGGACCAGGCGCCCGGCATAGTCGATGGTTTTCGGCCTTCCGCCCACGCCGGAGAGGAATTCGATGTCGTTCTGCAGCGGCTGCTCGTGCCAGGCGTCGGCCTCTCGGTACATGTCGAGCTGGGCTTTCAGCACCTCGTAGGTGGCCATCGTGTCCGCCTCGGCCGTATGGGCGTTCTCAAAGTCCTTTCCGCCGCAGTAGAAGCGGTAGGCTGCCCGCAGGTTGCGCGGTTCCATGTAATGGTAGATCGTCTGGACGTCCACCGTCCGGCGCGTGTGCAGGTCGATATCGGCGATGGCTTCCAGCGTCCGGCGTGCCAGGTTTTTCTTCGCTTCCGGGACCTTCGTGTCGGCGATCCGCCCCTTGCAGTAGGAACGGACGCGCTCGATTTCCTCAGCCAGCATCGGGAGGTCGAACCGGTTGGAGTTGAAGCCGGCCAGGTCGCTGTCTCCGATCCATCCGACCACTTCCTGGACGATCTCCAGGAACTTCGGCTCGTGGGCCACGTCTGCGTCCTTGATGCCGTTTACTTCGGATGCGCTCGGATCGATCGCCTTCTGGCAGCCGTGCACATAGTCCCAGGGACAGACCCGCCAGGTCTTGACCTCATCGTGTCCGTCGGGAAAAACCTTTACGAAACTCAATTCGACGATTGCGTCGGTGACAATGTTAAGGCCCGTGCTTTCGATATCGAAGAAGAGCAAGGGCCTTTTCAAGTTCAGCTGCATGATGCCTGGCCTTTGTTATGAAACCATGATCGGCATCAGGATGCCGCAGATGCGCTCGCTGTCCGCTTCCTCCTCGGAAGGGACGATGAGGGCGGCGCGACGGGCGTCGGCGAACTTCATCACGACCGTCTCGCAGGACATGTTCGCGAGGATCTCGGAAAGGAAGTTCGATTTGAATCCGATCGAAAGATCGTCGCCGTTGTAGTCGCAGGCGATCTTCTCGTATGCGGCGATGGCGAAGCCCAGGTCCTGCGCGGTGATCTCGAGCTGTCCGCTCTTGAGGTCGAGTTTGATGTGGTTGGACGCCTTGTTGGCGCACACGGCCACACGGCGGACGGTATTGAGCAGCAGGCTGCGGTCGATCTTCAGGATGCTGGAGTTCTTCTGCGGGATGACGTCGCGGTATTTCGGATATTTGCCGACGATCAGGCGGCAGATCATCGTCGTGGCGCCGAAGCGGAAGACGACGGTGCTGGCGTCGAAGGAAATCTCGACCTCGCCCGCATCCTTGCCGAGGATCGACTTCAGGACGCCGGCCGGCTTCTTGTGCAGGATGAAGGAGCACTTCTCGGGCACCTTGACATCTGCGGTGTAGCAGATCAGCTTGTGCGAATCGGAGGCCACGAGGGTGGTGGAATCGACGTCGAAATCGAAGAAGATACCGTTCATCGCCGGACGGATCTCATCGTCCGCGGTGGCATAGATCGTCCCGGAGATGCCGGCGATCAGCGCCTCGGCCGGGAACTTGATGACGGAAGCGTCTTCGCCCGTGCCCTTGATCTCGGGATAGTCTTCGGCGGGGAAGAAGGGGAGGACGGAGTTACCGCTTGTCCAGCGGCACTCGATGGACGTGTCGTTCAGGGTCCGGATCGAGAGCGGCTGGTCCGGCAGTTCCTTGAGCAGGTCGATCATGTGCCTGGCGGGAACCGCGATCTTTCCTTCTTCTTCGGTGGCGTCCACCTCGATCTCGGTCCGGAGCGTGAGCTCGGAATCGGAGGCGGTCACTTCCAGCATATTGCCCCGGAGGATGAACAGGAAGTTCTCCAGGATCGGCAGCGCGGATTTGGCAGGAATGGCCTTGGAAATATCCATCAACCCTCTCAGGAGGTCGGTGCTTGATACATTGAATTTCATAACCCGTTTCGTTTTAGCTAAAGACAAATATACAAATAAATCCGCAATATCCCGGCAATAATCTGGCATTATATTTGATTTTTTCAAATGGCGCCTTGAAAATGACTTTCCGGCGCGTTTTGTTTTGAATATCTGTAAAAATGTCTGTTATGAAAAAGAATGTATTAACGGTTCTGCTGTCGGTCCTGCTGAGTTGCCTGGCAGCATATGGCGTCGTCAGCGCGACGGCGAAAGAACACACCGGGAATGTGTCTGCCCAGGGGAGCGGCGTTGAATACCGCACTGTCAATTTGGCACAGTCTGATTATCCGGATTTCACCTACGCCGCTGAATCCGCGGTCGAGGCGGTGGTATACGTCGACGTCGTCGTTACCCAGCAGTTCCAGATCGACCCGCTCTACAAGTTCTTCTTCGGCCTGGACGACTCTGTCCAGCAGAAGGCGAGCGGTTCCGGCGTGATCATCCGCCCGGACGGCTATATCGTCACGAATAACCACGTGGTCGCCAATGCCACCAAGATCGAGGTGACCTTGAACAACAACCAGAAGTATCCCGCCAAGCTGATCGGTGCAGATGCCGCGACCGATGTCGCCCTGATCAAGATCGAGGCGGAAGGCCTGCCGACGATTCCGTTCGGCGATTCCGACCAGCTGCGTCTCGGCGAGTGGGTCCTGGCCATCGGCAGCCCGCTCGGTTATGAGCTGCGGAGCACCATCACCGCCGGCATCGTCAGCGCGAAAGGCCGTTCGATGTCCCACGGGAACGCCCAGCAGGGCGGTCTGCAGATCGAGTCCTTCATCCAGACCGATGCGGCGGTCAACCCCGGCAACTCCGGCGGCGCCCTGGTCAACAAGACCGGCGAACTGGTCGGCATCAATACGGCCATCATCTCGCAGACCGGATCCTATTCCGGCTACTCCTTCGCCGTTCCTGTCAACATCGTCAAGAAGGTGGTTTCCGACCTCATCGATTTCGGTACGGTGCAGCGTGCCGTCCTCGGCATCCGCATGAGCGACCTGGGTCCGGACCTGGCCGAAGGGCTGAAGTACGAATCGGTCGAAGAAATGCAGAAAAAAATGAAACTTTCTTCCCTTGAAGGCGTATATATTGGTGAAGTCGTCAAAGGCAGCGCCGCGGAAAAGGCGGGGGTCAAGGAAGGCGACATCCTTCTGGAGATCAATGGCGTGAAAGTGATCAACGGCGCCGCCGTCCAGGAGCGGGTCAATGCCTTCCGTCCCGGCGAGAAAGCAACGCTGAAACTGCTCCGCGACGGCAAGGAGAAGGAAGTGGAAGTAACGTTCCAGGGCAGCAGTTCCGAGACGGGAACCGAAGTAGCCGACGGTGAAATCGCCTTTTACGGTTCCGTCCTGCGCGCCGCCTCTCCCGAGACCCTCGCCAAGTTCGGTGTGAATTCCGGAGTGGAGATCGTCTCCGTCGGAGCGGGCAAGATGCTGGAAGCCGGTGCGGCGGAAGGCTTCGTGATCACCTTTGTGAATGACAAGCCGGTTGCCAAGCCCCAGGATGTCATCGATATCGCCAAGGCGGCCAAGCGCTCGGTGTACATCGAAGGTTTCACGGCCAACGGCAGAAGGGCTTACTTCGGCTTCGGCAAGGACTGATCACCCGGACGGGCTTGACGTGACGTCATCCCGGCGGGGTGCTTGCCCTGCCGGGATGATTGTTTGAAATTACGATAGCGTAAAGCATGAGACAATTAAAAATTACAAAATCCATCACCAACCGCGAGAGCGCGTCCTTGGACAAGTATCTCCAGGAGATCGGCCGCGAGGAACTGGTGTCTCCGGAGGAGGAGGTAGAGCTCTCCCAAAGGATCCGCAAGGGCGACCAGCAGGCGCTGGAGAAACTGACGCGCGCGAACCTGCGCTTCGTCGTTTCTGTCGCGAAACAATACCAGAATCAAGGCCTCAGCCTGCCTGACCTGATCAACGAAGGCAATCTCGGACTGATCAAGGCGGCGGAGAAGTTCGACGAGACCCGCGGCTTCAAGTTCATCTCCTATGCGGTCTGGTGGATCCGTCAGTCCATCCTGCAGGCCCTGGCCGAGCAGTCCCGCATCGTGCGGCTGCCGCTCAACCAGGTCGGTTCCCTGAACAAGATCAACAAGGCTCTCTCGCAGTTCGAGCAGAAGAACGAGCGTGCGCCTTCGAACGAGGAACTCTCCGAGATGATCGATATCCCGCAGGACAAGATCTCCGATACGCTGCGTGTTTCCGGGCGGCATGTCTCCGTCGACGCTCCCTTCGTGGAGGGCGAGGACAACAGCCTGCTCGACGTCATTCCCAATGATGACTCCCCGAGCGCCGACCGCGGTCTCGAGCGTGAGTCTCTGGGGACCGAAATCGAACGGGCGCTGCAGATCCTGACCGTCCGCGAGCGCGAGATCATCAAGTCTTTCTTCGGCATCGGATGCCAGGAGATGACGCTCGAGGAAATCGGCGAGCGCCTTGACCTGACGCGCGAGCGCGTGCGCCAGATCAAGGAGAAAGCGATCCGCAAGCTGAAGAAACCGTCCGCAAGCAAACTGTTGAAATCTTATCTTGGATAATCCTGTCATGACGCCGGAACTCTTTCTTGCCCAGAAGGCCGCCGAGGCCATCCGGGCTCTTTATTCTGTCGAGGTGGATCCTGCCACCCTCCAGGTCCAGGTCACCCGCAAGGAATTCGAGGGCGACTATACCCTTGTCATCTTCCCGCTGCTCCGCATCACCCATGCCTCGCCAGAAAACACCGGGAAGGCGATCGGTGACTGGCTGCAGGAGAACGTGCCCGAGGTGTCGGGCTACAACTGCGTCAAGGGCTTCCTGAACATCCTCCTGTCTGCCGTGTACTGGAACAACGTGTTCCGCACGATTGCGACCGATCCCGCTTTCGGGACGCTCCCTTCCACGGGCCGGACGGTGATGGTGGAGTTCTCCTCGCCGAATACCAACAAGCCGCTCCATCTGGGGCATATCCGCAACAACCTGCTGGGTGATTCCGTCTCGCGGATCCTCGCAGCCAGCGGCAACAAAGTCATCAAGGCGACGCTCGTCAACGACCGCGGTGTGCACATCTGCAAGTCGATGCTGGCCTGGCAGCGGGTCGGCCATGGCGCCACGCCCGCTTCGTCGGGGCAGAAGGGCGACCATCTGGTCGGTGACATGTACGTGGCTTTCAACGACATCTACAAGAAGGAAGTGGAAGACCTCGTGGCCGGCGGCATGGACGAGGAAACTGCCAAGAAAGAGGCTCCCTGCCTGAAAGAGGCGCACAAGATGCTCCTCGACTGGGAGGCCGGCGACCCGCAGGTGCTCGACCTCTGGAAGAAGATGAACGGCTGGGTACTGGAAGGCTTCGACCAGACGTACCGGGCCCTCGGCATCTCTTTCGACAAGGTGTATTACGAGTCGCAGACCTACCTGCTCGGCAAGGAACTGGTGCAGAAGGGCCTCGATATGGGCGTCTTCGTCCGCGACCCTGACGGCTCCGTCTGGTGCGACCTGACGGCCGACGGCCTTGACCGCAAGCTCCTGCTCCGCTCCAACGGCACGTCCGTCTACATCACGCAGGACCTCGGTACGGCGGAGCGCCGCTTCGAGGAATTCCGTCTCGACTCCCACGTCTATGTGGTCGGCAACGAGCAGGATTACCATTTCCAGGTGCTGAAGCTGATCCTTTCCAAGCTTGGTTTCGCGTGGGCGGACCAGATCTTCCATCTGTCCTACGGCATGGTGGAACTGCCCGAAGGCAAGATGAAATCCCGCGAGGGGACCGTCGTCGACGCCGACGACCTCATCGAGAAGATGTACCTCGAGGCCAAGGCTACGTCCGAGGAAGCCGGCAAGCTGGAAGGCCTGTCCGACGAAGAGAAGGAGAAGCTCTACCGGATGATCGGTCTCGGCGCGCTGAAGTATTTCATCATCAAAGTCGACCCCAAGAAGACGATGCTCTTCAACCCGAAGGAGTCCATTGACTTCAACGGCAATACCGGTCCTTTCATCCAGTATACCCATGCGCGGATCCGCTCGATCCTGCGCAAGGCGGCGGAACAGGGCATCGCGTTCGACGCGGCCGCGCTCCCTTCGCTCGACCTTTCGCCGAAGGAGATCCGCCTGGTCAAGCTGATGAACCTCTTCCCGGGCAAGGTCGCGGAAGCCGCACAGGCCTATTCGCCGGCGGTCATCGCCAATTTCGCCTATGACCTCGCGAAGGAGTTCAACCAGTATTACCACGAGACACCGATCCTGAAGATGGAAGATGCTGTCCTCCAGCAGGGAAGACTGGCGCTGATCGACACGGTTTCCGCCGTCCTGCGCACGGCGATGGGCATGCTGGGCATCGAACTTCCGGAACGCATGTAGGCGGGGCTGCGTGTTTTTTTTCAGAATTTAGCAGCGACCCGTATTGCAATTCGGAAAAAAGCATTAATATTGCACCGCGAAATGTGAATGTGAATTCTACAATCGAATGACTTTTATGGCACCTGATCAAAAGAAAAGACACGTTGTCAGTTTCGAAAACATGTCGGAGGAGTTGGCTGCGGCGTTCAACGAGAAGTTCCCCAGCGGTTGGAACGATTATCTCCCTGAACTGACCAAGTACACCAAGCCTGACGGGACGCCGTTCTATGCGGTGACGGTCGAGACTTCCGATGCCATCTACCTTGTGAAGATCAAGGTGAAGACCGACGATGCCGAAGCGCTGGAGCGCTGGCTGGAAGGAGAGGAAGACGCTGGTAACGAGGAAGTGACGGGAACGGGCGGAGAGTCCGATTCCACGCTCCCCGACGACAATATCTCCCAGTACGGCGGCGGCGACGACGACGGTGGCGACGCCTGACGGGCGTTCCATGCAATCATATAGCAAGAGGATGACTAAAAAAGTCAATATGACTTAGAGGTCATCCTCTTTCTTTATGTTGTTTCAAGTTCGCGGGCGGGTTGTCCTGCAAACCTTCCGCTTCGCTCCATCCCTCCCACCGCTTCGCGGCGGGCCCCTCCCGTTCACGAGGCCACGGGCGGCCACGGGTTTGCCAGGACAACCCGCCCGGCTCACTTTTTTAATAAAAAAAGAAGACGACCAATAATCACTTATTAGTCGCCTTCTTTCCCTGTTATATCAGTCGTTCGCTTTTACATCCCCATTTCCTTGCGGCGCGCTTCGTAGTAGGCGTGCCGCTTCGGGTTTTCAGGGAACCAGCCGCGGAGCACGCGGCGTTCCTGGGCGAACATTTCGTGGATGCCCCAGAAACAGGAGAATGCGGCCGCTCCGAGGATGGTGCTGATGGTCGTGTCCTGGAAGCAGAGGGAAGCAACGGCGAAAAGAAGGCCGACGGCCAGCAGGACCCACCAGCACTTCTTCCCCCAGTTGTATTCCATCTTGATGACGATCGGATGGCAGATGCCGATGATCAGGAAAACGGCGGTGCCGACGATGATACCGTTCAGGTTCATGGGCTACTGTTCTTTCCCTTTCAGATAGGCATCGATGGCGGCGGCGGCCTTCCGGCCGGCACCCATCGCGAGGATGACCGTGGCTGCGCCGGTGACGGCATCACCGCCGGCGAAGATCCCCGGGCGGGTCGTCTGTCCGTTCTCGTCGGCCACCAGGCCGCCGCGGCGGGTCGCTTCAAGGCCGGCGGTCGTGCGGACGATCAGCGGGTTCGGCGACGTGCCCAGCGCCATGATGACGGTCTCGGTCGGAATCTCGAATTCCGATCCGGGGACCGGGACGGGGGAGCGGCGTCCGCTCTCGTCCGGTTCGCCCAGTTCCATGCGGATGCAGCGGATGGCCCGCACCCAGCCCTTCTCGTCCCCGAGGATCTCCACGGGGTTGGTCAGCATCTGGAACTGGATCCCTTCCTCCTTGGCGTGGTGGACCTCCTCTTTGCGGGCGGGCAGTTCCACTTCGGTGCGCCGGTAGACGATCGTCGTGTCTGCGCCCAGGCGGAGGGCCGTCCGGGCCGCGTCCATCGCCACATTGCCGCCGCCCACGACGCAGGCGGACTTGCCGGCGTGGATCGGGGTCATGTAGTCGTCGCGGAACGCCTTCATGAGGTTGTTGCGCGTAAGGAACTCGTTGGCGGAGAATACACCGCAGAGGTTCTCTCCGGGGATGCCCATGAAGCGGGGGAGTCCGGCACCGGTGCCGACGAAGACAGCTTCAAACCCCTCGTCGTCCATCAGGGAATCGATGGTGACGGTACGGCCCACGATGACGTCGGTCTCGATCTTGACGCCCAGGGCCCTGACCTCGTCCACTTCTTTCTTCAAGACTTTCTCTTTCGGAAGGCGGAACTCGGGGATGCCGTATTCCAGCACGCCGCCCGCCTTGTGCAGGGCCTCGAAGATGGTGACATCATACCCCAGCTTCGCCAGGTCGCTCGCGCAGGCCAGTCCGGCGGGGCCGGAACCGATGACGGCCACTTTCTTTGCGCCCTCCTTCTTCTCGGGCACGACGGCGGGAGCGGCATTGTGGTCGGCCACGAAGCGCTCGAGCTTGCCGATGGCGACGCTCTCGCCCTTCACGCCCAGGACGCAGCTGCCTTCGCACTGGCTCTCCTGCGGACAGACGCGCCCGCAGACGGCCGGCAGTGAAGAATCCTTCGCGATGACCGCCGCAGCGCCGGCGATGTCGCCTTCGACCACGCGGGCGATGAAGCCCGGGATGTCGATTCCCACGGGGCAGGCGCCCACGCAGCGCGGATTCTTGCAATGCAGGCAGCGGCTGGCCTCCAGCATCGCTTCCTCTTTGTTGTATCCGTAGCAGACCTCTTCGAAGTTATGTGCACGTACCTGCGGATCCTGTTCCCGCACCGGTACTCTCGGTATTCTGTTTGCCATGGCTCTTCTCGCTTTAGATTCCGTATTTCTCCCTTTCCTGCGCTTCTTCGGTGCGGTACTGGCCCAGACGGCGCATCGCTTCGTCGAAGTCGACCTCGTAGCCGTCGAATTCCGGTCCGTCGACACAGGCGAATTTCGTCTTGCCGCCCACCGTGACGCGGCAGGCTCCGCACATGCCCGTGCCGTCGACCATCAGCATGTTCAGGCTGACGTCCTCGGGGATGCCGAGTTTCTTGCAAGTGAGGGTGCAGAATTTCATCATGATCATGGGGCCGATGGCCACCGCCTGCGTGTAGGTGTGCCCTTCGGCGACCAGTTTCTCCAGCATGGCGGTCACCAGGCCGTGGAATCCTTCCGAACCGTCGTCGGTGCAGAGGTAGAGGTTGTCGCAGACCGAGGCGAGCTCCTGCTTGTAAATCAGCAGATCCTTCGTCTTCGCGCCGATGATCACGTCCACCGCAACCCCGCGCTCATGCAGCCATTTGGCTTGGGGATAGACCGGGGCCGTCCCTACGCCGCCCGCGATGAAGATGTAGCGGGCCTCCGCCAGCTCTTCGGGCGTCTTGTCCACGAAGGCGGAAGGATTGCCGAGCGGGCCGACGACGTCGTTGAAGAACGCGCCTTCCTCCTGATGGACGATGGCGGCGGACGAAGCGCCGATCAGTTGCGTGACAATGGTAACGGTTCCTTTTTTGACATCATAATCGCTGATGGTCAGCGGAATGCGCTCTCCCTTTTCGTTGGGGCGGACGATCAGGAACTGTCCCGGCCGCGCCGAAGCGGCAATGCGGGGCGCCACGATGTCCATCTTGCAGATGCCCGGGGTGAGCATTTCTTTGGAAAGGATCTTGAACATGGCAGGAAATAAAGTTCTGTCTTATATAAATTGCACAAAGATAGTACATTTTTGGAAAAATGCCATTTGCGTTTTATCTTTGTCTTCATCCTACCTGCATCCGTCATGGAACGAACGCTTTATCCTTTCTCTACGCCGCTGTACATCATGACGAAACCCGCCGGATCGCGCTGCAATCTGGCGTGTGACTACTGCTATTATCTGGAGAAGAAGCACCTGTACAAGGGAGAGGGGAGCCACTTCATGAGCGACGGCCTGCTGGAGCGTTTCATCGAGCAGTACATCAACGCGCAATCCGTCCCGGAAGTCCTGTTCAACTGGCACGGAGGAGAGACCCTCCTCCGTCCGCTGGATTTCTACCGGCGTGCGGTGCAGCTGCAGCAGAAGTACGCCGGCGGGCGGCGCATCGTGAACGCCATCCAGACGAACGGAACCCTGCTTGACGACGACTGGTGCCGGTTTTTCAAGGAAAACGGATGGCTGGTCGGCGTTTCCATCGATGGCCCCCAGCGGTTCCACGACCAGTTCCGGCGCGACCCGCAGGGGAATCCTTCCTTCCGCCGTGTCCTCCATGGCATCCAGCTGCTTGGCCGGCACGATGTCGCATGGAACGCGATGGCGGTCGTCAACCGCTTCAACGCCGGGGCTCCGGTAGAGTTCTACCGCTTCTTCAAGACCATCCGCTGCCGCTACATCCAGTTCACTCCGATCGTCGAGCGGGAGTTTCCGCATGCCGACGGGCGCCACCTCGCCTCTCCGGACGATGAGGCCGCTTCCGTGACGGAGACTTCCGTGTCCGCGGAACAGTGGGGCGACTTCCTGTGCCGGCTCTTCGACCAGTGGGTCGTCGAAGACGTCGGAAAGTACTACATCCAGCTGTTCGATTCCGTCCTGGCGAACTGGATGGGCATGGAACCGGGCGTATGCACGATGGCGCGCAGCTGCGGCCATGCCGGCGTGATGGAATTCAACGGCGATGTCTACTCCTGCGACCACTTCGTCTTTCCGGAGTTCAAGCTCGGCAACCTGGACCGGCAGCCCCTTCTGGAGATGATGTACAGCGAGAAGCAGCTCGCCTTCGGGCGCCGGAAGCACGATGCGCTGCCCGCGCAGTGCCGCCGCTGCCCCTTCCTCTTCGCCTGCAACGGGGAATGCCCCAAGAACCGTTTCCTGACGACGGAAGACGGCGAACCGGGGCTCAACTACCTGTGCAAGGGCTATCTCCGCTTCTTCGAGCATGTGGCGCCCTACATGGAATTCATGAAAGCAGAGTTCCTCGCGCACCGGCCCCCGGCCAATGTCATGAAAGCCATCCGGGCGGGCTTCCTGCCCGCACCGTCCCGCAACCGATAATCCGTAAAAGCATCATAGAAAATGAAGAAATTATTGGTTCCCTCCCTGCTGGCGGTTTCCGGCGTCGCCTGCGCCGCGCAGCAGAAAGACAAGCCCAATGTGCTGATGATCGTCTGCGACCAGCTGCGGTACGACTGCCTGGGCTATACCGGAAGCCCGTTCGCCCGTACGCCGAACATCGATGCCCTCGCCGCAGAGGGGATGCAGTTCACCCGCGCGTACACTTCCATCCCGACCAGCTGTCCGGCGCGGCAGTGCCTGCTTTCCGGCGCCTGGCCGGAGCAGCCCGGCCATGAAGGCCTGTGGAATTACGACATCACCCTGCCCGTGAAGCTCTTCGAAGGGGACACCTGGACCCGCCGGCTGTCCGACCGGGGCTACCGGCTGGGCTATGTCGGGAAATGGCACGTCCATCCCGTCAAGACGCCGCTGGAGTTCGGATTCAGCGACTATTACGGCGACGCAGCGTATCACCGGTGGGCGCAGGAACACGTCGGGAAGGGCCCGAAAGCGTACTATCATCAGGAGGACAACATGATGATGGGAGGTTACGTGAAGATGGACCGCGACGACAACAGCGTCTACTGGTTCAAGGAGCGGGCCGTCGAACTGATCCGGCAGTACGAAGGCGAAGGAAAGCCCTGGCACGTGCGGCTCGATTACTCGGAACCGCACCTGCCCTGCATGCCGCTGAAGCCGTTCTATGACCGGTACAAGGATGTGACCATCCCGCCGTGGGGGAATTTCTGCGACGATCTTGAAGGCAAGCCTTATATCCAGTACCAGCAGGTCCTCAACTGGGGGCTCGAAGACTATGACTGGGCGAAATGGGAGAACTACCTGCGGTCGTATTACGCCGTCATCGCGCAGGTCGACGATGCGCTCGGCGCCCTGTTCCGCCAGCTGGAGGAGATCGGTGCGCTGGACAACACCATCATCATCTTTACGGCCGACCACGGCGACGCGGCCGGCAGCCACCGCATGCTGGACAAGCACTATGTCATGTACGAGGAGGAAGTCCATGTTCCGCTGATCATCAAGTGGAAGGACCACGTCCAGGCGGGAACGGTCTGCGACCGCTTCCTGGTGCATTTCCTCGACCTTGCCGCGACGATGGACGACCTGTTCGCCCTGGATTTCCCCACCAGCGGCCGTTCCCTGCTGCCCCTGCTCCGCGGAGAGGAAGTGGACGACTGGCGCCGCTATGCGTTCAGCAACTACAACGGCCAGCAGTTCGGCCTTTTCGTCCAGCGCATGATCCGCGACGAGCGGTACAAATACGTCTGGACACCGACCGACGTCGACGAACTGTATGACCTGCAGGAAGATCCGTATGAGCTGAACAACCTGGTCCACGACCCGGCCTACAAGGACGTGCTGACCCGGCTGCGCAAGGACCTCTATGAAGACCTGGTCGCCCGGAAAGATGCCGCCGCCGGTGCGCCGAGCGCCGCTTACCGGCAGTTGATCGGGCAGAAGAAACGGTAGCCCTTACTGGTTTTCTTTCCTGATTTCCTTGACAGTCAACTGTTTCCCTTCGACGGTGAACCGAATCTGGAAGCCGTCGAACGAAAGGCCGTATGACCGGGAAGGATCGTCCTGGAATGCGGGCCGCGGGTCCTGTGCCAGCACTTCCCGCAGGGTGTCCAGCAGTCGCTCCTGCATGCCGTCCCGAAGGCCCGCTTCCCGGACCGCATCCGGAATGACCACCTCCAGCGGTTCCCACCTCGCCGCGTCTACGAAACCCGAGCGGACGCCCGGATGGCTGTCGGCGTATTCCACATACGGCTTGATGTCGTAGACGGGCGTGCCGTCCATGAGGTCGGCACCTTCCACGATGATGACGGGGCCGGGACCGACCTGCTTGATACGGACGGCCGAGAGGCCGAGCCCGTTGGGACGGAAAGGGGAGCGCGAGGAGAAGACACCGATCCGCTCGTTCCCGCCCAGCCGCGGCGGCCGGACCGTCGCTCGGAACGGATCGCTCCCGGTGGCAGGCGGATTGGCGGAAAAGCCCCAGATCAGCCAGAGGTAGTCGAACCCCTCCAACCCGCGGAGCGCCTGCACGTCGTCATACGGCGGCAGCAATTCGATGCGCCCTTCCAGCGACGGAACCACACCCGCCTGGCGCGGGATGCCGAACTTCTCCGGGAAAGGAGCGCAGAAACGGGCGATGGGCTTGATTTCCATGTCAGAATCCCTCCTGGTGTACGTGGTCCCACTTCAGGGCCGCCTCGTCCTGCGGCTTGCGTTCGTCGGCAGGATGCCCGAAACCGACCAGGCAGAGGACGGCAAACTGCGCCGGAATCCCCAGCCGTTCACGGACCAGGTCTTCCGCCGTTTTCCCCTCGGCGGTTCCTTCCCGGCCGCGGATCTGGCACCAGCAGGAGCCCAGGCCCCGTTCCTGCGCCTGGTACTGCATCGTGACGGCGGCGATGGCTCCGTCTTCGATCCAGGTAGACTGTGCTTCCGGTTCGCCCAGTACGGCAACGACGGCCGCCGCGCCTTTCAGGAAGGCGGATCCGGCCGGACGGACCGTGGAAAGGAACGCCAGCGTGTCCGCATCGCGGACCGTGATGAATTGCCAGTTACGCGCGCCGTGGCCGGTCGGGGCCATCAGGGCGGCGCGGAGGATGGACCGCAGGTCGTTCTCGCTCATGGGTTCTTCCGTAAAGCGGCGGTGGCTGCGGCGGATGCAGACAAGATCTTCAAAATTCATGGCAGGGGTGGATTTCAATAAAGAATGCCTTCATCCCCGCTTTCCTCGTGCTCGACGGGGGGAAGGGGAATCGTGATCGTAACCGGATTGGCGATGCCGATGAAACCGAGCCCGCCCTCCACGTTGTCCGGGAAGGACGCCGGCTCGGCGAAAACCGTATCGTCCCCCAGGTTCTGGTACAGGTCGAGCGCCTTCAGGTACGCGTATTCCGCGGCCGTGATGCCCATGACCCGGACAGCCAGCTCGCTTTCCATCCGCCATTTTTCGAACAGGCCGACGGAAGGGGGTGCGTTGTACCATTCGACCGAGAAAGAGATGTCGTAGTCGTTTCCGTCGAACAGATGGTCGGAATACACGCAGTACGTGTTGGTGGAAGTCCCCAGGAGGTCCAGTTCGTCGACCGTCATCCCTTCCGTCAGGATCGGGTCGGTGCCGAGGTCGATCCACATTTTATCGGAATGCTTCTCCACGCGCGTGTGCTCTATCCAGGTCACATTATCGGGGTCGGTACTGTCCCATTGGGCATCGCGGGAATGGAACGTGGTGGTGACGTTGCGCCGGACCCTGTCGATCCGGTACAGGTTCCTTTCTCCCGCGCTGTCTTTCCCGCGCAGGCGCAGTTTCATGTTCTGCTTCAGGTAATACCCTCTTTCGAACGTGCTGGACGTGTCTTTCAGGGCGATTTCGGGCGCATCCGGAACCGTTACTTCGGACCAGGCCTTGTACCGGCCGCCGTTGGCTTCGGCCTCGATGCGGACGACGTCGCCGGGTTCGAAATCCGCCCGAAAGGCGAAGGACGTCTGCCGCATGCGCTTCGCCGGTGTGCCCGAGGGGTTGTAGATGATCATGTCTTCTTCCCGTTCGCCGGAAGCGGTGTCGTACGTGATGGCGGTGCCTTCCGCGACCTGCCGGCCGTTGACCAGGCAGCGGACGCTTCCGTCGGTGATTTTCTCGACGAGCATCGCGCGGCTGACGGCCAAGTGGACGTAGTGGACCGTATCGCCCACGGCGAGGAGTCCGTTCATCTGCAGCTGGTCCGGGATGTCGTTCCGGTGGAAGGAGATCTCCTTTTCGCAGGAGACCAGGAAAAGAAGGGTCAGGAAGACGGGAAAGATATGTTTGTGGAGCGTTTTCATGGTCAGAACTGATAAGTGTAGCCGATGGACGGAATGATGGGAAGGATGGTGATCGATTTGAGTTTCTCGCCCTTGATGCGGATGCTCGAGTCTTCGGTGAAGTCCCACGTTTCGTTCTGGAACACGAAATTCGGGTTCATGCGGTTGTAAGCATTGTAAACACCGAAGTTCCAGATGCTTTCCCCGCGCCGTTTCCGGACATGGTAGTTCAGCGACACGTTCAGGAGGTGGCTGGGCGGCAGCCGGTAATTGTTCCGGTACGGGCAGTAGTCGACCTGGATGAACGCCCCGTCCGGATTCTGGAAGGCGACCTGGCGCTCGGGGAGTGTCGTCGCGCCGCCCGTCGCAAAGGTCCAGGTGGCACCGAGGTCAAGCCGTTTGCCGATCTGCTGGTTGACCACCAGCGAGATGTTGTGGCGCCGGTCGTACCGGTAGGGGAACCATTCCCCGCTGTTGATCGATCCGTCCGGGAAGCGCCGTTCGCTCTTGGCGAGGGTATATCCCAGCCAGCCCGTCGTCTTCCCCATGGTCTTCTGGATGAAGAGTTCCACGCCGCGGGCGCGCCCTTCTCCCATGACGACATTCTCCTCCCACGACTGGCTGTTGCCGATGAAGGAAACGCCGTCCTTGTATTCGAGGATGTTGTCCATCCGCTTGTCATAGGCTTCCAGCGAGAATTCCCAGCCCCGCAGCCCGTTGTAGTAGACACCGACGGAGAGCTGGTCGGAACGCACCGGCCGGATCTTTTCGGTGATCGGCACCCACAGGTCGAGCGGCAGCGTGATTCTGGACGAAGAGAGCAGGTGCACGTACTGCGACATCCGCGACCAGGCCGCCTTGACGGCGAATCCCCGCCCGAGGTCGTATTTGGCGGACATCCGCGGCTCCGGAGCGAAGTAGGTTTTCCCGCTGGTCACGAAGACCGACAGGTGGACGCCCGGATTGAGGGTCAGCCGGGGCCCGAGGGTGAAATCGTCCTCGACGTACATCGAGAACTCATGCCCGGACCGTTTGCTGTTGTCCGTGCGGTACGTGGTGTCGACGACGACACTGCCGTTCTTCGTTTCCTGTTCGAAACTGGAGAACGTCTCCGGGACGTACGTGTGGTGGATGTATTCCGCACCGAAGCGGACGGCATGCTCCGGTGCCGGCGTATAGTCGAAGTCGATCTTCGCCGTCAGGTCCCGGAGACCGGAATTGTAGTTGAAGTCGTACCGGTTGATGGTTTCCGTCCCGCTGTACCGGTTGCTGTCCTCGGCGGTGTATCCCATCAGCATCTTGTAGCGCGTCCAGGCCAGCGTCGAGTTGGAGAACAGCTTGCCGTTGAAGACATGGTTCCAGCGGAGGGCGGACAGGGTGTTCCCCCAGCGGATGCGCGTCTTGTCGTCGTAGGAGTTGTATTCCGAATCGGAGGAGTCATCGACGTAGAGGATGTCGCGGCCGTTGTAGACGTTGGAGAAGAGCTTGTCGCGCTCGCTCAGCCGGTGGGTGACCTTCGCCGAAGCGTCGTAGAAATAATAATTCGCGGGGCTGCCCAGCGAGGCGATCAGCCGGTCGAAGAGGAAGGTGTGCATTCCGCGGACGCTCACGCTGTAGGCGGTCGTGCCCTTCCGGATGGGGCCCTCGAGGTGGAACTTGTCGCTGATGACGCCCACGCCGACTGAACCGTGCGTCTCCTGCATGTTGCCGTCGTTCGTGCGCACATCGATGATGCTGGACGTCCGGCCGCCGTACCGGGCGGGGAAGGATCCCTTGAAGAGGGTCACCTTCTTGACGGCTTCCGGCTGGAAGATCGAAAACAGGCCCAGCATGTGTTCTGCGTTGTACAGGGAGATGCCGTCGAGCAGCAGGAGGTTTTCGTCCGGCCCGCCGCCGCGGACATAGATGCCCGAGAAGCCTTCGTTGCCGCCCTGGACGCCCGGCATCAGCTGGATGGTTTTCAGGACGTCCGCTTCGCCCAGGAGCACCGGTGTGTTCCGGATGGCGGCCATCGGAATCTCCACGGCGCTCATCTTCGTCGCCGCGATGCCCGATTCGCGCCGGGCGGAGACGACGGCCTCCTCGATGCGCAGGTCGGTCTTCAGGGCGATGTCCAGCGTCGTGTCCCGGACCAGGTCGATTTCCAGGTCGAAGTCGGCATAGCCTACATAAGAATAGTGCAGCGTGGTTTTCCCGGTGGGGAGTGTCAAGGTGTAGAAGCCGTAGGTATTCGTGACGGCCCCGACGGCGCCCGCACCGATGCCCGCTCCGATCAGGGTCTCCCCGGTAGCGGCATCCGTGATGTGACCGCTGACGGTGCACCGGGCCGGCCGGCTCTGCGCGAGCGCGGCGATGCAGCCCAGGAGAAGGAGCGGAATCATCAGGATGGAACGTTTGAAATTTTCCATAATTCTTCGTCTTAATCTTTGCAAAGATGACTTTTTTCCGTCGTAATACAAAAGAAAAGGCCCTTTTTTACTATTTTTGTATGATATGGACGTTTTTCGAAAAAGTCTTTTCATCCTGGGCGCGGGGATGGTCGTGGCCCTTCTTCTGTCCGGCTGCCGCCGTACGGTGCCGGCCGGGGAAACACCTGAACCCGTTTCCTGGCCGATGGGATTCTGCCCGGATTCCCTCTCCGCCACGGGCGGAACGGTCGGTACGGGGGAGACCCTGGCGGCGCTGCTCGTCCGCCTCGGCGCCGGCAAATCCGTCTCGGCCTCACTCGTGCAGGCCTGCGACACGGTGTTCGATGTCCGCAAGCTCCGAGCCGGAAACCATTATGACGCTTATTATGAAGGTGATTCGCTCCGCTACCTCGTCTACGAACAGGACCGGATCGCCCGGATCATCTTCCGGTGCACCGATTCGCTGTCCGTCTGGCGTTACGAACGGCCCGTGGAACGGCAGGTCAAGGCAGTGGATATTCCGATTACTTCCTCCCTCTGGAACGACTTGCGCCGGGTCGACGTTTCCCCCCTGCTGATCGTTTCCCTGGAGGATGTCTACGAATGGTCCGTCGATTTCTTCGGCCTGCAGGAGGGTGACCGTTTCCGTGCCCTGTACAGCCAGTGTGTCTGTGAGGACGAGGTCGTCGCCGTGGATTCGCTCTGGTACGCCGAGTTCATCCGTGACGGGAAGGAGCTTCCCGCCGTCTTTTTCGATCCGGGCGACGGCTCGGGCCGTTACTGGGCCCCGGACGGAGCCAGCCTGAAGAAGGCCTTCCTCAAGGCACCGCTCCAGTTCACCCGCATCAGCTCCGGTTTCTCTTACCACCGGCGGCATCCTGTCAGCGGCAGGGTGAAGCCGCATACGGCCGTCGATTACGCCGCTCCGACGGGGACGCCCGTCCGTGCGATCGGAAACGGGACGGTGCTCAGTGCCGGGTGGGCCGGCGGGGGCGGCAATACCGTCAAGATCAAGCACAACGGGGTGTATACTTCGGCCTATCTCCATCTGTCGCGCTTTGCGAAAGGCATCCGGGCCGGCGTACACGTCGCCCAGGGACAGGTGATCGGCTATGTCGGTTCGACCGGTGTGTCGACCGGCCCGCACCTCGATTTCCGCGTCTGGAAGAACGGGACGCCGGTCAATCCGCTGACCCTGGTCTCGCCTCCTTCCGAGCCGCTCGCGAAAGTTTATCTTCCGGCCCTGGATTCGGTGGCTCGCCGCTACCGGCACCACCTCGATTCCCTGCTGGAAACCACCCCTTCTCCCTTGGATTCAACGCATACAGATATTCCGCATGAAGAATAAAAAAAGCATATTCCTGTGGCTGCCGGCCCTCCTGTTGCTGTGCATCGTGCCCGCCGGATGCCGCAGGGGCGCCGGGGCATCCGCCGGCCGCAGCCCCCTGGAGGCCCGTGTGGACAGCGTCCTCGCACGCATGTCCCTGGAAGAAAAAACCGGCCAGATGGTCCAGATTACGATGTCTGCGTTCACCTTGCCGCATTCCCCGCAGCTTGACACCGCCGCTGTCCGGCGCATCTTCGGACAGTACTGGATCGGGTCGGTGCTGAACACCTTCGCGGACACCGCCCGAACGCGTGACTTGACGGCGGAGAATGTCCGCATCCTCCAGGGAATCGCCCTGGAAGAGATTGGCATTCCCATTCTGTATGGCCTGGACATGATCCACGGGGCCAGCTATATCTCCGATGCCACGCTCTTCCCGCAGGAGATCGCCGTGGCCGCAACCTTTGACCGGCAGTTCGCCCGCAAGATGGGGGAGGCCACCGCCTATGAGACCCGCGCTGCGATGGTCCCCTGGATCTTCGCCCCGACGATGGACCTAGGTCGCGACCCCCGCTGGCCGCGCATGTGGGAAAGCTGGGGAGAAGATGCGTTCCTGTCGTCCGAGATGGCTGTTTCTGCCGTCCGCGGGCTGCAGGGGGACGACCCCGACCACATCGACGCGCTCCATGTCGGCGCCTGCGTCAAGCATTACCTGGCTTACGGCGTGCCGACGTCCGGGAAGGACCGGACACCCGCCCGGGTCCCCGAGCCGGAGCTGCGTGAAAAGTATTTCCAGCCTTTCCGGGCTAGCCTGTGCTCCGGCGCTGTCTCCCTGATGGCGAATTCCGGAGCGGTGAACGGCATGCCTGTCCACGCGTCGCGGACCTGGCTCACGCAGTGGACCAAGGAGGAACTCTCCTGGGACGGCCTCATCGTTACCGACTGGGCCGACCTCGACAACCTCTGGCAGCGTGACCACGTGGCCGCCGACGAAGACGAGGCCCTTTGCATGGGCATCAACGCCGGCGTGGACCTGGTCATGGAACCTTACGATCCGGCCGTGGCGGAGCGCATCGCTGCGCTGGTGCGCGCGGGACGCATCCCCGCCGCCCGGGTCGACGACGCCGTACGACGCATCCTGCGCCTGAAGTTCCGCCTCGGGCTCTTCGATACGCCGACCTGGGATGTCTCCGACTATGACCGCTTCGGCGGGATGGAATTCCAGCAGGCCTCCCTTGCGGCGGCCGTCGAATCGGCCGTCCTGCTGAAGAACGAGCGCAACCTGCTGCCGCTCGACTACGGCACGCGCATCCTCGTCACCGGACCGAACGCACATTCCATGCGGGCCCTGAACGGCGGCTGGACGTACACCTGGCAGGGGAGCGGGGACCTGTTCGCCGGTGACTGCAACACCATCTACGAGGCACTGGCACAGACCTTCGGCGCGGAGAATGTCCGCCTGGAGCGTGGCGTCACGTACAAGGAAGACGGCAAATGGTGGGAGGAAGACGCCGCCGGCATTTCCCGGGCCGTCGCTGCGGCCGCCCGCTGCGACGTGGTCGTCTGCTGTGTCGGCGAGAACGCCTATTGCGAGACGAACGGCAACCTGGACGACCTCGCCCTTTCCGACGGGCAGCGCGCCCTGGTCAAGGCGCTCGCTGCCACGGGCAAGCCCGTCGTCCTCATCTTGAACGAGGGACGGCCCCGCCTCGTTTCCGACGTGGAGCCCCTCTGCCGCGCCGTTGTCGACATCTTCCTGCCCGGCAACTACGGAGGCGACGCCCTCGCTTCGCTGCTGAGCGGTGAAGAAAACTTCAGCGGCCGCCTGCCGTTCACCTATCCCCGCCGGAGCGCCTCGCTCCACACCTATGACTACAAGGTGTCCGAACACCGCGAGATGATGGCAGGGGAGTACAACTACGACGCCGTGATGGATGTCCAGTGGCCCTTCGGTTTCGGCCTGAGTTACACGGAGTTCGCCTATTCCGATTTCCGCTGCTTGAACGGCGGCGCCTTCGCCCCCGCAGACACGCTGTCCTTCGAGGTGACGGTCCGCAACGCCGGCCGGCACTTCGGCAAAGAGGCCGTCCTGCTCTATTCCAGCGACCTGGTCGCTTCGCTCGTTCCCGATGTGAAGCGTCTGCGCGCCTTCGACAAGGTTGCCCTCGCCCCCGGCGAGCAAACGACCGTGCGGTTCACCCTTCCCGCCACCGACCTCGCCTTCGTCGGCGCGGACGGACAGTGGCGGCTCGAGGAAGGGGACTTCCGTTTCTCCTGCGGCGGCCTTTCCCTGCTGGCAACCTGCTCCGGGACTTGCGAGTCCTTGTTTAAATGACGATTCAACCGACGACAACGATGATGCCTATTCCCTTTTTCAGACGCAGGATCCTGCCCTGGACGCTGGCCCTTCTCGGCCTGCTGGCGCCCGCATTCACCTCCCGCGCCGTATTCAATGAACGAGATCTGGCGCGCACCCTGCACGTGCTTCGCTTCGAACTGGCGAAGGCCTACGGGCAGCAGGAGAAGACAAGCGCCTATTACCGGCAGCAGGAATACCGCCAGCACGCGGAACTGCTCCGGCTGATCGACAGCTGCAATGAACTCTCGCTGATGCTGTATTCGCAGAAGCAGGACTTCACCTTCGACCTGACGTATGCCCTGCAGCAGGTGACGGACCAGTACCGCCATTTTACGGAGAGCCGCGCCCCGTACGACAACATCATCCAGCATCTTGACGTGGAGATCGATCGCTACGGCCGCCTGGTCGCTGCCCTGAAGCTTCTGCCGCCGGAGCTGGTGGAGATTCCCGACAGCCTCGGCCCGGGCATGCTCGATTCCCTGGCGCTCGCCCTGAAGGGACACATCATCCCTGCTGCACCGGTTTCCAACGGCATTTTCGGCTTCATCCGCAAGAATGTGTCACAGGAAGATACGGTGGCACGCGAGGACTTCTACCTGGCCGACAAGGCCCTGGAAGACCGCGACTCCTGCCTCTTCTACGCCGACCGGTTGCTCGCCTCCTTCACGGAAGCGCGCGACCACCTGGTGCAGGACAACCAGCACTATGAGTCGGCCGACCGCCGCCTGAAGGAAGCCTACGATTACGCCCAGGAACGCTACGCCCTGGTACAGAAGAAGATCTTTGTGGACGGGCAGGGGAGTTTCTTCCGCATCCTGAGCCGCTGGAAGTGGTACAGCACCCGCGCCTGGCGCGACGCTGTCGACAAGTATGGCTCCTCGCTGTTCTCCGAGACGAAGAGCGAATGGAGCGGCCCGATCGTCATCGGCTTCTCCTTCATCATCCTCTTCTACCTGGCCGTTGCCATCCTGTTGAGCAACCTGATCATCCGGCTGGCGCTCCGCAAGGTGAAGTACTTCCGCACGGAAGGTTTCCGGAAGCGCAAGTTCACCCTGCTGATGTTCGCGGCCGTGCTGATCTTCGTCCTCGCCCTGCTTTTGCTCCGGCCCCTGTTCGCCTCCGCCCACTTCTTCACGATGGCCTCCACCCTGGTACTCGAGTATGCACTGCTGCTCCTGGCCATCCTCCTGTCGATGCTCGTCCGCTACGGCGGCGACCAGTTCTCCGGCGGCATGCGCCTGTATACTCCCGTCATGTTGCTGGGCATGCTGGTGATCGCCTTCCGCATCATTTTCATCCCGAACAGCCTGATCACCCTGGTCTTCCCCCCGCTGCTCCTGCTCTTCTGCTGCTGGCAGGTCCGTGCCATCCGCCGCAACGGGTATTCCGTTCCGAAGGTCGACCGCACCTTCTCGCAGATCTCGCTGGTCGTTACCGCCATCGCCCTCGTCATGGCCATTGCGGGCTATGTGCTCCTCGGCCTGCAGTTCTACATCTGGTGGATCTTCCAGTTCACCGCGATCCAGTTGATCCTCGCCATCGACTTCCTCCTGAAGAAATACTGGCGCAGCGCTATCGATAAACGTGCCCGCGCCTACCGCATCAAGAACCAGAATCTCACCACCGTCGACCGTGGCTCCACCATTGAAGTGACCTGGCTGTACGACTTTGTCGAGATGGTCGTCCTTCCGCTCGTCTCGATCCTGTCGATTCCCTTCTGTTTCTTCATGGCAGCCAAGGTTTTCGACCTGACCGAAGTCTGCAAGACCGTGTTCTACCACCCCTTCCTGAACTACAAGCTGATCCAGCTGTCCCTCTCCAAGATCCTGACCGGTGTTGCCCTGTTCTTCATCTTCCGCTACATCGCCTACGCCGCCAAGGCCTTCTACCGCATCTTCAAGCTGCACGGTGAGATGGCCAAGAGCGAGACGGGCCTCGTGCGCCGTGCCGACGTCAACCTCACCCTCGCCAACAACCTGATCGGCATCCTCGTCTGGGGTTCCTACGTCATCGCCACGATCCTCCTCCTGAAGATTCCTACCTCTTCGCTTTCCGTCGTCACCGCCGGCCTCGCCGCCGGTCTCGGCTTCGCGATGAAAGACATCCTGAACAACTTCTTCTATGGCGTCCAGCTCATGTCTGGTCGTCTCCGCACCGGTGACTACATCGAATGCGACGGCATCCGCGGCGTGGTGGACAACATCAACTACCAGAGCACGCAGATCGTCGCCATCGACGGCAGCCAGATCGTCTTCCCGAACAGCGCCCTCTTCGCCAAGAACTTCAAGAACCTCACCCGCAACCACTCCTACGAGTACATCGCCATCCCCGTCGGCGTTGCCTACGGCACCGACATCGACCAGGTGCGCAAAGTCCTCCTTTCCGCCTTGCGCCCCCTGGGCCGCCGCGACAAGTTCGGCCGCCGCATCGTTGACGAGAAGTACGGCGTCAAAGTGACCCTCAACGGTTTCGGCGAAAGCAGCGTCGATCTCCTCGTGAAGCAGTACGTCCTCGTTGAAGAGCGCTACAACTACATATCCTCCGCCAACGAGATCATCTACAACGCCCTAAACAAGAACGGTATCCAGATCCCGTTCCCCCAGCAGGACGTCTACATCAAAGAAGCGCCCGGCACCACCCGGCCGGAATAATCCCCGGCATGGAAGGGTTCTCCCTCCCCGGGAGATTCCCGCCCATCCCGGGCGCATCTTTCACTTTTTTTCTTTTTTGTCGGAATTTTTGTATTTTTGCACCCGGATACGACTGGTGAGTTGTCCGAGTGGTTGAAGGAGCCTGCCTCGAAAACAGGTGTACGTGTGAGCGTATCGGGGGTTCGAATCCCTCACTCACCGCAAAGCGGAAGGAAAAAGCGCGTCAAGTTTACTTGAACGCGCTTTTTTGCTTTCGCTTTGCAAAGCCCGCCGCAGGCGGGCGGGGATAGCGCAAGCGGCCGCAGGCCGCGCCGCGGAATCCCTTGGTGAGTGAGGAATGTCCCTGTGGCCGGACGGCGAAAAAGCGCAAGCGGCCGCCGGCCGCGCAGAGCCGATTTCCGCTCTTCCACCTTTTGCCAGGGCCCCGCGGCGAGCGAGAAGGGATAGCGCAAGCGGCCTTTGGCCGCGCCGCGGAATCCCTGGGTGAGTGAGGGATGACCGCGGCGACCGCAGGTCGCGGAATCCCTGGGTGAGTGAGGGATGGCCGCCGGCTGCGCCGCTTGCCTGCCGCCGCGCCCCGCTGCACCATTCTGCAATTCAGTGAGGACACCTACCCGCATTCCAGGCGTCTCAGAGCCACATCCCTGTTACCAATGGCCCAGAAATCACCTCATTGGTAACACCTACCCCGCTTGTACGGACCTGCAAGGCTGGTTCATGCGCCTAATGAATTGCAGAATCCCTCCCTTCCCCTCATCCCGAAACTACGACCCACTTTCCTCCTTTGGCCGGGCCTTCCCGCCGGATGATGCCGGCAGCCTTCAGATGGGCCAGATGTCGCTCGACGCCTTTCGCCGTGATTCCGACAGCCGCCGCCAGCTTGCTTGCAGAAAACTCCGGATGCTCCCTGAGAAGGTCCAGGATCATCTCCCTGCGTTTGGTGCCCTTTCCCCTTGGGGATGTCTTTTCCTTCACGAACGCTTCCGTCGATGCTAGGAAGGCGGCGATGTCGTCCGACAGCGTCTTGGCCATCTCTCCGGCCATGAAGTCCTTGAAAATGCTCAGATCCTCTTGCTCGCGGGTCGCGATGAGCGCGTTGATGTAGCTGGCCTTGTCCTCCTTGAGGATCTTGGCCGGAATCAGTCCGTATTCGAACTGGATGTGGTTCATGATCAGCCGTGCCATGCGTCCGTTCCCGTCCACCCACGGGTGGATCGTCACCAGGCGGTAGTGCGCTTCGAAACTGAGTTCATACCGTTCAGCAGCGGACAGGGCGCGGGAGCGCATCTCATTGATCCAATCGCAGAATTCCTTTAAACGAGTGGGAACCTTCTGATAGCTCAGGTAGGATTTCCCTCCGACGCCGGCGCTGACGTTGACCAGTCTGAGGTCTCCGTTGGCGGAGGAGAACTCGCCCAGCGCGGTTTTGTATGTCGTACCGGTGTGCTGCATGACCAGCCGGGAGAGACTCTTCAGGACGTCGACGGTGATCGGCGCGTGCTGCCTGGCCAGGCGGATGCTTTCCTCGTAGGCTTGCTTGAGATCGAGATTCATCATCTGCTCGACAAGGGTCCTGCCTTTTGCGGTGATCCCCTCGTCGAAGAGCAGCTGGTTCTCGATCTCCGTCACGGTCGATCCTTCAATGGCCGTGGAGTGCGTGATGATCGAATACAGATAGAACTTCTCGTAGTCTATCTGCGCGTCGATTCCAAGTTCCCTATAGCGCTCCGTCAGGGCAATCAGGTGATCGTTCTTTGCCATGGTTCTCCTGCTTTTTCCTGCAAAAGTACTATTTTCTCCCTACATTTCCCACGTTTTTACCCTACTTTTTGCAGTTTTCTCCCTACATTTCCTTCCGGAGGACGCGGATCGGGTGGTCTTTGCCCAAGTACATCGCCTCGTCGACGACGGTCTCGCCGGTGGGGACGAAGCCGCACTTCTCCATCACGCGGCCGCTGGCGGGATTGTCCACGAAATGGCCGCCGATGAGCGACTTCACGCCGGTCGTGACACGGATGTGCTCCAGCAACAGCCCGAGCGCCTCCGTGCAGAGGCCCCGGTTCCAGTAGGGCTTGGCGATCCAGTAGCCGACGATCGGTTCGCCTTCGCGCGCCGGCAGGTCGCAGTCGCACGAAGGGCCGTACCCCATGGCGCCGATGGCTTCTCCCGTCTCCTTCAGTTCGACCGCCCAGGTATACGTCGCGTCGCGGAAGACCGTCCGGATAACCTCCAGGCTCTCCTCGACCGACCGGTGCGGCGGCCAGCCGGCACGGGAGCCGATGTCGGGATCCGAAGCCCACTTGAAGAGGACGGGGGCGTCGTTGTCGCGCCAGGGACGCAGGACGATCCGGCCCGTCTCCATCACGCCGTCGTAGGTCAGCTGCCCCGGAAGACGCAGCTTTTCCTTCGGCGGGAAGGAAGCCTCGAACCGCTCGAAGGCGTCCGGATCCGCATCCGCCACGAAATACCCTTCCGGCGGGCAGTAGGTCGCTTCCTCGATCCCGTTGGCCTGCAGCCAGCCCGGAATGAGTTCCTGTGCCAGGAAGAAGGGGACTTCTTCGCCGGGCGGCATGCCGTGATATCGGATGTTGAATTCGCTGGCCAGCCGGAACCCGGCGTGCTTGTAAAACGCGATGTTCCCTTCCATACAAAGGAATCCCACCCCCATTTCGCGGGCCTTGTCCAGCGCGAAGTTCAGCAGCTTGAGCCCATATCCCTTTCGCTTGAACGCCGGATGGATGCCGATGGGACCGAACGTCCAGGAGGGCTTCCGGGTGCCGTCGTCCATCACCAGTTCGGCCTTGGAGAACATCACGTGGCCGATCAGGCGGCCGTTCTCTTCCAGGACGAAATCGAGTTCGGGGATGAAATCGGGGTTCTCGCGGTAGCGGTGCAGCACGAAGTGTTCCGTGCATCCGGGGCGGTACACGTTCCAGAAAGCCTCGCGGGTCAGTTGCTCGGCTGCGCGGTAGTCTTCGGGGGTTTCTTGTCTGATTATCATAGGTCGGGGTCTTTTTGCAAAGGTAATAAAAAAGCGTTTGGAGCGGTGCCCTGTGTTGTCTGATTGCGTTTTTTTCATTATCTTTCCGCCTCGGAAACGATTATTCACATCTAAATTGTTCACATAAAAACCGACCGACATGATGCACAGATTTCCCGGCGTAATTGCGCTTGTCCTGGGAGCATCCCTCGTCCTTCCCACGGGGCTTGATGCGAAAGACCGCTCCGCAAAAGGTGTAAAACTGAATTATAAGTCTTTGAACGCCAAGGCGTTGAAGGAGTATAACCAGCCCGTTCATCCCGGCAGGGGAGACGAGGTGCCTTTCTGGAACGGATTCTCCTACCGTTTCATCTATGCTCCGGCCTTTGACTTCAAGGAAGTGCCCGGCGCCGTGAAGTATCTCTTCACCATCCGCCAGGCCGAGCATGACAACATGACCGAGAGCATGGAATTCATCGGAAACGGCGTTGAATCACGCAATTACTCCGCAAAGGACGCCGCTCCGGGCCCTGGCCCCTACAAAGAGTGGACGTTCAAGGCCGATTCGCCGCAGAGTGCCCTCAGCCCCGTGTGGGGCAAGGTCCCCGTGGGCAGGACGGAACTGGTGGTCGAAGGCCTGGACAAATCCGGCAAAGTCGTCGGAGAAGCCGGCCGCAGGACGTTCTACCGCGATTTCCCTTTCCACGGCCCGTATACCGAGGCCCCGCGCGGCTATCATGAGGCCGCTGTACGGACGGCTGTCTACTTCCACAAGATGCCGGCCATCCACCACTGGATCGAGAACAACGGCCCCGACCTTTCATACGAGCTGAACGGCTACGCCTGCAAGATCTACGGCGCCACGGTACGGATGGAGTGCTTCCTGGCTTCCCAGGTGCCTGCGCTGCGCGAAGAGGCCCTCACCATCGCCCGCAACGCCGCGGAGTGCATGATGGGCAGCGCCCAGCCGGCCGGCGCTCCGCTGGAGTACTTCCCGGCGACGTACTACCTCGATCCGCTGGACAAGACCAAAGGTGAGTACTATGTCCACCAGATCAACAAAGGCAAGACGATGTTCATGGAGGCGGTTTCCGCCACCTATGCCCTGCTGGACCTTTACAATGCAACCGGTGAGAAGCGTTACTACGATTTCGCCATCCATATCGCCGACACCTACAAGCGACTGCAGGCCGAGGACGGCTCCTGGCCGGTGAAGGTGGAGTTCGACACGGGCATCTCCGTGACGCCCGCCCGGAGTATCCCCACGGCCCTGCTTCATCTTTTCACGCGCTTGCGCGAAGAATACGGGCTGCAGGACTACGAGGACGCCCGCATCCGCGGCGAGGAATGGATCAAGAAGAACGTGCTGGCGACCTTCAACTTCAACGGCCAGTTCGAGGACCAGCCGACGGAGCACTGGGTGAAATACCAGGACCTGACGCACGGCCAGGCCAACGATTTCTCTGTCTATCTGCTTGATTCCAAGAAGCCTACGAAGGAGGAGATCGAGCAGTGCCGCGAGATGATCCGCTTCAGCGAGGACCAGTTCACCTACTGGGACACCCCCGTGGGGCCGGAGGGCTACAAAATGATGCTCACCCCCTGCGTCTTCGAACAGTACAACTACCAGACCCCGATCGACGCCAGCGTCGTCGAGATGGCGAATTCCTACCTGTCGCTCTACAGCGCGACCGGCGACAAGCTCGCCCTCGCCAAGGGCAAGGCCCTGCTGGACGCGGCGGTGAAGTCGCAGTGCCCGCTCACGGGCGTGCTCCCCACCAAGTGGTTCTTCAATCCGGAGGTGCCCTATTCGCAGCGCACCCACTGGATCAACTGCGCGCTGGCTTCGGTCAACGTTCTGGAGCGCTTCGCTCGCATGATGGGTGAAATCGAGTAACGGCATGACGGTCCGCAGGATTCTGGAGGCGGAGCCGCTCCGCCTGTTCATGGGCTTTCTCCTTGCCCTGGTCCTTTTCGCGGCGCCCGCAGGAGCGCAGGGAAGGACGTTCTACGTGCAGTCTGACGGCGACGACCAGGCCGACGGCCTTTCGCCCGAACGGGCCTGGAAGACCCTCGAGCGGGTAAACCGCGCCGAACTCGCCGGGGGAGACCGCGTGCTGTTCCGCTGCGGCGACATCTTCCGCGGCCATCTGGAACCGAAATCCGGCCGGCCCGGCGCGCCCGTGTATTACGGGTCGTTCGGAGCAGGGGAGAAGCCGGTCCTCGAGCCATCGTACGATGCCGGCGACCCGGCCCGCTGGACGCAGGTGCGTCCCGGGCTGTGGCGCTGCGTGCAGCCATCTTCCAAGGAGCTGGGCAACATCATCCTCGATCACGGGGAGGCGGGCTGCGCCTGGAAGGTCGACCGGCCGGACCTGCTCTCGAAGGACCTTCATTTCTGCTGGGTCTGCGAGGAAGGGGCCGTCTACCTGATGAGCCCCGGGAATCCCGGGCAGCGTTTCTCTTCGGTCGAACTGGCTGAAAACGTGCACGTCATCGCCGAGGCGTTCGCCCACGACGTCGTCTACGAAGGGCTCTGGCTCCGCTACGGGGCGGCGCACGGGATCGGCGGCGCCGGCGTGCAGCGCATTGTCATCCGGGGCTGCGACGTCTCATGGATCGGCGGCGGCACCTTGTATTACGATGAGGCGGGCCGCGGCGTGCGTTTCGGCAACGGCATCGAGTTCTGGAGCGCGGCGGAAGACGTCCTCGTGGAGAACTGCCGCGTCTGGGAGTGCTGGGACGCCGGCCTGACGCACCAGTCCAGCGAGGCAGACAAGCTGCAGAAGAACATCACCTGGCGTGGGAACGAAGTCTGGAACTGCGAGTATTCCTTCGAATACTGGCAGCAGGGCGACGGCGCGCGCACCGAGAACATCCGCTTCGAGAACAACGTCTGCCGCGACGCCGGCAAGGGCTGGGGCCACGTGCAGCGCTGGAATCCGAACGCCGCGCACCTCATGCTGTACGACACGACGGCGCAGACCGACGGGTTCGTCATCCGCGGGAACCGGTTCGAGCGGACGGAGAACTGCTGCATCCGCCTGTTCAACGCCTGGTATCCGTCCATCACGATGGAGGACAACACCTGGGTCATCCCGCGCAACCAGCTGATCCGCTACCACGGCCGGCCCACCGCCGACCTGGTTTTCAAGTACCCCGACCACCTGGACTTCACCCACAACGACGATGTACGCGAGATCGAGAGCCAGACGGTGGAGACGCCGCTGGTGCTCGGTCACGGCCGCCGGGCGGTCCGCCGGATGGCCAAGCGTTTCGGCTTCCGGTAATCTTGCATCCAATCAATCAATCAGTATATGAAAATCAAGTTTTTCCTTGCGGCGATCGCCGCTTTGCTCCTGTCTGGCGCCGTCGTCTCCGCCCAGACGCCGGAAGAAATCGTCCAGAAGATGAGCGCCCAGCTGGATCGCTGCAACGCTGAAGGTTTCTCCATGGATTTCGTCATGAAAATGCCCATCGTGGGGACGATCCGTACGCACGAACTGATCTTCGGCAAGAAGATGAAGACATCCATGTCCAATGAAGAAAAGGACGTGGTCATCTGGTACGATGAGACGACGAAGTGGACCTTTGATTCGAAGGACAACACGGTGACGGTCGAGAACCGTGCCCTGTCATCCTCGGAAGCGGAGGAGTCTGACATGAAGGCCTTCGACAGGCTCCGTGACGGTTACGGATTCAAGCTCCAGGAAGAGACGCCCGAGGCGTGGTATATCCTCTGCAAGAAGACCCGTTCCAACAAGGATAAGGACGCCCCGGGGAGCATGAACCTGGCCGTCGACAAGGCGACTTTCCTGCCGCTCTACATCCGCTCGAAGAAGTCGATGTTCATGGTCAGCATCGAGAACGTGGTTCCCGGCGTCACCGAGGAGAGTGTCACCTTCCATCCGGAAGCGTACCCCACGGCGAAGGTCATCGACAAGCGGTAAGCACCCGATGAACGCCCTGCTGGAAGAAATGCTCCGGCTCTCCGACCCGGAGCAGGTGCCCGGGCTCTCCCGCTTCTTCAAGACGGGGCCGGGGCAGTATGGCGAGGGTGACAAGTTCCTGGGAATCAAGGTCCCGCAGACCCGTGCCGTCGTGAAACGCCTGTGGCGCGGGACCGGTTTTCCCGAGTTGGAGGAATGCATGGCCAGCCCGTACCATGAGGTGCGTCTGTCCGCCCTTCTGACACTGGTCGCGATCTTCTCCCACGCGAAGAAGGACCGGGCGCTCCGGCAGCGGTGCGTCGATTTCTACCTGTCGCACACCGCCTGGATCAACAACTGGGACCTGGTGGACCTCTCCTGCTATCCGCTGCTGGGGGAGTGGCTGCTGGACAAGGACCGCTCGCTGCTCTACGCCCTGGCGCGTGACGGGAAGACCCTCTGGGAGCAGCGGATCGGCATCGTCAGCACGATGACATTCATCCGGCATGGGGAAGTGGCCGATACGTTTGCCATCGCCGACATCCTCCTGCACCATCCGCACGACTTGATCCACAAGGCGGTCGGGTGGCTGCTCCGCGAGGCCGGGAAACGCGACCGCGCGGCCCTGGAAGCCTACCTGGAGCCCCGTGCCGGCGAAATGCCCCGGACGATGCTCCGGTATGCCATCGAGAAATTCCCCCAGGAGGAGCGCCGCCGGTATCTTCAGAAGTAATCCCTGTCAGAGCCCCATCTGGGCGAGGAAGTGACCGATGATCCCCGGCTGGAACACGAGGGGGAAGACCAGTCCGTAGACCGCGCCCCAGAAGTGGGCGGTGTGGCCGATGTTGTCGATGTTCCGCCGCGCCATGTACCAGCAGTAGAGCAGGTATAGCGGCGCGAAGACGAATCCGGGCACCGGAATGGGGATCAGGTAGATGTAGATGCCCATCTTCGGTTCAAAGAGGATCGAGGCGAATAGCACGGCGGAGACGGCACCGGACGCACCGAGGGCGTTGTAGTTCCAGTCGTCGCGGTGCTTGAAGAGGTCCCAGAGCGACGAAACCGCGATGGCGCTCACGTACAGCACGACATAGAGGATGATTCCCTTCGTGCCCCCGAAGGCCAGGGAGAAATACTGCTCGACCACCCGCCCGAAGAAGTAGAGGGTGAGCATGTTGAAGAACAGGTGCCCCCAGCCGCCGTGCACGAGTCCGCTGGTCAGCAGCCGGTATCCTTCCTTCCGGTGCCAGACTGCGTAGGCGTTGAACATCAGGCGGGAGATGTCCAGTGACCCGGTAAAGCAGAGCAGGCTGACGGCGACCGTCGCAAGAATGATGATGAGCGTGACCATGTCCTGTCCGTTGTCAAGCATTCCTTTGTCTTTCGTGACCTACCGGTGACTGTTTTCTACCGGATGGCAACGCGTTTCCCGAAGGTGATGGAAAGTCCCAGCGTCGCCGCGACGTTGGCGTGACCGAGCGGTATGTACTGCGTCGAGAAGCGTGTGGGGATCGAATCGAATCCGAGGAACAGGTCGAAGGCGTGGGCATCGATGTTCATGGCGGCGCCCCATGACAAGCCGAGGTTGCTTACGGCGGCGCTGGCAGACAATCCGAAGAAGTTGCCGAGGAACGTGTTGACCGAGCCGCGCAGTTCTGTCAGCGGGAACAAGCCCGTCCGCTGCGTTGCCAGCGCGCCGAATCCGATCTTCTCGTTCAGTGCGTACTCGGCGCCGAGGCGCAGTGTCATGGGCAGCATTCGGAAAGTCGCAGTTTCTCCGCTTTTGTGGAACTCGAATTTATTGAGCATGCTCTCGAAGTCGAAGGAATCAGAGATTTCCCGCTCCCAGGAATCCGTGGTGCTGGTTTTTGCGGCGACGGGCGTCTCCCAGCGGATCCCGCCCAAGTCTGAGAGGGACGCTGAAAGCCGGATGCCCTCGGTCAGGCGGAACGTCATGCCGATGTCGGCCGCCGCTCCCAGGCCGGAGATGCCTTTGAACTTGTGGAGGTCGGTTTTCTCCCAGTCAATCACATCGGTCGCTCCGCCGGAAGGCGAGGTCTGGGTGCCGATTTCGAGCTCGTTGAGGGCGACCCTGGCTTCCCCTTTCGCACGGAATGTCTCATAGTCACCGTTTTCAGTAATCGTGACATCGGTCACGCGCGCCTGCAGCATCGCGCCGCCGACAAGCGCTTTCAGGCGGCCACCGAGTACGAGCCTTTCGCCGACCGGAAAACTTACGCCGTAGGCGATTTCCGCAAAGGTCTGGTCGTCAACGGTGATCTCCGGAATGGTAATCCCGCCGGCTGCGCCCTGCTTCATGTACTGCAGGAGCCCCTTGGAGGCGGAAATACCGTTGATGCTGCGGACGTCGATGTCGAAGGTATGGAAGGTCTTTCCGGACCGGAAGCCGAATCCGAGGATGTTCGTGTTGGCGTTGGGCGTCAGGACGCTGCGTTCAGGCAGGCCGGAAAGGAAGTCCGTCGCGGACACCTCCGGGTGCCGGAATGTCCCGATCTTGCCGCCGCTTACCGGGAAGAAGAAGGAGTCGGCTCCGACGTTCCCGCCGACGTTCACGTTGACGTTGCTGATGCCCGGCAGGCTGATGAAACCGCGCGCGGGGCGCAGCGCCGGGTTCAGCCGGTATGCGTACGTATATCCTTTCAGGAAATAGCCGGTGGAGAAATCCTGTGCGAAGCCTTGGATGCCCGCAAGCAGCAAAAGGGCGGTGATGATCCGTTTCATGGTCTCTTGTTCAATAGATGTCCACCCCTTCCGGGTAGTTGATCTTCAGGTCTTTGAATGAAATCTGCTGATTCTCGTCCAGGACGAGGGTCTGTACGGCGGTCGTCAGTTTCAGGCCGACGGATTCACAGTGGAAGGCGCTGCCGGACGTGAACGACACGGTATAAGGGGTCTCTTTGCCGGGGATGATCCGGATGCGGCCGGGCGTCGCGGTCACGCCGGCGACGGGTTTGAAGGGGAAGATGACGTCCCAAGCGGTTTCGTCGTATTCGACCGCGGAAACCGTCGCCTCCATTTCGTAGGGGATGTCGGAGAGGATGGTGACGGTCATCTCCGCTTTCTTGGCATATGCATTGGATTTGTTATACATCGGGAACTGGACCTCTCCCAGCAGGAATCCGTCCGGTTCCCCGTTGAGCGTCAGCGTAAAAGTCCCGCTTCCTTCATAGTGCGTCTGTCCGTATGCGGTGAACACGGGCGCGGGGAACGGGATTTCCCCGTCGATGCGGCAGACGGATTTATGCAGGTGGACCTTATCGTCCATCTTCGAGAAGTCGTAGTCACGGTCGACACAGGACGACAGCGTGATGACAAGGGGCAGCAGGAAGATCCATGTGCCGGCGAAGGGTCGGTTCGTCATCATATTGATTATTTGATATATTCTCCTTGCAAAGATAGGTTTTTCCTTCGGAATTCCCTACCTTTGGAAGCATGAAAGCGTTCCTTGCCTTCCTTCTTTTCCTGTCGCTGCCTTTCGCGCTGAAGGCGGGCGGGGACGGCGTGCGCGTCTACAAGGGCGCGAGCCGCTTCATGACCGACGTCCTCTGCACTGTCCGGGACGGCAAGGTCTACAAGGGGACGTCTTCCTTTACCAGCGACATCCTCTTTACCGTCCGGGCGGATCAGGTCCGCAAAGGGACATCTCCCTTCCGGAGCGACGTCGTCTGCACCGTCCGGGACCGGAAGGTCTATGAGGGAACCTCCTCCTTCACCAGCGATATCCTCTATACCGTGCGTGACAGCAGGATCTACAAGGGCACGTCTTCGTTCACGCGGGATGCCGTTGCGACAATCCGCGACGGACGGGTCTATGAAGGGACATCGGCCTTCCAGCGCGATGTGTTGTTCACCATCGACGGCTACCTGACGCTCGAGGAGTTGGTCGCGGTGTGGTACGCCTTCCTCTCCGTCCGCTGACGCCTCCTGCGTGTCTTCCCAAGCGGCCATTTTGGCACCGGAAAAAGACTTTCTGTCACGCCGTGCGTGTCAATCTTTCCGGTTTACCGGGCTTGGCCTGCCGTTTGCCTTTTCCTGAGATGTTCCGCTGAGGAACCCGGACGGAAGGCCACGTAAGGACCGGATGCCGGTGAAGATTAAAATTGTTTTTGTTATGTTACCTGTTAGAAGAACGCAAAGCTGGTTGCCTGACATCTTCAATGATCTCTTCGACAACAACTGGATGGAAAGAACGAATTATACGGCCCCGGCCATCAATGTCATCGAAAACGAAAAGGAATACGAAGTCGAACTGGCTGCCCCCGGGCTCACCAAGGATGACTTCCAGGTCCATGTGGACGAAGGCGGCAACTTGGTCATCAACATGGAAAAGAAGGCCGAGAACCATGAGAAGAATGAGAAGAAGCATAACGGACGCTACCTGCGCCGGGAGTTCTCCTATGAGAAATTCCAGCAGATGCTTTCGCTGCCCGACGATGCCGAAGCGGACAAGATCGAGGCGAAGGTCGAGAACGGCGTGCTGAATGTACGTATTCCGAAGATCGCGCCTGAGGAAGTCCAGAAGGCGGTCCGCCAGATAGAGATTCAGTAAAACTGAACCCCGTGGGGGGAAAAAAAGTGCAGCTTCAGGCTGCACTTTTTTTGTTTCAGAGCAACTGCAGGGCGATGCGGGCGCAGGCTTCCGCGTCGGCGAGGGCATGGTGGTGCCGGGTGAGGTCGTATCCGCAGGCGGCGGCGACGGTCTGCAGCTGGTGGTTGGGAAGCGTTTTCCTGAAATGGCGGCGTGAAGCGGCCAGGGTGTCGTAGAACTTGTAGTCGGGATAGTCCATCCGGTACACCTGGAAAACGGCTTTGAGGCAACCTTCGTCGAAGCGGCTGTTGTGCGCCACAAGGGGGAGCCCTTCGATCAGCGGCGCGATCTTCTCCCACACGCGGGGAAAGACCGGCGCGTCCTCCGTGTCCTCCGGCCCCAGCCCGTGTACCTGGCGGCAGAACCACTGGTAATACTCCGGTTCCGGATGGATCAGGCTGTAGAAGGAATCAGCGATTTCGCCGTCCCGGACGACGACCACTCCGACGCTGCAGACGCTGGAGGAGCATTCGTTCGCCGTTTCGAAGTCAATCGCTGCGAAATCCTTCATCTTGTCAGAAGAAGAAAAAATACCAGGCGGCCCATTCCTTCGGGATGTCGTCCGCGTGGCCGATGATACGGTAGGAACTGTCCTGGACCGTGCCGTCGTCTTTGATGTGTCCGATGATGCGGTACGAGCTGTCCTGGACCGTGCCGTCGCTCTTGATATGGCCGATGATGCGGTAAGAGCCGTCCTGGACCGTGCCGTCGCTCTTGATATGGCCGACGATGCGGTAGGAAGCGTCCTGTACGGTACCATCGCTTTTGATGTGGCCGACAATCCGGTAGGATCCGTCCTGGATGGTGCCGTCGCTCTTGATGTGACCGATGGTCCGGTACGAGGAATCGGTGATGCGCTGCGCCTGCGCCCCGGTTCCGAAGAACAGGGGGCACAGGACGAGAAGCGCGGTCAGCAGCTTTTTCAGCATGGGTGTTTACGTATCTTTACGGGTTCTGTTGGTGTACGCTTTCGTATTGACTGTCCGAGACGGCCTCCAACCATTCGTTGGAAGCGCCTTCCTGGACGGACGTGTGGTAGGTCAGGTGCTGGAACCAGCTGTCGCGGGCGGCACCGTGCCAGTGCTTCGTCTCCGCCGGGATGGCGATGACCGTTCCGGGCGTCATCGGTACGGCGGGCTTGCCCCATTCCTGGTACCAGCCGCGGCCGGCGACGCAGATGAGCACTTGCACCTGCTTGTGGTGGATGTGCCAGAAGTTCCGGCAGCCGGGCTCGAAAGTGACATTGGCACAGCCGCCCTCCATGGGCGCCAGGTAGCTGTTTCCGGTGAAATACTGCGCATATGCCGTGTTCGGCTCGCCTTGGGGCCAGACGGAGAAGTCGACCGTCTGCACGGCCGAATGGGAGTCTCCCAGGACGGCGGACAGGGCGCCGCGCAGCCGTTCGGCCTCCGCCGCGCCGACCTTCGCTTCCAGCAGGGCGGGCAGCGCGCGCAGTTCGCCGTCGGTCACGCCCATGTTCCGGGCGCCTGCGACGTGGGCCGTCAGCTGCGGTTCGCAGCCGGGCAGGGCCGAAATGGCGCTCACCGTGACGATCTCCCGGTCTGCAAAGCTAAGGTTGTTGCGGGCGAAGATGTCCCCGAACAGGTGGGCCTTGAGGTAGTAGTCGGTCGCCGGAACGAACCGGTAGTCGAAGGGCTGGCCGGAGAGCCGGGTCTGGACCGCGGTTCCCTGTTTCAGGGCATCGTAGTCCGCCGGCAGCGGGTCGGCTTCTTTCCCGGGAAGGTCTTTGATTCCGGCAGCCTGACGGGCCTCGAGCACCTTCTTCAACGTCCCCAATGCGTTCAGTGAGCGGGGAAATCCGGTATAGGCGTAGAGCTGGGACAGCGCTTCTTTGGCTTCATTGACGGCGAGCCCGCCGTCGAGGGCTTCGGCCAGCGCCGTTTCCAGGCCGGCCTGGTCTCCCTTGGCTTCCAGGGCTGCGATGACGGCCAGCCCCTGTCTGCGGGGAGTCAGTGTTTGATCCATTTGTTGTGCGTTCATGGTCGAACAAGTTAGCAATAATGCGGCAAAATAGCAAATCCTTTTCATCGTATCGCGGTTTTACTCAGTGTGGTCATCACCAGCGGATGGGTGATGATGACGGCTTTCCGCTCGTTCAGGTACGCCATCAGCGGGTCGAGCGCTTCGTCGCCGAGGTATTGTCCGTAACTATTGGTCGCCAGTTTGACCCCGTCGGCCCCCAGGACTTCCAGGGCGTAGCGGGCCTCTTCCAGGGCTTTCCCTACGTCCGGGAGGGGCAGGGCGGCGCAGAAGCGGAAGCGGTCCGGGTAAAGGGCTTTCAGGGCTGCGGCCTCTTCGTTGAACGTCCGGCAGACGGCGGCCGATTCCGCCGCGTCGCCGAAATACGGCTGCGGGGCCGGCATCGTGAGGACGGAGGTGCGGATACCGGCCTCGTCCATGAACGCCAGGTGAGCGGCCGCGTCCCAGGAGGGGATGGGGAATCCTTCGTCCATTTCCATCCCGTGTGCTTTCACGGCCTCCAGGTATGAGGCCGGAATCATGTGGCAGTGCATGTCGACCTGCGCCTTCACCGCCTGTGCTGCGAGGATCATCATCAGAAATACGGTCAGTCGTTTCCTCATGTCGTCATTCCACTTTTTTGGGGGATGTTATTCCATCGTGTGGGCGCAGGATCATGAAAACGACAGCCGCGATGCAGACGGCGATGCCGACGGCCATCCGTGCGGTCAGCGGCTCGCCGAAAAGCAGGGTACCGATCAGGATCGCGGTCAGCGGTTCGAACACGCCGAGGATGGACGTTTTGGTCGGCCCGATGTAGCGAGTGGCAACGGCCAGCGTGAGCATGGAAATCATCGTCGGCATGAGGGCGAGGCCCAGCAGGTTGCCCCAGTCTGTGGCGGTCTGGATGCCTTCCAGCATGCTGCCCCCCTGGACTGCCCGGAGGCTGGCGAACAACAGTGTGCCTGTCAGGAGGGCGTACAAGGTGAGCGTGTGTTCGGAAACGCGCTTGATGCGTTTGCTCCGGTTGACGACGACGAGGTAGCATGCGTAGCTGAGCGCAGAGAGGACGGCCAGGAAGATGCCGGGCAGGCGGACCGTCTCGCCCGCAGACGGCCGGGACAGGAGGAGGATGCCGCCGAAGGTGGCCACGATGGAGATCCAGGTCTGCCAGCTCGGATAGAAGCGGAGGAAGACCATGATCAGCGCGACGAATACCGGATAGAGGTAGACCAGCGTCGTAGCGAGTCCGGAGGGGATGTAGGCGTAGGAGAGGAACAGGAAGAGGCTGCTTCCGGCGAAAAGCACCCCGAGAAGGCCCAGAAGGCCGATTTCATGGCGACTTGCGCGGAATGATTCTTTTTTGAGCAGCATCCATGCGGCCAGGATCCCCGCCGACAGGGCGTAGCGGAAGAAGAGCATGACCAGCACCGGGACACCGCTTTCGAGCAGGGGTTTTGCAAACAGCGGATTGGTCCCGTACGAAATGCCGGCGGTGATGCCCGCCAGGATGCCGGGCAGCCGCCGGTCGATATGGAGCCCTGCATTCATCTTCTTTCCCTCTTTTGGGAGTGCAAAGATACATATTTCCGGGAAAGGGTGTTCACTCTGCCTCTTCTTCCAGGTGCCGGATCACGCGGGCGGGGGCGCCGACGGCCAGCGAGTGGGGCGGGATGTCTTCCGTCACTACGGCGCCGGCTCCGATCACGGCTCCTTCGCCGATGGTGACCCCGGGCAGGATGGTCACATTCCCACCGATCCATACGTCGTCCCCGATCCGCACCGGTTTCGCCCAGGCGTGGTATTCCCTCCGCTCCCGGGCGGAGAGGGGATGGCTGACCGTCGTGATGAGTGTGTGCGGCCCGATCATCACGTGATCGCCGATATAGACTTCGCGGATGTCCAGGATGGTGAGGTTGTGGTTCCCGGTGAAGTCGCTGCCGATGTGGATGTTCCTGCCACTGTCGCAGTTGAAGGTCTTCGCGATCCAGACGCGTTCTCCGACCGATCCCAGCATTCGCTTCAATTGCTCGTACTGTGCGGCATAGTCGGTCCCGTCGATGCTGTTGAACCGCTCGCATTCACGGATGGCACGGGTCTTCCGGGCGATCATCCCGGGGTCATCGAACCGATAGGGAAGACCTGCATTGCATTTTTCCTGTTCTGTCATCTGGCTAGGGCGGTTTATTGGGACATGGATTGATTCCGGGACGCTGCCTGGTTTTCCGCCGTGCCTTCCGGGAGGCGGACGGCAGGCCAGCCGAAGTCCTGGTAGTATTTCACCGGAAGCCCGTTTTTGGAGACATAGGCGGCTAGAACGGATTTGCGGATCTCCTCCCGCTGTTTTTCATCAGCGTTGGCCTTCTGGAATGCATCGAATTTGTCCCCGAAAATGGCTTTGGCCGTCGGGAGGTACTGGCTGCCGTCACCGACCTGCTCGAAGGAGACGACATCGAAACCGCCGTCGTCCCGCTTCCGGAGGTGCAGTTTTCCGGAGTAGTTGCCGCCGGAGACGCACTTGAGCGTGTCACCGGCCTGTTTGTAGTTCAGGAGCCAGAAGTCGCCCCAGACGAGGATGTCCTGCGGGTCCGTGTCATCGACCGCCAGGAAGTTATGGAAGGGAACGCTGTACGGCGCTGGTTCATAGTGGGATGCGATTTCCTTGATGAAGTAGTCATCGATGGCCGTGAGGAGTGACGTTTCTTCCGGCACGGCGGCGGGACGCTGGTCCTCCGCTTTCTTCCTGTTGCAGCAGGAAGCCGCCAGCAGGGTCGCCACCACGAGGATGACGATGGTCGCGAGTATTCTTCTGTTCTGTTTCATTATCAATGGGTTAAATACAATCTTTGCTGGATTGCCGCGCCAGCGGAGAAAGTCCTTCACCGTCCCTCTCCAGGGCGACGAAGCCGGCCCAGAGGACGTCGATGAGGTCCCGGCTGTTATAGGCTTCTGCGGTTGTGGTCGCGGTCAGGAAATCCCCGGCATAGCCGTGGATCCATACCCCGAGGGCGGCAGCGTCCTGCGGGGCATAGCCGCGCGCCAGCAACCCGCCGATCAATCCCGTGAGCACGTCGCCGCTGCCGCCCTTGGCCATCCCGGGATTCCCCGTCGTGTTGACCAGATGGGCTCCGGCAGGCGTGAAAATGTCTGTCCGGTATCCTTTCAGCACGAATACACTTTCCGTCCGTCTGCAGATTTCCGCAACGGTTTTGTGAAGCGCTTCCTCGCTGTCCCACGAAAGGAGTCTCCTGAGTTCTCCTGCATGCGGCGTGAGAACGGATCCTCTGGGAACGAGGTCCGGCCACTCCTGCGTCTCGGAAAGGAGGTTCAGTGCATCTGCGTCCAGGACCGTCGGGATCGCGAGGTCACCGGCCTCCTGCAGGAGGGCGCCGAGCGCTTCCCGGGTGACGGGTTTGCGGTCCAGCCCCGGCCCGACGGCCAGGGCGTCGAAGCGGCCGATGCCGTCTTCCGGCAGGATGCTGAAGGTCTTCCCGGGGTCTTCGGAGAGCATTGCCGAAGGGTACTGGTTGATGACGGCTTGCAGGGCGCGTTCCGTGGAATGGAGCGTGACGAGCCCGCAACCGGACTTGAGGGCCGCCCCTGTCGCCAGGACGGCTGCACCGGGCATGCGCTGGCAGCCTGCGACGACGAGCAGGTGCCCGTAGTCGCCTTTGTGACTGTCGACTTCACGGGGACGCAAGACCGGCCGCAGAAGGCTGCTGTCAATTTGAATGGGATCCTTGTCCATGGCGTTTCAAAGGGATGCTGCCGGAAACCCGGGTGCGACGTCAATGCCGTCCGGGCACACCCGCAGCGACCCGTCAAAGATAGGAATTCTTTGCCGGAAAGAAAAGCGCGTACGGTTCTGCGGCAAAGATAAAGAGGCTTTGCAAGAAATAACTTATCTTTGGACATTTACAATCCTTTCATTCAAGAATCGATATGTACATTGACAAGATCCTGCCTGTCGCCAAACGGCATCTGCTGCTGGCCAACGCCATTGTCTGGGGCGCCCCGGGCATCAAAGTCCTTGTGACCGGCATCCAGTCGTACCTGGCACTGTGGCCTTCGAAACGCATCGTATGGCTTGCGGTGGGTTCCGTACTGGTACTCACCGGCTTCGTCTGGATGTTCAACCGGATCGTCCGGAAGTATTCCGACCGGATCCTGGCATTCCCGCAGGAAAAGAAATCACTCCTGGCCTTCCTGCCGTTGCGCGGGTGGATCCTGGTCATCTTCATGATCTGTCTCGGAATCAGCCTGAAGTTCATTCCGGGGGTTCCGACGGCGTTCTTCGCTTCCTTCTACTGCGGATTGGGGCCGGCGCTCATCGCTGCGGCGGCACAGTTCTTCGCGCGTTGGACCGGTGCGGAATCCTGAAAGCCAGACGACAGGTGAAGGCCGGTTTCGAAATACGGGACGCCCGCCCGGAAGATGCGCCTTTCCTGGCCAAATGCATCATGGCCGGGATGCATTTCTATGACTTCGAGACAGAGATCCCGTCTGCGGCGGATATCTATGAACGTCTCGTCGTGTGTGAACGGCGGGATGACTTGCTCTATTCCTACCGGTATACGCGTGTTGCGGAGGCGGATGGCATCCTGGCCGGCTCCCTGCTTTCCTATCCGGGAGCGATCTACCGCGAGCTGCGTCACCGGACTTTCTGCGAGCTATGGCCGGAACTTGCCCGGATGGACGCGGAATCCGAGATGGAAACGGGTCCCGGAGAGTATTATCTGGACTCTCTCGCCGTCCTTCCGTCCTGCCGGCACCGCGGCATCGGCAGGGCGCTGCTGCAGGACGGGATCCGGGAAGGGGAGCGCCTGGGGTTCCGGAGAATCGCGCTGGTGGCGGACAGTGGCATGCCCCACCTGATCCGGCTCTATGCGTCAATCGGCTTCAAGCAGGCGGACCGCCGGCGCGTGTTCGGTGTGGATTTCCAGCGGATGACCTACGATATCGCACCTTAATCAAGATGTGCCTGCGTGTGCGACCCCTCGCTCCGGGGGCGGGCTTCCGTCATCCTCCGGCCGATAGGGGATTCATGAAAAACCTTCCTCATTTTTGGGAATTTATGGAATGAAATGGGCAAAAAATGCGATAATTCTGCGATATTGGTAGAAATACAGCGGATATTTGTTGCTGGCGAACCTTCCTAAAGACGTATCTTTGCAAAAACACTGCGTATGAGATATTTGATTCCCGTCGCCGTCGCATCCCTGATGTTTTTCGGCTGCAACACAAAAACAAAAGATATGAGCACGCTTACCCTTACCCAGGAATGGGACAAGACATTCCCGAAATCCGAACTTGTCAATCACTGCAAGGTCACGTTCCACAACCGTTATGGCATCGAACTCGCTGCCGACATGTATGTTCCCAAAGAGGCAGCAGGCAGGATGCCCGCCATTGCGGTGAGCGGTCCCTTCGGCGCCGTGAAGGAACAGTCCAGCGGCCTCTATGCCCAGCATATGGCCGAAAGGGGATTCGTAACCATTGCTTTCGACCCTTCTTTTACCGGAGAATCCGGCGGTGAACCGCGCAGGATGGCCTCTCCGGACATCAATACCGAGGATTTCCTCGCGGCCGTGGATTTCCTTTCCACCTGCCCGCAGGTGGATCCGGAGCGGATCGGCATCATCGGCATTTGCGGTTTCGGCGGCATGGCCGTCAACGCGGCAGCGCTCGATCCCCGCATCAAGGCAACAGTGGCTTCGACGATGTACGACATGAGCAAGGTGAACGTCGAGGGGTATTTTGCCAGTGAGGATACGCCGGCCCAGCGGATGGAAAAACGCAAGGCGCTGGCCGCCCAGCGGACGAAGGACTTCGCGGCGGGGACGTACGAGCGGGCCGGCGGCGTCATCGATCCGCTTCCGGACGATGCTCCCTGGTTCGTCAAGGACTATCATGCCTATTATAAGACGCCGCGCGGCTATCATGTCCGCAGCGGCAACTCCAACGACGGCTGGAACGTCATCGGCTGCCAGAGTTTCTTGAACCAGCCCCTGCTGGCATGGGCGCAGGAGATCGAGCATCCCGTGCTGCTCATCCACGGTGAGCGGGCCCACAGCCGCTATTTCAGCGAGTATGCCTTCGAGCGTATGACCGGCAGGCATGTCGAGGGAGTGAGCGCCCGTGAGGGGAACAAAGAGCTCCTCATCATTCCCGGCGCTTCCCACGTCGATCTCTACGACGACGTCGCCGGTGTGATTCCTTACGACAAGCTCGAAGCCTTCTTCAACGAGAACCTGAAGTAATATGAAGGCGCTTCTCGGTCTGTCTGCAGGGCTTGGGGTGGGGATCCTCTTCCTGGCCCTGCTTTCCTGCACAAAAGGGGAGCAGCAGCCCGCCCCGGTTCCTGCGGAACAGACGGTACAAAAAGAAAAAGAAGAAGAAGACATGACCCTGCCGGACCAGATCCAAATAACCGTTTCCGGATCGACACTCCCGATCGTCCTGGAAGACAATGGCGCCACCCGTGCCCTGGTGGATGCACTGCGGAAAGCCCCCATCACCTATACGGCCCGGGATTACGGCGGTTTTGAAAAGGTCGGGGCACTCGGCCGTTCGCTCCCCGCCAGCGATTCGCAAATGACTACGCAGGCGGGTGATGTCATCCTGTACAGCGGGAACCAGATCGTGCTGTTCTATGGCAGCAATACGTGGAGTTACACGCGGCTGGGAAAGATCCGGTTCCCCTCGCTGGACGTTCTCAAGCGATTCCTGAAGGCGGGTGGCGGCGATGTCAGTGTGACACTTTCCTTGTAAGGTGACTTTCATCTTCCGGGCGGAACATTTATTGCAGTAATCCGGGTCGATGAAGGTGCTTACGTTATTTCTTGCGTTGTTTCTGACATTCTTGCCGGAAAGCCTTCCTGTTGAGAATGATGCCCAGCCCCAGGATGTCTTCTGCGAAGACGTGGAAGACTTCGAAGAAGAAGCGGTGATCCGGTCCGTCCGGCGCGATCAAAGTCAGCCCCTGGAATCTTTCTTGCCCTTTATTCAGGGGGATGCCAGCTGCCTTTCCGGCAAGTTGCTGCATCCCCTTGCTGTTTTCTGTTTGGAAAGGCAATGGCTTACCCTCTGCAGACTCCGGCTCGTATCGTGGACCATATGATCAACGTCGCGAAGACGATCCGGACGCTGCAGCCTGCAGCAGTCAATTCGTAATGGATTATTTGCCAAGCACTTCCAGTGCGTGCCGGAGGATTTTATCGGCATCCTGGAGGAGGTCGTACAGGCCGTCCTGCGAGAGGACGCCCCGCTTGAGGCCGGCGGGGAGTTTCCCGGCTTCGTCCGCCTCATAATCCTTCCTCCAGTCTCCGGAGGCCATGTAGTCCTTGAGCACTTCGAGCTGGCCCTTGGCGTCCTCCCATTTGCCGATGGTTCCATCCAACTCGGCCAGCATGCGGGTAACCTCGTCGAAGCAGTCCTCCATCCTGGAGATCCTGTCAATCCTTGCCTGTTTGTCCATATCTGAAGGTTGAGTTGTCAAAGTAACACTGTATCGCGCCGGTGTCCGGTCTAGAGGAATTCTTCGAGGAACTCGGAAGCATCGGCGACACAGTCCGGGCAGTCTCGAAGCGGCTTTCCGGTTCCGGCACCCTTGAGAAGCTTGCATTGGGTGGCGCCGTTCCGCTCCTGGAACTTCGTCATGATCTGCTTCATCTGGGAGCGGGAGAGGTTGCGGTCCTTCGTCGCGAGGCCGACGATCATCCCGGCACCGACAAGGGCTCCGCAGGTCCCTTCCATGTTGCCCATGCCCGTGCCGTAGGCTCCGGCGATGTCCAGGGCGGTCTGCTCGGAAAGGCCCACGAGGTCACAGTAGGTGCAGACGACCGACTGGGCGCAGTTATGTGAGTTGCAGCGTTTCTTTTCGGCGGCGAGGTGCTTGCGTGTTTCCATGCGTAGCGCAGTTTTGGTTCCGGGACCAAATCTAATCATTCTTTTTCCGGGAACAAACACCCTCCGCCCAAGTCTTGATCTCCTCCTTCGTCGCGCGGTTCAGCGTCTTGCCGGCTTTCCATTTGATCTCCGGGTACTGTTCTTTGAACTCGGCATAGGCCTTGTCGATGCTGCTGCCGCCGGAGGTGGCGAAGAAGATGACGGTCTTGCCCTTGAATCCGTAGGTCTCGATGAAAGTGTTGATGAGGGTGGGGGCCGTGTACCACCAGACCGGGAAGCCGATAAAAATCACATCATAGGTGCCGGCATCCTTCAGGTCCTTCACGATGGCGGGGCGGAAAGCGCGGTCCTGCATCTCCACGCTGCTGCGGGAGGTCTTGTCTGTCCAGTCCAGGTCGGCGGCCGTGTATGCGACCTCCGGCTTGATTTCATAGAGGGTCGCTCCGGTCACTTCGGCGAGGTCCTTGGCCACGGCCTGGGTGGTGCCGGTGGCCGAAAAATAGGCTACCAGTGTTTTAATGTCCTTGTTGTGTCTCTTGTTCTTGTTCTGCCCGCAGGCGGTGATTGCCATGCCCATCAAGGCGATGGCCGTGATCATGGTGAGAATCTTATTCATGACTGTCAGATTTTGTTTTTCTCCAGCCATTCCTTCACGAGACGCGCGCGGTTGGAGTGGTTCTGGTGATTGATCCAGAGGCTGGAGGCGTAGAATTTTCCGTCAGGAAGAAGTCGCTTGGCGTCGGCCTCCACGCCGGAGATCCCCGACGAGGCGCTGGAAACCACCAGGCCGATGTTCTTCCCTTTGAGTTTGCTGCTGTTCTGGAACAGGTAGGTTTGCATGATGGCGGCCATGCGGCTGTGCCAGAGGGGCGTTACGACGATGATGGTGTCGTACTCCCCGGCCTCCTTGTCCACGCTTTTGATGGCGGGATAACTGGCAGCCTGGTCCGGAGCCTTGTTGATGGCATTGATCATGTCGCTGCCAAGCTTATAGCCGTTGGCATTGTAGTCTGCGCTTTCGTCGGCTTCCCGGATCCGGAGCACGTCCGCCTCCAGGTGGGAGGAGAGTGCCGCGACAATCTCTTCGCAATGCCCGGTGTAGCTGTAATAGACAATCAGGCACCTTTCCGGACCGGAATTGCCTTGCGGTTCCTGGGGGGCTTCCGTTTCTTCCTGTTTCTCCGTTCCGGTGTTGTCCGGATCCGATTTCCCGCAGGAAACAAAGGCGAAGAGGGAAAGGAGCGCCAGGGCCATGAACGACGTCCAATGCTTTTTCATCCGCGTATTCTGCATAAGTCTTTACCGTTTTATGTGTTGTGCAAATTTACGGAGCATTTCCCTTTGCACGCTTTCATAAATACCGTTACTGTTTTCACTTTTTGCACAAATCTACTTATTTTTGAAGGAACAACGGTCGCATGAATACACATTTCCGACATTCCGATGATTTCCTGGCGATGAATTCGCCGGAACTCTCCGGGTTCTGCCTGCACCTTCTCTGTACGGCCGTTTCGGATCATGCGCTCCGGTAGAGATCTCGCCGCGGCATCAGAGGGGCAGCCGTCTGGTCATGCCCCCAGGAACTCCGTCGGCGTGATACCGGTTACCTTTTTGAAGAGGCGGGTAAAGTGGTGTGGGTACTCGAATCCAAGCAAGAGTGCGGTTTCGCCAACGTTGTGGCCATTCATCAAAAGGCTCTTGCCCTGTTCTATCACGAAAGAATGGATGTAGCCGATCGCGTTGCCGCCGGTGGATTTGTGGATCACGTCGCCCAGATACCGGGGTGAATACGCCATCTCTTTTGCGCAATACTGGACGGAAGGGATGCCGAGATCCATTTGCCTGCCATCCAGATAATACTTCCTGAGCAGGTTATGGAAGCGTTTAAGGATGTCCGAAGACGTCTTGTTTTCCTGTGACAGCTGGCGCAGATAGATGCGTTGGCAGTATTCCAGGATCAGGCGGATATATCCCAGAATGACATTCCGCAATGCCGGCGAGTCCTCGTTTTCCTGCAATTCGTGCCTCAGCTGCGTGAGCAGCTGGGTGATCCGCCCCCATTCCGAAGGCTCCATCTTCAAGGTTTCAGTCGCGAAGTAGGAGAAGTAGCGGTAGTCCTTCATCTTCACCTCCAGATCGGTTCCCCGGAAGAGCTCGGCGGAGAACAGCAATACCCAGCCGCTGATATAGAGGTCTTCACCATCGTCTTCCTTGCCGCCGATCTGTCCCGGTTCTACGGCAAAGACAGACCCGTCGGCGGCATCAAACATTTTCATCCCGTATGTCAGGTTCTTCGGGAAGTTCCTCTGAATGAAGAGCCCGTAAACGCCGTAGTGGTTCAGGCTGGTACGGATCGGCGACACTTCGTCATAGTGGATCACACTGACAAGGGGATGCAACTCCGGAGCCCCTACTGAACGGGCGTACACATTGGGGGCGGTAATGTGAAGAATCGTCTTCATTGTGCTTGAAAAGGTATGTGTATTCGCAAATATATAATATTTTCTGCGCTATTGGTAAATACTGGACAAAAATAGGTAGGATATTCCCGTGCAGACCGGTTACCTTTGTATCAGCAAGTCAAAGATATTTTGAAGTGATGATCCATCCTTCCTGATAATCATTGCAGCCAGCCTGTTCCTTCAGACCGGCTGCAGTGGCTCTGATTCATCCCGGACGGCCGTCGTTCCAGAAGATGCAACACCCCTTGCGCCGGTCTCCATCCAAAGCGGACAAACCCATCTCGCCCCTGTTATCACAATGAACAATGGACTTGAACTCCCTGCCGCCGGCATCGGCACCTATTCCCTCCATGGTGAGACCTGCTTCAACGCTGTGTATGCGGCGTTGAAAAACGGAGTCCGCCTCATTGACACTGCCTATATGTACGGCAACGAAGCGGAAGTCGGACGCGCTGTCCGGCAGGCCGTTGCCGACGGCATCTGCAAACGGGAGGACATCACCGTCATTACGAAAATCTATCCGGGGCAACAGTTCTCCAATCCGGAACCGGCCATCCAGGACCGTCTGGACAAACTGGATATCGGATACGTGGACATTATGCTCCTTCACCACCCGGGATCGAATGACGTGAAGGCCTATAAGGCCATGGAAAAGTTCCACTCGGAAGGGAAGATCAAGTCCCTCGGACTGTCCTGTTTCTACATCAAGGAGTTGTCGGAATTCCTTCCGAAGGTCAGCGTCAAGCCCGTACTTGTCCAGAATGAGATTCATCCGTACTATCAGGATACGGAAGTTATCGCGTTCATCCAGAAAAATGACATCGTGGTCCAGGCCTGGTATCCGCTCGGCGGACGGGGCTTCCAGAAAGAGCTCCTCCATGATCCCGTCCTGGCCGATATCGCCAAGGTCCATGGGAAATCCATTGTACAGGTGATCCTGCGCTGGCACCTGCAGCGGGGCGTCGTCGCGATCCCGGGCTCGGGCAATCCGGCGCATATTGCCGAGAATCACGATATTTTCGATTTTGAATTGTCTGCGGAGGAGATGCGCCGGATTGCATCGCTGGAACGCAAAGAAAAGCACGACTGGTATTGACCGGCATTGCTGAGCCGGGTCTTCAAGTCCGGCGGATACCAGGTGGCCTGCTTCTGCATCAAAGGGCCTTTCTTTTTGCGATCCGGATGATTTTCCGTATCTTTATGGAAGTATGAAACAGAAGAAAAGAAAGCTCAAGTTCGCGGCGATATTCGGTGTCTGCTGGTTCGCGCTCCTGGTCCTGCTGGTTGATGGGATCCTGAAATTCCAGACGCTGGTCGACCGTTTCGGGTCATACGCCTTGGTGGAGATCACGCTTATTCTTTTGGTTATTCTGCCTACCGTGGCGGTATACATCTTCACAAAAGAATAACAAACCTATAAATCGGGATTTAGATATGAGAAAGTTCTTTCTTTTGGGCATATTGTTATCACTTGTTTCTTGCACCAGGACGCCGGAGCGCATTCTTTTAAAGACTTGGGGAGTCAATGTGAAAGGGTTAGAATACAGCGTGACCTCCTTTAAGGACCAATGGAATGGCAATGGCGATGGCGAAACAGAGATAAAAATGGCTGTTGAATTGCCGCAGAAAGACATCGACAATCTGATTTCTCAAGGTGCAAAACCGCTTCCCATTGTAGGACCAGAAAACAAGAAGAGATGGCTTGAACGAATATCAGGGATAGATTGTGCTACTGATGGCGTATATTTCTTCGAGCAAGGCAACCAAGAACAAGAGTGTAAGTTCCTCATTTACGATAATGATTCACATGAGTTGTATTATTACTTGTCAATCATGTGAATTCCCTGTTTCACGACTGTTTAACGAACCGCGTGATTCCGATTGAGTACTCAGAATACATTGCCAGGGGGGCCTTAAAGCATCGGCAATGATTTGAGTTTTCGAGATAAATCGCGGTGCCATCTTGCCGATGTCGGCAAGATTTACTATATTTGTAGTTGTTTCGTCACTTTATTTGCCGGTAGCCATGGAAATGTTATCCGTCAGTCAATTCGCTGAACTGCATTGTACCTCTGAGCGTACCGTACGCAACTGGTGTGCTACGGGAAAGATGCAAGGCGCCGTCCTTGTCGGAAAGACATGGAACATCCCTTCCGATGCTCCGCTTCCAAGGAAAGGGAAGTCCAAAGTGAGCCCTTTGCTGAAGCGCCTGCGCGAAGAAAAAGAAGGAAAGGTGAGCGGCGGCATCTATCATCGCACGCAGATAGACCTCACCTATAACTCCAACCATATCGAGGGCAGCCGCCTGACCCACGAACAGACACGTTTCATCTTTGAGACGAACACGATTGGCATCACTGACGAAAGCGTCAATGTAGATGACATTGTCGAGACGACGAACCATTTCCGCTGCATCGACCTTATCATTGACAGGGCCGGAGACAAACTTTCCGAGCCGCTGATCAAGGAGATACACCGGATCCTGAAGACAGGAACATCGGACAGCAGGAAATCCTGGTTCAACGTGGGGGAATACAAAAGGCTTCCGAATGAGGTGGGAGGCAATGCCACTTGTCCACCTGAGCAGGTGCATGCCAGGATGAAGGCACTGATTTCGTCCTATAACGTCAAGCCCGCAAAGACGCTGGGGGACATTATCGACCTGCACCAGAGGTTCGAGACAATCCATCCTTTCCAGGACGGAAACGGTCGTGTAGGAAGGCTCCTTATGTTCAAGGAGTGCCTGGCGAACGGGATTGTTCCGTTCATCATCAGCGAAGAACTCAAACTCTTCTACTATCGCGGACTCCGCGAATGGGGGCACGTGGACGGCTACCTCATGGACACTTGTCTCTCAGCCCAGGACAACTACAAGGCATTGCTGGATTATTTCAAGATCAAGTATTAGATAACGATTGTTCGATAAATCGGAATTCCCCTGGCTTTATTCGGGCTGTGATATGCTTTCGATTCGCAGGCGCAGGGTTCCGGACGGGACCCTGGCCTCTGCGATTTCTCCGACTTTCTTGCCCATCAGGGCAGTACCGATAGGAGATTTCAAGGAGATCTTGCCAGCCTCGAGGTTCATCTCATGGGGGCTGACAATCTCGAATGTCATGACTGTGTTCGTCGAGAGGTTCGTGAATTCGACACGGCTCAGAAGGCTGACCCTGTCTTTGGGGAGGACGTCAGGGTTGATCACGCGGGCATGCTCCAGAACCTTCTGCAAGAAGCGGATACGGCTGATGGTCTTCGCTTGTATCCGCCTTGCTTCACGGTATCCCGCATTCTCACTCAGGTCCCCCTGGGCGCGAGCCTCCGCGAGGTTGTCCTTCACCTTCGGGTAAACCACGCCGATAAGATGCTTCAACTCGGCAGAAATCTCGTCGTATCGTTGTTTTGAAAGGTATTCCATGCCTCAAATATAATCATTTTCCGGCGCGGTTATCATCCATTCAGGCCCTTCGCATACCGTGATGCCATCTTGGCGATGTCTGCGGAATAATGCGAGAATGATGTATATCCATCACTCGGCGGAATGTCGCTGATCCAGTATGCTTTGCCCTCCGTATCGACCATGGCTTACAGGATGACGATGAGACCGGCGATGAGGGCGGCCGGGATGGCCAGCGCCATCCCGATGAGGGAACCCTTGATATGGAACCAGTAGTCGTGGTAATCCCGGGTCATGTCCTCCGTCCCCTTGATGACGAAATGCTTGTCGTGGCAGAACCAGAGGCAGTCCAGCACGATGGCGTCGAACCAGTCCACGACGCACCAGAGGGCGTAAGCCGTGAGCGCCCCGCACCGGAATGTCGGTGCGCTGGCCATTGCCGTGGCCAAGCGTAATCCGCAGTAGTCGGTTATTTCTCGATCTTATAGGAACCGGCTCCGTAGTCCTTGGATCCGGACTCGCCGGGGAGGGTGACCGTCGCGGTCGCTCCTTCTGGAACGGTGAAGTTCCATATCCACTTGTCCCCGTCATATTTCCAGGAACTCCTGATCATTCCGGCCGCCGACCTGTATTCGGCGTCCAAGCTGCCCAGCCTCTTGTCGGGTACGGGTTTCATGATGATATGTTTGAAGCCGGGCTTGGCGGGATCCGAATCGATGCCTGCCACGGTATTCCATATCCACTTGCAGACGGCTCCATAGGCGTAGTGGTTGAAACTGTTCATGCCTCCGTCGTTCAGCCCTTTGTCTTTCCCGTAGCTGTCCCATCTCTCCCAGATGGTAGTGGCCCCGTTGTCCACGGAATAGAGCCAGCTTGGATTCTTTCTTTGCAAAAGGAGTTCGTAGGCCATGTCTGCCATGCCGTTCTCCGTGAGGGTCTGCATCAGGATGGACGTGCCGAGGAAACCGGTCTGGAGGCAGTTCCCGTGGTCTTCGAAGTTCTTGCGAAGACGGCCCAGCAGATCCTCTTTCGCCTTGCCTTCCACCACTCCGGTCCTGAGCGCGAACAGGGCGGGCGTCTGCATCGTATTCAGGATTGCGGTCCTGAATTCTCCTCCGGAGGTCAGGAAACGGGACTTGATGAATGACCTGGCCTCCGTTTCCATCAATTCATATTTCGAAGCGTCCCTCCCGGTCGCCTCCGCCATCTGGGCCATCATCCCGGCATCCATCGCCCAATAGCAGGCACACAGGTAATTCCAATACTCATAGGTTTCTGGCAGGACCTTTCCTCCCATGACATACTTCTTGTCGACATACGCCCTGCCGCTCCAGGATTCCAACGGCTCATAACTGAGCCAGTCGGCACATTGGGAATCCAAGTTCTCTTCCCGGTGAGCTTCATGGGCGTATCTGTCCCTGGCGATATGGTCCATAAACCTTTCCATCGATTCCCAGCACTCATCCACGACCGATTCATCGCCGAACTGTTTCCATACGGTCCACGGAACGATGATTCCGGCATCCGCCCAGCCGCACCAGCAGCAACCCGAGCCATACTGTGCGACGGGAGCGACCCCCGGATAGCCTCCGCCTGCATTCTGGCTGTCGCGCACGTCACGCAGCCACTTGTGGAAGAACCGGTCGGTATCGGCAAAGTAGGCGCCCGCCTCGGCAAAGACCTGGGTGTCGGCCATCCAACCGAGCCTTTCGTCCCTCTGGGGGCAGTCGGTGGGTACGGAGAGATAATTCGACAGCTGCCCCCACCGGGAGTTGGAAATCAACTTATTGACAAGGTTGTTGCCGGTCGTGATGGTGCCCGTTTCAGCTTCTTTGGTAATGGATGAGACAGGAACGGACACGATGCTTTTGATGGTGACGTCATCCGTCGTCGAAAGGGTGACGTAACGGTAACCGAAAAAAGTATAACGCGGACGGTAGCTTACGTAGGTTCTGGAATGCGCGAAAGTATATGCCGCCCTGATTCCGGTATGACTTGACGCCCGCAGGTTGGCCCTGTGTACGCTGCCCTCAGGGCCATCCATTCCGCGGCTCTTCTCTCCGTTGCCATCGTTCAGGAGCTCTCCGGGCAGACAGGTCAGGGTGGTACCCTCCCCGGCTTTGAACACAAAAGACGGAACGGCGGCGCAATTCTGCCCGAAATCGACGACCAGGTTCTCTCCGGCATGGATTGTCATCGGTTCTCCGTACCTGTATTCCCGGTCGATGACCACCTTTCCGTAAGCATCTCCGGAACCGCCTTCGACAGTTTTCCATACATAGGCGTGAACCGGTCTGAGCGTCAGGTCTTCGCGGTAATACACCTCCGCTCCGCAGTCAGGGACCAGTTCCCCTTCGAACTCGGTATTCACCTCGGGGACCGAAAGCATCTCCGGCGTTTCGTAGCCCGGAAGCTCCCTTGCATCATATTCCTCGCCATCGAAGATGGACGAATGCTTCACTGGACCGGCTATCCCCGCCTTCCAGTTCTCCGTATCTGTACCATAAAGCTTCCTGCTTCCGTCCCTGAAGATAAGTTCCAGCACTCCCCGGAAGGCGCATTTCTTGCCTTTCATCCCTTCATGGCCTTCGGGCGTTATGATCTTGTCCGCCCACCATCCGGGAGTCACCTGGGCCGAGAGTACGTTTTCCGCTCCGGCGCCCTTGATGAAAGCGTCCGTTATATCGTAGGTAAAGGAAATCTTGGTTTTCTCGTAATGCGTGAAGCCAGGTTTCAGGATCTCTTTTCCGATGCGGTTCCCGTTCACGAAAAGGTCATAAACTCCCAATCCGGCAGTCATCCACTTTGCCGACACAACCCTGCCTTCGTTCCTGACCGAGGAAACGAACCAGCTGGATCCGTCGGCGGAGCGGGTGTCTCCATAGACCGTCCCCGATACCACAGGCGCATCCGCCGCGGAGATCCACCGGGATACGTTCCAGGCATCGTCGGGGAGGGATTCCGTGAGGCTGCCCTTCGGAAGCTCGGGGGGCTGGCTGCAGAACGATAACAATAAACAGGATAAGACTCCCGTCATAAACGCATTGACGCTCATTTCCTGAAGATTCAGATAAACGTATTCTCCTCGTGTGCTTCCGGCTTGAAGCACTGTCCGCTTGGGTTTCGTCTGTAAAATTATGTAAAATACATGAAAGTAACAAACTTCGGCACCTGCCGTCGTCCACCAGGCCGAGGGTCTTGCAGCGCTCGATGATGGCCGGAGGATAGTTGAAGAGGGTCTTCACCGGGTCCCGGGACATCAGGAACACGAACAGCGTGAAGAGCGCGCAGGCGACGAGGGCTTCAAGAAGGAAGGTCATGGCCTACTGGTACTTGTGAAGGTCATACCGCTCCCTCAGCTCAGCTTGGGTCGTTTCGTCCTGATGGGTGAAATAGGCCTTCCAGCCGGGCACTACAGCCGCTATGGGATGTACTGGAGACTGATGGGCGACGTCGAAAGCAGAGACTACGAGGCCGCTTGTTTTAAGGAAAAAGAGTACGCACGCAGGGCTGTGGACTCCGTCATCCCTGGAGACAGCGAAAGTGAGGAGGTGCACCAGCTGACGGGCGAGGACCATCTCGATGGCGCTCAGAAAAACCTTGATGATATTTCCGTTGGGGAGATCATGTGTGATGCATGTACGTCGCCTGTTGGCATGCTTGTTATTTTTTGGAAGTAGCGGCAAGTTTGCTTACCTTAGTGACTGTTATGCGCAGCAAAAACGGTACAGAGGACTGCAACGTTGTTTTCAATGGTATATCAATTAACTAACTTTTGACTTTATATGATCAAGCGTTTTATATTCATACTGATTGGCTTACTTGCAGTCGTCCCAATGATGGATGCAGCACTTCGCCATGGGGATGAAAGACCATTGAACGATATCCAGACCGGACTCGACTGTGTGGAAAACTGTCGCCGTCGTGCCATGCTGGATCCTATGCATGACCGGAGAATCAATCCCCGTGGTTTCGGTTTGGGTATGCACTGCGGCAACGGAGGTGAGTTCTATACCGGGTCGCTGAAAAATTATTTGACTCCGATTACCGGCTTGGACTTTGGCTTTGATTTCTGTTTCGGCCAGGTCAACCTTTACTTAAGCGGGCTCTTTGGCTGGGATGGATGTCTCAAGCAACCTATTGCACGTAATGGTTACCAATGGAGGGCCGGGAAGCGTTTGACGGGCGGCAATCTTGAAGGATCATTCGGGGCTACCGTATTTGATTCTCAGAGGTGGAAAGTCGTTCCTTTTGCCGGAATCGGTGTCGGTTTCCTTGACTATCCATCCCATCCGGGCGATCCTGACAAGAGAACCGATGAGATATCCGGATTCCGTTATCAAGCAGGAATCTCTGCTGATCTCAAGTTTTACCGGGTAGTGGATTATGTTCAAGCCCTGGACGGCCTGCCGGAATTATCCGTCAGGTCCCGTCTTTATGTGGCACGTACCGACTTCCGGTCACTCGCTCCCTCATGGACAATCAACTTTGGTATCAGTATCAATATGCTTACCTGGGTACTGAAATAAAAGACACTCGTTCGCGCTATACTGTGAAGGCAAGGTGCTTGCGTGTTTCCATAAGATATAAGTCAAAGACTTCAAGGAATCAAATTTAGGAATTCTTTGCGGGAAAGAAAAGCAATTAACCCGCTGCCGACAGTGACCGGGAGGGGGGGAGTGCGTTCCGTGATGCAGCCGGCGAATTCATGATAATTCTTTCAGAAAAATTGATAACAAACCTTTCGGAGAATCTGCCGATCTTTGCATCAGTTAATGGATTACGAATATGGCAAAGACACTGATCGCATTCTACTCCCGCCGCGGAGAAAACTGGGTGGACGGCAGCGTTCGCTTCCTCCCCAAAGGAAATAATGAGGTTATCGTTGAGAAAATCAAGGCCCTTCTTCCGGAGGCTGATGTTTTCCGGATCGAAACCGTGAAGAAATACTCCGACGATTATATGGTCTGCATCGAGGAGGCCAAGCAGGAACTCCGCGCCAAGGCCCGCCCGGAGCTTACGGCCAAGGTAGAGAATATGGACCAGTACGACACCATCATCCTGGGCTATCCCAACTGGTGGGGCGTTCCTCCGATGGCCGTTTTTACTTTTCTGGAGAGCTATGATTTCTCCGGAAAGAAGATCGTCCCGTTCTGCTCCCACGAGGGCAGCGGCCTGGGTGGCAGTATCCGCCAGATCAAAATGGCAGTCCCGGAGGCCCATCTTACCGCGGGCGTCGCCATCCACGGAGCTGCGGCATCCCATTGTGACCGTGAAGTGAATCTTATCTTAGCACAGACCAAATCATGAAACGAATCATCCTTACCGCCATCCTTGCCTTTGCGGCCCTGACCGCATCGGCCCAGACACTCGTCGTCTATTATTCCAAACCGGGAGAGACCTATACAACGGACGGAATCATCAATCTGAAAAAGGGGAATACCCAGGAGGTGGCCGAGCGCATCCAGAAGCTCGCCAAAGCCGATATCTTCCGCGTGGAGACCGTAAAAGCCTACCCGGATGAATATAAGAAGCTCATCGATGTGGCGAAGGAAGAGCTGAATGACAAGGCCCGTCCGGCCATCAAGGGTGACATCGACATCTCCAAGTACGATACCATCTACATCGGCTGGCCTTGCTGGTGGGGAACGCTCCCGATGTGCATGTTCACCTTCATCGAGAAGCACGACTGGACCGGCAAGACCGTCATCCCGTTCACGACCCATGAAGGAAGCGGTTTCGGCAGCGGACTCCGCGACCTGAAAGCCGCCGTCAAGGGAGCGACCGTTACCAAGGGGCTGTCCCTCCGTGGAACGGCCGCCCGCTCCAGTGACGCCCAGATCGAGAAATTCGTAACCGGAGCCAAGTGAATGACAGATAAAGAACAGATCCAGGGCCTGTACGAGACCATGTATAGGGCAATGATTGCCAAGGATACCGTGGCTCTTGGTAGCGTAGAGACTGACTCCCTGGAAATCACTGTGGATGGAGAATCCGCCCGGATGGTGGGCAGAAGCAGGGTTAATGCAGCGCTCTATGGCGGAGGCAGGCACACATGGCGGCTCCAGATGGACGCGCAACTCCGCAAGAAAAACGGGGTGTGGCGAATCGCTTGCAGCCTAGCCTCCACCTACTGAGAAATTTTGATAAGCGAGAAATCTTCCGTATCTTCGTGGATATGGAAGATTTTTTGATTTTCAATACCCTGGGGGACAGGAAGTATCCGGATGCCTACAAGGAAAACTATCACTGCCACATCCTTTGCCGCAGCGGTGAGATGCAATTCGACGCCGTTGGAAAGACCTTTACGGCCGGTCCGGGAGACCTGGTCATCTGGCAGATGACAACCACCATTTCCCATGTGCGGTATTCAGCGGACTTCGATGCCGATTTCGTCCTGATTTCCAATCCCTTCCTGAATCTGTACAACCCGGAGCAGGTATGGGCCACCAAGGGGTATGTGTATATCAAAAGTCACCCGGTATTCCACCTGGAAAACGACGAGTGGGACGTCATCGAGGCCGATTTCGAGCAGTTCCGCCACCGGATCCACTCCCGCTTCGACCTCTTCTACGATGACAAGGTCGGACGGGTTTTCCAACTGCTCCTGATGGATATGTGGGGCATTTATTCCCGTGAGATGGAGAAGATGGATACGGACGAGACTTCGGCCCGGATTTTCATGAGATTCCTGAACCTGGTCCAGCAGAACTGCAGCGAGCAACGAGAGGTCGCCTGGTATGCCGACAAGCTTTGCGTCACCCCCAAATACCTGTCAGCCATCTGCCAGAAGATGACGGGGAAGAGCGGCTCCTACTGGATTGAGTATTACACCCTCCACGAGATCCTGCTCCTGCTGAACAACCCGGACCTGACGCTTACCGACGTGACCGACAGGATGCATTTCCCGGCTCCGCCGATGCTTACCCGCTACTTCAAGAGAGCGACAGGGATGACACCATCCGAATACAGGGCCGGGAAATAAGCCTCAGTGTGTCGATTTCAGATACTGCAGGTCGCCATACCAGTATGACGCCGTACAACCACCGTCGGCCAGGATGTCGGCGCCGGAGATGAAACGGCCGCGGCTGGAGAGAAGGAACTCCGCGAGGTCTCCGATTTCATCCGGGGTACCCGCGCGTCCGGCGGGCATCCCCTTGATCATGTTCAGGTAGCCTTCCGCCCTCGGGCCATGGAGCTCATCATTCGCAAGCGGGGTGATGATGATGCCTGGGCTGATGCTGTTGATGGTCGCGCCCCGGCGGCCCCAGGCACAGGCTTGCCCCGCCACCCGAAGCACGTTGCAGCGCTTGGAATACTGATAAGCCTTGAGCGTGTCAGTGATCGCTTGGATGAAAGGAAGGTGCAGGAGTTCGTCAGCAGGGGCGGTCGCAAGCGCCGCATTCTCTTCGAGCGTGAGTGCAGGGAGCCTGTGGCCTGACTGGGAGGAGATGACCACTCCGGAACCACCCTCGGCGATCACTTTACCGAATTCCTCAATCAGCACGGAGGTGCCATAGAGGTCCACCTGGAGGATCTTCTTAACAGGAGCCTGGGAAGGGGAGACCCCGGCAGCATTGATGAGGTACTTGACAGGGCCGAGGGAGGTAGCGAATCTTGCCAATTCCAGGATGTCTTCCCTGCAGCCGAGATCGGTCCGGATGGTACGGGTTTCAAAACCTGCGTCCTCCAAGGTCTTGGCTGCTCGTTCTGCATTCTCGATGCTGTAATCGGCGAGGACCGTGATCCGCCCTGCGCCCACTCTTCTTGCGATGGCCATGCCGATGGAACCGGCACCGACCAGTACAGATACTTCTTTTATCATGATTTACAATGTTTTGATGACTTTTGCGGGTACTCCGGCCACGACCGTACGCGGAGGAACATCCCTGGTGACAACGGCGCCGCTCGCGACGATGGCGCCTTCACCGATGGTCACACCCGGCATCACGCTCACACGGGAACCCAGCCAGGCATTCCGGCAGATATGGATTTCCTTGGTCTGGATGACTCGGATATCGTCAGGGTCGTGATTGACGGTGAACAGGCCCACTTCCGGTCCCATCATTACGCCGTCATCGATGGTGATGGTTCCGACGGACATCACCGTGAGGCCGTGGTTGGCGAAGACGTTCTCGCCAAGGAACAGTCTGCAGGCCACGTCGATCTGGAAAGGAGGCGTGAGGAAGGTGCCTTTCTTCATCGGCCCGAGCAGTTCCTGCTCCAGGGCGGCGATCGTCTCAGCCTCATCAGGGTCCGTCTGGTTGATCTTCCAGCAGAGATGGCGGCTTCGCCTCATCTCGCTGTGCGCCTGCTCTCGGTAGTCCGGATCCAGGATATGATAGGGCACTCCCGCCCTGAGCTCTTCAAATACGTTTTTCATTTCTTGTCCAATCCTAATTTCTTGACCCAATCCGCAACACTTGTCCTGGCGCCCTCGCTGCGGACCGATGACCCGCTGATCCCCAGGCTCTCCAGGAACTTTGCCTGCGGATAGTACTTCTGCAGCATCGTCTTGTAACTGCCGACGCCGCTGCCCCCGTGTGTGCCGAAGGGAATCAGCGTTTTATCCTTCAATTCGGGATAGGTTTCGCAGAAAGTATGGAGAATCATCGGTGGCTCGGCCCACCAGACCGGGCCTCCTATAAAGACATTGTCATACTTTCCGATGTTTTCCACCTGTCCCTTGAATTTGGGACGGGCCGCGCTGTTCTTTTCGTTGGTGGCGATGGTCAATGTCTCATCATAGCCTTGCGGATAAGCGACTTCCGGGACAATCTCGAATACGTCGGCACCGGTGGCCTCCATGATATAATCGACCATGATGGCCGTGTTTCCTCTCTCCACGACCCCTACCTGCCAGTTCTCCCCGGCCCGGGAGAAGAAAACAACCAGCGTTTTTCCTGCGGATGCCGTTCCGTTTCCGCTTTCTTCAGCGGGTTTGCTTGCCCCCGATGTGGCGTCAAGCTCTTCCATGTCAAGTCTTGAGGCTGGGGTACAGGCCCAAAACAGGATGCCAAGTATTGCGGCAAAGCAAATGCGAAGTCTTTTACTCATAATGCTATTATTTTCAAATGCAAATTTAGACAACCTCTCCGGGATAATCCTTACCGGATTTTCCGCTTGTGTTATCATTATTTCCACAATGGTTTTCCGTTGCCGAAGAATCCTGAATCCGGAAATGACATCATTGTTTATCTTGGATAAAATGAAGTCGGCTGGCGGGAAAATGTATACAATCGATCAGGCTTCCCCAGAGCAACTTTTTCGTCTCGTCCAGTCAAATATCATCCCCCAAAGTTGCGCCGTAAAGGCCTTCCGGCGGAATGGAAAAATCGGAATTTGTCTCTGAGCACTTCTGAATGGAGCTTTAGTGCAGAGAAGAGGGTTAACCGCTTTTATTTGTACTTCTTCTTATCCCGGTTACCGCCAGAGCATGGTTGCATCGATTCTTTTGTTATTGTAGTAATCTTCCAAAACAGAACGCCGTCCATTACTGTCATTCCTTTCTCTATAGTGTGTAACTCGGATTCTACCTCTCGGATTTCTTGAGGGGCTAGTTTCTCCATTTTCCATCCAAAGGACTCTACATATTCTTTCTTATCCATATAGGGAGCGCGGAGGACTCGAACCTCTCCTCCCGACTCACGTCCAGTTTGTTCCATATGCACTGGCATCTGCGCTCCTGTTCTGGTTTGGGCAGGATTCGAACCTCCGATATGTTGCTCAAAAGAGAAACCCTGCTCCCGTGCGACCATCAATCCGTATTTGCCGAGGCGTAATCGCCCAGCATCATTTATACCACGAAGTCATGAAGGTCAGAGTCATTCACTGACTTTCGATTGTTGCACTTCGGGCATTAGTCGGGCTCTTTCTCATCCCTGGCCTTGGGATTTTCTTGCCTTCGACCAGTTCTCGAATGAGGGCTCCTTTCACGATTTGAAAGTGCTGTCCATATTTGGGACAGATTTCATTATACAAATGTGCCATTATTTGAGATAAAGCCGTTATTCCTCACTGATTAGTGTCGGTTCTCCTGCTGCTTCTTGACGAAAACGCTGACATCGATCTGGCGCTCGGGGTGAGCTTCAGGCTGCACCCGACAGATGCGGACCTCATAGATGTCCTCCATCCCCATATTAAGTATAGTATAGATTTCGTGATTGCAGCTGCGGGGAACATAACCAAGGAGATAGTTGCCAAAAAGGATGGCGACGGCTTCGGGATCATACTTATTATTCCTGTCTAAAACGAGGTCCAGTTTGGTGCCAACCTTAAGGTCGTTGAATACCTCGATGCCCTGGTAATACTGGAAACCGGAAATGTTGAATGACGCGTAGTGGGTTTTGTCCATTTTGGGGATAATTCTCTTTTCCATAATGCTTTGCTCTTAGTATTTCTCCTTTCTGAGCACAAAGTTAAGACAAGGTTGTACCAAAATGCGGGACAGAAGAAAAGATTAATCAAATTACAACAAACTCCCTGGCCGGAACCAGGGTGGACTGGTACGAGCGCCTCTAGGCTAAAACGTCCCTTGAATTCAGGCGCCCGACTCGAACTGGTACCGAGCATTTCTGCTCGCTCGGTACGAGGTGCCCGGAATCTACCTGAATCCCTCCGGGGTTTCGATGCGAAAGAATCATCATAGTCCTTCTCCATCACACCCCAGTAGGTGTTCTTTATAGGGAGCGCGTGGGATTCGAACCCATCACTCTAAGGACAGTTGGCTGCTTAATCCGATTTAACTCCTCGGCCTCCCTGCCTTCTGTCATAGTCCACCGTTACCAATATCGTGGCTCTACGCTCCTGTATGGATTTCTCACTGCGGGGACTCTTCCTCCCGCGGGCATCCTGAAACTGTCGTGGCCATTATTATAAATTATGACTTGTCAGCCATCATTTCTGCCAGAGTCTCACTGGGACCGCCAATCCGTAGAATGGGTTGCTCACGACGATTTCTAAAACAAAAAAGAACGCTGGCTGTTTCAAATCATGGGACACGACTAGAAAAAACAAAAACAGGGAGGCCATCGTCCGAAGATTTTGGTCTCCCTGACTGGATTGGGTAGGGCTCGAACCTCCTATATTTTAGCCATTGGCCAAAATCGCTACCAAATCCTGCGATCATCAATCCAGATTAAGCATACAGTAGTCGATGCGAGTGGTAATGCGTTGTAAAGTCCTCCCTATAGGAACTTGAATAGTGCGCTTGTACTCAATGCTGGGCATAACAATGCGTGCCTGTGAAGGTCTTTTCTAGCAGCCCCGATACCGGGGGGTCTTAGTTAACAGCCAAGTCCCTTAGGCTTAACCTCCTGCCTACGAGGCGCATCCGCCCTACTGCATACTTTGCTTCCGTTAGTCCATCAGTTCCGTTGACCAGTTGGCCTGCTGAATCTTCATATCCAACTCACGATACTGCTTGGACATGGAGTCAATCTTTTTCTGAAGAGATTCTCCATCAATTGTGGAAACGAATCTGATTTCGTTCCGGGTGTAGCGGTCATTTCTGACGATGGCTCTGGAATACACTGAACGATAGATTTCCAGTTTCCGTCTCAAGACATCCTTCTCTGCCAGGAGTTCAGTCATCGCCTTTCCATCGATAATTACCCGGGCATTAGTCATATTGATTCTGACGATAAGGGTTTCCCACTGCGGGAGAACGTTATTCAACTCTGTGAACAAGACTGTAGGTTGTTCCATAGGCTGATCTCCTTCCTGTACCTTTGCGTTGTCAATCAACCGTGATCTCAGCTGATCTACATACTTCTGCAGGTCAGCTCTCAAATTCAATGCTTCTGCTAGTTTCATGATTAATCCTCCTTGTTTCTGAGTGCAAAGTAAGCACAGCCCTGTACCAAAACGTGGGACAGGGCGGAAAGAAAAGCGATTTATTACGATTAAATCAGCAAGGTTTGAGTCAAGCGCTTGGTGATGAGGTCCGAACGGTGGGGAATCACCTGCTCACAGAAAGTCAGGTAGTTGTCAAATGCTTTGAAATAGTGTTCATCCGTGAGGTCTTTTTGGTCGCTCCAGACGCCATCGAAAAGGATGATGGATTTGCCGTGATAATCCAGATAATCATCGAGCATCAACTGATGGCACATATCGGCAAACCCGCCGGCTCTCTTATATTTTTTGTAGTATTTCCTGGCACCGTAGATGGAGGCCTTTACATCCATCTGCATCCTGGGAACGTCATCCAAGGCCTTGTGTATCTCGCTGAGATATGTGTCCACATATCGGTATCGGCGCGGGATGTTTTCGCGCAGATGGACGATGCTGCCGCCCTTGGATGGCCAGACCACATAATTGCCGATGGTGTGATGGAGATGGTAAAAGGCCCAGGCACGTTTCAGATGATCTGACGTGGGGTTGAACTTCGCCATCCCCTTGAAGTCATCTCCCACAGGACAACCAAGGAGCATGGCGCTCGTGTTCAGGATGCCTATGCTGTATTCGTAGCTATGTATCCCGTAATAAGAGAGTTCCGACCAGGCAGGTTTATATACGAGGGAACAGATCGCCTTCACAAGGGCCATCTGTTCAACCACGCAGCCATACCCGTCAGTATTGCCGTACTTCTCGTCCCCATAGAGGGTCAATAGATCGAAGTCACGAAGTTTTGCAAGGTCACCGTCGAGTTTCTCTCTAACGAAGTCTGATACTAGATTTGTCGCGTACTTGTCCGCCGCGACAATGGTTTCAGACAATTTTGCCTTATCAACTTTCCGAGGAAGTTCCATGCTATTTTAGTGCCGAAAGGTGTTTCTGCCACAGATATTCAATCTTAGCCGCAATCTCCGGTGCGACCTCGATGCCGGCTTTGCCTTTGGACCACTTCACTTCGGGGATAGCGTCAAGAAGGACGTTAGTTGTCAAAACCTTATCAGAAGTGGGATTAACGACGGAATCCCAGCGCATATCCATATAGTAGATCCTACGTCCCTGGCCAGACCAGTCTTCATCTACATAAGGGTCCGAGGTGAAGGTGCCCACCCCGATTATGCCGGTGGGTTTCTCATAGCCGACACGGATAAATACAAAACGGTCGCCTTTGTGGGCTTTCTCATGTTCCAGGATGCTCCAGTTGAAGAAGTCCGGAGAACGGTTCCAATCAGGTTCATCAGACAGGACATCTTTTCCCTCCGGGAAGTTGAAGTCGCGGAGAAAACGGTCCATCTTGTAGCTTGAAAAGAGTGGATTCCAATAGAGAAGAAAAGTTGCCATATTTATTTAATTACGAGTTATTTATATAATTCCATTGCAGCCTTGTGCTGGGCTTTGATCTCATTGGCAAGCCATTCGGGTGCTATAATTTTAATGGCCGAACCACGTGCAAGCAGCGGGCTGAAAAAGTCGGCAGTAGGACGCAGGCAAAGCTCGAAGTCCGTATATTCTTCTGTGCTCTTGATTTCTTTCTGGCTATGATGAAGCGGGAGGTCTCGGAGGTAGTTAGATTCACGGCCAAATGCACGAATCAGGACACTCTCGACAGGTACTTCGGGGTCACGTACTATACCATAGGAATCACGGAACCAGCCAGCAGGATCAAAGTCTTTTTCATATTCGTATTTCTCGTCTGTCAGTTCAAGGGAAATGATCCTGTCAAATGCCAGGGTAAAGAGATACGCCGTGGACTCCGGAAACTTGACCAGTGCATACCAGCGGCGACCGAACAGTTTCACAAAATAAGGATCAAGTTTCATCGTGGATTTCGAGGCCTCCGCACCGTAACGGCGGTAGTTGACCTTTACCCGAACTCCACGTTTCATCGCATCAATGAACTTGTGGAGATTCTCTCCATCAGAAGGGATGCGCTCTAAGAGGATGCGACTATGTACGCCTTTGCTCTCGGACAGTACGCTGTTGACTGACAAGGTGGCAAGCATCCAGTTTTGGATAGAATCCTCCTCCAGGACCTCTTCGTTGTCGATATAGTACTTGAAACCGTCTTTCTTGTCGCATTCGATGATGACACCGAACATGTTCAGGATAGCATCCCGGTGGCGGTTAAAACTGCTTCGGGCGATGGGAAGTCCTTCGCTCATCTCGGTCTTCTGCCAAAGTTGGTTTATCTCGTCAAGCGTGAGTTTTCTCTTGCGATGGATAACATCAACCAGCCAAAGGTATTGTTTGAATACTTCGTAGGTTATTTTTGGCGATTTCCCCTCTGTAAATCAATTAGTTCCGCTTTCGGAATTGTTGCGCGTAACAAACGTGCAACAAGAATGCACTTTTCAAAAACAAGCATCGGAAAGATCTTTCGGAGATGCGGAATCTCTCTGCATAGTTACGGAAAATCTCTGACTTTTCCGCTATATCCTATGACTTTTCTTTCTCACGGAAACGAGCCATGGGATATGGCTCCCGTTGTCGTATCCGGACCGGTTTCTTTCCGATGATATCATATCCAACCAAGCAACAATCCATACAAACTCCAAAACAATTCACAGATGACGCAGCAGAATTCTGTCCAGAAGGACACCCAGATGACCAAGCTGATTGCCGATCTCCAGAAGAGGGTCGAGACCCTTGAAGACATGCTGGAGGCCGGCAAGGAAGTCTTGACTGTCGAAGAGGCAGCCAAGTTCATGGGGATGGCCCGGAGCTCTCTCTACAAGATGACCTCCGACCAGACCATCCCGTTCTACCGACCGAACGGAAAGATGATCTTCTTCGAGAAGAGTGACATCCTTTCCTGGATCCGCAAGAACCGTGTATCGTCACGGGAAGAGATTGAAGAAGAAGCCCGGCTCCACATGCAGAAGCTGAGCAGAGAGACAAAGAATGTTTAACCCACGGCTGGGATACATCCCTTCCGCACAATACCCGAATCAAAGATGAAAGCGAATGTTTCCTACAGTCTTATCCTGAACAAGGTCCAGGCAGACTATCTCGCCGCGAGCAAGTACGGGATCAACCGTATGCAGGCCCTGGTCTCACTGATTGACCTCACCCAGACG
>Ga0256405_10000259_pt1 | contig 177951 bp, 150 predicted proteins | sample RumenRJG_02DNA_FD_189096 | JGI IMG/M metagenome (GOLD analysis project Ga0256405, IMG submission 189096) | Bovine rumen microbial communities from Lethbridge, Alberta, Canada - RJG_02 | ecosystem: Host-associated > Mammals > Digestive system > Stomach > Rumen | place: Canada: Alberta... | reverse complement strand
TTGTTGAGTTGTGATGCAGTGTCCAGACCGCACCACAAATTTAACTAGAGGACTTTTTTCATCACCGCCAGAAGGCTTCTTTAGAACCACCAGCCCAGCTGGTGGTTTTCGGTTTATACAAGAAAAAAGGTAATGCCGGGACAAGCCCGGCATGACAGGTGGGTGTGGGGTGTTAGGGGTACAGCCCCTAGGACACTTCGACAAGCTCAGTGCGGCGGAGGGGGTAGCGTAAGACTCAAGGAGATCCCCGACCAAGTCGGGGATGACATGAGGCTGGAGCGAGGGGGGAGGCTTCCCCCTATGCCCCTTCTACGTACAACTTCTTCATCTCGTCGGAAATGGCCATAGGGCGGCCGCGGTTCAGGTCCACCAGCACCCACTGGGTCTCGGATTCGAAAATCACCTTGCCGTCGGACACCCGCTCGAACTTGCACTTTCGAATGGTGGCCACCTTGCCGTAAGCCGCCACCCAGGTGGTGCCCCTGATTTCGTCGCCCAGGAACGCCTGGTTCTTGTATTCGATGTGCTGCACGTGGATCATCCAGCCGGCGCCAAGACTTCTCATGAGGGCGGTGCCGCCTACCGATTCGGAGTGGGCGATGGCGATGTCCTGGATCCACTGCACGGACCACACGTTGTTGAAATGGTGGTTGTCGTCAATCATTTCCGGCGTCACCTTGAACACCTGGGTAAACTGCATGGGGTTCACCGTCTCTTCCATCGCAATAGCCATAACGCCTCCCTAAAATCAAAAAACGGGCCGTTTAAATATAGCAATACCCCACCTTTTTAGAAAAAAACAGCAAGAAAACGGATACTGCACAAATTATCACTCTTTGACAAAAATTTTTGCTATATTAGGGGCAAAGGGCGGACCGGAGCCGCGAGTCCGGGCATTTTCCGCAAGAAATATCGCGAAATTTCTTAAAATTGGCGAAAAAAGGCATTTTTTAGTTTTGAAAAGGTAGATAATGGCTGTAAAGTACGACAAGGACAGCATCAAGACTCTAGACTGGTACGAACACATTAGGCTCCGCCCCGGTATGTACATCGGCAAACTGGGCGACGGACAGAGCCCCGACGACGGCATCTACGTGCTCGCGAAGGAAGTTATCGACAACTCCATCGACGAGTTCGCCATGGGCGCGGGCAAGAAGATTGAAATCGACATGGAAGACCACAGCTGCCGCGTGCGCGACTACGGCCGCGGCATCCCGCTGGAGAAGGTCATCGACTGCGTGTCGAAGATGAATACGGGCGGCAAGTACGATTCCGAAGCCTTCCAGAAGTCGGTGGGCATGAACGGCGTGGGTACCAAGGCGGTGAACGCGCTCTCCACAAAGTTTATCGTACAAAGTTTCCGCGACGGCAAGGTAAAGCGCGCCGAGTTCAGCAAGGGTATCTTGGTGAAGGACTTCAAGATTACCTCCACCACCGAGAAAAACGGCACCGAAATCTACTTCGAGCCCGATAACGACCTGTTCAAGAATTTCCGGTTCCTTCCCGCCTACATGGAAGAGAAAATCTGGAACTACGCCTACCTGAACAACGGGCTCACGCTGGTGATGAACGGGAAGGATTACAATAGCCCGAACGGACTCTTGGACCTGCTCCACAGCCGCACCGACGACACCATCCGCTACCCGGTCATCCACTGCAAGGGCAAGGACATCGAGTTCGCCATCACCCACTCGAACCAGGAAGGCGAACACTACTTCAGCTTCGTGAACGGCCAGCACACCACCCAGGGCGGTACCCACCAGGCGGCATTCCGCGAGGGCTTGGTGAAGGGCGTGCGTGACCACTTCAAGAAGGAATACGACGCATCCGACGTGCGCAACTGCATCGTGGGTGCTATTTCCGTGCGCATTCAGGAACCGGTTTTCGAATCCCAGACCAAGACGAAGCTGGGTTCCACCACCACGGCCCCCAACGGCCCTGCACTCCGTACCTGGATTGTGGATTTTGTGGCCCAGGAACTGGACAATTACCTCCACAAGAACGAGGACACGGCCAAGAAGCTCCTGGAACGCATCAACCAGAACGAAAAGCTCCGCAAGGAACTGGCCGGCGTCAAGAAGCTCGCCAACGAGCGCGCCAAGAAGGCGAACCTCAACAACAAGAAGCTCCGTGACTGCAGCGTGCACCTCACCGACGCCAAGAACCCGCTCAAGAGCGAGACCATGATATTCATTACCGAGGGTAATTCCGCCTCCGGTACCATCACCACGGCCCGCAACCCCAAGACCCAGGCGGTATTCAGCCTGCGCGGCAAGCCGAAGAACAGCTACGGCCTTTCCAAAAAAATCGTGTACGAGAACGAGGAATGGAACCTGCTCCAGGCCGCCCTCAACATCGAAAACGGGCTCGAGGACCTGCGCTACGACAAGGTGATTATCGCGACCGATGCCGACGTGGACGGCATGCACATCCGCCTTCTGGTGATGACGTTCTTCTTGCAGTACTTCCCGGAACTCGTGCAGGAGAAGCACCTCTACATATTGCAGGCGCCGCTCTTCCGCGTGCGCAACCGCAAGGACAAGAAGAAGACCTTCTACTGCTACGACGAAGAAGAACGCGACAAGGCCGCGAAGGAAATCAACAAGAAGGATTTGGAAATCACCCGATTCAAAGGCCTCGGCGAAATGGACTCCGAGGACTTCAAGCTGCTTATCGGCGAAAACATGCACCTGGAGACCGTCACCATGCCTAGCGACGCTTCGCTCGGCAAGCTGCTGGAATACTACATGGGCAAGAACACCCAGGCCCGCCAGGACTACATCGTCGAAAACCTGAGAACCGAGGCAGTAGAGGAACTCTAATAGGTATGAGCTACGAGTTATGAGCACGGGCCTTCGGCCCTTTGAGCAAAGTAAGGCGCCACTGGCGCGATTATCTAAGCTCAAAGCGAAGCGACCTCACACCTCAAAGCGAAGCGACCTCAAGGCTAAATTATGGACGAAGAACAGAAAACTTTAGGACTTTCCAACGTAAACCACCTGGAAAAGCTGTACAACGGCTGGTTCCTGGACTACGCGAGCTATACGATTCTCGACCGCGCCGTGCCCTACTTCGAGGACGGTTTAAAGCCGGTGCAGCGCCGCATTCTCCACACCATGTACGAGATGAACGACGGCAGCTTCCACAAGGTGGCGGGTATCGTGGGCGACACCATGCACTACCACCCCCACGGCGACGCCTCCATCTACACGGCCCTCGTAAACATGGGCCAGAAGAACCTGCTTATCGAGCCGCAGGGTAACTGGGGTAACCCGCTTACGGGCGACGAGGCAGCCGCCCCGCGTTACATCGAAGGCAAGCTCAGCGACTTTGCGCTGGACGTGATGTTCAACCCCGAGACTACGGAATGGATTCCGAACTACGACGGGCGTTCCAAGGAACCGGTGACGCTCCCCGCGAAGTTCCCGATCCTACTCGCCCAGGGCGTGGACGGCATCGCGGTGGGCCTTTCCACCACCATCCTCCCCCACAACTTCAAGGAACTGTGCCAGGCGAGTATCGACTACCTGCGGGGCCGCAAGTTCACGCTGTACCCGGACTTCTACACGGGCGGCATCATCGACGTGAGCGAATACAACGACGGCCAGCGCGGCGGACGCCTGAAGGTCCGAGCCCGCATCGAAAAGCTCGACAACAAGACGCTGGTCATCCGAGAAATTCCCTTCGGCACCACCACCGATAGCCTCATCGACTCCATCGTGGCGGCCAACGACAAGGGCAAAATCAAGATTAAGCAGATTGTGGACCACACCACCGAAAACGTGGAAATCCAGATCCACCTGCAGGCAGGTTCCGACCCGCAGGTCGTCATCGACGCGCTCTATGCGTTTACCGACTGCCAGACGACCCTCGCCGCCAACAGCTGCGTGATTATCGACAAGAAGCCGAAATTCAGCAGCACCACCGAACTTTTGAAGCTCAGCACCGACCACACGGTGCACCTGCTGGACTGGGAACTGGACAACGAGCTCAAGCACCTGCAGGACCAGTGGCATATGACGAGCCTCGAGAAAATCTTCATCGAGAAGGAAGTCTACGAGGTCATCAAGAAGGCGAAGACCCACGACGAGATGGTCCTGCTGATTGACGAAGGCCTAAAGCCCTATGTGCGCAAGCTCCGCCGGGAAGTGACCCGCGAAGAAATCCTGAAGCTGGCCGAAATTCCGGTCCGCCGCATCAGCCGTTTCGACCGCAAGAAAGCCGACGAGTTCCTGGAAGAACTGGACAAGAAGATTGAAGAGGTGAACTACAACAAGGAACACCTCACCGACTACGCCGTGAACTACTTCAAGAATATCCTCAAGAAGTACGGCGAAGGTCGCGACCGCAAGACTGAAATTGGCGAATTCGGCCAGGTGAGCGCCGTACATGTGGCCCTCGCGAACCAGAAGCTCTACGTGAACCGCAAGGAAGGCTTCCTGGGCACCGGCATGAAGAAGGAAGAATACCTCTTCGACGTGTCCGAATACGACGACCTCATCGTGTTCAAGGCCGACGGCAGCTTCAAGGTGGTGAAGGTCTCCGACAAGGACTTCGTGGGCAAGAACATTGTGCTTGTGGAAAAATTCAACAAGGACGACGAGCGCCACATCTACAACGTCATCCACCAGGACGGCAAGGACGGCACCGCCTACATCAAGCGTTTCAACGTAGGCGGCGTGACCCGCGACAAGGATTACTACATGGGTAAGAACAAGCCCGGTAGCCGCCTCCTGTACATGTCCAGCAACCTAAACGGTGAAGCCGAAGTAGTGGAAGTGACCCTGAAACCGCGCCCCCGCACCAAGCTGAACTTTGAAGTGGATTTCAGTTCCATCGAGGTGAAGGGCCGCGGTGCCATGGGCAACATCGTCACCAAGTACCCGGTCAAGACCGTCAAGCGTATCCGTAAGGGTGTCAGCACTCTGGGGGCCCGCGTGCTGTATTTTGACGCCCTCTCCGGACTCATCAGCACCCAGAGAAGGGGCGACCGCATCGGCGAATTCGGCGAAAAGGACAAGATCCTTATCGTGAAGGAGAACGGTACGGCCCGCGTGCACGACATGGCCGACCCGATTCTCGTGGGGACAGGCATCAAGTACATCCACAAATATGACCCAACCCAGGTCTTTACCATCCTCTACTTCGAGGGCGGGAACTTCAACTACATGGTGAAGCGTTTCAACCTGGAAGGCTGCCCCATGACGACGGAATTCAGCCTCATCAGCGATCACAAGGATTCCCAGATGATTGAATTCTTCGCCACAGACGACGCCCGCCAACTGATGGAATACCAGGTAGGCCGTGAAGTCCAGAAAGAAGAGCTGGACCTGACGGAAGTGGCCGATGTCAAGAGTTACAAGGCTCTGGGCAGCAAGTTCACCGCCAAGAAGGTCAAACGCACCAGCCGAATCAGCCCGGCCGACACCTTCGACGACGGCACGGACGATTCGGCCACCGGTACAGAAGTATCCGTCAAGGACGAAGACGACAACGACCTGTTTAAATAGGTCCGTAAAAGTCCAGGACGGACAAGTCAAAAATTAAAGGCCAGGGCATTCGCCCTGGTCTTTTGCTAACACTCTTTCAAGCCGAGAAACTATTCCCAGTCGCTGTCCTCACTCTTTGCAGGAGCGGGAGCTGCCGGAGCCTTGGACGCTGCCGGTTTCTGCGACTGCTGGACCGCAGGAGCCTGCTGCTTAGCAGGAGCCGCAGCGGGTTTGGCCTGCGCTGCAGGCTTCTGTTCTACCTTCTTGGCTTCGGGAGCGGCAGGAGCGGCAGCCTTTTCTGCGGAAACCTCGGAAATATCCACATTACCGATATAATTGCGAATAATGCGGGGAGTAACAAAAATAACCAGGTCCTTCTTGACCACAGACTTACGAGAATACTTGAACAGATTGCCAAACAGCGGAATATCCTTCAAGAAAGGAATACCGCTTTCGGATTCCTGAGTTTCGTTACGGGTCAGACCGCCGATAACCACGGTTTCACCGTCGGCCACCACAACCTTTGTCTTGGCTTCCTGGGTACTAATGACAATTTCACCCTTGGAGTCATAGTCGTAGGAGTTGTTTTCGGGGTGCAGGTCCAGCAAAATACGGTTGTCGCCAGAGACATGGGGCGTTACAGTCAGTTTGATACCCGTTTCCACCAGCTGGGTAGAAGACTCACCGCTATCGTCAATCACGCGGATAGAAACCTTGTCACCCATAAACACCTGGGCTTCTGTGTTATCCAAGGTAGAAACCTGAGGACTGGCAAGCACCTCGGTAGAAGCATCACCCATCAGGTTTGAAATGGCAAGCTGCAGGTGGTTATCCAGCACACTGGTAGTAATGGCCGTAGAGGCTCCACTCACAGCAGGAGACACACCGTTGTTGGGGAAAGAACGGATGGCCGCACTGGTACGGGTATCGCCAGCGCCACTTCCGTTAGGCGTTCCGGCAGTACCGGGAGTAAGGGCTGTGCTTCCCATAGTAGCAGTCCAGTCCACTCCCAGCTCACGAGCAAGTTCGCTGTTCACCACCACAAGCTTAGCCGTAATCATGATCTGGAGGGTTTCAACATCAAGTTCACTCAAGGCATTGTCCATTTGCTCAATGCGAGAGTCGGTATCATAAACGATGATAGAGTTTGTACGTTCCACCACAGTAATGCGACCACGATTGGACTTCATGCTTTCCAGCACCTTCACAAGCTCATCAGCCTTGGCATGGTGCACCTGGAAATTCTTACGAACCAGAGGTGCGTTTTGTTCTGCCTGAGCTTCCTCATCGGCAAGCTTTTTCTGTTTGGCCTGGTATGTGCTGGAACGCTGGATTACAATGTACTTGTCCTGGATAAGCCAAGTCAAGTCATTAATCTCGCATATAATGTCCAAAGTCTCTTGCCAAGTCTTCTTGGTAATCTTGAGGCTCATCTTGCCCTTTACATCGGGAGCAAGAAGAATATCCACACCCGCGGTCACAGAGAGAGACCGGAATACGGCATCGAAATCCATATCCACAAAGGTGAAGTTATACAACTTCTTGTTGGGCTCCGAAGGGCCGCTCTCTGCAGGCTGCTGGGCAAATGATGCCGCAAAGCCTACAGCAAGAAGCAGGATGAGAACGATCTTAGCTACTTTTTTCACTTTTTACCCCCATACTTATCGGGAAGACCCATGGAGTAGCGACGGCTCACACCGAATTCTTGTATCAGGAAGAGCACATCTGTTTCTGTAATTTTCAATACCTTGCCGTTCAAGATCTTATCCCCTTCCTTGAGGGTATAAGAGATGGACGGATTTTTGGCTTCAACCAAAATGGCCATAGGCACATCGGATTCCCAAATAATGCCCACCAGTTCCACCTGGTCAATGTTAATGCCTTCTTCAACCAAACCCTTAACCTCTACAAAGGGGTCTCGACGTCCAAAAGAGCTATAGGTAACACGGTCCTCATACATACCATCCAACTGGCTTGCAATGTTAATCGAACCTTCGGCAAGTTCTCCCCGTTCCTTGTCTACCTGTTTGAGTCTTTCCTGCTGGACAGCAGAAAGTTCATCCTTGTAGCTTACGGAACGACGGTTTACAAATCCCACACGTGCACCACTCTGAACCTTGTAGTAGAGACCAACCAAGTCCAAGTTCACCAAACGGTCGCCAAATGAAAGGCGATTGATAATCTGGGAATTATCGTTGGGACCTGCGTACATATCAATTTCATCCTCAACCACAATAAGTTCGCGCACCACCGGTTTGAGGTGGAACACCTGAGCTCCGGACACAATCTTCTTACTGTCCTTTTCAAATTTATTCACAAAGGTGTCGAAGTTCTGACTCGCTTCAGCAGCCTTCATCCAGTCACGTACAAAGATTCCTTCGGGTTTTGCCGACCAGAATATAAAACCGTCCTTCTTTATGGCGTTTTCGGAGGTCTGCAAGACCAAAGCTCCATCCTGGACCAAAACAACCGGCCGTAGTCCCACCGGCAACTGGAGCTTTAAGCCATTGGCACCCCAAGTTGCGGATTTCACAAGGGAACCTGCCCCTATCTTGAATACAGGAGACTTTTGCGGACCGGCAACCCCAACCGTAATGATAGAGGCCTTGTCAGGACCCGATACATATTTGATATCAATAGCATCGTCCGTTACTAGACGGAACTGTTCCATGCCAGATCCCATGAGTACCGTAAACTCCTTGACACCTGGCAGAAGAGCCGATATAGCGCTACTATCCTTGGCAACTTTATCCAGATTTTTCTGTTCGTCAGCCAGGCGTTTCGCCTCTTCAGCGGCAGCCTTCTTAGCAGCCTTTTCTTCTTCGGCTAGGCGCTTCTTTTCTTCGAGAGCAGCCTTTTCAGCAGCTTTCTTTTCTTCGGCTAAGCGTTTCTTTTCTTCGGCTGCAGCCTTCTTGTCTTCGAGAGCCTGCTTTTCGGCAGCCTTCTTTTCTTCGGCTAAACGTTTCTTTTCTTCGAGAGCAGCCTTTTCGGCTGCTTTCTTTTCTTCAAGAGCTCGCTTGTCGGCTTCTTTTTTCTTCTGTGCAAAAATCTTAGAAAGCGTCCAAGCCTTGCCCTGATTTCCCTTAAGATTCAGCAAAAATTTAGAGCCATCCAAAGAAATTTCGTTCTTGTCGCTTGCAAGAGACGGGCCTACAGACATTTCGATTTTCAAGAAATCCATACCGCGATATTTATCCTTGAAAACCCTCATAGATTTAACCCATTCGGAGGCAGCGTCTATATCGTAGGATCCTTCGCCCAGAGCAAATTCCGTATCGGAAAAACCAACCGTAAGTTTTTTCGAAGCGGCATCGTACTTCTGGAAAAACGTGGGTAAATCCTCTTCGGATGCAAACTGGTATTCCAGTCCGCATTTCTTGGCATCACAGACAAAACGAACATCCTTAATCTGGGCCGCCAACGAAGATGCAGCAAAAGCAAGGAACAAAAGGATAAACACTTTTTTCATCATTTTGCTACCTTCTTAGATGTATAGGTGGTCAAGTTGAATGTAACCGACATGGTGATGGGAGTCCATCCATGGGTTTCCGCCTTCTGGAGTTCAGCAGCAATGCCGGAATAACGGTTCAGGCGCAAGTTGGAAATTGACGTCGGATAATTGAAGTTCGCAATCTCCGCAAACAGGTAGCCAAGCATGTGGTAACCGGAATTAACCGCAATGGAATAGCGGTTTTCCTTATAATGTTCCTTCTCGCTGCCACCTTCGGGATTAAACCGCTGGATCTGCACCCCCGAACTGCGTAGCACAGAGTACAAGTCCTGCAAACGCAGAGGAACCTTTTCTTCTTCGGGGAACATTTCTTTCAGTTTTTCAAAATCCTTTTCCGCCTGAACCAGCTGCATTTCCAACTCGGCAATACGTTTCTTTTGAGCGTTAATCTTGTCCAGTTCTGCTTGGGCAGATTGCAACTGATTTTCAAGGCTGGTTCGCTCTTGGACAAAAGGATCCCACATATAGGTATATACACAGTAGGCAGCCGCCAAAATCAGGACGATAATGGAGAGGGCGTATATATTCTTTTTGTCTTTCCAATCTATGTTACCCATGCTACCCCTCCATTCCCAAATCTTGCTTCAGGAGCACCTTGATAGTGAAGGTATACGCTTCTTCCCCATCAACCTTCGAAGTAGAAATGTTCACCAGCGAAACTTTTTCGACGCTCACCTGCTTCTCAAGCTTCACCATATACTCGGCCACTTCGGAAAAATCAAAAGTGGTTCCGCGCATTTCCAAATCATTGTCGCTTACCTGATTCAAGCTGGTAAGCCACATATTAGGCGGCAGTACCGATGACACGTTTTCAAACAAAATAACCCAACGTTTCTTGCTTACCTGAATAGACTTGAGAGCGTTTATCTTTGTGTTGATAATACCTTGTTTCTGCTCCAAATCGCTAATCTTTGTGAGAAGCGGGCGTTCCCGCTCCACTTCGGCCTTGACCCGATCCAGTTCTTGGTTAAGCCCAGAAAGAGTTTCTTCAATGAAAGAGAACAACATCACTACACTAATCACCGCAGCGATGAGTGCAAGGGTCGGCCACACCACACGACGATCCGTAATCCAAGAAAAATCCTTGACTGGCTTACGGTATTCCCTGGGAAGCAGGTTAATGGAAATGCAAAGAGATTTCCTTGTAGCCACGGAGGATTTTGCATCTTCCTTTTTCTTTTTCGTAGCCATTAGAACTTCCTCATCGCAAGGCCCAACGCGGGGGCATAAATATTAGAAAGGCCAAGAGAAATGCCATTTGCACCAAACACCTTGGCATCGCACTCCACATAGCGGAATGGGTTCACTGTGTCAGTTTCAAGCCCTGTGCGCTCTGCTATATAAGCCTTCATTCCAGGGATCGAGGCTCCTCCACCGCCCAAGAAGATTTTTCCAAGAGACTTCGAATCCTCCGAAGATTCGAAATAACGGATACCAAACTCAATCTGCGCCATTAGGTCTTCGAAAGCAAGCTTCATGGCTTCTTCTACTTCGGCTTCGGAGAATCCATCCACCACCCCTAGATCGCCCTTCTCAAAAATTTCGTGACACTTGGCAGCATCAATACCCAAATGAGTTCCCAGCTTGGAAATCACCAAATCCAAGGAACCGCCAGTCATGGCACGCATGGAGTGGAAGGCTCCGTCTTGCACAAAGGCAATACTCATCTTCTTTTCGCCAATGTTCACAATAGCGCAGGTGGTATTCAAATCTTCTTCGCTAGCTGTCGCCATATAGGCATTGAGAAGTCCGAAGATATCCACATCAATTGCAGACAGCTTGAGGCCCTTTACCGTAAAGAACTGGGCCCATGAGTCCAGCAAGGCGTTCTTTGCCGCCACCACATTCACTTTTACTTCATCGTTTTCGCGGGAAGCCACTTCGTAGTCAATGACGTTATCCTGGTCATCGAAGGGCGGACGGGACTGGGCGGTCTGGAGAATAATGGCGGCCTCATCTCCATTTTTAGGGAGTTTTACGCTCAACCGGTCCACCAGGACGCCACCGGCGCCAGCGCCGCAGTTCACAGAAGCCACCAAGTCCGTAGATTCATCCAGAGGATGACGTAGCATAAGCTTGGTCATAGCTTCGCTCAAGAGCTCATAGCCGTCTTTTTCCTTTTTGGCGTTCGGATCTTGGGGTTCGTCACCGCCTTCGCGACGTTGGATTTCGCCGTTGACAATAGCACCCTCGGGTACCGGTTCAAGGTCGGCATCGACCACCACCTTACCACCGCGGCTATTATGATAGACTTTAACATACTTGATGCTGTAATGCCCAACATCAATGCCTACGGTCACGCGTTCACCGCGAATCTTAGCTAGCAGACTTAAAGCCAAAATAAACTCCAATCGGAAACTATACTACCCTAATTCTACCTTTATAAAAGCCAAATGTCAAGCAAAAAATTCATCTAAGTCATTGAAAATGAACTACTTAGGACTTTTTTAGACCTCTTCGGGGGCCTTTTTTTGCTTGTGGACCTCGAAAATGTACTGCAGGACCCTCTCCTGGGTCCACCCGAAGGCCCCGAAGAAGGAGGCCGTCAAGAAATAGTAATCCGGAAATTTTGGATTTTTTTGCCCCAAATTGCGCAAAATCTCAATTTCCACATCTTCTTCGCCAAAACTGGGCAATTCGAACTTGATTTTTAAGTGCTGCCCCGAAGAGCAGTCCACCGGAAGCCCAAGAAGGATACCGCCCGCAGATAGGTCCAAAAGCACCCCATTGCTGGTAGAACCATCTTCAAAGGTCGCCACCACCGGGAAATCCACCGGTTCGCGAACCCAACGGCGCAATTGCTTCTTTTCGAGGTTTGTCGCATGAGATAGCGTAAGGCGGCCCGAATTGAAGGATTTGACCGCAACCTTGGCCGTGTATACGGCATCTTCTGGCCGGGTCCAGCGTAGTCGGACATTCCGGCCCACCAGGGAGCGCCCCGAACCTACGGATTCGTCGTATCCGACCACAAGCCCCAGTTCATCCGTTCCAAGAATCGTCGAATGGAACATTCGGGTTCCACCGTCCAAGAGAACATCTACGCGATTCGTCTCGTTGTACTGTCTTGTAGAGGTTACTGTAGCAAGATGATTTGCTGCCGTAAAATTCAATTTTCTACGGAGCCTCGCAATAACCTCAAGCACCTCTTTTTTGACATTTTCTTCGCCCTTGAAATCGTAGTAGTTGGACACTGCCGATTCAAAGAGGGTTGCCGTATTCAAGATAGCGTCTTTGTTTTCGTACTTCGAAGAACGGACTAGCTTTTCAAGGACCCTGATTTCATCAGGAAGGAGTCCCAACTCTTTAATCTGAGCATCAAAGAGGGGCGTCCCGAACATGACCTCGTGTTCCCTGCGATAGTAACTGCGCTGAATTTCCCACAGGGCCACCAGTGTAAGCACCAGGACCACAATGCCAAAAATCCAGAACAACTGCAGGGGTTCAATCATTTAGCCTAGACCTCGGTCCAAAGACCGCCCAAATAGGAACCCTTGATTTTGCCAGAAAGTGTTTGACCCAGAAGCGGGCAATTGCGAACCTGACCGGCAAACAAGGACGGAGCTACCACCGTTTCTTCCTTGTCATTGAACACCACAAGATTCGCCTTGGAACCCAGAGACAGGTCGGAAGAATCAGCGCCTGCAATCTTTGCTGGGGCAAAGGACAACAACTCCAGAGCACGAGCATCGCCCAACTTTTCTACCAGAGGCTTCCACAAAGCAGGGAGCGCTATTTCCAAAGAGATGGCGCCTGGCACAGCATCTTCAAAGTTCACTTCTTTATCTTGACGGAGTACCGGATCGTGGTTCACGCTAATAGCGTTCACCGTCCCGGACTTGAGTCCCTGCCACAAAGCCTCCTTGTCGCTTGCTGAGCGGAATGGCATCACCACATTGCAGTGGGAATCCAGATTGAACAGACAGCTATCGTCTAGCAACAGGTGATAGATGTCCACATCGCAGGTAACGTCCACGCCCTGTTCCCGAGCGTTTTCAATTAACTTCAAAGTTTCACCGCAGCTGACCTGCTTGAAATGCACAGGAACTTTTAAGAACCGAGCCATTTCAAGAATGCGGAAAGCAGCGATGGTTTCTGCCACACGAGGAATTCCCTTCATGCCAAGTGTATCGGCGTAATGGCCCTCGTGGACAAGCCCGTGATGGCGGAGGGATTCGTCCAGCGGCATAAAGAAGAAACGCTTGCCCGTCATGGAACCGTATTCCATGGCAAGGCGCAAAAACCTGGTCCGGGTGGCGTCCTGGTTACCGTCGCCAAAACCGACAGCCCCCTCTTCGGCAAGCTCGATCATCTCCGTCAGTTCCTTGCACTTGTAGCCCACGCTGAAGGCGCCCAAGAAGCTGAACGCAAATCCGGCAAAACTGCTAATCTGCTTGATGGCAGAAAGCTTGCGGGAGTCGTCGATGGCGTTGTCGGAACTTTCGTAAAGACCACCGTAGAATCCACCACGGCGCATAGCATCTACGCCATCCTTAAAGTCGTAGATGTCGTCACGAAGAGGTTCCTTAAAGTCCAGTCCAAGGCCGAAAAGGGCCGGGAGCGCAAGAGCCCCACCGGCATCAAAGACGGTCGCGTCGGTCAAATCTTCCTTGACCCACTTGCCGTCGGCAAGGTTCATTGTGGTAGGAGATTCAAACTTCCCATTTACAAAAGGGCGAACATTCTTGAGAACAATCTTATTCATGGGCACGGCCTCCGGCCAAAAGGTAAAGTACTGCCATGCGGACGGCAACGCCATTTGTCACCTGGTTCAAGATGACAGAATTTTCACCATCAGCGATTTCGCTATCCAGCTCTACGCCGCGATTGATAGGACCCGGGTGCATAATCAGAACCTTGTCCTTGGCGCATTCCAAAAGTTCGTGGGTGATACCGAAGGTGTTGCGGTATTCACGCATGCTGGGAAGCAGGGCGTCGTCCATGCGTTCCTTTTGCAGGCGAAGTGCGATAATGGCGTCGGCATTCTTTACCGCCTTTTTCACATCGCTTTCCCAGGTGACATTGGACATAAGTTCCGTGTTGCGGGGAACCAGGGTGCTAGGTCCGCAAAGGGTCACATGAGCCCCCATGGTGGTCATACCCCAAAGGTTACTGCGGGCAACCCTGCTGTGGCGGATGTCCCCTACGATGGTCACGTTCTTACCTTCAAGAGTCCCAAGCTTTTCTTCTACGGTAAGCATGTCCAGAAGCGCCTGGGTCGGATGCTCGTGGGCGCCATCTCCGGCATTCACGATGATGGCCTTACTGTTGTCGGCCAAAAACTTCGGAACGCCCGTCCCCTTGTGGCGGACCACCACGATATCAATCTTCATGGCCTCAATGTTGCGGAGGGTATCGACCAGAGTCTCTCCCTTCTTGACGCTGGAGTTACTGCTGGTGAAGTTCACCGTGTCTGCAGAGAGCCGCTTTTCCGCCAGTTCAAAACTGGTGCGGGTGCGGGTGCTGTTTTCAAAGAACAGGTTCACCACCGTCATGCCCCGAAGGCTCGGCACCTTTTTCACGGGGCGTTCAAGGACTTCTCTAAACTGTTTCGCGTGGTCAAGAATCAGGCGGATATCTTGTTTCGATACGCCGCGCAGTCCAAACAGGTGCTTAATTTCAAGTGCGCTCAAGCTAAGCCTCCACTTCTACGAGATAGACGGAATTTTCATTGTCAATGGGTTCGATGTTCACCCGGACTTCCTGGTTCTGTGCTGTTTCAACGGTGAGTCCCACACAGTCGGGGGCAATGGGGAGTTCCCTGTGGCCCCGGTCCACCAGAACGCAGAGCCGAACCACCGATGGGCGTCCAAAGTCCAAAATGGCCTGAAGGGCCGCCCGAACGGAACGGCCTGTATAAAGGACGTCATCTACCAGAATCACCACCTTGCCTTCTACGCTAGCGGGCATCTCGGTAAAACGCATTTCCGTAGAGCCCAGTTTTTTGCGGTAGTGAAAATCATCGCGGTAGAACGTGGCGTCCAAGCTGCCGGTCTCGATGGGTTTCCCAAACTTTTCGCTCAAGCGCTTGCTGAGCTTTTGAGCCAGGGGAATCCCGCGGCTTGCCATGCCGAGAACAATCATGTTGTCGGCACTGGGGTGCATCTTTGCAATCTTTGCAGCCATCTCGTCCAAGGCAAATTCCATAGCCTGGGCCGAGAGGAGTTCTTGAAGTCTTTTGCAGTTGTCTTTCATATAGGCATCAGCGCGGTCGCAAGCGCCCTCTGAGGTGTGAGGTCATTCGCTCCGCTCATTTTGAGGTATTTTCACGCTAGAAGTTAGATTTTTTCAAGGACTTTTTTCTTTTGCACTCCATAAAATACACCTTGTTTTTATATATATAAGCAGGACTTTGCGTTACGTCGAAATGCAGCAAAAAATTGCCCATACCTCAAAGCGTAGCGACCTCACACCCCATTCCTAAAGGAGTTCCCATGTTCAACCAGCTCGACAAACCCCAGGCAGGCGAAACCATCGCCATCATGAAAACCAACCACGGCACCATGAAGCTCCGCCTCTTCGAAGAACGGGTGGGCGAATGCGCCACCAACTTCATCGAACTTGCCAAGCAGGGCAAGTACGACGGCGCTCCCTTCCACCGGATTATCAAGAATTTCATGATCCAGGGCGGTGACTTCACCAACAGGAACGGCACCGGCGGACACTCCGCCAAGGGCCCGGGCACCACCATCGGCGACAAGTACGACCCCTGCCTTTCCCACATGCGGGGCGCCCTCAGCTGGGCAAAGACCGCCCTGCCCAACTCCATCGGCAGCCAGTTCTTCATTGTCCACGGCGACGACGTGCATTTCTTGGACCACGACCAAGTGGGCCCCGGCCCCGCCGACGGCTACTCCGTGTTCGGCCAGCTCTACGAGGGCTTCGAGGTCCTGGACGAAATCGCCGGAGTCAAGACCGACCGCCGCGATGCCCCTTACGAAGACGTGATTATCGAAAGCGTGACCATCGAGAAGGCATAGAAGAGGGAACAGGATCTAGAGACTAGGATCTAGGGGGCGGCTCTGCCGCGATTATCTACTCTAGCCCCTAACCCCTAGCCTCTAGCCCCTTAATTGAAAAATTTTCATTTTTTCGAAAATCCCCCCTTGACAAGAGCCAGATAAATTTCTCTATTTGGCTCACCTTTCGGGGTTATAGCTCAGTTGGTAGAGCGCCTGCATGGCATGCAGGAGGTCAGGAGTTCGACTCTCCTTAGCTCCACTCAAAAGACCTGCCTATTTGGCGGGTCTTTTTGTTTTCCCTGTATTGTCTTTTATTTGCTGGACTTGTCCTGCTTTGTATCCGTGCTGCCCGCGTTCAACTTGATATCGGGCAGGTCACGCACATAGATGGCAAAGCTCCAGCCGGCGGCAGGACCTGTGGGCGTCCAGGTGAAGTCCAACTGCCAGCAGTGGAGTGTCCGGTTAAAGGTAAACCGGTGGGTCACGAACTTGCCTTCGTTGTAGTCGTACTGGGTGCTGTAGCTCATCTCCCAGTTCACCGTAGGCTGGAACGTGGCGGTAATGCTTGTGGAGTGAGAAATCTGGTCCTGGAACAAGTCCTTGGCCACCCGGGTACTGGAGAAGGTGTATCGGTAATCGAAACCGAAGGACCACTTGAGCATCTCGTACTTGCCCATCTGGGACGGCAGTCCGCCGTTAAAGTTGCCGCTCCAGCGGAAGGCTCGGGATAGCTCGTAACCCCAATACGTCAGTTCCGGCACCTGGACCTTGTTGGGGTCATCGCTAAACTTATGGTAGACACTATGACGGGTATTGACCGTAAACATGTAATCGGGCAGTATCTGCAAGCCAAAGCTAGAGGTAATGTCCGAGAAATTCAGGGAGTCTGCTGCAAAGTTGTACGACACATTATGCCGAGTCGTTAGCACACGACGGTTACCGTACTGGTCTTCTACCGCCCCCGAACCATCTTCCCTAGTCGTGTCTGCAGCGCGGCCCACCACCTTCAGGTACTTGATATCGAAGTCATTGTTCAAGCCGAAGCCCACGGTTTTCTGTTCAATCTGATAAGGGGTCTGTCCTAGCAAAGGGTGCGGGGCAAAGGTCTTGACCGTATCAATTTCGGGAGCATAGGTATAAGAAACACTTGGCGACAGCACATGTCTAAGCCCCGTAAAACGGCCAATTTCCGGAACCCAGATTCCATACAGCTTGGTATCCGCCGTAACGCTATAGTTATGGTTGTAAGCCGCTTCACCATAGGTATCGTGTTCCGGATCCAGGCTCATGTAGCGCTTACGGTAGATCAGGGAATCTTCTGGATTGCGCCAGGAGGTTCCCGTCCAGAAGCCTGTGAAGTCCGCCCGTGGCGTCAGGTTTATTACCCGAAGGACCCGCAAGGAATAGTCTAGAGAATAGGTACCCGTATAACCCACATACTTGGCAGTAGTGTCCACCTCGTTGACGGTATCCTGCGCCCGAACGGTATAGAAATTGAACCTGTTGTTAAAACTGTAGTTGAACTTTTCCAGGTAACTTGCGATGGAATGATCGTCGTAGGCTTCTTCGTCTTCATCTATGTCAAAATTGAACAGAGGGCCGCTCATGCGGTACTGGATATCGGGAATTTCCCTCTGCATCATGTCCGTCACCAGGTTATGGTCCTGACGAACCTTCACCGTCAGGCTCTTGTTGGTACCGAACTTGCCGGAATAAGTCATCTGGGCATTGGCCTGTTGGTTCAAGATGGTCTCTGCATCCAGGGCGTTGTCCTTACGGACGCTCTGGCTAGAAACGAAAGAGCCCGAGCCGCTCAAGGTATGCTTTCCATCGGGAGTCAAGTTCTGGTTATGAGAAAAACGGATGTCATAACCACTGTTGGCCATATCAAATTCTTCTAAGTAGCTTGTGTAAGAAACGTTTCCTTCTAGCACATAGCGCAACTTGTACCGCACCTCCCCCGTCAAGGTAGAGCGTTCGAACCGAGCTTCCTCGCCTTCGATGATATCGCCCTTCACCGTAGCATCCCAGTAATCGTTCGGTGCGTAGTAGAAACCCAGGTTACTCATGTAGTAACCCTGCACCTGGTCACCACCAAACTTGGGCGTCAAGATACCCGACTTACGTCCGCTCTTGAGTGGGGCCACAATCATGGGGAGTACCGCTACCGGCACATCGGCAATGTTCAGAACCACCGGTCGTGCCGTAATGGTTTCCTTGGGCTTTACCACCATGCGGCGTCCATAGAAATAAAAATGCTGGTGGGTAGAATCGTTACAGGTACTAAAATCTCCTCGGGCAATCTGGATTCGCTGGTCCGGCAAACGACGGACCTCCATACCATTCAGCTGTTGGTTATCTTGGTAAGTTGTGGCGTAATAGATTTCACCGATACGGCTTTTCATATTGTACTTGAGCCGCATCCCCGAAAGGGAGGGGTTCTTGGTTTCCCTGAGAATAGGATCGCCGCTGGCCGCAAGAACGCTGTTTTCCTGATCAAACCAAATGGTGTCGGCATCCAAGGTGGCGGTACGGTATTTTAGCTGGGCACTGTTATTCAAGTTGAAAGTAGACTTGTCTACGTCGTAAACCAAGTCCACCGCACGATACTCGATGGTATCTACCCCAGAAGTATCGTTCATCCAGTTTACTTCGGTGGTATCCTTTTCCTCTTCTTGAACCTGTTCCTCCAACTCAAACCGAGTCATCTCCTGGCCAAGGGCAGGGAGTGACAAGACCGTCACGGCAAACACCAAAACGGCCCACAGGAGACTATGGGTTCTCATCAAAAACACGTTGCGCACAATTTAGAAAAACAAGCCGGCCTATAGAGTCACACCTCGTCTGGATAGTCCCTGAAAAAGCTATATTCATAATTATGATTTGCGACCACATTCTAGGGACAATCCACCATGGCTCCTATAAAAAAGTCATTGATGTCCTTTTTGAAAATAAAGAACTCAAGGAACACTCCATTCGAAAGATCGCACGTGACGGCGTTGAACTCGAAATCGAAGTGAGCGAAGACCTACAGGAAGGCGACATACTTGCAGAAACAGAACACTATGTCTATGCCGTCAAAATTTACACTCCCAAGCCTCCCAAAGAGAACTTGAATGAAGAAATTCGCATAAAAAACTATTTGTAAACAGATAAAAACGTCTTTCAACCCTTGTCGCTCAGCAAAAAACAAGCTAAATTGCATAGTCCCAGGCCCTGAACAATGATTATTTGCGGGCAAATCGCCAGGGCGAAAGCAGCAACGGACTTGCGAATCTTTATGTGTTCAGGTCGCCTGGGATTTTTTTTCTTATGGTCTACGTCTTTTTGATTCTTGCAAGCCTCACCGGTATCGCCATATCGGTGTTTTATTTGCGCAAGAACATTATTCGCATTCGCGAAAAAAACAAGAACGAGCCCAAGGCCTACAAGCGCGGGCTCAACTATGTCATGACCTACCTGTGGTATGGTTACCTGCTGGTATTTTTTGCAGGGCTTACAATCAACAACCTTGGGAACTGGTAGCCTGTTTCCATCGTTCGTAAAGGAACAGCGCTATTAAGTTCTTTCCGTCGATAAACTGACGGGCGGCCTCTTCGTACGGAAGCACCACGGTCTTAATCCACTCTATTTCTTCGGTGTACTGCTGGTCCTTGCCGTCCATGGCGGCAAGCTGTTCCGGAGTCACATCCCGCTCAATGGCATACAAACGAATGCGTTCATCCAGAAGCCCGCAACTGGCGGCAAAGCCTTCGCTCTTACCGTGGTACCAAAAATCCATCAAGTCAATGAGTTCAGAATCATCGGCCTTGATCTGAGCCTCTTCTTCCAGCTCCGAAAGGGCCACCTTGCGGTAGTCCCCCGTCCAATCCAGAATCCCTGCCGGAATTTCTAACGAAGCTTGCTCGCTGATGGCAAACCTGGGTTGCTTTACCAGCAACAGGTATTTTTTTCCTTCGCAACGAAGCACCACCAAAATTCCAACGGCATTGCCACGAACAAGGACAATACCGTGAACCGGGCGACCGTCAGGAAGCGTGGCCGTGGCGTTCAGCTTTATAAAAAGCGGTTGGCGGCCATTGCGCAAGAAATCCACCGAGGTAAAATGGATCTTGGTAATATTGAATTTTGCACTAGTCGCTGCAAGCCAATCCTTAAAAATACGGCTTTCCAAAATCAAAGGATAATCGGACTCGGCAATTTCAGAAGCAAAAGAGTATTCCATAATTAGTTTTCAGTTACTACTCAAAACTCACAACCCACAACTACTTCCGCTTATTCGGATTCACACTTGTCGCCACCGTTGCCTTTTCCCAAACCCCACGCAGGGAGTCCATGCTGATGGTGTCAGGAACCATACGGTTGTAATTCAAGTCAAACCAGAACATGTCCTTTTGCGTAGAAGGACCGCAGAATGATTCTGAAGCATCGGGAGTGTACAGTTCACGTACCGCAATCATTTCACGTTTTGTTCCATAAGCCGAGATGGAAAATCTATTGGGAACCACATTGACCGCACCACACTCGGGAATCTTTTCCACATAGTACAAGTGGGTATGCCACAGGGTATCCAAGCGCTCTTGCACATCTCCCAAAGCATTGGAATCATTTTCCCACCCAGCCGATTTACAATAAAACAAGGTGGAATCGGCACATTTCTGACGCAACGGGACTAAAGCCGTATCGGCCAGACTCCAACTTCTAGGGAAAAGTGTATCGGGGACCATCTTGTCGCATTTATCCATAGTAAACTTGCAAACCGATTTCATAGGGCGCCAATAATAGACCCTTGGAGTCAAGGAGTCCAAAACCTTCAGAAACGAAGGAGACCCCTTTGTCCGTAAGGGCAATGTCTTTATGGAATCAAAAAGGGAATCTATATAAACCTTAAAAGTATCTAGACTAAAAGAGCCATGGCGAACAAGAATCGTATCTAACAGGGAGTCAACGTCATTATAGATTTCTATTTGTGATATTCCCTTCAACGAATTCCTATCGAAAAGAACTTTTAGAATGGTGTCCGGCCGAAACATCGGAGAAGCGCAGTCTTCTTTCTTGGTCTGATACTGAATGATGGGTTCCAGTTCCAAAGCCGTATCCCGCCATACGGTGTCGAGATTTATCGACTTCAATGCGCAATTAGAAAAGGACCAAATACTGTCTAAATGAATGTACAAGGTGTCGTCGACCAAGTGAATTAGGCTTCCTGAATCCAATTCCGCACTCAAGAAAAAGCCTTCGCCACCAAAGACATCCGAAGCATTGTAAATATCAATGGGACCGTCATCATCCTGGGTACAGGCAACAACCAGCAGCAGCCCAAAGACAAAGAACAACGGCATTTTCTTGATAAAATTCACAACGACTCCTGGCCCAGTTACAAGCCAATCTGTTCCTTGAATTTAGAAATTTTAGCAGAATCTACCGGATGGCTTTCGGCAAAGAAATCGTTCCAGCGGACAAAATGTCCATTGCGACGAATCGTCAAGTAAATAGCGGAACTGTCCCTTGGTGCAATACGCCCAACCAGTGTTTGCAAGTCCACCCAGGAACCAGGTTCAAAGGAAACAGAATCCTTATCGTAGCGGAAAAGCCCAGACATCTTGGAGGTTACATTATAACCATGATCTAGTTCAACATAATAGCCCAAGGAATCCTTGCCGGTCGCCAGCACCTTTCCCGAAAGGATTGGCCTGACGGGAGCCTCCCCTATGCCGCGCAACTTGTCCATGGCGAGCAAGGCCTCTTGGCCACTAAAGTCAAAGTCATCCGAAATGGACAACGACGACCATCCCAAGGGCTGTTTTGGGCAAAGACCCGGGAAACGGCAACCTGTAGAAGCGTCAATCCATATCATTGAAGAATCCGCCGCGGGAATATGCAAAAAAGCACTGGATACGGAATCCTCGTGAAGGACAAAAAGGGCCTTTGAAAAATCCCCTATTGGAGCAACCCAATGGATAGATGATGCCGTCCCCTTGCGAAGCGAAGCCACATAGCGCAAGAAACTATTGGGCAATTCTGCCATAGAGTCCCGAACAATCCAAGAGCACTGGCCAAGATTGCCATCCAGCTCAAAAGCTTTCCCTGAATATTTTTCGCAGGCGACTTTCCAAGAAGGTTTATCGTTCATCTCTGCCGAACCAGGCAAGGGCAGCAGATCCACCACCATGGAAAAAAATCCCAAACGGTAAGCCAACAAAAAGGCAAGTCCTAAAAGGATTAGCCGAAACAAAGGAAACTTGTGGGATCCCGATTTGTACTTACGTTTACAGCGGTATTCCGAAAATTCGACGGGCATTCATTACATCAAGATGAACACCGCCAATGCGGCAAAAATCAAAAGGACGACTGCTATCACAGGTGCAACCTTGTGAGTCGTGGGAGGTTCCTCGAACGGATCCTTAATCCCTTGATTTTCCAGGTTGTCCTTTTTCTTGATAATCGCGTTGAAACTCTTGGTAAAGCGCCTGTTGAGGCCTGTCTTTCTTTCGGTCCGCTTTGCAGGGGCAGCACCGCCACCGATGTTCTGGGAAGCAACCGCTGCGACAACTGCAGGTTCCTCGGGAGCACTGGCTGAACTTTCCTGTTCGGGAGACTGGCTGTGCAGGGAGAAGGACATCATCTCCGCTTCAAAGGAAAAAACCTTCAACTTGGAGGCGAGGCCCGCCTTCATAAGACCGTCGGCAATGGTTTTGCTGTTGGAAAGCAGGGCCAGCATTCCACCCTTGGAAGACAGCTCTTGCTGGAATTGAATAAAAGCGTTGTAAGCGTCACTATAGACGAAATCGAGCCCCATCAAATCTACGGCCACGAACTTGTCGTCGGGGTTGGCGTCGATCAAGGCGCGAACATCCTTCTTGAATTGCTCCGCATCGAAAGCCCCAATCGGGTTAAGGGGGGCAGACAAAAGGTCAAATATTCCGACTTCGCGATAGTTCTTCAAAGAATTCATGGTCTAAATATAACCAAAAATTAACGAAATTAAAGGTTTTTACTCTTTTTTCTTGATAAAACGCCAATTATTCTTCCCAATAGACACCACCAGCAGGTGCATTGTAGAGGACTTCATCTGAAGATTCCTTTGATTCGTCAGCACCTTCTTCAGGTTGGACCGGATTTTCGTCGGGAACGGTTCCCTCAGGGGCTGCCGTTTCCGGATCCGGACTGGACTTTTCTTCGGCCTCAACAGAAACATCCTGCTCCACAGTCTCCCTTACCGGATCGACCCGATGTTCTACCGGGGTTGGCTTTTCTGGATGGGAGAACAGGTACGGGCTGATGCTGACGCTCACCCGATGGACCGGAGAGAGCACTGGGTGAGATTCAAAGGCGTAGTCCACCCGCAAAAACTTAGCGATGACAAGACCCGCACCTGCGGTTACGCTTTGAAGGGTCGTGAAACTGCTGAGGCCGGCCCTAAGAGACAGTCCGAAATCAAAGGTGAATTCCAGACCGCCGCGACCGCCGGAAAGCCAATCCACCGGGTCGTCCCAGAGGCGGCCGCCGCTATCCTCGTCGGTATCAAAATCCAGACTGCGGGCTTCGTGATGGAACAGTCCCGCGCTCTGCCAGTACAGTCCCAGTGTTCCATAGAGGTACGAAACCGGAAGGGAATAGCTTGCCGCCAGGTAAAATTCCGGCGAAGAGTATTCCACCTCCCCCGACTCCCAGGTTGTGGCAGAAGAGGTCCAGCCCTTCAAGAGGCCCGACAGGTAGAACTGGTCCAGCACCCTATAGCGAAGGCCTGCATCTCCCCGAAACCCCCAACCGGTCTGGTCCATCTCACGGTACAGCCCATGAAATCCAACGCCAATATCCAGACGAGGCAAAATGCGCCGACCAAAAGTGACCGAAAACATCCAGTCCGCATAGGACAAGGTATTGTAATCGCTCCCTTCGGGAATGGGTTCTCCTTCACGAATATAGGGGATGTCGTCAGCACCGAATCGAGCAAAGGAAATCCCCAGGCCCTGACCCTCGCCCAAAGGTAATGCCGCCGAAGCAAAATCGTACTGGGTATCTTCGAAATAAGCCGTATGGGAAAAACTAGCCCACCCATAGCGGATATTGGATAGCTGGTACGGATTGGAAACCAAACCTAGGTAATCCCCGTCTACCGCCATAGTGGCCGACCCCAAAGCCGCAGAACGGGCTCCGGGCTCTGTATCCAAGGTCGCATTCGCTCCTGACACACGGTCCATGGCGAACGCCTGAACCCCCATCCCGAACAAAAGGATGGCGCTCCACAAACGTGGTCGGCTGAACGCAGCAAAAGATTTTAATGTCATTGACATTTTCTCCAAAACAAAATAGATTTTTTTATCGACTCAGATGTAATTCAATGAATCTTCAAAACCACATATCCAATTTTTTGACCTACCTGGAAACCCAGCGCAGGTTTTCCCCCAGGAGTATTGACACCTACCGCAAGAGCCTGGACAAGTTCCTTGCTCTAGTGGGTGAAGAAGCTCTCCTGGAGTCTTTCTCGGAAATGCAAGTCAAGAATTTCGTGTGGGATTTAAAGATGCGGCAGAATCTTTCGCCAGCAAGCATCTGCGAACATTTAGCCGCTTTAAAAAGTTTCGGAAAATACCTCGTCCGTTCTTCTATTCTAGAAATCAATCCGGCCGGAAATGTACCCATGCCCAAAAGACCAAAACGCCTAGTGGCATTCCTTGGGCAAAAGGACCTCGCCGAAAAAAATTTCGACGATATAGATTGTTCAACATTGCCTCAAATTAGGGCCCGCGTACTGCTAGAACTCATCTATGGTTCCGGACTCCGCATTTCGGAATGTCAAAGCCTCACTTGGGACCGCCTGCGGGAAAAGGAACGGTTGGTCCGGGTACTGGGCAAGGGCAACAAGGAGCGGATTGTGCCCATCACAGACTCCCTTGTGGAGCGCCTAGGACTTTTCAAGGCCAAGCTGACCGAAGCAGGCCACCTGATTTCGGCCACAGGATTCGTCTTTGTCAGCGAAGACGGTAAACCTTACAGCATCCGAACTCTCCGAAACGATATCCAAAGCCTGCTCCGGGATATCGGCTGGGAAGGCAAGGCCAGCCCACACGTGCTGCGGCACAGCTTTGCCACCCACCTGCTGGAAAACGGTGCCGAAATCATGAGCGTCAAGGAGATGCTCGGGCATTCCAGCATTTCCACCACACAAATTTACACCCACGTGAACGCGGAACGGCTAAAACAGGCCTTCAAAAAGACCCATCCGAGAGCATAAAGAACAGGTTTGATTTTCTACAGCGAAAAGACCCGCTTGATGTCGTCCACCCGTTCCGTTACCGTGAGGGCGAGCTTCAACAGCACCGCCGCCTTCTGGGGCGCAAGTCTCCCTGCGCAAATACAGCCGGGGGCAAGAGTTTCGTTCAACGTCACCAGCCCGTGATGGGTGCGGCTCGCTATGACCACAGGAATGTCGATACGCTCCAAAACCTTGGCCCAGGCCTGGCTGAACTCGCCCGAGCCCGCCCCCGCAATCACAAGACCGTCCGAAACGCAGGAGGCATATTCCAGCACCTTCGGGTTTGCATCTACCGTAAAATAGACCACGTTCACCCGAGGCAGTTCCTGGAGTTTTGACACGTCAAAAAAATTCTGCTCCTTGAGGGCGTTCCAGTTGGAACCTTCGCCGGGGGCATCCACCCCCATAGCGTTTATGGCCGAGGCGCTGCACTTTTGCACGCCGCGGGCATCAAAGAGTTCCCCTGCAAAAAACACCCACACCAGGTTTGCCGGAGGGTCGTCGTCGATGGCAAATCCCACCGCCGCACGGACTGCTCCCAAGAGGTTCGCCGGACCATCGGGATCCTTCGCCATGGCGGGCTTCATAGAACCTGTCAACACCACGGCTTTTTCGCACTTGACCGTAAGGCTTATAAAATAGGCCGTCTCGTCCATGGTGTCGGTGCCGTGGGTCACCACAATTCCATCGACGGTTTCGTCTTCTTGCAGTTCCCTGATGCGGTTCGAAAGCTTAATCCATAGTTTGTCTGTAATATCGTCGGAATTCACGTTGCAGATTTGCTCCGCCGTGACTTCGGCGTATTCCGAAAGTTCGGGCACGGACTTTACCAGATCTTCGGCAGAAATCTGACCCGAAACATAGCCCGTGCTCTTGCCGGGCTCGCCTACGCCGGCAATAGTTCCGCCGGTGGCCAAAATTGCGATTCGCTTCTTTCCGCTTGCCATCTTTTCCCCTACAAGTCCCGCGAAGAAACGTTACCCGAGTTAAACTTCTCGTCACCTAGCTCGTGCTTTCCGCCACCCATCTTCTTGAACTTTTCGCGGATGAGTTGCAAGTCGTGCTGGTAAGGATTCCGTTTGAAATCTTCAAAGGCCCAGGCCGTAGGGTGAAACTGTCCCTTGGCATATGTCAGCAACATGTCCAGCCACACGCCTCCACCAGCGTAAAACTTGAAGGGTCCCCGCTTGAAACTGGGGAGTACCACCTTGTCCAGGTCCATGTAGCCGATGTCGATGTTCACCCGGCGGGCATCGGGGTGTGCCGCCTGCGCCATGGTCAGCTCCAGGGCGTTGCTCCGCTCCTTCTCCAAGGCGATGGTCTCCGGCGGGATTTCCTTTTCAAAAGAAACCACCCCGCGATAAAGCCCTTCCCCCATCTCGGGCGTGTAATAGGGGGTCTGGTCGAAAGCGAAAAGTTTTCCCCTGTGGCGGATACTCCCCCAAGTGCGTTCCAGGGCGTCAATCACCTCCGGAAGCCACTCGGACCCCGGCTGCAGCACAAAGGCCAGCAGTTGCGCATTTTCCGAAAATTGCGACGCTTTCACCTTGCCCCCACTACTTGCCGTTGTAGCGTTCCATGCACTTTTCCATGCCGAGCTTGAAATAGCATTCCACCAGGGCGGGAACTTTCGCGATGGCCTCTTCGAAAACGGGCCGGTCCTCGGGCGAAAACTTCGCCAGCACCCAGTTACTCAGGTCGAATTTGGGCGGACACTTGCCCACGCCAAAACGGATTCGCGGGAACTTGTCCCCCACGTGCTCGATGATGTTCCGAAGCCCGTTCTGCCCACCGTGACTGCCGTCCTTGCGGCAGCGGATGCGCCCCACGTCCAGGTTGACATCGTCGCTGAACACCAGCAGATGGTCCACCTTCACCTTGTACCAGGTCATCAGGGCCTGAACCGCCTCGCCCGACAGGTTCATATAGGTCTGGGGCTTTACCAGCAGGCATTCCTCCCCCGCGATGTTCACCTTCATGGTAAGCGCCTTGTGCTCGCTTTTCCAGTCCTTGTTCGGGTCGGCCAATTTCTCGACGGCCATAAAGCCCGCGTTGTGGTGGGTGTTGCTATACTGGGTTCCAGGGTTTCCGAGTCCGACGATGAGATACATGTGAGGAATTAGGGGTTAGGATCTAGGGGCTAGAGGTGAGAAATGTTTGGTACTGGAAATTTAATTTTTTGTGAATGGGTGGGGGAAGTCTCCCGCACCACCTAAAGGCGGCCATGTACACTAAGCGCTAAAGCGCTAAGTGTCCAAAGGTCGCTTCAGCGTCTCGTCATCCTCGCGAAAGCGAGGATCTCCTTGCCGCTTCCGCTACCCCCTCCATCGTGGAGAGCTTGTCGAACCATAGCGGGAACGCCCCGTGAACACTTTGTCCAAATTGTAAGAAAAATGTAACAAAAAAACAAGGAAAGGGTGCAATCCTGAATTATATTTAGGGCAAAATTTAAACCTCAAAAAGGAGCAAAAATGCTTTCCAAAAAGATTCTTCTTTCCTCTGCTCTCATCTCCATGGCCGGTCTTGTGGCCTGCGGCGACGACAGTTCCTCCAACTCCGGTTCCGGCGAACTCCCCAAGAGCGTCCCCACCTTCTTTGACCTGGCCGATGTAGAATGCAATGCCGACCGCAAGTGCGAAACGATTATCGTGGAAGAAGGTCCCGACACCTACGAATGCGATGGCGTCAGCCAGTGGAACATGCTGATTAACAGCATGCCCTCCAAGGTCTGCCCCGCCAAGGAAGAAGAAAAGGGCACCGAAGGTGACGAAGATGGCAAGACCGAAGGCGACGACAACAAGGCCCCCGAATCCTCTGCAAGCGAAACTACTTCCACCGATAGCGGTGCCGAATCCACCGACAGCAACACTGAATCTACCGACAGCGGTGAAGGTTCCGAAGGCGGTGAAGAAGGCGGTGAAGAAGGCGGCGAAGGTTCCGAAGGCTCCGAAGGTGGCGAAGAACTTACCGGCCCCACTGGCGACCTTTACTCCTGCCTCCAGGATTCTGATATCATGGGCATGAAAACCAAAATTTGCACCGAAACAACAGCAAATTCTGCCACCGCAACTGAACTTAAGGCCACATGCACATCCTTCGACTACGACGGAATGAAAATGACCTCTACGGAAGGTACGGGCTGCAGTGCCGAAGCGGGTTACGTCAAGAAATGCGTTGTCAGCAACGATGCCGCTGTCTACTTCTTTGATGCAGATGCCGCCGACAAGAGCTGCGAAGATTTGCTGAAAGACAAAAACTAACGCCCTTGTACTCCATAGACAAAGAAAGGGTTCCGCAACTTTGCGGAATCCTTTTTTGATATGTGTTCAACAGAATTTATCGTTCAATCATCCGAAGTGCTTTAAAGCATTCTTGCGGGAATACATCTGGCTATCGGCACGTTCGAACACCTGAGCCACATTCTTGTCATTGGCGGGCTCAAAGCAGGCCATGCCGCAGGCCACCACCACGCCACCCTTTTTCTGGTTTTCCTGAACAATTCCGTCAATCTGTTCCTGGAGATCTTCGCGCCTTTTGTAGTCAAAGTCCCGAAGGATTACCGCAAACTCGTCGCCACCTATGCGGAACACCGGGCTATGCTTGAAGATTTCGCAGACCAGCTTGGCCGCCCCGCAAATGTATTCGTCTCCGGCCTTGTGCCCCTTGGTGTCGTTCACCTCCTTGAGGCCGTTCACGTCGCAAACGGCAACGGCAAATTCCTGACAGGCGCCAGACTGTATTTCATGGTCCAGCCTGTTCTCGAATTCCACGAAGGCATTCTTGTTCTTGACTCCCGTAAGGCTGTCCCTATGGGATTTTTCAAGAGCTAGGCTCAGGGCCTCGGAAAACTCGTGTTCCCTGCGAACCTGGGCGTCGATGTTGCTCACCGCAATAACAATATGTTCTTCGCCGGAGGCCACCGCCTTCATGTTCATGTACGTGGGAACGCCGTGGACCAGCAGGCGATAGGTGTAAGAGAAACTGCCGCTGTTGTCCAATTCCTTCAGTAGAGTTTCCTTCACGAGAACCGCAGAAAGCAGTTCCCGGTCTTTTTCGTAGATGACCCTCTGCAAGTTTTTCTGGCAATCGCCCCAAAAATCATCCCCGCTTTCTTCGATAGCCAGTTCCATGTAAAATTCCTTGGCCCTGTATTCCGCATAGTGGTCGGTCTTGCGGTTCACGCGGTAGATGGTGACGTACTGGTTTGCAAGGGCCAGGGCGATTTGACCATAGGTTGCGCTCTTGGTAGTTTCCTGCTCCAGTTTCTTTTGCTGCCTGACCAGGGAGTCTACGTTGCAGACGCCCACCACCAGGTAGTTCTTGTCGCCGAACTGGATGTGAACCGCCTTCAGGGTGTACCAGGTGGGCTCTCCGTCAATCAGCAGGCGGTAGTTCAAGGTGAAGGGGCTGCCGTCTGCCGTTTCGGTAAGCACGTTTTCCTTGGTCAAGGCCCTGGAAAGCATGCCCTGGTCCGCCTCGAAGACCACGTTCTTCAGGTTTTTCTGCACATTTCCCCAGAACTCGTTACCCGAGTAGTCCAGTTGCAGCTGGCGGTAACCGCCACGGGAGGAATACTCCGCATAACGGTCCGTCTCGATATCTACAAAGTACACACTCTCGTAATCCAGAGAGAGAGCCATGGCCATTTCAGAGAAAGATTGGGTTCCGTCCATGGTATGGACATCCTCCTTATAAGACTCTTTTGGATAGAAATCTATATATTTTCCCAGGTTTAAAACCACCCGTCTTATAAAAAAGGGACACTTGTTGATTCCTATCGGCCTGTCAATAGGTTTTTTCTACATTTTGCCGCAGAGGTTCCTATGGCCGAAGAAATTGTAAAGCAAGACAAGAAAGAGACCCTGAAAAAGATATCGGAAAAGGCTTCCACCCTGCTTTTCGAGCTGATTACGGATATTCCCGGTTCCCTTTATACCCCCATCCAGAACCCCGACGACAAGGCCAGGCTGTTGGCCCAGCGGGCCGCCTGGAAATCGGCTACGGTCAGCACCTCCCTTTCTATACCCGCAGGCATCACGGGTATCCTTACCGCCATCCCGGACATTGCCGCCATCTGGAAAATCCAGGCCCAGCTGGTAGCGGACATCGCCGCCAGCTACGGCAAGCTCGCCCTTTTGAGCCGGGAAGCCATGGTCTGGTGTCTGTTCCGGCACAGTGCGGCCCAGCTCCTGCGGGACATTGCCGTACGCACAGGAAGCCGCATCGTGGTACAAAAACTTTCTTCGGCGGCATTGAAGGCGATTTTGGCCAAGGTCGGGGCAAAAGTCTCGTCCAAGTTGCTGGGCAAGACCCTTCTGCGGGCAATTCCTGCCATCGGGGCTCTCGGCAACGGGGCCTACGCCTTCTACGACACCCTGGAGGTGGGCAAGACGGCCGCCGCCTATTTCAGGGCTCTTTCTGACCAGGATGGGAAAAACAGCGACGAGCAGCATTCCGACGAACCTACCGCATAAAAGCCTTTATTCTCCGTTTTTCGGGGTGGTGAGCAACGAAGTGCGAGCCAGGGGGCTAGGGCCGGAGTTCATTACCTACAATAGCCCCCTTATAAAGACCGCAAACGCCCCAGTTTAATAACTGGGGCTTTTTTGCTCACTATAGGCACCTGTGGATGACAAGCCCTTGAGAACGGGGGCTTTTTTTTCTACATTTGGGCGCAACTCAAACAAACATCAACTCCATTTGTGGAATAAAAAATGAAAAACATCGAAAAACACAGAAACATCGGTATTTCTGCCCACATCGACTCGGGTAAGACTACCCTTACCGAACGCATCCTCTACTTCACAAAGCGTATCCACGCTATCCACGAAGTTCGTGGTAAAGACGGCGTCGGCGCCACGATGGACTCCATGGAACTTGAACGCGAACGCGGCATCACGATTCAGTCCGCCGCCACGTTTGCTAACTGGACCCACACCAAGAGCGGTGAACAGGACTCCATCAACATCATCGATACCCCGGGGCACGTGGACTTCACTATCGAAGTGGAACGCTCTCTCCGTGTGCTGGACGGCGCTATCCTGGTGCTCACCGGCGTGGAAGGCGTGCAGTCCCAGTCTATTACCGTTGACCGCCAGATGAAGCGCTACCATGTGCCGCGCGTGGTGTTCGTGAACAAGTGCGACCGCTCCGGTGCAAACCCGCTCCGCGTGTCCGAAATGCTCCGCGAAAAGCTGAACCACAAGCCCTGCGTGATGCAGATTCCTATCGGTCTCGAAGACCAACTGAAGGGCGTGGTTGACCTGGTGGAAATGAAGGCCTACTACTTCGAAGGCGCCAACGGCGACGACATGATCGAAAAGGAAATCCCCGCCGAACTCGTGGACCAGGCCAACGAATACCGCACCAAGCTCATCGACTGCTGCGCTGACTACAGCGACGAAATTATGGAAAAGGCCATGGAAGGCCAGTACGGTGTGGACGAAATCGACAAGGCCCTCATCAAGAAGACCATCCGTGAAGCCACCATCCGTCTGGACATCACTCCCGTGTTCATGGGTTCTGCCCACAAGAACATCGGCGTTCAGAAGCTCCTCGATGGCGTTATCGACTACCTCCCCTGCCCGACCGACGTGGAAAACAAGGCCCTCGACCTGGACAACAACGAAGCCGAAGTCGTGCTGAAGTCCGAAGACAACGCTCCTCTCGTCTGCTACGCGTTCAAGCTGGTGAACGACCGCTATGGCCAGCTCACCTACATCCGCGTGTACCAGGGCACCCTTAAGAAGGGCGACATGATTACCAACATGGCCACCGGCAAGAAGGTGTCCGTGGGCCGTCTCGTGCGTATGCACGCCGACGAAATGGTGGATATCACCGAAGCCGGCGCCGGCGACATCGTTGCCCTGTTCGGTATCGACTGCGCCTCCGGTACTACCTTTACCGACGGCAAGAACCACTACAACATGACCTCTATGCACGTGCCGAACCCCGTGATCGAGCTCGTGATCGAAGCCAAGAACCGCGACGACCTAGACAACATGTCCAAGGCCCTGAACCGCTTCACCAAGGAAGACCCCACTTTCCAGGTGGAAGTGAACAAGGAATCCGGCGAAACCATCATCAAGGGTATGGGCGAACTCCACCTGGACGTGTACATCGAACGTATGCGCCGTGAATACAAGGTGGACGTGCAGACCGGTGCCCCGCAGGTGGCCTACCGCGAAACCATCACCCGCGAAGCCAAGTTCGAATACACCCACAAGAAGCAGACCGGTGGTTCGGGTCAGTTCGCTAAGATGTCCGGCGTGATGCGCCCGATGCCTGTGGAAGGCGACTCCGACAAGGTTTACAACTTCGTGAACTCCGTCGTGGGCGGCCGTATTCCTAAGGAATACATCCCCTCTTGCGACAAGGGTTTCCAGAGCTGCATGGAAGCCGGTTCCCTCATCGGGTTCCCGGTGGTGGGTATCGAGATGGAAGTCCAGGACGGTGCGTTCCACCCGGTGGACTCCTCTGACATGGCGTTCCAGATCTGCGCCCGCATGGCTTTCCGCGAAGCTTTCGCCAAGGCCGGTGCCCAGATTCTCGAACCGATCATGAAGGTCGAAATCGCCACCCCGACGGAATTCCAGGGTAACGTCGTCGGTAACGTGTCCCAGCGTCGTGGTTCCATCACCGGAACCAGCGAAGAAATGGGCACGACGACCATCACCGCCGAAGTTCCGCTTTCCGAAATGTTCGGTTACGCCACTGACCTCCGCTCCATGACTCAGGGTAAGGCCGAGTTCACCATGGAATTCGCCAAGTACGCTCCGGTTCCGAAGAACATCCAGGAAGAACTGATCAAGAAGTACGGCGACAAGGCCAAGGCTAGGGCATAGTAAAGGCACTCGCCTAGAAGCGCTCAGTTTCAAGACAACATAAAACGCAGGCCCATGAGGCCTGCGTTTTTTCTTGCCTTGCGGCAAGTCTCACCCTACATTCATAAAAACTCAAAAGAGAGTGCTTCCGGTAGGTCCTACCCCGCGGTTCGATCCGGCATCCCTTCTCCAGAACCAGGACTTACTGGAAGCACATCCATAATATAACCCCAAAATAAAAGCCCGGACAAAAAATCTGTCCGGACCATAATCCACATTGGAATGTTCTTAGTTAGGCGGTAGGGGTTTGAGGTCGGTTGCCAGAGGCGGCCTTTGCCTGTTTCCACATCTGCTGCAGGCCCTCCAGGCCCACCTCGGGCATTTCCTTGCCCATCTCCTTGCACATAGCCTCTACCTTGCGGAAACGCTTCTCGAACTTGCTGTTTGCCCGCTGGAGCGCTATGGAGGCATTGAACCCGCAGTGGCGCGCCACGTTCACCAGGCTGAACATGATATCGCCGAATTCGTCTTCTAGGCGGTCGATATTTGAATTTTTTTCAGAAATTCCTTGCATTTCGGCGCGAAATTCTGTAAATTCTTCCTGGGCCTTTTCAAATACAGGTTCCCGGGCGTCCCAGTCGAACCCCGCCCTAGCGGCTCGACGGATGATGTCCTGGGCCCGGGCGAGCGGCGGCATGCTTTTGCTTACTTTGTCCATAACGGACCCGCCGGCTGTTTTCAGATTGTTCTTTTCGGAGGACTTGATTTTGTCCCACTGCCGCGAGACTCCGGCGGCGTTTTCCACATGGGCATCCCCGAACACATGAGGGTGCCTGCGGACCATCTTTTCGCAGATTCCCTGCACCACGTCATCGACGGTAAAGTCCCCGGACTCCTTCATGACCTGGGCATGGAACACCACCTGCAAAAGTACGTCCCCAAGCTCTTCGCACATGTGGGAGGCGTCCCCTTCTTGGGCGGCATCGATAAACTCAAAACTCTCTTCTACCAAGTAAGGGAGCAGGGAATGGGTGGTCTGTTCCTTGTCCCAGGGGCATCCGTTTGCAGAACGGAGGCGCTCCATAATTTTCACCAAGTCGTCAAAGGAATATTTCATACCATGAAAGATAGAAACACCATCGCCTGCATCACTGCGCATTTTCCCCTTTTGCTGGATTCTTCCATTTACCGCCCGAACAGGCTGTTCATCAGGGGGAACATCCCCGAAGGAATCGGGGTGGCCATGGTGGGCACCCGCAGGCCTTCTAACAGCGGGCGGGAACTCTGCCGCCACCTGGTCAGGTCTCTCCAGGGGACCCGTGCCGTGGTGGTGTCGGGACTTGCCCAGGGCATAGATTTTTACTGTCACGAGGCGGCCCTAGATTTCGGGATTCCGACCATTGCAGTTCTTGCCCAGGGGCTGGAGGCCGCCATACAGGGGTCACGAAAGTTCCTGGCCCAGCGGATTCTGGAAGAGGGCGGGGCCCTGGTCAGCGAATACGAAGGAAACACCTCCAGCTTCAAGGGAAACTTTGTCGCCCGGAACAAGATTATCAGCGGGCTTTCCAAGTGTACCATCATTGTCCAGAGCAAGGTCAAGGGTGGCGCCCTCCTGACCGGCGAATTCACCAAGAAAGAAGGCAAGGCGCTCTACGCCTGCCCCGGAGATTTTGACTGCGAGGTGGCAGGCGGCACCAACCAGCTACTGGACCAAGGAGTTGCCTCCCCCGTCTTTATTCCCGAAAATCTGTACAAAGTAATAGGGCTCCCTCGCACCCAAGGGCCGCAGATTGCCGAACTTGAACGGTCGGGCTGCAACCTGACCCAAGGCGCCAAGGAACTGTTCTTCAAGTTCAAGGGATTCCGAAAAACATTTTCGGAGATTCAATCCGAGTTGACCCTAGCAACTCCCCAACTTTTAGCTATATTAACAGAGCTGGAAATCGCAGGCCTTGCCGAGAGCAAGGACAATTTCCAGTTCTATTTCAACGGAGAGCCCTGATGCACAAAAAGAAATACATCGCTATCATTGCCGTGCTGTTTCTGCTCTCCATCGTCGTGGCCGAACTGGCCTTTGGCAAGAACAGTTTTCCGAGACAAAACCAGGTCAAGCAAGAAATTGCCATGTACCAGGCCAAGGTGGATTCCCTCAACGCCCTCATCGAGCAGTACAAAAAAGAAATCGAACTGCTCGAAAACGACTCTCTCTACAAAGAAGGAGTCCTCCGCAGCCGCTACGGCATGAGCCGCAAGGGCGAAAAAGTCTTTCAGTTGGTGGAATAAAGGGGGAAGCCTCCCCCTGCTTGCAGCCTTGCCCTGTTGTCACCTTGGAGCGAAGCGATAGGGTCCAGGGCGAGTCTTCCAGCACCCCCTCTGCGGGGACTCCCCGCAACGCCCCCTTAATAATCCGAGTCTCAAGGGCACAGTCGCCTGCAAAAAAGACCGTCGGTCGCAACTTCACTTTGTTCGTCGCTACCCTCCGGATTTTTTGCCTAGCAACTATGCCCTCTCGCCTCGCAAAATAGATTCGCTACGCAGGAGGTTGCTCGGTCACGGTGTTCCCTCGCAACACACAGTTTCTAGTCTTTCACGCAACGGACAGACATTTTCGTATTTGCCAGCTCTTTCGATTGTGCGACATAGCTGGCGGTGTTAAAGAACAAGCAGTTCCAATACCCGCCGGTTGCTTCGGATGCTGTCCAAAGTTGAGCGGTACTTCCCATTTTCTTGTACTGAGAAATATTGTTCATGTCCGTGTTGAAATAGCCGGCAGGGAGCAGATTGAAGCCATAGGAATCTTCACCGTTACCGCCGTCGGACCAGCCACTGGCGGATTTAAGGAACTTTCCCGCATCACCCTCTCCGTTTCTTTTTCCGTTGCTTGATGCGCTTTCAAGCAGGGCAGAGCCTTCGTCAAAGCTCGGCAGATGCCATCCACTTGGGCAAGCGTTTGCGGCCGCATCGTGCGTATAGAGTCTACCGTAGGTATCGCAATTTGCAGGGTTGTCGTCGTAGCAGGAACTTCCTGTCACATCAAAATTCAGGTTCTGTGCAAACCAGGTCTGGCTTCCGATGGTCACGAACTTGTATGTTTTACCATCGCGGGGATCCGTAAAGGTATTCTCGGCAGCTGGTTGATCTCCGCCCTCGCCGCCCTGTCCTTCACCATTCTGTCCATCTTCGCTAGATTGTGCGGGTTGTGTCGGGTCGGAGTTATCGGAATCGCTACTACACGCAGCAAAGAACAGAGCCATGCAGGCGGACAAAGTAACGAATGCAAGTTTTTTGCCGAAATTTTTCATCTGGATTCTCCTTTTATTACGCCGTCTAATCTAAATTATTTCCTCCAAAAAAGTAAAATTTTGTAAACACTTTTAAGAAGCGAGTTTTCTACCGGTAAACAACAATATATATCCGTTGATACGTCTTTAAGACTCGCCAAATTTTTCGGTGTATCCGATGATTATTTCAACTCTTTACAAGACGACCTTGACATCAGAAATCTGAAAATAGAGATTGCCGTAGAACTCGACAAAATCAAGACTTTTGTCCCTGCATAAAAAATGCGTCAGCCCTAAACCTGTTATCCAAACTCTAGTCCGAGCGGCTAGGCCATCTTCGAGGCGTCGCTGGTAGAAACTTCTACCTTGCCCGCAAAGAAGCTGTAGGCCGCAGGCACAATAAAGAGGGTCATGAAGGTGGCAAAGGTAAGGCCGCCTGCGATAGCGATACCCATAGCGATGCGGCTCGGGGTGCCGGTGAGTATCAGCGGCACCGCGCCCAATACGGTGGAAAGGCTAGTCATGAGAATTGGGCGGAAGCGGCGTTCCGCCGCTAGCCGAGCCGCCTCCAGCTTGGAGCATCCCGTATTGGCCGCAATCTGGTTTGCAAATTCCACAATCAAGATACCGTTCTTGGTCACAAGGGCAATCAAAAGAATCAGGGCGATTTCGCTAAAGATGTTCAGGGTCTGCCCCGTAATGAACAGGCAGGCAAGTGCCCCCGCCAAGGCCAGCGGCACCGTAAAAAAGATTACGAAGGGAGCGCGGAAACTTTCGAACTGACCCGCCAACACCAGGAACACCAGCGCCAAGGCCAGCAAGAACACGATGTAGAGCCCGCTGGAACTTTCCTCAAATTCCTTGGAAGAGCCACTCAGGGCGGTGCTCACGCTGGGGTATTCCTTGAGGACCTCTTTTGCAATCCGGCGCATTTCTTCGACGCCGTCGCCAATGGTCTTGCCGGGAATGAGGCCCGCCTGAATGGTGGCGGCGCTGAAACGGTTGTAACGCGGAAGCGACGGCGACGCCGACTGTTCGCTGTAGGTGACAAAATTCTCGACGCTGACCAGCTCGCCCTTGCCGTTCTTGACCGTCAGCAAGGAAAGCCTTTCGGGAGTGCTGCGGTACTGGTAGCCCACCGCCCCGATGATGTCGTACTGGCGTCCGTCCTTGTAGAATTCCCCATAAGACTGGTCACTAATGGCAAGCTGCACCGCCTGAGCGATATCGTTTACGCTGACCCCTTCTTCGTTGGCCTTGTCCCGCAAAATCTCGATATGGAGTTCCGGCTTGGTAAATCGCAAGTTCGTGTTCACCACGCTAAATACGGGACTCCTGCCCGCCGCCTCTTCGAACTTAGGCACCAGCGTCCGCAAGACTTCGATATTTGGCGCTTGCAACACGAACTGTACCGGGAGTCCGCCCCTCTGGGTACTGATGCTCTGCGGTTCGAAAACCATCACCCGCAGGTCGGGGTATTCACTGCCCAAAATTTGGATAGACCGGGCAATTTCGCTCTGGGGGCGACGGGCCTTCTTGTCGTTGTTCAAGAAGATGCGCATTCTGGAGTTACCCGCATTCCAAGCACCCGCCTGAATTTCGGTATATTCGTTGCTGTCCATCAGGGCAATCACCTCTTCGGCAAAGGCATCGGCCATGCGCTTGGTTCGGTCCAGACTCACACCTTCGGGCATGTTCATGTTCACCATGACAGCATTAGAATCTTCCGTAGGAGCCATTTCACTACTCATGTTGGTGTAGCAGAAATAGGCCACCGCCAAAAGCCCAAGCACCACAGGAAACAGCAAGAAACGCAACTTAAGGAAAACGCCCAGAAGTTTTGAGTAAATTTGGTTCAGCCCGTCAAAGAAGGGCTCCGTCACCCGGAAAAACCATCCCTGTTTCTGTTGCCGCAAGAACTTGGAGCAGAGCATGGGCGAAAGCGTCAGGGCGCAGAAGGTAGAGAGGAAAACCGTACCGATCATCACCGCCACGAACTCCCGGAACAGAAGCCCCGTAGTGCCGCCCAAGGCAAGCACCGGCACGAACACCGCCATGAGCACCACAGAAGTGGCGATTACCGCAAAGAAAATTTCGTTGGTACCTGCCACGGCGGCCTGCTTGGAATTCATGCCCTGCTCAATCTTGTGGTAGATGTTTTCTACAATCACTATAGCGTCGTCCACCACAAGGCCAATGGCAAGCACCATGGCAAGAAGGGTCAGCACGTTGATGGAAAAACCGCACAGGTAAAGCACAAAGAAACTCCCCACCACGGAAACGGGAACCACCACCATGGGGATAAGGGTGGTGCGAGCCTCCCGCAAAAAGGCGAAGATAATGGCAATCACCAGCAAGAAGGCGATAAAGATGGTCTCCACCACTTCCTTAATAGAGGCACGGATATTGATGGATGTGTCCCGACCGTAAAGCACCTGCACGCCTTCGGGAATCTCCCTGCGGATATCCTCTACCCGCTTGTAGAACTCGTTGGCGATTTCCACATGGTTGGAGCCAGGCTGCGCCATCAGGGCCAGGGTAATGGAGTTCTTGCCGTTACGGCGGAATCCCGTGCGGGTATCCTTGGGTTCGTAATGAACATCCGCCACATCCGAAATGCGGATCACGGTTCCGTCGGCGGCGGTCTTTACCGCAATGTTTTCAAAAGCCTTTGGGTCCAGGATTCGTCCCAAAGTGCGGATAGAAAGGGTGGTCTCGCTACCTTCGATAGTGCCCGAAGGCAGTTCCAGGTTGCCTCGGCTGAGGGCCGCCGACATCTCGGCACCGGAAACGCCCAGGGCCTGCATGCGCACCGGGTCAATCCACAGGCGCACCGTCGGGCGTTTTTCTCCCCATATAGCCACTTCCGACACTCCGGAAATGGTCTGCAGGCGTTCCTTCACCTGGTTGTTCGCGATTTCCGAAACCTCCATGGGGTCCAGCTTGTCACTCACCAGGCTCACCATCAGAATCGGGTCATTATCGCTATCGGACTTATAGACCGTAGGTTCGTCCACATCGTCAGGAAGCTTGCGGCGCACGCGACTCACGCGGTCACGGACCTCATTGGCGGCCGCCTCCAGATCCATGCCCGTCTCGAACTCGATGTTGATAGACGAAAAGCCGTCACGGCTGGTAGAGGTGAGGGCCTTGATACCCGAGGCGCTGTTGATGGAGGCTTCCAGGATTTCGGTAACCTCGGCTTCCACCACGGTGGCGTTCGCACCAGGGTAAGATGTTCTCACCTGGATTAGCGGGTAGTCTACGTTAGGGTATTCCCGAACACCCAGGTTGGATGCGCCGAAAAAGCCCAACAGCAAAATCACCAGGGCAACAACGCTCATCAGTACAGGGCGGCGGACCGAGAGCTGGCTGATGCTCATCAATCCACCTCGTAATTCATGGCGTGTCTGATTTCCTTGATATTGACATCCACCCCTTCCCTGAGGCTGATAATCCCGGAAACAATTACCGTATCGCCCTTAGAAAGCCCCGACGTTATTTCTACAGAAAAGGGAGTACGAAGCCCCGTCTTTACATGCTTGATGTGTGCCTTGCCATTCTGGACTACAAACACATAGGCCCCTTCCCTGTCGAGAATCAACGCCTCAGCAGGAATAGTGGTACTCTTGTTTTTTCCGGCCTTCATCTGGATGGTGGCGCTCACGTAGCCGCCCGCGATAAGCTTGCCGCTGGAATTATCGACAGAAACCACCACCTGCCGGGTACGGCTGCTTTCCGAAATGGTGGCGTCCAGGGCAGAAACCTTCCCCTTCTTCTCTACGTTCCGTTCCTGGTCCTTCAGGGTAACCCTGTCCCCAACTTTCACGACAGAGGCATAGCGTTGGGGAACCGCAAATCGAGCTTTCAGTTTTTTCACGTCGCTCAGTTCGACAACGGGGGCGCCCGCGTTCAGCCACTGGCCTACCGAAACATCCACCAAGCCAAGCTTACCCGCAAAGGGAGCCCGAACCTCTGTCTTCTCAATTTGGGCTTTGATATACTCTACACTGGCTTCCGCCGACTGTAGGTTCGCCACAGCCGCTTCCAAATCTTCCTGGGTCGCACCTCCCTGCTGGTACAAAGTACGGGTGCGCTGTTCCCGCTGGGCGGCAAGTGAAAGGCTGGATTCCGCCTGCTTCAGCTGGGCCCTGAGTTCGGAATCATCCAGCTTGGCAAGGAGAAGCCCCGCAGGCACGCTGGCACCGTCCTTGGCATGAAGTTCCACCAGGCGGCCAGAAACGGCGGCACTCAAGGAGACGCTGTTGTTCGCCTCCAGAGTAGCCATGGTCTGGAATTCCTGCTTCTGATTCGAGAACTCCGCGATGTAACCCTCTACGTTCAGGCTGCGACCGCCCTTCGCAGGCTTTCCGCCGGCGCCCTGGGGAGCGTCCTTTCCAGAGCAAGCCAGAAGGAACACAGCAGTCAAAAGTAGCAGGAACAGGTTTCTCATAAAATTTTTCAGATTCTCAAAAATTCACTTATTTAGATGATTATAAAGTACATATGGTTACAACAAAATCTAATTCCGAGTTCTGAACTCCGAATTCTGAATTTCCTCAAAATTTCACGTTCACCAGAAGCCCGCCGCCGTCTTCGCCAAACTCCGGCGCGAACTGAAGGCGCTGTCCGAAGGATTTGGATGATGTCTTGCGGTAAATGCGCATGGCGTCCAGTATGGAGACCACACGGTTCAGCACCAGCGCCCCTACCGACACCTGAAAGACAATCCGGCTGATGCGGTAGTTCCGCAGGCGGTTCTTGTATTCGTCGATATGTTCCGAAGTCTCGGGATTGTCGCTACTCCCCCAGTCCCACTGGATGTCGTCAGAAAATTCCTCGTTTGTCGCTTTGCCGGCGCGAATCATGGACTGGTTGTAGTCCTCGTCGTTATCCGGAGAAGAGTTCTGACCTGCCACGCCGCTACGGCTACGGTAGTCCCCTACCGTATTCAAAAGCGAAACTTTCTTGCTGGAGGTGTTGAGCCCCGCGTGGCGCACCGCATAATCGTGGGCCGAAGAAATGTAACGCTCCCCTACGTAGTAAGACCCCACCGCCGCCATCCAGAGGGCAATGTCTGTCCACATGAAGGGGCGAACCATCTCGCGCTCGTCCAGGTAAAGTTCACCCATGCCGGGCAAAAGAGCAGAAGCACCCAGCGCCACGGCAAGGCTCTTCTCGCTGTTCTTGCTAACACTTTCGTCAACAGAAATCACCACCTGGGAAAAAGCACAGGCCGCACAAAACAGGATGGCGAGAAAGATGCGCATTAGAATCCCCAGCTGGCCTGGACTCCAACATCAAACCCATCGAAGAAGCTCATGTAGCTTTCGAAGTGGAGTTTGTCGTACCAGGAAACATCTTCGGAGTAGAGTTCCTTGTTGTGGGCGTTGGCCGCAAAGGCCGCATCCACGGCAGAGACCAGATGGTTCAGGATAATACCCCCGAAGAACCAAACCTGCAGGTCGGCATAGTCGTTGGCCTTGCTACGCATATCGCGATACTTGGACTGGTTCTTGGACTTGCCAAGAGGAACAATTTCATCAACAACGGCCTCTTCCAGAAGCAGATTCTGACCCAGGGCTACGGAATCCACATCGTCCCAGCCAAGAACATAGGACCTTTCGCTCACCAATTGGTAAACACTGGAGTTGTCGTAGAAATTCTTCTGGCTTGCAATTTCTTGACCTAGAGATTGCGGGTTCGTCACAGAAAAACGGTCCGTATGGGCCTTGTCGTTGGTAAAGAGTTTGCCCTTGGTGTAACAGCCCGAAGCGTTTGCGTCACCGTAAATGGCCTTGCAGAAATCTTCCCGGCTGGTCATGTAGCGGGTCTCGAACCTTGATTCTTCCGTTTCATCTGAAAGCTGATTCAAGTAGATGTCGCGCATCTGGGATTCATACCGGCCAATGGAGAAATGATTCTTGGCAAATTTCTTGTATTTGTTCACCTGCTTATCGTACTTGTAAACGGTAAAGTAATACCAGCCACCCCAGAGGGCTGCCTCAAGAGCGAGGTAGACCGCACCGCGGGCGTAGTTGAAGGTAGAGCCACCTACATAAAGCTGGCCCGAACCGGGAACCACCAACGACATGAACAGGGCCTTGCGAGGACTCCGGTACTTGCCTTTCATTTCGTCAATACTGTGGACCTTCGAGACCTTCACCGGGCCAAGCAGGTCGCGACGGCTGATGCTGCTGGACGACGGGACGACCGCAACCTCGACAGAACTGGAAGACTCGACCGAGCTGGAGGATATGGCCGAGCTAGACGACACCTCAGAACTAGAAGACAAGCTATCCTGGGGAACTTCGCTGGACGAGGACAGTTGCAGAGAATCCGCCACAACGCTGCTGGAAGACTGCTGAAGGGTATCTGCCACGGCGATACTCGAACTAGACTGTACAGAGCTAGACAACGCTTCGGAACTGGAGGATTCCTGAGCAGCGACACTGGAGCTGGAAACGACACTACTAGAAGAGACTGCTGCGGAACTAGACAAGACTTCCGAGCTTGAACTCTGGGCCGTCACCGCCGCCTCGCTGGACTGGGCGGCCTCGGTCTCCGCCTCGAATTCCGCAAACAGGTCGCGGGGCTGGGCAAACGCCGATACCGCCAAAAGGCTCGCCACGCAGGCGATAAAAGAAAACTTGCGCATACGGAAATAAAATAGAAAATTAGGTAAAGCGAGTTACGCCCTGCGGGCTAGTTACTAGTTACTAGCTACGCCCTACGGGATAGTTTACAGACAAAAAACCGCCCCCGAAGGAGCGGCTTTTTAAGATTTCTAGCAGTCCGAGAGAATTAAGCCTTCTCAGCGACTACCCAAACCTTGACCTGAGCTTCAACATCGCTGAACACCTTGATAGCGACGGTGTAAACACCGAGCTGCTTGATGGGTTCATCGAGCTGAACCTGGGCGCGGCTAATCTTGACGCCGGCCTTGGTGATAGCTTCGGCAATGTCGCCTGCAGTGACGGAACCGTAGAGGCGTTCGCCTTCCACAACCTTGCGTTCCAGGTTGACGGAAATCTGAGCGAGCTTGGCGGCAACGTCGCCGGCAGCAGCGAGTTCCTTCTGGAACTGGGCTTCGAGGGCGGCACGGTTGGTTTCAATCTGGAGCTTCGCTTCCTTGGTAGCACGCACGGCGAGCTTGCGAGGGAACAGGTAGTTACGGGCGTAACCGTCCTTAACCTTCACGACGTCGAGCATCTTGCCCAGGTGAGGAACATTGGCCTTAAGAATAATTTCCATAGTCTAGTTCCTCCTATTAGCGAACGCTGTCCGATACAAAGGGGAGAATCGCCATCTGACGGGCACGCTTGATAGCCTCGTTCAGCATGCGCTGGTACTTGGCAGAGGTGCCGGAGATGCGGCGAGGAATGATCTTGCCGCGTTCGGAGATGAAGCGGCGGAGAGTCTTCTCGTCCTTGTAGTCGATAAACTTGACATTGTTTTCCGTGAACCAGCAAGTCTTCTTGCGGCGGATACGGGGTGCCTGTTTCTTATCTTCAAAAGCCATTATTCAGCCTCCCCTTCTTCTGCGTCAACCGGAATGATTTCTTCGGTGGACTGAGCCATATCCTGGTTGTAAACGATTTCGCTCATGGGATAGTCCACGAGGGTCATCCAGCGGAGAGCGTTTTCGTTGAGCTTGAGAGCGGCTTCCATGTTTGCCACTACGGCGGCTTCGGCCTTGTAGTAGAAAATCACGTAGTAGCCGTGCTGGCGCTTCTTGATGGTATAGGCGAGCTTGCGCTTGCCCCAATCGTCGCGGCGGAGAATTTCGCCACCGCCGTTGGTGATCATGGAGGCGATGTTCTCGACTTCGGCATTGATAGCGTCGTCGGAGATCATGGCATCGATAATCACCATGGTTTCGTACTGTCTCATAATGAGTCCCTTTGGTCTTTCGCCCAGGTCCACCATTGGCCCTGGGAGGGTTCCGGCCTTAAAAACCGGTGGACCAAATATAGAAAAAAGGGGCCTTTTGTCAAACCTCGGGGCTAAATTCCCAGGGTAAACCCGAAAATCAGGGCCCTGTTCCAGTCCGAGACCCCCCTATGGAAATACCTCTGGAAGCCTCCTTCCACGGTAAACCACAGGGAATAGGTGTTCTTTTGGGCCCAATCCCAGACACTCCGCAAATTGAAGCCCAAACCGGGGGTCAAGGTCAGAAGCTGGGAATTGTTAAAGTTATGCTCGTAATGGACGGCTCCGAAAACCCCAAGGTATTTGGGGAATGCATACCCCATGCCAAACTCCAGCCCCGCCGAAAAGCCGTCCAGGGAGAACATCTTTTCGCAGTTGGTCGCCTTTATCACAGAATCCGCCACCGAGGCGATTTCGTCATCATCGTCGATATCATCAATGTCGTCCCCATCCTTGGAGCGGTTCTTCCACTGCTCCCGAAGCTCCGAAATGTCCGTAGTTTCCAGCCCCATCAAAGGAGAAAGGTACATGGAAAAATTTGAAAAAGACAGGTGGAACTTGCCGGACAGGCGGTACCGCTGGTACAAGACCGAAGTCCTGGAGTCCATTTCACCGCCGAAAAAACGGACTTCTACCCCTCCCGAAAACCAAGGCGTATAGAAGTAGTCCGCCTGACCCTGCCAGATTCCCACACAGTCGCATTTCTCGCTGGCGTCAAACACGCCCATGCCGATACCCACCGTAAAGCCCTTGCCCGTGTAGGCGGACTGTTTCGGGAGAGGAATGTCGGAAACGCTGTCCGCAGATTCGGCGGAAAACGCAAAGGAAACCCCTGCCAATAGCAGGATTATGGCATAACGCACAAACACGGGTAAAATGTACAAAATTTGCACAAATTTCGTCTCTTTTTCATTTTGCCGTGCTTTTCCAATGGAAATTTCGTATTTTAGGGTTTATACTAGGAGTTTTATCGCCAATGCTCAAACGCTTTTTCGCTCTCGTGACCCTGACTACCGGACTTTGTTTTGCACAACTCGCCGCCGAACCCAAGGTGGCAGACGTCCAGCTTATGCAAGATTCTACAACCCATGCCCCCATGAAGATGGACTTTTCCAAGCCCCTGGTGGGCATCAACGATCCGGGCATCCTGTTCAGCCATTTCAGCAACCGTCCGCTGCTCATCTACTACTTCAGCCCCAAGTGCCCCCACTGCCAGCGGCATTTTCCCGAAATCCAGGACCTGATGAAGGAATATGAATCCGCAGGCCTTACGGGCATTGCCATCGGTCTTGGCGGCGGCATCAAGAAGAACGACATCCGCATGTTCATCGACCAATTCCACGCCGTGATTCCCGTGTTCCAGGACGCAAACAGCAAGTTCGGTCCGGCTTACGGCACGGGCTACATCCCGGTACTCTACTTTGTCCAGAGTGATGGTACATTTTACCGCTACGAGACCCTGGACGAGGCCAACATGAACCACCTGAAGGCTACGCTGAACAAGGTGTTGAAGAAATGACGTGATGTGTCATCCTCGCGTAGGCGAGGATCTATGCAGAAAACCCGGGCCTTGCGGTCCGGGTTTAATTTTTTGTAAGCAAGCGGTCGCTTCGGCGCTGCTCAGCGACCTTATGCCATTACATCATGCCGCCCATGCCACCCATGGAGGGATCCATAGCAGGCGCTGCCGGCTTGGGTTCCTTCTTCTCGGTGATCACGCAGTCTGTGGTGAGGATCATCGAGGCGATGGAGGAGGCGTTCTTGAGGGCCGTGCGAGTCACCTTGGCCGGGTCGATGACGCCAGCCTTGATGAGGTCTTCGTAGGTGTCGGTCTTCGCGTTGTAACCGAAGGCGTCCTTGCCTTCCTTGACCTTGTTCACCACGACGGAGCCTTCGAGGCCAGCGTTCTGCACGATCTGGCGGAGCGGTTCTTCGATGGCGCGGCGGATGATGGCAGCACCGGTCTTCTGGTCGTCGTTATCGAACTTGAGGGAGTCGATGGCCTTTTCGGCACGGATGAGGGCAACGCCACCACCCGGAACGATACCTTCTTCGACGGCAGCGCGGGTTGCGTGCATGGCGTCGTCCACGCGGTCCTTCTTTTCCTTCATTTCGACTTCGGTAGCAGCACCGACCTTGATGACGGCAACGCCGCCGGCAAGCTTGGCCAGGCGTTCCTGGAGCTTTTCGCGGTCGTAGTCGCTGGTGGTGGTTTCGATCTGCTTCTTAATCTGACCGATACGGCCCTTGATGGAGGCTGCATCACCGGCACCTTCCACAATCGTGGTGTTGTCCTTGGTGATGGTGATGGACTTGGCCTGGCCAAGTACGGTGACCGGAGCATCTTCGAGCTTGGCGCCCGTGTCTTCGGAAACCAGCATACCGCCAGTGAGGATAGCGATGTCTTCGAGCATGGCCTTGCGACGGTCACCGAAGCCCGGGGCCTTGACGGCGGCGACCTTCAAGGTACCACGCAGCTTGTTCACGACCAGCGTCGCGAGAGCTTCGCCATCCACGTCTTCGGCGATGATGAGGAGAGACTTGCCCTGCTTTGCCACATGTTCGAGCATAGGGAGCAAATCCTTCATGGTAGAAATCTTCTTGTCGTACAACAGGATGTACGGGTTCTCGAGGGAGACTTCCATGCTGTCGGTGTTGGTGACAAAGTAAGGAGAGAGGTAGCCGCGGTCGAACTGCATACCTTCCACGACGTCCAGCACCGTGTCGGCGGTCTTGGATTCTTCGATGGTGATGACACCGTCGTTGCCGACCTTTTCCATGGCGTTGGCCAAGAGGTCACCGATTTCGGGGTCGTTGTTCGCGGAGATGGTAGCGACCTGGGCAATGTGTTCCTTGCCGTTGATCTTCACGGCCATCTTGCCGATTTCCTTGATGACGGCGTCAACCGCAGCGTCCATACCGCGCTTGATGTCCATCGGGTTTGCACCGGCGGCCACGTTCTTGAGGCCTTCGCGGGTGATGGCCTGGGCCAAAACCGTAGCGGTGGTGGTACCGTCACCGGCAGCGTCAGAAGTCTTGTTCGCGACTTCCTTGGCCATCTGGGCACCGAGATTTTCGTAGGCGTCTTCCAGTTCCACTTCCTTAGCGACAGTCACGCCGTCCTTCGTCACGTTGGGTGCACCGAAGGAGCGGGCGATCATCACGTTGCGGCCCTTGGGGCCGAGAGTTACCTTGACTGCGTTGGCGAGCTTGTCCACGCCCTTCATGAGGGATTCGCGAGCCGCCACATCAAACTTGAGTTGCTTTGCCATTTTGTTTTTTCCTTTTTTATAAACTTTTTTTGATTAGAGCGTCGCGATGACGTCCGGTTCCTTCACGATGAGGTAGTTTTCACCATCGACGGTGACTTCGGTGCCACTGTACTTGCCGTAGAGCACCACGTCGCCCACCTTGACTTCCATCGGGACGATTTCGCCCTTGTCGTTCTTGCGGCCCGGGCCCACGGCCACGACCTTGCCCTGCATGGGCTTTTCCTTGGCGTTATCCGGAATGAAGAGACCCGAGGAGGTCTTCTGTTCGGCTTCTGCCGGCTTGACAACGATTCGATCTGCTAAAGGCTTGATCATTTTCACTTTTCCTTTTTTGCGGACGGCCGCTTTCGCGGGGCCCTTTGTTTAAACACTGCCCAGAAGGGCGTTTTTGTTTTCGCCATCAAATTAGCAATTTCCGTGCCAAAACTTGCAAGTTCCATATCAAGGGGCGAAAACCGCGTTATGCTCCCCGATAACGACAAACGAGCTTCCGATTTATGGTGTTTTCTGGCCAAATTCCCGATTTTTGGCAAAAAATTTGCTACTTAGGAAACAAGCCCACCTAAAATCCCATTTCACTTAGATTTTCGGTGTTTAATTTTGAAACGCGCTTTTACAATGTTTCAAATTTAACCACTTTGGGCCTTAGCCCCGGAGTTGCTTTATGTATTCCGCACTGCGAACCTTGTCGGCCGCCAGCAGGCCCTCCTTCCTGGAAAGCCTCCTCAGCGTTTCTTCCATACTACGATACTCCCTTTCGTAGATGGAACGAAATTTCTCCGTCATTTCTACCGGAGAAATACCCAAACCCCGAGCCAAAAGGCAAAAACTTTCGAATGAGGGAATACGCTTGCCGCTTTCCATCATGGAAATGAATTGCCTCGTCAAACCTGATTCCATGGACAGCTGTTTCTGAGATATAAATGACTCCTTTCTCGTCCGCAGCACCAGTTTTTGGAATGCTATGCAAAAGATATCGTGGTTGTGAGTCATGGCGCCAATTTTATCAAATCATGACGGGGAATCGTGCAAACAATTGTTACCTAATTACTATAATTTTGATAAAATCTTGTTTACATTAAGCAAATAGGGCGGGCTCCGCCCTCCCTAAGACCCGCCCGGCGCTCAATAACCCGCCACCTTCTAAACAAGGACCTCGGGTCAGCGGGTTATTTTCGCGGCCACCTTCGGTGGCTGCACGGTAAGGGAGGGCTCGCCCTATCGTCGGTATAAAAGAAGAATCCCCCTCTTTACGAGGGGGACTCTTCTTTATGCGGGTGCCAGGACTCGAACCTGGAGCAGGGTGACGACCGGACTAGCCCAAATTCTCGTATAAAAGGCCGGACTGGCTAGTCCTCTCGCAACCGCCCCAGTTCAATAACTGGGGCTTTGTTGCTCACAAAGGCTCCAGGTTCTCGACCTTACTCAGAATAAAAAAGACCCCTCTCTTGCCGAGAGGGGCCTTTTTATGCGGGTGCCAGGACTCGAACCTGGAGCCTTTTGGTTCGTAGCCAAACGCTCTATCCAGTTGGGCTACATCCGCATTGGTGCCCCAAATATAGCATTATCGGCCTACATGTCAAGGGATTTTCTTTAAATTTCTTGAAAGAATTACTAAATTTGGGCAAAAGAATCAAGTTCCGCGCAGAAACATAAAATGGTCAAGAACATTATTTTCAAGATACTGAACGCTCTCAAGTCCGCCTTCCTGAAAAAGAAAGTCATCCTGTGGCTGCTCATTTTATTTCTGCCGGTCCTGCTTGTGGCAGCTGCCGTCGTGGTCACCTACAACCACTTCTTGCCGGAACTTCCTTCTCTCTCCCAGCTGGAACAGATCAACCCCAAACTGGTCACCAACATCTACGACATGAACGGAAAAATCGCCCACGAATACTACGTGGAGCGTCGTGAATGGGTCAGTTTCGACTCCATCCCCGAAAACGCCATCCACGCCGTGATGGCCACCGAAGACCGTGAATTCTACAACCACTGGGGCATGAACGTTTGGGCCATTCCCTCCGCCATCATGGAAAGCGTCTCCAGCGGCAAGAAACTCCGCGGAGCCTCCACCCTCACTCAGCAGCTCACCAAGCTATTGTTCCTTACTCCGGAGCGTTCCATTTCCCGTAAGATCAAGGAGGCCATGACGGCCATCCGTATCGAGCAGACCTACACCAAGCAAGAGATTCTCGAATTCTACATGAACGAGGTTTACCTGTCTGCCGGTAACTACGGTTTCCAGGCCGCAGGCAAGTACTATTTCGGACGCCCGCTGGATAGCCTTACCATTCCGGAGTTGGCCGTGCTGGCAGGCATGCTCCAGCGCCCCGAAGCCTACCGCCCTGACAGGCACCCCAAGGCATCTCTGGAACGCCGCAATACCGTGCTGTTTGCCATGATGGATGCGGGCTACATCAGCAAGGAAGATTACCGCAAGTATGTGGACACCCCCATCACCTTGGCCGAAAAAGAAGAAGAGAAAGGTGCGGGCCTCTACTTCTACGAAGAAATCCGCAAGTACATGGAAAAGAAGTACGGCGAAAACTCCCTCTATGCCGATGGTGTTTCCATCTATAGCACCATCGACCCCGATATCCAGGCTTACGCCGACAGCGTGGCACAGGTCCAGGTAGAAAAAGTCCGCCGCCGCATCAAGTACCGCGCCACACGCCGTCTGTTCCTCGCGAACAAGTACGATATGCCCGAAGACAGCGTTGTCGCCCACTTCGACAGCATCTATACCCTGTTCAAGAAAGACTACCTGGCCAACGACACCAACCCGGATCCCAAGAAAAGACGTTTCCCTGACAGTATCCAATACCACCACGCCGAAGTGGCTGCCATCTTGATTGAAAACGAGACCGGAGCCATCCGCGCCATGGTGGGCGGAAGCGACTGGAACAGCTCCCGCTGGAATCGTGCGGTGCAGTCCCTGCGCCAGCCGGGCTCCAGCTTTAAGCCTATCGTCTATGCTACCGCCATGGACAACGGGGCTTCCCCCTGCGACTCCGTGAACGACCAGCCCGTCACCATCCCCGACCCCGACGACAAGGACAAGAACAAGGTCTGGCGTCCGGCAAACTTCGGTCACGACTTTGAAGGAATGATGACGCTCCGCAAGGCCCTCTACAAGTCCAAGAACCTGCCCGCTATCCTTACCGGCATGAAATACGGGCTCAGCAACGTGGTGAATTACGCCCGCAAGTTCGGCATCGTAAGGGCTCCGCTCCTTGCAGTCCCGAGCCTTGCCCTGGGTTCCGTAGGCGCCACCCTGATGGAAATGACTTCGGCCTATACCGTGTTCCCCAACGGCGGTAACCGTATCGAGCCCTACATGATCGAATCCATCGTCGATAAGAACGGCGAGACCATCGAAAAGAACATGAAGGTGGAGCACGAAGTGCTCCGGGCCCCCAGCGCCTACCTGATGGTGGACATGCTGAAAGACGTGAACGTCCGCGGAACGGCCGCACGCGTTTGGGCCAGCGGGTTCACCCACCCCAGCGGCGGAAAGACGGGCACTACCAACGACTACACCGACGCCTGGTATATCGGCTTTACCAAGCAGTACACCATGGGCGTGTGGATTGGTTCCGACAGTCCGGGCACCATGGGCGCGGGCCACACCGGCACCGAAGACGCCCTGCCTGTTTGGCTTGCGGTCATGACCGAACTTCACAAGGACCTTCCGAGACTCCCCTTCCCCGTGCCTGCAGGCGTTTCCAGCAGGGGCATCTGCAACTACACCGGCAAGGTGGCCGGAGAGTTCTGCTCTGAAAAGACCTACTGCCTCTACACCGCAGGTTACGCCCCTACCGAAGTCTGCGACGGTAACCATTTCGAGGTCAAGACCAAGTCCGCCGACGACGCCACCCTCTTCAGCAACAAGGGTGCAGCGGAGTCCTCTACCGGGCCTAAAAAGACCCGGAAAATGTTCTAGGAATCTGTCCTGAATTTCGACAAGAAAACGCCTGAAATCCGCTAGATATCAAGGGTTTGAGCATACTCAACCCTTAACAAAATCTTATATTTTTTCTATCTTTGCGGTGCTATGGATTGGCCGCACAACATAAAGACCCTTACGGGCGACGAGCTCAAGGCTTGGCTTCGCGAACAAGACGAGAAGCCCTTCCGTGCCGACCAAATCCAGAAATGGCTTTTTTGCCAGCAGGTCAAGACCTACGACGAGATGGTGAACATCTCCCCCGCCCTCCGCGAAAAGCTGGCCGCCAAGTTCAGCCTCCGGGCCCTTACCGAAGAGACCCGCATGGAATCCGTCGATGGCACCGTCAAGTGGCTTTTCAGGACCCACGACAACCACCACATCGAGACGGTGATGATTCCCTCCAACGGACGGTTCTCGGTGTGCGTTTCCACCCAGGTGGGCTGCGCCATGAACTGCGCCTTCTGCCGCACCGCCAAGATGGGCTTTACCCGCAACCTGGAAGCAGGCGAAATCCTGGAAGAGATCATCAACGTGAACTGGTTCCTGAAAGATTCTGGCACTCTCGATGCCGACGGGAAAATCGCCCAGGTCACCAACATCATCTTCATGGGCATGGGTGAACCGCTGAACAACCTTGAAAACGTACACCGGGTCTGCTGCACGCTCCACAACCAGAGCCTGTTCAACATGGGCTCCAAGCGCATGACGGTAAGCACCAGCGGCGTAGTGCCCAAGATCAAGGAACTGGTGGACCGGAACACCCCCTGCTGCCTTGCGGTAAGCCTGAACAGCACCAACAACGAATACCGCTCCTCCGTGATGCCGGTCAACAAGACCTGGCCCATCGAAAAGCTTTTGGAAGCGGTGGACGAATACATCCGCCGCACCGACAACTACGTAACTTTTGAATTCGTCCTCATCAAGGACATCACCTGCACCCCCAAGGCCGCCAAGGAACTTATCCGCATTTGCGCCCCCCGCCGGGTGAAGGTGAACGCCATCGTGCTTAACGACGGTGACGACCCCACACTGCACGCGCCCAGCCCCGAAGAAGTGGAAGACTTCCTTGCCAAGGTGCGTGCCGCCGAAATTCAAATAACGATCCGCAATCCGAGGGGCCGGGACATCCTGGCCGCCTGCGGACAACTCGCGTACAAAAAGGATGGTAAAACATGTTAACGCAGAACCTCCCCGAATTCTGGGACAACCTCTACATGGACGGAAAGGACTACTGGAATTTCAAGAAGGCGACCCCCGCCCTCCTGGAATTCTTCAAGAACCCTTCCTGCCCCGCTACCGGCTCGGTCCTGATTCCTGGAGCGGGTTTCGGCTACGATGCCGAAGCCTGGGCTAATAAAGGTCACGACGTGCTGGCTGTAGATTTCGCACCTACCGCCGTGGACGAACTGGACCACCTGAGCCGCAAGTACAAGAACCTCCGTTCTCTGGACCTGGACCTGTTCACCCTCTCGCCCAAAGACCCCAAGCGTGGCGGCCAGCTGTTCGACATCGTCTATGACTACGGCACCTTCTCGGCAATCCACCCGGGCCGCCGCGACGAATTCTTCGAAGTCTGCTACAAGATGCTCAAGGACGACGGCCTGTTCATCTGCCTCATGTACCCCCTCATGAACGGAAAGACCCTGCAGGGGCCTCCCCACTGCACCAGCGAAGGCGAACTCATGGCCCGCTTGGACGGCGTGTTCGACATCGTGGAACGCATCAAGCCCGTAAACAGCATTCCTGGCCGCGAAGGCAAGGAAGAATTCTGGCTTATGAAAAAGGTCGTGTAGAAAAATCTACTTTTGGGAAACGGATTTCTCCTGCACCCCTAAAACCTACAACCTATTACCTACTACCTAACAAGGATTGAATTATGGCTAAAGATTTATGCCCCTGCGGATCTGGCAAAGAATACTCCGAATGCTGTGAACCCATCATCAAGGGAACAGCCCTCGCCCAGAGCCCCGAAGCCCTGATGCGTTCCCGCTACACCGCCTACGCCAAGCACGAAATCAAGTGGCTCAAGGACTCCCTGGAAGCCACCCAGCGCAGCGACTTCGACGAACCCAGCGTAGAAGCCTGGAGCCGCGATTCCGAATGGCTGGGCATCGAAATCAAGCAGACCAAGACCGAAGAAGAAAAGAACATCGGCTGGGTGGAATTCATTGCCCGCTTCAAGCAAGGGAACATCACCCGCAACCACCACGAACTGGGCGAGTTCCACAAGGTAGGCGGCGCCTGGTTCTTCTACGATGGCCGTGCCGTCAAGCAAGAAACCGTCCACAAGGAAGGCCCGGACGTTGGCCGCAACGACCCCTGCCCCTGCGGTTCCGGCAAGAAGTACAAGAAGTGCTGCGGAGCGAATAAGTAATAGGCATGAGCACGGGGCTTTCGCCCCTTTGGGGTATGAGCACGGTCGCCAAGGCTCCCTTTGAGCAAAAATAATCGCGCCATAGGCGCAAACCCAAAGGCACGGAGTGCCGACCTCACACCTCAAAGCACCGCAGGTGCGTCCTCAAAACCTTTTTCCGAAGGAAAAACCATGTTCAAAGTTTTCGTAGACGGTGAAGCAGGAACCACAGGCCTGCAGATTTATGAACGGCTCGCAAAGCGTAGCGACGTCGAAGTGCTGCGCATTTCTCCCGAACTCCGCAAGGACATCGCCGAACGCAAGAGGCTCATCAACGAGTCCGACGTGACGTTCCTGTGCCTGCCCGACGCTGCCGCCATCGAAAGCGCCGCCCTCTGCGAAAACCCGAACACTTGCGTCATAGACGCCTCTACGGCCCACCGCGTGAACCCGGCCTGGACCTACGGCATGCCAGAACTTTCGGCAGCCCAGCGCGAAGCCATCGCGAAGGCCAAGCGTATCGCGAACCCCGGCTGTCACGCCTCCGGATTCATTCTCGGCGTGCACCCGCTGGTCGCCGCAGGAATCCTCCCGAAGAGCGCGAACCTCGCCGCCTACAGCATCACCGGTTACTCCGGCGGTGGCAAGAAGCTCATTGCCGAATACGAGGACGCAGCAGCCCTTACGCACGCAGCAGGCGAATCGAAGGCCATCATGGCTCCGGCCCCGTACGCGCTGGCGCTCACACACAAGCACCTCCCCGAGATGAAGAAATACTGCGAACTTGAAAATGTTCCATTCTTCAATCCGGTGCTTGGGCCATACTACAAGGGTATGGCCGTGACCGTCGCCATCTTCGCGAACGAACTCACCAAGAAGGTGGGTCCAGAAGGCCTTACCGAAATTTTGGCGAAGCATTACGAAGGCAGCCGTTTCGTGAAGGTGATGCCCTACGAAGCCGCCCCCATGCTGTTCAACGGTCGCCTGGACGCCACCGTCTGTAACGACACCAACAACGCCCGCATCCAGGTTTTCGGCAACGAGAACGTGATGCAGGTAACGACGATTATCGACAACCTGGGCAAGGGTGCCAGCGGCGCCGCCATCCAGAACATGAATATCGCCCTCGGGCTTGACGAAGGGATTAGTTTGGTTTAAGCAAAGCCGACAAAGTTTATACAAAAGCCAGCCCGAAAACGGGCTGGCATTTTTTCAAATTATACGGGATAAATTATTCGGAGTCCTTAAGGCAACGAACTGCGAAGTCGTCGTACTTGGCGCCGCGGAAGTCGTAGTAGTGCTCGATGCTTGCATAGGTCGCTCCCATGTTCCAGTAGTAGGCGTCCGTGCTACCGGGAGCAGAGGAACTCCAGAAGTTGGCATAAGAACCGACATTCTCGAAGTTGGAAGAACAACCATAAAGACTGTTGCAGTTGCCAGCAGGGAGCGCGGAGAACCCGTAGGCATTAGTCGCATACAGCCATTTTTCAAATTCAATCGCCTGCATGGCATAGGGGGAACTGCCCACCGCCTTATACAAGGCTTCCCATTCCGTCGAATCCGGCAGGTGCCAACCTTCGGGACAAACGCCACGAACGGGATAAACTGGTGTGCAAGTCAGACCATAACCACAGCCCTTTCCGCTTTCTGAATAAACTCCGGCGCTGTCCATAGCCGCAGCCCATGAATAATAACGACCAAACTTCAAGCAACCGTCTTTATTGCAATAATTGCCGATTGATTTTTCTTTACCTGTACTTTCATCAACAACTTTGTATTCAAAATTCAAGTTTTCAGCCATCCACACCTGGTCACCAATCTTCACGGTCTTGTACACTTGGCCGTCGCGTTCATCGGTTATTTCGCCATAACTAATTGCAGGGTTCAAATACACCCAATTCGTTTTTCCCGTCAGCGATGTTCCGGTACCCGAGCTTTCAGAGCTTCCCGAGCCACTTGATTCCTTAATCACCACGGTATCACGGTTAACCACCACGACCGTATCGCGAACGACAACCGTATCCTTTTGGTTCACGACAACGGTATCGCGGCTAGACAAGCTTCCCTGCCCGTCTGCACTATTTTCTCCGTCTTTACCGTCGCTACCATCCTTACCATCGGTTTCGTTCTTTCCGTCCGAGCCATTTTTACCATCGGAACCATCTTTGCCATCAGAGCCGTCTTTCCCGTCTACACCATCCTTGCCATTCAATATCTGCCACTCGCCTTCGGCACAGTAGAACACTGCTGCAGAATCAGACACGTAGACCATCTCGCCTGCATTGTCCTTGGAACAAGCGTCCATTTTCTTGCCCGATTCGAGTACCGACATCGCTGGAGATTCGGACGCTGCAGTCGTTTCGTCATCGCAAGCGCACAGGCCAAAAACTGTCAACGCACCCGCAACAATCATGTTAATTCGTCTTGTATTCATTTTTTCGCCCTTTTATAATTAAATTTCGATATGTCATCGTAAAGATGAGACTTTTCAATTGTCATTTCATTTCCATAACGCTTTTTCAAAGTATCCAAAACAACATCTTCGGCAGAGACAAGTGCCAAGACATTCGGCTTTGGACAAACCTTGATTGTTTTGACCAGTTTGCCTTCGTACGGAATGTTCAAGTAGCTTCCTTCGAACGGGAGATTATCGCCATAAACAAAGAAACGCAGCTCTTTCTCAAAGGCAAGCACCCTTTGCCGCCTCATAAGTATAGAGGCGCCCGCTAACAAATTTCTTGTCGTTACAACTCGGCTGTTTTTTATACCTCTCACCTTCGGCATCGTAGCAGTAGCTATGCTTCGTTTCAAAATCTAGATTCTCCGCCATCCAAACTTGATTGCCGATTTTTACGGTCCTGTAACTTTTCCCGTCACGCGAATCCGTTATGGCCCCCATTTGTGGGGCAGCAAAGGCAACCAACGCGGTCATCAACACAAACAGAATCATTTTGTTTATCATATTTGAATCTCTTTACTTACTTGAAACACATCCCTTTTCCTCAAGGCCCGCACGATAGGCCTCTGCCGAAGGGCTATCCCCTTGGAACAAATCCCAATCTATATCATCGCAGGCGGAAGCCTGAATACAACGGACGGACATGGCGCCCTTCTTGCTATAGGCATTCTTATCCATTGTGCCCGCACTTGCACTGTAATAATGATACTTCCCTTTGTCACCTGCATCGTCGGCAGTCCAAAAGTCTGCACGCTTGCCAAGCAGTTCGAACTTACCCTTGGCATTGCGGAATCCGGCAGTCTTTATGCCAAAAGAAGTGCTATTGCCCGCCACAGAGCCCCATTCACTATCGGACGCCATTCTCCAGCCACTCGGGCAAGCCTTCTGGGCCGCGTTCCAGCTATAAAGGCGACCATACTCATTGCAATTCTGTTCGGAATTGTCATAGCACCAGCTGTCGGCAGACTTGAAGTTGAGATTTTCCGCCATCCAGACTTTACCGCCGACATTCACAGTCTTGTATTTCTTGCCATCGCGGGAATCCGTCAAGGAATTATCCGTAGGATTATCCTGTTTTACCGAGTTAGCCTCTTCCGCAGCAGCGGGGACGTTTGCCTCTGGGGCATTATCGGAAACATTAGAGTTTTCTACCCCATTACCGTCACTACCCTTGACGCAACGGATTGGATAATAGTATCCGCGATTATACCTTTTCAACTTATTGTCATATTCACGTGGCGAACCCAAATTCAATTGATAAACCGCTTCAGATGACGACAGGTCCCCATTTACAGAGAAAAGGTTCCGTTTCAGCGACTCTCCTGAAGACGAGGTGAAATACGAGCCGCCCACCCTCTGGAAATTGATCCCGTAACCTTCATCCGCATAAGGAATCGGTTCTGCCGAAAAGCCAAACAAATCCCAATTCATATATTTGCTTCTATCCGCAAATCCATCTTTACCCGATGGTCTTTTATTGAAAGCGCCGCTTCTTATTGCATCAGTTTGGCCGTAGTAATTTCCTTTAGAAAAATATGATCTATTATCCCTTCTAGCATTACTGCCATACGACAAATAGGGTCTATGACCTGATTTGTATTTACCTCCATAAAGATATGGATTTTCCCCAAAAAATCCATCGCCAGGCACCAATGTGAGAACAGGGATAATATCCAAATTCCCACTTAATTCCTCCAGCACGCTAACAAGCTCCGCAAATTCGTCGCCTGAAGGCAATCGCCAGCCCGTTGGGCATGCTTCTTTATAATCCCTGTTATCATAGAGTTGTCCATACTTTTCACAATTTTCATGTTTTTTATTATAACACATACTGTGTTTCGTTTTGTAATTCAAATTTTGGGCCATCCATGTAACACCGCCAATAGTAACTGTTGGGTACTTGTGACCATCTCTTGAGTCCTTCAGAAATTCCGTATGTGCAAAATCTCCATCCTTAAATTTGCCCTTGAAGAAGACTTCTCCGTTCATATAAATCTCAGCATCACCATTCAGCTTGTTGTCCTTGAACATGAACATGACTTGCTTTTTTGCTGTTGGAGCCTCATCCTTTGAGTAATAACTTTCAAAAGTTCCATTTAGCCTATCGTTTTTAAAAGAAGTCTTAACCTTTAAATTTCCATCGTCATAATACTCTTCATATTTTCCATCGAGAGCACCGCTGTCATTATATGACACTGTAAATCTTTTGTTTCCGTTGGAATAGTATTCCGTATAATCGCCCACCAAGTTATCTTCTTCAAGAGAAGCTATGATTCTTAATTCACCTTCTTTGTCGTATTTCTTGTACGACCCATCCCTTTTTCCCATCTTGTAGGATGTTTTCACTTCTAGCTGACCATTCGAATGATACGACTTGTAGGAACCGTCTTTCTTTTGCGTTTCCTTGTCAATCTGATATCTTTCCTTCAGAGTCCCATCCGAATAGTAATCTTCGATTTCCACCCTGCTGCACCCTATAAGAAAAGCATTCAAAAACAAGATGCCAGCATATACAGCAAGGCAAATTTTATTGTTTTCCATTTTATTACTCCTTGATTAAATTTAAAGATCCCTTTTTGGAATATTTCCATAAAGGAACATCATAAAGTCCTGATAACCTTACGTTATCCTTAGGTATTCCCAAGGCAAGAATCCTGCTTTTTTGATTTTCCATAATCTTTCGCGCCGAATTCCTTTTTTGCCTGTTATGCTCAATCAAATTGCCATTCCACTTGATGTCACTTTTATACGGAGCAACAAGTATTTGCAGATTCAACGCCATCCAATCTATGTCAAGTTCAAGCAGAGTCGGTTTATCCACATTGAGCGCATTGTTCCGCACGGCCCATATACGCACTTCGTTCTCGTATTTAAAGTTTCTTCTTTAGAACTTTAGTATGTTCAAGAAATTTCGAACAGAGCCGCATAAACCTTTTTTGGCACTTTCAATATGAAGATTGCTCAACAACTGCTCTTGCGTATAATCATAGGCAATTGATGATAAATAAAAATCGATACCATTCTTATCCGCATTTCGTTCCAATTCATCAAGAAAGCGCCAGAGATTCACACTATACCTTATACAAAAATCCCCATCATCTTCTTTGGCCCTTACGCTCCACATGGCATCCGCATTTTCGGTTCCATCGAGTGTAAAGCAAAGTGCAAAAAATCGGTTCTGGTAGTCAGCACCACTTTTCCCAAAAAATTTGTTCAAAAAAGCCTTGCTAAAAAATCTTTGTTCAAACAAATCCGGCCATACCAAAGGAGAGATAAAGGCTATTTTGTCCTGATTTTCCATCCTTTCAAACCTGGAAAAGGACTCATACCGATACAGCACGGGATTTTCCAAATCCAAGTTCATCTTGCCGACAAAATGGACATGCTTCCATGGAAAAGGAAAAGACTCTTTCTTTTTCATATTCTTGCATCCATTCGCAAAAGATTACAAGCCATACTTAAGTCTGTCAATGGCATTGTCCATCATTTTCTCATTCTGATGCATTCTTTTGGCATGCATGCCATCTACCTTGTTCATAGAATAGACGCCAAACGCAATGATTCCACCAATTGTCAAAATAGTGAAAATCGCAAAGGCTACAAGCAACTTCTTCGCCATGCTCATCACCATCTTTGTCTGTGCAAGCTTTGTTTCCTGATCAATACGGGCTACCTCAGGCGACATCGGTTCCGCATTTGCAGGTGCCCGCCTTGCAGCTATGCGTTCTGCGGCATTTTGTGATGCATTCTGAATGCTGTTCGCTGCGGCATTCAAGAGATTATTGAGACCATCTTTCATGTTTTACTCCTGTTTTAACAAAGCCGTATGTAATTTCATCCTATTACTTACGATTTCCTTATCAATGATAGCAACACACCCTCCGCTTAAGGCAAAATTACTTTATTTGTAATTCTTATTTCAATAGTATATTTTTTTCAACCTGTCTTTGTTGTTTATGCGTTATGATACGATTTTAGGTAGAATTTTTTTTTGCCAAAATGGCGATTTTGCCAAAAAAAAAAACGATTTCAATTTTTTTTCGTATCATAAAAATCGACTATTTTTAACATTTTAAAATCCCGTGTTTTTTTCTATTTTCTTCAAATTTATGATACAATGCGATAATACAATCGAAATTACATTCTCTTTTTCTATATTCCTTCAGTTATTTCTATATTTGCAACATGCGCTCCATTCTTGAATACGACGATTTTAGAAAGTACATTCTAGATTTCTACCATGAGAAAAAAGAAACCCAGAACCTTTCGTGGCGGGCCTTCGCGGAAAGAGCGAGAATCAAATCTCCCATATTCCTGAAACTGGTTTGCGACGGCAAGAGTGGCCTTGCCGAAGACACGGCCATGCGCGTTTCCGAGGCCATGGACCTGACAAGTTACGAGCAAGATTTCTTTCTGCTTTTGGTAAAATTCAATCAGGCAAAACGCGACGATATGCGTAACCTGGTTTTTGCCGACATGATGGAAATCGCCAAGGTCCACAGGGTAAATGTCCTTGGGGCGGGGCTTTACGACTATTTCGCCAATTGGGTAAATGCAGTCATACGAGAACTTGCCCCGGCTATCAAGAATCCAAGTCCCGAAAAAATCGCATTGGCCTCCTTCCCGAAAATTACTGCCGAAAGCGCACGCGATTCTCTTAGTTTTTTAATCAAGAACGGATTCCTAAAAAAACGTGGAAACAGATACAGGCAAACATCCAAATCCCTTTCTACGGGAAGAATTTCCATTGTCGCCCCGTCCGTCCGCAGTTTTCACAGGCAAATGGGCGAACTTGCGCTGAATACGCTGGACAAGGTTCCCGTGACGGAGCGGAACTTTTCGACACTTACGCTTGGGCTCACCGAAAAGTCGTACCAGAAAATTTTGAAGGAGCTCGCTTACTTTAGGCGAAAGATAATCGCGCTCGCCACGAACGAAGACGAGGTGGAACGGGTCTATGAGCTAAATTTGCAACTGTTCCCGCTCACCAGGAAACTTAACAAGAGAGAGACGAGAGATGCGGAATGAAAAATTTAGAATGGATATGTCACTCTGGTGCACGAAGTGCGATAGAGTCCAATGAGGAGTAAATCTTTTATGAAGAATAAATTAGTTTTAACAATGTTTGCCGCGACCGTATTCTTTGTCGGCTGCTCCAATGGCGACGACAAAAAATCCACCGGCGGTTCCACCGAAGCCGAAAACGCCATCGCCGACAAGACCGTGGCGGGCGTTTCGCAGAAGGGACCGTTCGTGAGCGGCTCAACCGTAACCTTGTACGAAGTCGATGGGGACAACCTGGTGCAAACAGGCAACACGTTTACGGGAAAAGTCGCAAGCAACAAGGGCGAATTCAATATTTCCAACATCAACCTGGACGCCCCCTATGCGCTGCTCGAAGCAGAAGGATACTACTGGAACGAAGTCACCGGCAAACGTTCGGCAAGCCAGATAAAACTGAACGCGCTGACCGATTTGGAAGACCGCGAAACCGCGAACATCAACCTGCTCACGCACCTCGCCTACGAGCGTACGCAATGGCTGGTGCGCAATAAGTCCATGAAAATCGGTGAGGCAAAATCGCAAGCGGAGCGGGAAATTTTCGCCGCATTCGGGATTACGGACATTTCAAGAGGATTCGAAGACCTGAACATCTTCGGCGACAGTGAAGGGGACGCTGCCCTGCTCGCCATCTCCGTCTTGATGCAACTGAACTACACCGAGGCGGAATTCAGCGAACAGCTGGCAGACTTTGCAAACGATCTGGAAGAAGACGGATTCTGGAGTAGCGAAAAGTTGAAGGCGGCCCTTGCCGACCATGCCTTCGAAGCGAACTCCCCAAAAATACGCAAAAATATCGAGGCGTGGGATTTCGCGAACACCATTCCCGCATTCGAGCCCGTCATGGAATCGTTCTGGAACGATGTTTACGGGCTTGGCCGCTGCACCGAAAAACGCGCCGGCGCGCTGCTCCCCGACACCAGCGAAAACTCCGCCTACTACCGCTCCATATTCCGCTGCCTAGACGGCCACTGGATTCTGGAGCAGAAATTCGATGGCGACACCGTAATCTTCCCGGTCGTAGAACTGGACACAATCGCCGAACTGGACTGCACCGGTTCCATGTACTGCGCCAAGAACTGCATGAACGTAATGGACCCGGATCTTGGCCGCACCTGTAGCCGCGTGAACACGCAAATCGACGACGGCAGCGACACCTACGGTTTCTTGCATTTCTATACTGATTCCGCATCGACATTCAGCTGGCCCGCGGGCGACAAGGGTTACGGCTACGAATCGGCATCCCGCGACAAGTACGGCTACATCTACACCATCGCGCGCCTCGGCGACAGCCACCCCTACGCAAGAATCTTTTTCGAAATTTCCGGCGATGAACAGCGGGGCAACGACCTGACCGAATGGGGCGGCGTATGCATCACCTACACCGCGAACGAAAGCTTCTTTATAAACATCCGCTTCCCCGACGACAACAAGCTGACGGAATACGATTACTACAAGGCGCAACTGCCCGCAACGGAGCAGCTCGTGACCGCAAACATCAAGTGGAGCGACTTTGTCCAGGAAGGCTTCGGGCTCCGCGTCGAACGCGACAGCGTCGTGAAAAACATCAGCCGCGTGGAAATCAGTTTCGAGAAACCCGGCACGAACATTTCGTCAAAGATTCATTCCATCAGCAAGTACGGGACCTGCAATAAGTAGAAAAGGGATTTCCCGATAACAATTTTTCTACATTTGTTGCATGTTCCTAGACGAAAAATCCATAGAAGTACGCTCCGGCAAGGGCGGTGACGGCATCGTCAGTTTTCACCGGGAAAAGTTCGTGCCCCTCGGCGGGCCCGACGGCGGCGACGGCGGTCGCGGCGGCCACGTGATACTCCGAGTAAACGAACAGTATTCCACCCTCCTGGACATGGGGAACGCCCGCCTGTACAAGGCGAAAAACGGCCAGCCCGGCGGCGCCAAGCGCTGCACCGGGGCTTCTGCCGAAGACCTGATTGTGGATGTCCCCCGCGGAACCATCGTGAAAGACGCCGAAGGGCGAATCCTCGCAGACCTCACCGAAGCAGGCCAAAAATGGATTGCGGCCCGTGGCGGCAAGGGCGGCATGGGCAACCAGCATTTCGCCACCCCGAAGGTGCAGGCACCGCGCAAGTGCACCCCCGGCGAAAAGGGCGAAAAGCGGGAGCTCTTCTTGGAACTGAAACTCATGGCCGACGTGGGCCTGGTAGGTTTCCCGAACGCAGGCAAGTCCAGCCTGGTGAACAAGATTTCGAGCGGTCGCCCCAAGGTCGGAGACTATCCGTTCACCACGCTGGAGCCGGTACTCGGCATTGTGCAGATGAATGGTCACAGCTTTGTGGTGGCCGACATTCCGGGGCTTCTAGAAGGGGCCAGCGAAGGCAAGGGCCTGGGCCACCAGTTCCTAAAGCACATCGAACGCACCCACACCCTGCTGTTCGTCATCGACGGCTTTGCCGAAAACGCCTATGAGCAGTTTACCGTGCTCAAAAGCGAACTGAAGGCGTTCCACCCGAAGCTCGCCCAAAAGTCCTACGTAATTGCCCTGAACAAGAGCGACCTTGGAATCGAGGAATCCATCAAGGAATTCAAGAAGCACAGGGAAAAAGTCATCGTGACCTCTGCCATTACAGGCGACGGCTGCAAGGAACTGCAGCAGGCCCTGGACGATGCCGTGCCCCATGTGCAAAAGAAAAAAGTGGGCTGGGAAAGCAAGAGCAGTTCCGGCAGCGACAGCAAAAAGGGCGGCTGGAGAAAGAAGGCCTAACCTATGGCTAAAAAGGAACAGAGTACACCTGTTATCGTGAACCGCAAGGCGCAACACCTCTACTTCGTGGACGAGACCTTCGAAGTGGGTATCATGCTTATCGGTTCAGAGGTCAAGTCCATTCGCGACGGCAAGTGCACTCTGGGCGAAGCCTGGATCGACATCGACGAAAAAAAGAACGAACTCTGGTTGGTGGGCGCCCATATTGATGAATACGTTTTTGCAAACCGCTTCAACCATTTCCCGGCAAGACGCCGCAAGCTTTTGGCACACGTTCACGAAATCGCCAAGATGCGCAAGGCCAAGGAACAGAAGGGCTGCACGCTGATTCCCCTGAAGCTCTATTTCAAGAACCGCCGCGCCAAGCTGGAAATGGGAATCTGCCGCGGCAAGGACCAGCGGGACAAGCGGCAAGATATTATCAACCGCGATGCCAAACTGGAAATGGCCCGGGCGGCAAAGGTGCACCTGCGATGAAAAGACTAGTCGCCGCCATATTCGCATGCCTTGTCTGCGCCACCTTCGCATGGGGGGCTTCCAATGCGGCATCGGTAAATTTTCTGGATGCAGAGATTCTTTCCAAGGACGCCGGGGCATCTTTCCACTGGTTCCCCATCCAAAAGACCTTCATCTTGGTTACCGCCAAGGATACGGCCAAGTTCGCCGTCGGGATTCCCTTCGTTTCACACAACAGCAACGTGATGGAGCTTGCGGCAAGTCCCAAGCTTGAAAACGGCCACCTCTGGATTTCAAGAGACGACGCCTACAAGCTTTTTCCAGGCGCAAAGCCCAGCAGTTCAAGCGCTGCACCGGTTTCTAGTTCCGTGACGCAGTCCAGCTCCAGCGCAACGCTTACGTCTAGCTCAAGCGCCGCTCCCGCTCCAAGCGCGGCAGCTCCCGCAGCGATGGCCGCACCGGCAAGCACAATTCCCGCCGCCACGCCTGTTGCTCCCCCGAAAAACGAAACCGCAGGGACCCGCGAAGTCAAGACCATCGTCATCGACCCCGGTCACGGTGGAAAGGATACCGGCGCCCAGGGTAAAAAGTCCAACGAAAAGGACATCGTGCTCGCCATCGGAAAGCTCCTGAAAAAAGAACTGGAAAAAGAAGGTTTCAATGTCAAGATGACCCGCGACAAGGACGTGTTCATTGAGCTGGGTCAGCGGGCAAATCTTGCGAACCAGTGGGATGGAGACCTGTTCATCAGCCTGCACTGCAACGCCATCGACGCTACCGCCGAGCGCAAAAAACAAGTCAAAGGCTACCACGTGTACGTGCTGCGCGCCCCCGAAAGCGAAGAAGACAAGGCCATCGCCCGTCGTGAAAACAAGGTGGCCACGCTCTACGGCGAAAAGAACGCCAAAGAAGAACTCTCCCCCATCGAATGGTTCAAGCTGGAAGCCCGCCTAGAAAAATACAAGCAGAATAGCTACATGTTCACCGAAGAGATGCTCAAGGCCATGGATGGCGGAAAAATCCGCAGGCAGGCAGGCGGCGTGGGCGGTGCCGGGTTCATGGTGCTGGTGGGTGCGCTGATGCCAGCGGTCCTCTTTGAAATCGGGTTCATCAGCAACCCCGAAGACGAAGCCTACATGATAACCGACAAGGGCCAAAAGGACATCGCCGAGCGCATTTCCAAGGCCGTCAGCACCTACAAGGCCGCAGTCCACAGCTACCGTGAAACGCTGGGACGATAGGCCGCGCATAGCGCGGCAGCTACTAATTAATACTTACTAGAATTGGTTAAACAAAAAACCGACTGCACTTGGCAATCGGCTTTAAGCTTTACTCAAAGGGAGCCTGCGACCGAGCTCACACCCCAAAGGGCGTAGCCCGACCTCAAGCCTCTACTCCGCGTCCATGTCCGCTTCGTCGATCTCGGCGTTGTGGTACACATCCTGAACGTCGTCGTGGTCTTCGAACTTGTCGATGAGCTTCAAAAGCTTCTGGGCGTCGTCATGACCGAGTTTTACAGGGTCGTTGGCAACGTAGCTGAGTTCGGCGCTCATCATTTCGATTCCTGCAGCTTCAAGAGCCTTGGAAACGGCGTCGAAGGCTTCGGGGCTGGTGGAGATTTCGTGCACGCCGTCTTCGGTGGACATGTCTTCGGCACCGGCTTCCAACACCAGGTCCATCACCTTTTCTTCGGGGTACTTTTCGGCATCGACGATAATCACGCCCTTGTAGGTGAATGCCCAAGAAACGGAACCGGATTCGCCCATGGAACCGCCGTTCTTGTTGAAGATGTTACGGACTTCGGCAACGGTACGGACCTTGTTGTCGGTCAGGCACTGCACCATGATGGCAACACCGGCCGGACCGCGTCCTTCGTACAGCGGCTCCGTCATTTCGGTACCGGAGTTGGCACCCGTACCCTTGGCGATGGCGCTTTCAATATTCTTGGTGGGCAAGCTCTGGCTCTTGGACTTAAGGATAGCTGCACGCAGACGGGGGTTTGCGTCGGGGTTTCCACCGCCGAGCTTGGCGGCAATGGAGATTTCCTTAATCAGCTTGTTCCACGCCTTGGCGCGGGCGACGTCAGTCTTAGCTTTCTTGCGTTTGGTAGTGGCCCATTTGGAGTGACCAGACATAAATACCTCTATCGGGGTTTAAAGTTGATGTTTTGTAAAACTTTTTAGGAATACTATTCCTCTTCCTCGTCATCTTCGTAGACGACTTTTTTCTTTTTCTTCTTTTTCTTCTTCTTTACGACAGGTTCCTCTTCATCTTCGTCGTAAGATTTTTTCTTCTTTTTCTTCTTCACGACAGGAGCCTCTTCCTCGTCTTCGTCGTAAGAACGCTTCTTCTTTTTCTTCTTCACGACAGGAGCATCTTCCTCGTCTTCGTCATAAGAGCGTTTCTTCTTTTTCTTCTTCACTACGGGTTCTTCCTCTTCTTCCGCCTCTTCTGCTGCGGCTTCGCGCTTTTTCTGCAGCATAGCACGGCGGCGCTTTTCCTTGACCGTCAGGTTAGAACCATCCTCATCTTCTTCGTCTTCGTTATAGGAGCGTTTCTTTTTCTTCTTTGCAACAGGAGCCGGTTCAGTTTCGGCAACGGGAGTCGGCTCAGGACGTTCTTTCTTCTTCAAGTTGGCCTGAAGCTGTTTTTTGTCCATCGGAACGGCAGAAGCCTTGGTGATTTCGTCTTCGTAAGCGCCACCCCAAACGGAACCCAGGGCCGTACCGGAGGCTATAGCATCCTTGAAAATACCCATGGCCCATTCGTCATTGGCCGGGGGCAGAAGACGGAACTTCACGTTTCGCACCTGAGTGGGTTCGTCTTCCAGGAACAGCATCATGTCAAAAACGCCCACCTGATATTCCTTGCCGTCTGTTCCGGCGGCAGGGGCCGGAATATAGGCAACCACGGAATAAAGCGTTCCATCATAAAGGGCCGAGTTCAACAGTTCTGCATCACCAGCCACAATATGGACCTCACCAATCGCCTGGAAAGCCCAAGGAGCAATTTCAACCTTGAGAGAGAACTTCTGCCAGCCGCCTTCTGCAGGTTTCAATTTTAATAGCGAACTAGCGAAAGCTTGGAACTCCGGCTTGGTGTTTCCCTGTGCAAAGCTCAGCACAGCAACAGCCATAAAAAGCATGCATAGTATTTTTTTCATCATCCTATCCTTTTTTGTTTAAACTCAAACATTCCTTAATTCTTGAAGAATAGAGCCTTCGCAGCCTCGAACATCGGGTCCTTTTCATCCGGGTTGCGGCATTCCGTATAAATGCGAACCTTCGGTTCGGTACCGGACGGACGGACCAGCATCCAGGAGTCGTCGTCGAAGATGACCTTCACACCGTCGAGGGTGAGGAGCTGCTTCACAGTCTTTTCGTTGTTACCGACCATGACCTTTGCACCCGGCTTTGCGATATCGGCAATAGCGTTCACCTTGGCCTTCAAGGGTTCGCCAACGAGGGACTTGTCCACTTCGAAGCCCGAGCGGGTCGGGTAGAAGCGGCCATATTCTTCGTACAGGGCGTCCAAGTATTCACCCAGGTTCTTGCCCGTGGTAGCCATAATTTCAAGGGCGATGAGGAGACCGAACTGGGCATCCTTTTCCAGCGTGTTGTTGAGGCCCGAAATACCGTCGGATTCCTCGAAAGCGATGAGAGCCTTCTGCTTCGCATTGCGGGAAAGCCAGGGGCGGAAGTTCTTGAAGCCCACCGGAGTTTCCATCACGGGCACGCCCAGCTTTTCGGCGATGATGTTCACAAAGTTAGAAGTAGCAACGGACTTGGCGACACAGCCCTGTTCCTTGCGCCAGGTAGCCATGTAGTGGAAAGCGATAGCGCCGAACTGGTTCATGTCGATTTCGCGGGTGCCGTCATAGAAACGGATACGGTCACCATCCGGGTCAAAGATGGCGCCCAGGCGGAACCAGGACTTGCTTTCGTCCAGCACCTTGCGGACCTTTTCCAGGTTCTTGCTGGACGGTTCCGGAGCGACACCGCCGAACAGGGAGTCGTCTTCGTTACGGAGCGTAATGAGGCATTCCGGATTGTCGAGGAGAGCTGCCGGGCGGCGACGGGTAGAACCGTGCACGTGGTCGCACACGAGGGTCAGGCGACCCTTCTTGATAAATTCTTTGATGCGATCGAACTTGATGGTTCCCTGCTTCACAAGGAATTCCTTGTAAATCTTGAGAGAATCGATAATTTCCCAGTCAACCTTGCCCACCGGTTCAAACTTCCAGGTGGCCATCATTTCGTTGCTGAGCTTGGTAATCACGTTCGTGATTTCCGGACCGGCAGGACCGCCATCGGCCGGATTGAACTTGATACCGTTGTAGTGGCTCGGGTTGTGGCTCGGAGTCATGTTGATGGAGCAGGCGGCACCAAGCATCTCAATAGCGGCGCTGAATTCCGGTGTGGGCATTTCGCCACCGTAGTAGACCTTCACGCCGGCCTTCGCGAACTGGTCAGCAACAGCCTCGCAGAATTCGTGACCGAGCAAGCGGTTGTCGTGACCCACGACCACGCCACGCTTCTGGAGTTCGGCAAAATCCTTCACGCCGAGAGCTTCAAAAAGTTCAGGAGTCGCTTCCTTATAGAGGCGGACGATTGCCGCACCCACCACCTGCAGATTGCGGAGCGTAAATTCGGAACCGATTTCTCCGCGCCAGCCGGAGGTACCGAAGCTCACCTTGGCGGGCTCCTGGGAGGTCAGAGCGACCTGTTTCACCTGTTCGACCAGACCCATGTCTGTGGCAGGATTGAACTCGGGGGACTGAATTTTCTTCCAAATCTGGGTAATATTATCCATAACGGTTCCTTTTAAGTTTAGCAAGGAAAATTTAGCAAAATGCATCAACACAGAAAACGCACTTATTCCCAATAACAAGAATGGAAGCCATGGAATCTGGGAAAATCTGTTTTTTTTGTTACAGAAACCCGTCTACATTCAAAAAAAGTTAAAACTTTCCAACTGGACAGGGGATTCATTTTTTGTAACAGTCACCACTATGCTAAACACCGATATTGCTATATTTGCGCTCGTAAAATCAAGAGGACATTATGGCCCAATTCAACGCGCATTTCAGGAACATCAACGGGGACGACACCTACCCGCTGACCGATGTCATTTACCGTAGCAAGGTGGACGGAAGCCTGCTCGAAGTCGAGCACGACCGTGCAGCACTTGCCAGCAAGAGCCCCGACGAATGGAAGAAGCTCTTTGCCGAACGCCGTATGAGCTTTGAACCTGCCGACATGAGCGGCATCTGGAGCAAGCGCGAAATGGTGCTCCCCGACATGCCCCTCGAAGACATCGTCACGATGCGCGAAGGCTGGAGCCCGCTCTTTGACGCCGCTCCGCTGGCCAAGGAAATGGGCATCAAGAGCCTGAAGGTCAAGCTTTGCGGCAACTCCCACACCGGTTCTTTCAAGGACCTCGGCATGACGGTTCTCGTGAGCCAGGTGAACCACATCATCAAGAAAAAAATTCACGAAATTGACGCCGTGGCCTGCGCCTCTACCGGCGATACCTCTGCAGCCCTTAGCGCTTACTGCGCCAAGGCCGGCATTCCGAGCATCGTGTTCCTCCCCGCCGGAAAGACCAGCGTCGCCCAGCTGATCCAGCCGATCTCTAACGGCAGCATCGTACTCGCCCTCGACACCGACTTTGACGGTTGCATGAAGATTGTGCAGCAGGTCACCGCCGACAACCGCATTTACCTCGCGAACTCCATGAACAGCCTCCGCGTGGAAGGCCAAAAGACGATTTCTCCGGAAATCTGCCAGGAAATGGGTTGGAAGGTGCCCGACACCGTGATTATCCCGGGTGGCAACCTCGGCAACGTGAGCGCACTCGCCAAGGGTTTCGAAGACTGCAAGGCCATGAGCCTCATCGACCGCATTCCGCGCATCATCGTCGCGCAGGCCGAGAACGCCAACCCGTTCTACCAGGCCTACGAACGCGGCTTCGACAAGCTCGTCCCCATGCAGGCGAAGAAGACGCTTGCCAGCGCCATCCAGATTGGCAACCCGGTCAGCTATCCGAAGGCCGTCCGCGCTATCCAGAAGACCAACGGCATGGTCGTGAGCGTCACCGAAGAAGAACTTGCGAACGCTGCCCACCGCGGCGACCGTATCGGTCTCTACTGCTGCCCGCATACGGGTGTCGCCCTCGGCGCGCTTGAAAAGCTCGTTGCCGCAGGTAAGATCGACAAGGAAGAAAACGTGGTCGTCATCAGCACGGCACACGGCCTCAAGTTCACCGAATTCAAGGTCGGCTACCACGAAAAGAAGCTCGAGAACATAGCCTCCAAGTTCGCGAACCCCGTGTTCAAGGCGACCGCAGACCTGGGCGCCGTCATGGACATCTTGAAGAAAGAGATGGCTGAACGCCGTCGCTAATTCTATTTCCGACCATTAGCAATCTGAAAAATCCGTGCATTAGCGCGGATTTTTTTTGTTAAAATAAGAAAGGCCCCCCTCGCGGGGGACCTTTCCTAAGAAGGAGAAAATATTGAGAAATTAAAAGAACTTAGAACTCATCAGGAGGGGAGCAATGATATAAATTGTCCTAAGAATTACCCATTAATATCCCAACGCTCATAATATACCAATTCTTTGGGGCTTTGGAACTTTTGTTTTTCTTATTTAAATTTCTATTTCTTTCTTACAAAGAGTTCTACTCTTCTCTAAATATAATCTTGCACTTAGGCACAAACCTGAATCCGCCACGACGATGACGTTCAATTTCAAAGTACTTCTTGACGCCTTCCGTGACATTGCCGTCCTTGTCGTCGGTGCCGTTAATATGGGCAATGACGCGGTTTAGGCGGCTTTCGAAGTTCGGGCGGAGCGGATCCATACAGATAGCCGGATCCCTCTTGAATTCGCGGTTCTCGTATTCTTCACGACCTGTTGCGGTGTATTCGCGGAGCAAGTTTCTAAGGATTCGAGCAGGCACGTTGCGCATCAGGTGCTTGCTGTTCACCGAAATGGAATCATCGCTCTTATAGTAAATGACCGTCACGGAGTCGTTTAAGCCTTCCAAAAGCTGCTCCTGAGCCTTCTGGATGGGCTTCCAGGAATCAAATTCCTGCTTGACCACGGCACTCATCAGCTTGTTGAATGGCTCCGGAGCCACCACATCGGCCTTGTAATCAAAAAATACGATTGAGGCCGGGGCACCATAGTAGCAGCCCTTATGGATAAGGACCGCACCGACCTTCTCGTCCACCACGTCTTCGAGGGCCTTGACGCAAGACATTTTCTTTTCGGCATCAAATTCCCACTGCAGACCATTTTCTTCGAGGCAGTCCCCGAAGGTCATATTCTTACCCACGGCACGGCCGTTCACATAAACAAAGCCGTCATCCCGCATTTCAGCGGTAGCCCTGTTTTCCAAGGCTTCAATGAAAGAGGTCTGAGCAGCCTTAAATTCCATGTGTTCGTAGGGCGGAGTATCCAAAAGGATAGGGCCAATTTGTACTAAACCGTTGAACCACCGCATGGGGTTCGTCACCAACATGCCCGGAGAATCGAAACGGAACGAGAAATATTCCTTTCGGTTTCCATCAACAACTTCACGACGGAGGAACTTGGGATCGGTAAGCAGGGGGTAACGCTTGGGGATAATATCCAGGCAGAGCTGACGCACATCCTTCGTGGCATAGAACTGAGACACATAAGGAAGGTAAGAGCGCAGCACACTACGGGCAGGAACCCCTTCAAAAGCGGCGCAGCGGTCAATAATACGCTGCACAAAGGCATCGGGATTTTCGCCCCGCTCATAAAGCCAGTTCACCACCGTATTCATAATCAGACGGTGAACGCTCTCATCAACGAAGGAATCTTCAAAGTAAATGTCATTTAGAGTCTTTACCGTAAAGCGAGGGTCTTTTTTTACCAAAGTCAAGAGGTCCTTGACAGGGTAAGAAATCAGCAGCTCAATATGTGTAAACTGTAAAAACAGATTTGATAACACGATAACCTCACTCCGACAAGCCGCCTAGGATTGGCGTTAGTCTCTTGTAGCAATATAGTAAAAAAAATATAAAAAACAAAAAATGGCTATATTTTGGCCGTGGAATCCGCCAAAATACACATTTTGCCCGATGAAATCATCAATAAAATCGCCGCAGGCGAGGTAATTGAGCGACCTGCATCGGCAGTCAAGGAGCTTTTGGAGAACGCCATAGACGCTGGCGCAACCCGTATTCAGGTGCAAATCGAGCAGGGCGGCAAGCAAAAAATCGTAGTGTCCGACAACGGCAAGGGCATGGGACAGGCAGACCTGGACCTGTGCTACCTGCGGCACACCACCTCTAAGTTGAGTAGTGCCGACGATCTGTTCCACCTGCACACCAACGGGTTCCGCGGCGAAGCGGTAGCCTCAATCGCCGCCGTGTCTAAAATGACCATTACCAGCGCCACGGACCAGGGCGAAAGCAACCGCATTGTGCTTCATGGCGGAAACGTCATCGAAAGAGAAGGTGTGGCCGCCAGCCGAGGTACAACTTTCCTTATCGAAGACCTTTTTTATAACACCCCTGTCCGGAGGACATTTCTCGGAAGCGAGGTGGCGGAATCCTCCAAGATTCTAGACGTCGTCTTGAAAATTGCGCTGGCCCACCCCGAAATCCGTATCGACTACAAGGTAGGCGAAAAATCCGTATTTATCGGAGTCCCCGGAGAGCTCCGGACCCGCATCGCCGAAGCCATCGGGTCGGGCATTGCCAAAAAGATGCTCCCGGTGGACTACACCGAAGCTGGCGTCCACGTGACCGGCTTTATTTCGCCTACTACGGAACAAAACGGCAAACGGTATCACCAGTACCTATACCTGCGGAACAGGCCCATCGAGAACAAGGCCATCGCCAAGGCCATCAGCCAGGCTTATGAGCCCTACGGTGTCAACTGCAAGCCTGTGACGGTCCTGTTCCTGGACATGCCAGACATGGAGTTCGACGTAAACGTGCACCCCGCCAAAAGGGAAGTCCGTTTTGCAAACCAGAACTTGGTATTCCTAGTAGTGACCCACGCCATTCGGGAAACTTTTAGAGAGGATTTAGAAAAGAATTCTCCCCTTATCGATTTAAGTTCAGAAATAGCGGGCGGGGTCGGAACAGAAGTCCCGACCAATGACCAATCCTCCATTGCATCTCCGAAATTTCAGGAATTCAACGCCTCGGCTCCGCGGTTCAAGGACAGCGGAACCAGCCGTTACACTCCCGACAAAGACGAAGTCCAGGACCTGTTTTCACAGCCCGAAGCGGGCAAGCTTATTTCTCTGGAAGATTCCCTGCAGGACCCCCTCTGGAACAAAGAAGCCCCCGAACCCGAAAACACCCCCTGGGCACCCCCAGCCGTTTTCCAGACGGCAAACACTTATATTGTAAGCGAAGATTCCGAAGGGCTTTTGGTCATTGACCAACATGCCGCCCATAGCCGAATTCTATACGAACAGGCTCTGGAGATTCTGAAGAACGGAGGCTCCATCGACAGTCAAGAGCTGTTGTTCCCGGAGCTCACTGAATTTTCCAGAATGGAACGGGAAATTTTTGACTCTGTAAAAGATTCCCTGAAAACCCTGGGTTTTTATGTAGAGCCTTTCGGCGGTTCGGAATTCCAGATTAGGTCCATCCCCTGTAACCTGCCTATTTCCAGAGCGGCAAAATCGGTTCACGAGTTCTTGGAAGACTGCATCGAGAACGGAGGGAAAGCGGATCTCGCCAAGGTTCAAGAGTCCATGGCCAAAGCCTGGGCCAAAACTAACGCCTTCCAGGCGGGCGACAAGCTGAAACCCGAAGAAATGTCCAGGCTAGTAAGCCAGCTGATGGCTACCGAAGACCCCTTAAAATCCCCCTACGGCACTCCGACCCTTATGCGGATTTCTCTGGACGAACTGGCCAAGAAATTCAGCCGTTAAATAATTTATCCACAAAACAATCCGGAACAAAGCCTTTGCCGAGGCGCTCCGTCAAGGACACGGCCAACTGCCTTGATTTAGCGAGGTCTTGGTTATGCATGGCCACTAGAATCTGGGAAACCAACTTTTTCGTGCGTCTGCCTATAAATTCAGGAATCAACATTTTTTTCATTAAAATGTTGGGCATGGCGAAAGTTCTGGTTTTTACAAGCAATTTGCCCAAAGCATAGGTCAAAAGATCGGGCTTTGTGGCAACCACAAGAGGCGCACCCGAAAGGGCGAGCTCAAGTGTTACCGTTCCCGGAGTGGCAAGGGCCATAGATGCCGCCCCAAACAGCATGCGGCGTTCTTCGGAATCTTCGGGCGCCACCTGAACAGAAAACAGTTGGCGCTCTGCCTCCCCTATTTTTTGGATGTAACTTTCCAAAGAGGGTATAAGAGATTCACGAGGGACAATCAACTTGACTTTTTTACTTGTAGCGGCCTGCGGTGAAGGCATTTTTAGCCACGCCTCCGATACTCTTAGGAACAAGTCCATGTTTCGTTTTGCCTGAGAAAGCCTGCTCCCCGGAAAAAGAAGCAAGGTTTTTTCATTAGAATCTAACTGTTCCGAATAGGGCAAAGTATGGTACAGGTTTTCGTGCAGCAAAAACGGATGGAGCAAGACGTCGGCATTGACGCCCTTTTGCGCATAGGCCTCTTTTTCAAACTGGAAAAGTACGGCAAGATTCACACCGTCCAGTTTTTGGGCACGACCCGGTTTCCAGGCCCAAATCTGGGGTGGCGCTACATAAAGTACCGGCTTCCCCATCTTTTTTGCGACCTGGCAAAGTTTCATGTTAAAGCCGGGATAATCGATAGCGATAAAGGCCTTGCATTCCTCAGAACATAGCAGGTCTTTCAGCTTTCGACAAACTTTTTGGAGCTTAGCCGTCCGAGGCAAGACGTCCAGAAATCCAGAAACGGGAAGCTCGTTAAATTCTGCTATAGGAACAAGTCCCGCATTCTGCATACGGCTGCCACCCGTACCCACCGGGAGCATTCCCCGCTGGACTATGGTCTGTACAAAGGCTTCCCCCAGAACATCTCCGGAATCTTCCCCTGCACAGAAAAGGACAAACGGTTCTTGCACGGAAACTACCTGCGGGGTTTCCCGGAGACCCAGACCTTAGAGGCGCCCATGTCCTGCTTGAGCCAATTCAGTACATCTTGAGAATAGGACAGTTTGTATTTGTGAAGTGTCAGCCCATGTTCGTAACTTGATTCCGTCTCTATGTGCAAGACCAACTCGCTTCCTGGCTCCCCTTCGAAAGCTTCGAACTGTTGCATTCCCATTTCCAGCTTCTGCAAGAATTCTTCTGAAAGCATAGAAGAATAGATGTTGGCGTGGATGTATTTGACCATACGCTCACGGACATAGTCCAGCTGGTAGGCTTCTTCTACCACCACCTGCATCTGCTCGGTAATATTCTTCTCTCTATCCCGCTGGTATTCCAGCGTTCCCTTCACCAAAATGCGGTCATCTTCGGAAATCTTGTCCCGAAAACTTTCCCAAGTGTCTTTCTTGAAGAACAGTCCCACTTCGCCCTGGAAATCCTGCATTTCGCCAAAGCCGATGGTAGCCCCGCGCTTAGTTTCTATAGAACGCATCCGCGTGACGATTCCACCGACGGCCACCACGCAGCCCTCTTTACGAGCCAATTCTTCTTGGCTCAGGCTGCAGGTGGTAAAACCGATCAATTCGGGGCGGAATTCGTCAAGCGGGTGCCCAGAAAGGCAGAGCCCAAGAACTTCACGCTCCTTGTTGAGCATTTCTACACTGCCCCATTCCTCGGCTTCTTCCAAGACTTCGGCAATGTTAGAAATAGAGGAATCAGCCCCGCCCATATCAAAGAGAGACATCTGTCCTTTGGACTTGTCCTCTTGATAGCGGGCAGCCACTTCTAGCGCCCTATCCACCGTGGCCATCAGCACGGCCCTGCTTCCCGGCAGGCCATCTAAAGCGCCGGCCATAATCAGGCATTCCAAAGTCTTTTTGCTGAGGGGCGGGCGTTTTTCTTTCAGGGAACCTTGGTATTCCGCCACACGCTTACAGAAATCAAAGATAGACTTGAACGGTCCACCTTTTTCACGGGCCGCCACCACGTCTTCTACCACGCCGATTCCCACATTGCGGATTCCCGCAAGACCAAAGAGAATCTGGTGTTCAGTATTGGCGGTAAAAATCCCTTGAGACGAATTGATATCCGGCGAGAGCACGGGGATACCCAAGCGCTTGCATTCCTGAATGATGGTGACGATATCTTCGGTCTTGCCCATCTTCGACGTCATGGAAGCGGCCATATACTCCGGGCCATAATGGGCTTTCAGGTAAGCGGTCTGGTAAGCCACATAGGCGTAAGCAGCGGCATGGCTCTTGTTGAAGGCGTAGCCGCAAAACGGGAGCACAGCGTCCCACACTTTTTGGATCAACGCATGGTCATAGCCATTGGCTTCACATTTCTTGAAAAACTCCGGCTCCAGTTTTTCCATTTTCTCAGGCATTTTCTTTGCCATGATACGACGGATATTGTCAGCACCGCCCAGGGTGTATCCGCCCAGAATCTGGGCCAGTTTCATCACCTGTTCCTGGTAAACAATCACACCGTAGGTTTCGCCAAGCACCTGTTCCAAGTCCGGGTGGTAACAGTCAATTTTTTCTTTGCCCTGCTTACGGGCAATGAAGTGGGGGATCTGTTCCAACGGCCCCGGACGGTACAGGGCGTTCATAGCGATAAGGTCGAAAATTCGGGTAGGCTTCAGTTCACGCAAATACTTTTGCATACCCGGCGATTCAAACTGGAACACCGTCGTGGTCATACCCTTGCCCAGCAGGTCAAAGGTTTCCTTGTCGTCCAGCGGGATATGGCCCATGTCCAGCTCGATGCCACGGTTCTTCTTGACCATGTTCACCGTGTCTTGAATGATGGACAAGTTGATAAGACCCAAGAAGTCCATCTTCAGAAGCCCGATATCTTCGGCGTAATGCTTATCGTACATCACCACCGGCGTATCTTCGGGAGCGGCACGGTATAAAGGCGCAAGGTTATAAATCGGAGTCGGCGTAATCACCACACCACAGGCGTGCACGCCTGTCTGGCGAGGCAAATCCTCTAGCTTTTTGGCGATGTCCCACAGGTTCTGGTAGCTGGCACGACTGTTAATCATGGCCTGCAGGGGTTCAGGGCTATAACCGTCTTCCAGATTATTCCCCTTCTTGTCTTTACCCGTCCAGGCCTGCTTCAAGCTGAAATTCAGGGTGCGCTGCGGGAACAGCTTGGTAATCGCTTTCGCTTCTTGCGGCGGAATACCCAAAACACGGGCCACATCGGCAATCACCGCCTTGGACTTGAGCATACCGTAGGTGATAATCTGGCCCACGCACTCCTTGCCGTATTTTTCGGTCACGTAGTCAATCACGCGACCGCGGTCCCTATCCGAAAAGTCCGTATCGATATCGGGCATGGACACGCGTTCCGGATTCAGGAATCGTTCAAAAAGCAAGTCAAAGGTCAGCGGGTCAATGTCGGTAATACCGATAATGTAGGTGACAAGAGAACCTGCGGCAGATCCACGGCCAGGCCCCACGGGAATTCCGTGTTCCCTGGACCAGTTGATAAAGTCCCACACAATCAAGAGGTAGCCCGCCACGTTCATGTTGCGGATACAGTTCAGTTCCTTGTACATGCGGGCTGCCACTTCGGTATCGTGGGCAGGGAACTTAAAATCTTCGTTGGGGAAACGCCATTTAAGACGCTGGTTACACAGGTGCGTAATGTAGATATCGGCGTCACCACCCGGTTTACACCAGCGACGCACGTTTTTCTCCCAAGCCTTATTGTCGTCGTCGTCAAAAAATTCAGGCTGGGACAGGCGTTCAATTTCTGCCTTGTCTTCGTCGGTCAGGGCATCTTCGGCAATTCCCTTTTCGGCACAATAAGATGCCGTCACCTTTTTCTTTTTATCCTTGATAACTCCCTTGAGTTCCCTTTCGCGAACAACAGGGTACTCCGCATCGTATTCCGCCTTCATGATGGCCTTGATACTTTGGTATTCCTCAGAGGCCAAAAAATCTTCGGGAATCTTGAAACGGGGCCAGTATTCATCTCCAATACCGGTTTTTACCGTAAAATTACAGCGTTCTGCAATCTTTACCGTGTTTTCGATAGCGCCAGGAATGTGGCCGAACAGTGCCTGCATTTCTTGTTCAGTTCTAAAATAGAACTGGTCCGTAGGGAACCGTTTGTCCGTGAAATCGTTCAGGGTTTCTTTAAGGGAAATGCAGCGCAAAACCTTGTGGGCCTGGGCATCTTCTTGCTTAATATAATGGACATCGGCTACGGCCACCACTTCGCGGCCTAGCTCCCCCGCCAACTGCACATTGTAGTCATTCAGCAATTTCTGCTGGGGAATTCCGTTATCGCAAACCGAAAGGTAAAGATGGTCCCGGTCAAAAATTTTGTCCAGGGATTCTATGTATTCCCGAGCAACACTGTTACGGCCGGCAGCTACATTCTGACCGTAGCGGCTAAAGAAATCCCCTGCAATGGCGATAATACCTTCTTTGTGTTCATTTACCACCGACAGCGGGACCGACGGGATTTCGGCCCAGCGGTCTCCATCTTCGTAGCGGAAACTCACTATACGAAGCAGGTTGTAATACCCCACCTCGTTTTCTACCAGGAGGGTTAGTCGTTCATAAGTTGTCGGGTCTTTCTGGTTTGCACTTGGCGAATCCACATAGACATGACAGCCGTAGATGGTCTTGACTGGCGGGAGTCCCTGTTCCTTGCGTTTCTTGTTCAGGTCTTTTCCGCGGGTCTGGATTTCCAGGATGCCGAACATGGCGCCATGGTCGGTAAGGGCTACCGCAGGAGCATTTTCTGCAGCGGCAGCATCCAATATGCCGTCGAGACGGGCCGATGATTTTAAAACGGAAAACTCAGAATGAACTTGCAGGTGAACAAAAGCCATAGCTGCAATTTAAAAAATCCAGGATCCTGCCGGGATTCTCCAACAAAAAATTTACGAAATTCGATTACTGACGTGTAGTCGAATAGCGCATTGTGTTCGAAATTCGCAATTGGTCGTATGCACCGGAAGTCGTCAGCGCCTGGCTGAGGCCCGGACCTTCCATGCAGCACTTGGACTTGTAGCCAATTACCAACAAATTCGCATATTGCTTGGAACGCGAAGAAGCTTCGTAACCAAGCGAATGCACCGAACTAGCCACCTTTTCTCCGTTCAACCAGAGGCTCATTTCACCATCGCCCCACTGGCCGGCAATCAGATTCCAGTCATTTTTCAGATTCACCGGAGCACTGACAAAGAAATGCTTATTCGTGTGATTCTTCTGGAAGTACAGCGTTCCATTATTCACAAAGAAATGAAGCCTGGAATCGTCGTTTCCAAGAAGCGTTCGAGCCGGCACATCAAAGAAATCGTCATTCGGGCGGAACCAAAATTCTACCGTACCTGTGACCATATTATCAATCAGGTTAATCCCCGACGGAGCTACTTCGCCAGACTTCAAAGATAGAGCCTTTCCACAAACGCCCTCTACAAGTTCTCCTTCGCGGAAAATTGTTTCCAGTTCATCAAGGTAAAGTGTAATATCGTCCATCGCAAGAGCCGGGGCGTTACATTTTGGGGCCACCGAAGATGCCACAGGAAGCGTAACATCTACAAAATAGTGAGAAACCCCCTGCGTATTCAGCAGCGACCACAAGGGTTCTTGCACAGAGTCATTTACAAGTGTATCTACCGGAATGGTATCGACAACAGAAGCATCGCTTACCGACGAGTCAGGTTCGGTAACGACGTTGTCCGGCATCTTATAACGCGGGATGTTCGAAATGCGGAATTGGTCAAAAGCACCGGACGTGGTCATGCCTGTATACTGACCAGCGCCTTCCATGCAGCATCCGGATTTATAGCCAATGACGACAAGGTTTTCGAACGGAACTCCTCGCGTTGCCGGAGCATAGCCCTTATCGTGCTCCCAGCGGGCGACCATCTCTCCATTCAGCCACACGCTCATGTAACCGTCACCCCACTGGCCGGCAATCAAGTTCCAGTCGTTTTTCAGATTGGCTTTACCTTTCACAAAGAAGTGCTGGTTGTGGTGGTTCTTCTGGAAATAAAGTTCACCATCCTTATAGAAGAAATGGATTCGGGCACCGTCGTTACCCATCAGGGTTCTTGCGTTCCTGTCGTAGAAATCCTCATTCGGGCGAAACCAGAATTCCACCGTACCGATTTTCATGGAATCAATCAAATTCACACCGAGTGGTGCCACCTGACCGTCGTTCAGTTTGAGAGCATTTCCGCAAACACCCTTCACCTGCTCACCTTCATCGAACAGGGATTCAAGCTCATCCAAATAGCGCGTATTTTCGTCCATCGCAAGAGCCGGAATAGGGCAATGACGATTGACAAGCGAGGCTACATTAATAACCGGGGCATTTCCCGTTTGGGAAAGAGAATCGAAGTACCCCGCAATTCCGAGGGCATCTATTCGTGACCACATTCTTACAGCATCGTTTTTTTGATAAACAAATGCGTCCTCGCCGGAAAACGAGTCCGTTCCTGAATCGGAAGTCGAACAGCCAAAGAACAAGCTTCCTGAAAGGACTGCTACTGCAGCCAGGAATTTAACGATTTTCTTGTTCATAACATTTTATCCTGCTATTTTAGACACATTCAATATATATTTTTTCATCTCTCATTTACATATTTCCCTCGTAAAAATTGTATTTTTAGGGTATGAAACGCGCACTTATTACTGGTATTACAGGTCAGGACGGTTCGTACCTGGCAGAATTCCTTCTTGAAAAGGGTTACGAAGTTTACGGGCTTGTCCGCCGCAAAAGTAAGCTTGACTTTAACAACGCAGAGCACCTCAAAGGAAAAGTCACATTCATCTTTGGCGACATGACTGATTCCGCATCGCTTTTGCGTGCCATGGAAATTGCGAAGCCCGACGAAATTTACAACCTCGCCGCACAATCTTTTGTGACCACCTCTTGGGAGACACCGCTTTCTACGGCAGACATCAACGCCATCGGCGTTACCAAGCTTTTAGAAGCCGTCCGTCTGTGCAAGCCCGATACCCGCGTATACCAGGCTTCCACCAGCGAAATGTTCGGCAAGGTTCAAGCGGTCCCGCAAAACGAAACGACGCCGTTCTACCCGCGCAGCCCCTACGGAGTTTCCAAACTCTACGGGCACTGGATTATCAAGAACTACCGCGAAAGCTATGGTATGTTCGCCTGCTCGGGCATTTTATTTAACCACGAATCTGAACGCCGCGGCGCCGAATTCGTGACCCGCAAAATTACCATCGCTGTTGCAAAAATCAAGGCCGGCAAGCAAGACTTGCTTGAACTCGGCAACATGGATGCCAGTCGTGATTGGGGCCATAGCGCCGACTATGTACGGGCCATGTGGCTCATGCTTCAGCAAAAAGAAGCCGATGACTACGTGGTGGCCACAGGCGTAACTCACAAGGTTCGCGAATTTGTACAGCTCGCCTTCAAGGCCGCCGGCATGGAAATCGAGTTCCACGGTACAGGCGTTGACGAATACGCCACTCTCAAGGGAACCGACAAGGTGGTGGTGAAGGTGAACCCGCAGTTCTTCCGCCCCGCCGAAGTGGACCTGCTCATCGGAGACGCCAGCAAGGCCAAGAAGGTTCTCGGCTGGAAGCCCGAAATCAGCTACGAGCAGCTGGTAAAGCGCATGGTGGAAAGCGATATCAAGCTCCTTGCCGAAGGAAAGATTTGATGAAAGTCGTCATCGTCGGGGCATCTGGATTCGTAGGGGGGTATTTAACCCGCGAACTTGAAACCGCAGAGCATTCCGTCGTTCAGGCAGACCTTCCCGAACTGAACCTGCTAAACGCAGACCAGGTGGATACGCTCATCGAAGGTACAACACCCGACGCCGTTGTGAATCTTGCCGCCATCAGTTCTGTTGGAGCCTCATGGAAAAGCCCAGCCGACACCATCAGCGTGAACGTAAACGGAACGCTGAATCTGCTAGAAGCTGTCCGCAAGCATGCACCGCAGGCAAAGACACTTTTAATCGGGAGCGCCGAAGAATACGCCGTTCCCGAAGGCGCAACAAAGCTTAAGGAAACAGACCCACTAGAGGCCAGCAACCCTTACGGCATCTCGAAAATTGCACAGGAAAACTTTGCACAACTATACCGCAAGAAATACGGTATGAAAATTGTGTGCACCCGCTCTTTCAACCACACAGGCGTCGGGCAGACCACCGCTTTTGCGCTTCCGAGCTTTGTAAAGCAGGTCGCCGAAATTGACAAGTCGGGCAAGCCCGGCAAGATTCTTGTAGGAAACCTGAGTGCCCGGCGGGATTTTTCGGACGTAGAAGACGTGGTCCACGTCTACCGCATGCTACTTGAGAACGAAAACGAATTCGACATCTACAATGTAGGTTCCGGCATTGCGCACAAGATTGAAGACCTGCTGAAAGAAGTAATCTTGAAATTAACGCCTGTCGACATAGAAATCGTAGTAGACCCCGAAAAGGTGCGCCCTGTCGAAACACCTTACCTCTGCGCCGACAATAGCCGTATTCAAAAATACTGGAACGGCACCGACATTCGAAAAACACTCAAGAAAATGTTTGACCATTACAGGTCTGAGGTCTAGGAGCCACGATGGGTGATTTCCCGAAAATCGCCATAGACGCCCGCATGGTGAACCGCTCCGGAATCGGCACCTGTATCCAGCATTGGTTGCGTGACGTAGGCTACAGCGTAGCCCTCGGTGATCCGAAAGAACTGGAAGCGTACAGAGAAGTTCCGACGCATATACCCTTCAAGTGCGGCATCTACGGTTACAAAGAACAGCTCAAGTTCCCCTACTGCAAGCTGCGCAAGCAAAAAGCCGACATTTTGCACATTCCGCATTGCAATGTGCCGCTCTTTTACCGCGGGAAGATGATGGTGACGGTCCACGACCTCACCCACTTGGTGTATCCCGAATTCTTACCGATGAAATTGGTGCATCTCTATTTCAAATTTATCTTTTGGTTCATCTGCAAACGCGCAAACCGCATTCTCACCGATTCCGAGAGCACCAAACGGGACCTTTTGCGATTCTACAAAGCAGACGAATCGAAAATGACGGTGGTTCCCCTCGGCGTCGGAAGCGAGTTCATTCGAAAGCCTCAAAGCGAAATTGAATACTTATACGCAAAGTTCAATCTTCCCCGCGACAAGAAGATTATACTCTATGTAGGGAATCTACTCCCCCACAAGAACCTAAACGGGCTCCTGGAAGGGTTCGCCCAGATGAAAGGCAGAGAAAACTGCAGGCTTGTACTTGTAGGCAAGGCTTTTGATGGACGGACCCGCGACACGCGAGAAAAGGAACTGGGCTTAGAAGGACTCACTATTCATGCCGGTATGGTAAGCCAAGAAGACTTGGTAAATTTCTACAACCTTGCCGACCTGTTTGTGCTTCCGTCCCTCTACGAAGGTTTCGGCCTCCCTGTACTGGAAGCTTTTGCCTGCGGCACACCGGTCGCCTGTTCCAATGTTTCATCGCTCCCCGAAGTCGGGGGCAATGTGGCAAAGTACTTTGACCCGAAGGACCCGGCAAGTATCGCCCGTATACTGGAAAGCTCCATTGAAGACAAGGGTAAGTACGACAAAGAAATTGGCGCTTGGGTAAAAAATTTCACTTGGGAAAACAGCGCCAGGCAAATCCGAGAGATTGCAACTGAAATTGCAGCAAAATAAGGTACAGCGTGGAACAAGGCAAGATAAAGAAGATTCTTCTAAATGTTCTGAAATTCGTCGTGAGTTTCGGTGGCCTTGCCTACATTTTCTGGAAAGTTCCCTTTGTTGAAGTATGCGGTCACTGGACAACAACTGCCCTCCCATGGATCGGCCTGATTCTCGCCTGTACCGTGTTCAGCATGGCCATACAGGCCAACCGTTGGCGCGGGCTACTGCTTGACGAAGGAAAAAAAATCAAGTTCCGCACCTTCTACGCCTACATCGCCCTCGGGTATTTCTTTAACAATTTGCTTCCAAGCGGTTTTGGTGGCGATGCGGTAAAGACCATTGCCTTCGGGCGACGTTTTGGAAATATGGCCAATTCTGTTGCAGCCGTAGCCATTTCCCGAGTGATGGGACTCTTGGCCATGTTCCTCTGTTTTTTCGCAGCACTTCCCTTCGTAATTTCACGCTACCAGATTCCAACCATGTACACGGGTGCAGTCTGTGGTGTTGCCATTCTCTCTGTACTTATTATCGTCGGCGGGCTTTTTTCAGATAAAATAAAGTTACCCGGAACAATCACGAGCAGGCTTCCTTTCTTACTCAAACTACAGGAAGCTTTTTCAATTTACCGCGGGTATAAAAAGGCCTTTGCGCTTTCGGGGCTGGATTCCATTTGGCTGCAACTCTCTTCTATCGCCATACACTACGCCTATTTCCAGGCAGTAGGTGTCCCTGTTGACATAGCCACCATTACCGTGTTCATGACCATCACTATCACGGTATCGATGCTCCCGATTTCCATCAACGGCATCGGCATTCGCGAAGGCGTAAACGTGAGTCTCTTTACCGGGCTACTTGGAATACCTGCCGACACAGTGCTTGCCGCAGCATTATTGGGCTACATACCCATGGTGTTCCAGGCTTTACAAGGTGCCGTGGTACTAGTCGGAAGTAAAAAGGACTAGCCCCAGACTTCTTCCTTGAGTTCGCGACCCCACATGTCCTTGATGACATCGTCCACCTTCTTGCCTTCGAAAAGGAGGGCGTGGACGGAGTTCACAATGGGCATTTCTACACCCAGCTTGTCGGCAAGGGCCTTGGTGCTCTTGCAGGTGGGCACGCCTTCGGCCACCATTTTCATGCCGGCAAGCACCTGCTCGATGGTTTCGCCCTTACCGATGTGCTCCCCTACATAGCGGTTACGGCTGTGCTGGGAAAGGCAGGTCACAATCAAGTCGCCCATACCGGCAAGGCCAGCGAAAGTTTCGGACTTTGCGCCGAGGGCCTTGCCCAGGCGGCACATTTCTGCCTGACCGCGAGTCAAGAGGGCTGCACGGGTATTGTCTCCAATCTTGTACTTGCCGCTGGCTTCAAGACCGTAAAGCACGCCAGAGGCAATGGCGATAACGTTTTTCACGGAACCGCAAAGTTCAATGCCCACAATATCCGTAGAGCTGTACACACGCAGGTAGCTGCAGCTCATGACCTTCTGCACAAACTTTGCGGATTCTTCGTTTACGCAGGCAGCCACAATGGCCGTAAGGATATGGCGGCTCACCTCTTCGGCATGGGAAGGTCCGCTAAAGGCCACCATCTTGTCTTCGGTAAGCCAGGGAACATTTTCCAATAGCACTTCGCTCATGAGCTGGTTCGTGCCTTCGAGAATGCCCTTTGTGGCGCAAACCACCACAGGCTCCTTGCCCTTGGCCGGTGTCCACTTGCCGAGATTCTTGGCGACACCGCCCATAAACTGGGAGGGCACCACGATAAGCACCATGTCGCAACCATCGAGGGCGGCGTTCATGTCGGTGGTGTACTTGAAATCCGCCGGGAAAATCACACCGGGCAACTTGTCCTTGTACTGGTGCTCCGTGGAGAGCAAATCTACTTCGGCCTGCGAATTCGTCCAGAAGGAGACCTCGCACTTATTTTCATAAACCACCTGACCAAGGGTAAGTCCCCAGCCGCCAGTTCCAAGTACAGTTACTTTCATAATTTTGTTCCTAATAAGAAGCTGTGTGCGCGGTCGCCTTCGGCTCCCTTTGAGGTTTGAGGACGCTTTGCTTTGAGGTTTCATAATCGCGCCCTTGGCGCCAAACTATAACTCAAACCTCACAGGGCGAAGCCCGACCTCATAGCTCAAAGCACCGCAAGGTGCGACCCCTATAACAATCTACAATATTTACGCCTTCGGAGTCTTCCTTTTAGACCCAAATCCGTTCTCCGTGCCGTTCAAAAGCCGTTTGATGTTGGATTTGTGCTTCACAATCACAAAAGCCGCCACAATCAGGCAAGTAATCATGAGTCCCAAGTTGATGTTGTCCGGCGGGAACGGCAACTTCAAATAGCCCATCACGGCAAAAGCCCCGAGGGCAATGCAAGCGCCAATGCTCCCAACCGAAACATACTTGGTAGAAACCGTAAGGACAATCCACACCCCAAAGGCCGCAAGGGCAGTAATTGGGCAAAGGGCCAGAAAAACACCGAGAGCGGCAAGCACGCCCTTGCCCCCGCGGAACCCCGCAAAGCAAGTGAAACTATGGCCCAAGATGACCAAGAGACCCGCAACCAGCGGCACCCAATGAGAGTAGTCCGCACCACCGGCAGCCACCTGAGAGGCACACATCTGCATGGCAATCCAGGGGCCAAAGAAACCCTTGAGCAAATCCAGGAACACTACCGGAAGTGCAGGTTTCCAGCCCAGCACGCGGAACGTGTTGGTGAGGCCCGCATTCTTGGAACCGTAGTCCCGAATGTCAAAGTCCTTACCTTTCGCGATTTTTGCGATCCAAATCGCGCTGGGGATCGACCCCAACAAGTACGCTATCGGAAGACTCAGCAAACTGTTCAAGTTCTTCGTCCTTTCTGAGGGTTAACTTCTGGTCAAAATTCAAGCGGAGGGGAGCCCCCTGCAGCTGGAATTCTTCGTAAAACTTTTTAAGCAGGTAACGCTTGTAGGATTCGTCCACCAATTCCGGTGTGCGGGTCTCAATGGCAATCACGGGAGGCTCCACCAGAATCTGGCAGGCTCGGGTCAAGGCTACCACACGGGCGTTGTGGCTGGGAGGCGCCTTTTCTTGCAAGAAATTCGCAAAACTTTCGGCCACTCGGTCACGGCCCAGCACGCGGCGGCAGTTGGCATATACCGTCTGAATAGACTGGATAACCCGGTTTACGCGAAGGCCTTCCTTGGCGCTGATGGAAAGAATGGGAACGTACTCCAGCATGGGTTCCCGTTCCAGCATTTCCTTGACCATGCGGTCAAAGGACTTTTCGGTCTTGTCGGGTAAAATATCCCACTTATTCAGCACAAGAACCAGGCCCTTCCCCGCCTTGCGGATTTCGGTAATGATTCTAAAGTCCTGAACCTGGAGCCCTCGGGTGCAGTCCACCAGAAGCACCGACAGGTCCGACCTGCGGATGCTTTCCATGGTGCGCATGTTGCTAAAGATTTCTACCTCGTCGTCTACCTTCGCCTTTTTGCGAAGGCCCGCCGTATCGGTGACCACGAACTTGACACCGTTTACGGTAAAGGTGCAATCGATGGAGTCGCGGGTGGTGCCAGGAATGTCCGAAACCACGGCACGTTCCTCGCCCATCAGGCGGTTCAGCAAGGTGCTCTTGCCTGCATTGGGGCGACCAAGGATGGCGAAACGGATGGGCCGTTCCTCTTTCCGTTCCCCACGCACAGGGGTCGGAAGCACTGCGACAATTTCATCCATCAAAGAAAGGCAGGCATAGCCCGTCAAGGCGCTGATGGTACGGGGCTGTCCAAAGCCCAACTTCAAGAACTCGTAACTTTCCTGACGGTCGCCCAGGTTCTCGCTCTTGTTGGCCACCAGAATCACCTTCTTGTCCAGCTTGCGGATAAGCCTTGCAAACTGCTGGTCCAGCTTGGTAATGCCCACGCGAACATCCACCATAAAAAGGACCAGGTCCGATTCCTCGACGGCGTTAAAAATCTGGGTACGGACACTGTCGGCCAGGACATCGATGGTATCGTCCGGCAAAAAACCGCCGGTATCTACCACCGTAAACTCGTGGCCCTTGTAATTTGCGTTCTGGTAATGCCTATCGCGAGTCACACCGTCACGGTCAGAAACCACGGCAGCCCTGCGGCCTAAAATCCGATTAAAAAGAGAGGACTTCCCGACATTGGGCCGTCCGATAATACACACCACAGGTAACTTCATCGCAAACAAATATAGAAAAGAATACGGAATCATTAGATTTTCAAACGTAAAAAGCTAAATTTGGGCCATGCCCTTCTACCCTAACGAAGTCATCCAACAGCTCAAATCCGAAGCCGACATCACGGCCGTCATTGAGCAGTTTTTGCCCCTGAAAAGGTCGGGCAACGGACGCTACGTTGGGGTGTGCCCCTTCCACGACGACCACTCCCCCTCCATGTATGTAAACCCCACCCTGGGCATCTACAAGTGCTTTGCCTGCGGTGCCGGCGGAGACGTGTTCAAGTTCGTGCAGGAACACGAAAAAATCGACTTTAACGCCGCCGTAAAATGGGTGGCGGACTTTTGCAGTTTCGAGCTGCCCAGCGTGGGCAACCCCGAACGGGCCGAAATCACCGAAGAGCGGGAACTGGTCCGCAAGCTGAACGAACTGGCCTGCGAGTGGTTCGAAGAACAGCTGACCCGCAGCCCCAAGGCACTGCAGTATCTGGGCAGCCGCCATATTTCCGAACCAACCCGCAAGCAGTTCCACATCGGCTACGCTCCCGACGGCCGCGAAGGTTTCGTAGGCTACGCCGCCAAGAAAGGGTTCTCTCCCAAGGAATGCGTCAAAGCAGGCCTTGCCGTAGAAAAGGAGAACGGCGGTATTTCCGACAAGTTCCGGGACCGCCTGATGATTGCCATACAGAACATTTCCGGCGTGGTGGTGGCCTTCGGAGGGCGCGACCTTTCCGGCAAGAGTCCGGCAAAATACATGAACAGTCCGGAAACTATCCTTTACCATAAGAGTGACATCCTTTTCGGGCTGAACCACAGCAAGAACGCCATCGCCAAAGAAAACGCGGTCATCATCGTAGAAGGATACTTCGACCTGATAAGCCTTTACCAGGGCGGCGTGCAAAACGTGGTGGCCGCCTCCGGTACCGCCCTCACCGAAAACCACGCCAGCATCCTTTCCCGCTATGCGAAAACCGCCTACCTGGTCTTCGACGGCGACGCGGCCGGCCAAAAGGCCACCCTCCGTTCCCTGGAAATCGTGCTCCCCAAGGGAATCGGCCCGAAGGTATTCGCCCTTTCGAGACCCGACGGCACCAAGATCGACCCCGACAACTTCGTGAACGAGCGGGGCGCAGACGCCTTCCGCGACGAACTGAAGAATGCCGAAGACTGGCTCAGCTACCTTTCCCACATGAAAGACCTTTCCAGCATCGAGGCCCGGGCAAGCTTTATTACCTACGCCAAGTCCCTCATCAAGAGCATCGGGAACACGGAACTCCGCAACCAGTACGTAAAGCTCCTTTCGGAGCGTTTCGACACCAGCAGGTCCTTAAACGACGTCCAGCAAATCCACGTGAAGCACAAGCCTTCCGCCGAACAGGAACAAGCGCGAGAAGTCCTTCAAGAAGAAGCGGCCATGGTCCAGTGGAACCTGATTCCGCCCCTGGAAATCCGGTTTGCAAACCTGCTGTACCGAAACCCTACGTTGCTGGACAGGGCCTGCGAATTTTTCGACATGAACCTGGCCGAAAGCGGAATACAACTCCTGGAATCTTCCGTCGTAGACGAATTCGTGAACACCGCCATCGCCCACTACGCCGAAACGGGCTATTTTTCGCCGCAAACGCTTTACGAAATCCTGCCAAGGCAGGGCCAGCTCTTTATGGAAGGCCTGCCCGAAGAATCCTGGACACCGCCCAAGGAAATCAACGAGTTCTACGACACCCTCATGGTGCTCATGTTGCGTTTTTGCGACAGGGAGAAAAAGAACATCCAGCTGGACAGCGCCGAAGGAATCCAGAAGCGAATGGACATCTACGCGTTCACGCAGGAATTGCAGAAACTGGACGCCTCCTACAAGAAAGGCGGCATCGACATCAACCAATTTGCAGACAGAATTATCAACAGCAAGGATAGGCTCATCCATGTTATCCATTAAAGACTTAAAGGCAAGCATCGAAGACGGAACCCAGATTCTGAAAGGAATCAATCTGGAAGTCAAGGCGGGAGAAGTCCACGCCATCATGGGCCCAAACGGCTCCGGTAAGAGCACCCTCTCCAAGGTCATCGCCGGTCACCCCGCCTATCACGTAGATGGCGGTTCCGTCACTTTAGACGGCAAGGACCTGCTCCAGATGGAAATCAACGAGCGGGCCAACAGCGGGCTGTTCATCAGCACACAGTACCCCACCGAAATCCCTGGCGTAAACAACGTAGAATTCCTGAAGATGGCGCTAAACAGCAAGCGTGCTTTCTTGGGCCTGCCCGAAATCGGAGAAGCCGAATTCAAGAAACTCATCGACGAAAAGATGGAGCTTCTGGAAATGGACGAACGCTACCGAGACCGCGGCGTAAACGAAGGCTACTCCGGCGGCGAAAAGAAACGCAACGAGATTCTGCAGATGGCCATTTTAGACCCGAAAGTATCCCTGCTGGACGAAACCGATTCCGGCCTGGACATCGACGCGCTGCGCATCGTGGCCGGCGGTATCAACCACATCTTGGGCCCCGACAAGGCGGTGATTCTGGTAACCCACTACCAGAGGCTCCTGGACTACATCAAGCCCGATTTTGTCCACGTGCTCCGTCACGGGAAAATCATCTTGAGCGGTGGGCCGGAACTGGCCCTTGAACTGGAAGAAAAAGGTTACGACTGGATCGAGGAAAAGTAATGGACGCCATTTCCCGCATCAAGCAAATCGGCATGCCCCGCCGCAACAACGAGTTGTGGACGTTTTTCCCCGTGGCAAAAATTCCGGCTCAGGAATTCCCAGAAACCTGCAACGATACCGCAGACTATTCCGACGAAGAGGATTTTGCGGCACTCCTGCCCATCGCGTTTAATGCACGGACCATGAGGAAAGACATTGCCGACGGCGCAAACGAAATGGCCATGCTCAAGTGCAACAACGACTTTGGCCACACCGTGCTGGACATCGGCAAGAACGCCACCGCCAGCCTCGAGATTCTCGACAACAAGGTGGCCCACGAAATCTGCGCAGAACGGTTTGACATTCACGTAGGCGAAAACGCTTCCGTCCACATTTTCTTTGCAAACCCTGCCGACGGCGTGCCCCTGAGGTTCCGCCATTTCCGAATCGTGCAGGAGGCGGGTTCGAAAGTTTATTTCTCCGAAATCGAGCGGGGTTCCGGAATCAAGCGCACCAGCCTGGACGCCTTCTTGAAAGGTAGCGGTGCCCGACTAGAAATCCGCTCCCTGAACGTACTCGATGGAGACGATTCCGTCCACCACCGCATCACCATCAGGCACGAAGCGCCCGAAACGGAAAGCGTCCAGTTCGCCAGGAACCTGCTGAACGGAAAGTCCAATGTCAGCTACGACGGTAGCGTGGTGGTGGGCGCAAACTGCTCCAAGGTGTTTTCGTCCCAGCTGGTGAACACCATCCTCCTTTCCGAAGACAGTTCCGTATCCGTAAAGCCGGTGCTGAAAATCTACCACGACGACGTGGAATGCACCCACGGGAACACCTGCGGGGAACTGGATGCCGAACAGCTCTTCTACCTGACCAGCAGGGGAATACCCATTGAAAAGGCCAGGGAACTCCTGACCCAGGCATTTGCGAAGGAACTGTTCATGCCCATGCCCGACTCCCCCGCCAAGGAACGCCTGGAACAGGTGGTAGCGAGCTTATAGGAAATTTTTAGTCTTTCGAACAAACCATTCCTCTTTTTTATATCTTTATTGATGTATTGTTTAGAGTTCAGCCCCAGGTGGGCGGACAAAAGAGGTTCATGTGAACGGAAAAACGGAAACCCTTTGCGTTTTCGGGCACCCTATTGCCCATAGCAAATCCCCCCTCATGCACAATGCGCTTTTCAAGGCGCTTGGAATCAACGCGGCCTATCTGCCCTTCGGGCCAGAACCAGAGAATTTCGCCCAGGCCATTCAGGGCTTTAGGGTCATGAAATTTAGGGGGGCAAACGTCACCATTCCTTACAAGACTCCCGTCATGGAACTGGTGGACGAACTTAGCCCCATCAGCAAGTTTACCGGAAGCGTAAACACACTTTACTGGAAAGACGGGACCGTTGGCGGCACCCTCTGCGGAACCACAACGGACCCCTACGGTTGTATCCGCAACCTGGAAGAAAACGGAGTGCAACCTGCAAACACCACTGTCGCCCTTCTCGGAAACGGCGGAGCGGCAAAGGCCATCGCCTACACCCTGATGGAACAAGGCAACAGGCTTGCCATCGTGTGCCGCAACAAGGACAAGGGCGAAGCCCTGGCTGGTTCACTGAACCCGCTGTTTAATGGCAGCGAAAAAATTTCCGTATTCACCTTCCAGGAATTCCCTAGCGTTTCCAAAGAATACAAGATTATCATCAACGCCACCTCCGTAGGCATGACCCCAAACGAAGACGAATCTCCTCTTGACAAGGACAGTCTGAACCCTGGGCAAGTCGTCTGCGACATCGTCTATGCACCGCCCAAGACAAAGCTTTTGAAACTGGCCGCCGAAAAGGGCTGCAAGACCGTTACCGGCGAAGGCATGCTGGTGCACCAGGGTCTGGAAAGTTTCAAGAAATGGTTCCCCGAGCAAGTGAAGGGGCATACCGACGAAGAACTGTTGAATATTATGCGCAAGGGAATGGAGGGTATCTAATGAGAAGGCATATTTTCTTTACGGGTTTTATGGCCAGCGGCAAGAGCCGCACCGGCAGGGCTCTGGCAGAACGACTGGAGCGCCCCTTCGTTGACACCGACAGCCTTATCGTGGATCGGGTCGGAAAGTCCATCTCCGAAATATTCGCACAAGAAGGAGAAGCTTTTTTCCGGGCGAAGGAAAAAGAAATCATCGCTGAAATCTGCAGTAACGAAACGCCCCAGGTAGTCTCCCTGGGCGGCGGTGCCCTCACCCAGACCGATAACATCAAGATTATCCGGGAAAACGGAATCATCATCCGCCTGTGGGCCAAGCCCGAAATCCTTTCGGAACGCATCGGGCGCAAGAACACACGGCCCCTGCTTGCCAACCTGAGCGACGAGGAACGCCTTGCCAAAATCAAGGTCATGCTGAAAGAGCGGGAACCCAACTACGCCCAGGCCGACTTCAGTGTTGAAAGTTCCAACGACTATACCGAAGCCCATGTCATCGAGAAAATTCTGCACATGAAAAAATTCTGGAGCAACCATGCCCTGGATGTGTGCCCCTCTAGTGGCGGGCGCTACCCCATCTTTATCGGCAGGAACATCATTCCCGATTCCAAGGCCCTTCTGGAAGGCCTTCGGCTGGCACCGTCCAATGAATTTCTGGTCTGTACGGACACCACCATCGCAAAGGTCCAGAACGAAATGCTCTCGCAGTTGCGGGGCCAGGCGGGCCGTTGCCCCATCTTTAAGTTCCAAGCCGGAGAGCGGAACAAGACCCTCCATAACCTGAACCAGCTTTTCAGTTTCTTGCTGCACCGGAACTACACCCGAAAGAGCTGTCTGTTGCAGTTCAGCGGTGGCGTAGTAGGCGACATGGCGGGCTTTGGAGCCGCCACCTACCAGCGGGGAATTTCCTTTATCCAGTTCCCGACCACCCTCCTTTCTATGGTAGATAGTTCCGTAGGCGGCAAGGTGGCGGTAAACCACCCCGAAGGCAAGAACATGATCGGGGCATTCTACCAGCCCAAGGCCGTAGTGTGCGACCTGGCGGTGCTTGCCACCCTTCCCGAAAACGAATACCTGGCAGGCCTTGCCGAAATCGTCAAGTACGGTGTCATCTACGACAAGGAATTTTTCCGCTACATCGAAGAAAACGTAGAAGGCATCAAGAAACACGACGATAGCGTGTTGCGTCACCTGATTTTCAGGAGCTGCCAGATCAAGGCCGAAGTCGTGGGCATTGACGAGAAGGAATCCGGACTCCGGGCCATTTTGAACTACGGCCACACCTTCGGACACGCCATCGAAAAGCTCACCAACTACAACATGTTCAGCCACGGTATAGCCGTAAGCCTCGGCATGCGGGTAGCCGCCCGTGCAGCCGTACTCCTGGGCAAACTCTCCGCCGAAGAAGATTCCAGGCAGAACGCCCTTCTAGACCGTCTCGGATTCCCGAAAACCTACAACGTGGATACGGAGCAGGCCTGGAACGCCATGGCCGTGGACAAAAAGGCCGAAAAGGGCACAAGAGTTTATATTTTGCCTACAGAGATTGGGAAAGTCGAAAAAGTTGTTAATATTGAAAAGGAAACAGTAGCAAAAGCGTGGGAAGCGATTAGGGGTTAGGATCTAGAGGTTAGGATCTAGGGGCTAGGGATGCGGGATATGTAGTGAGTAGTCAGTTGTGAGTAATGTGTAGTGCGTAATGAGAGGAAAATAATATACTGCTTCTGAATTTTAAAGTCTCTTGTTTCCGCTACAACTCGAAACTCATAACCGATAACTGACAACTGATAACAGAGGACTAGAATGAGTATTTTGGTAACAGGTGGTACAGGGGCTCTCGGATTTCATATCCTCTCCAGCTTGAGCGGCACGAATCACGAACTGTTCAGCTTTAGTGACGAGCAGCCCCAGCCTTGGCAGAAGGTGGACGGTGTGCAATACCTCACCGGGAACCTTTTGAATTTCAAGGACGTCTACGAGATGCTCCAGAAGGTAGCTCCTACCCATATTTACCACCTGGCCAGCCAATCCTCCGTGGGGCTTTCGTACCAGAAACCCTACGAAACCCTGAACATCAACCTGCTCGGGACCCAGAACCTGCTGGAAGCGGCACGGCAGGCATGCCCCAAAGCACGAATCATGCTGCTCAGTTCCAGCGAAATCTACGGACGTACGGAACAACACCTGACTTACCTGCACAAAGAAGAAGACCGCCCGAACCCCATGACTCCATACGCCACTTCCAAGGCATGCATGGAACTCCTGGGGCACCAGTTTATCAACGCCAGCGGACTCCACATTGTGTTTGTGCGCCCATTCCACTTTACCGGGCCCCACCACAGCCGCCGTTTCGTGATTCCCTCTATCACCTACCAGCTGGTGAAAATCAAGTTCTACGGAAGCGAGCCCGTCATCTATTCTGGGAGTTTAGACATCAGCCGGGACGTGGTGGACGTGCGGGACGTGGCCCGCGGTATGATTCAGGTGCTGAACACCGCTGAATCCGGCGAGACCTTCAACATCTGCAGCGGCAAGTCGTACACCATCCGGGAACTGGTAGAAATGCTGGTGGACATCGCCGACGTGAGCGTGGATTTCCGTTTTGATTCCAAGTACGAACGGGTCAACGACATTCCTCTGCTGATTGGGGACCCCACCAAGATGACGAACCTGGGCTGGAAACCCATGATCAGCATCGAAGACAGCCTCACGGACCTTTTCAACGAAATGGTAATCCGCCGCCGGACCGAACTGAAAATGGGCCTCGGGAAAGACCTGCCTCTGTAGCGCAGCCACCTTTTTTCTAAATTTGAGCCCGTAATATTCATCCACTTTTAATAAAGGTTTTATCATGAAAATCAAGACCCTTTTGATTACCCTGTCCGCTTCTGCCATGGCCTTTGCCGAAGAGGCAGCCCCCGAGCAGCCCAGCGCCATCGCAAGTTTCTTGCCCCTTATCCTTTTGTTCGTGGTCATGTGGCTGTTCTTTATCCGCCCCAAGCAGAAAGAAATGAAGCAAATGGACCAGATGCGCAAGGAACTGAAGAAGGGCGACAAGGTGATGACCACCGCCGGCATCATCGGCACCATCACCTCCATGGAAGACAACATCGTCACGGTCCGTACCGGCTCTACCACGCTGATCGACTTTGAAAAGAGCGCCATCCTCAGAATCATGAACGCTCCTGCAGCCGACGCCAAGACCGAAGAAAAGAAGTAATCATGGCGATTTTACCTATCCGCATTTACGGTGACCCGGTTCTCCGCAAAAAGAGCGAACCCGTTACCGAGATTACTCCGGAACTCCGCCAGCTGGCCAAGGACATGCTGGAAACCATGTACGACGCGCCGGGCTGCGGCCTTGCCGCGCCCCAAATAGGTAGGAACATCCGTTTGGTGGTCATCGATACCGCTATTCCCGGCGAAGAGGATCCCAAGCCCTACATCATGTTCAACCCGGAATGGGAAGCGGAAGAAGACGCCAAGCCCGTGGATTATGACGAAGGATGCCTTTCTTTCCCGGACATTTTCTGCAATGTGGTCCGGCCCAACAAGGTGTGCGTCCGCTTTTTCGACATCAACGGAGAGCCCCAAGAAATCCACAACTGCGAAGGTCTTTTTGCCCGCTGCATCCAGCACGAATCGGACCACCTGAACGGTGACCTTTTCGTGGACAAGATTTCTACTGCCGACCGCACTATGAACCAGTCCAAGCTTCGCAAGATGGCCAAAGAGACCCAGGCGAAGCTGAAGAAAGGTAAATAGGTATGAGGGCGCTCGCAGGCTCGCTTTGAGGTGTGAGCTATGGGTAATGTCATGCCCGGTTACAAAACAACATTTCTTTTTCTTCTGGCGCTTATCGTAACGACAAGTGCCGCAGAGGATTTTGAGCTGCCGGACATGCCCGCTCCTGCGGTCAAGACCATCAAAAAAGACACCAGCGGCGAAGAACCTGAGATTGTAGATTTCAGACCCATCGAAGCAACGAACGTTTCCGACGTCCAAGCAAAGGGCCCGAGGGAAGCCCCTGCGTCCACGCAAATCAAGACGGAATCCGGAGATACTTTGGCCCGAGTGCAGGCGGAAAAGATACCGACGAACTTGAATAGGCCTCTTCGTGTAGGGGTCTATACCGACGTCAAGGAACTGTACCTTTCAAAAGGCGGAGAGGTTATCCACATTACCGTCAAGGGCAAGGAGCTGAAATTCCAGGGGACGGAAAATTCTTTTACCGCCGTTAAAAAGGATATCGACGACGGCAAGTGCGTCTCTATCGCGCCGACGCAAAAGTTGCTTTCTACCTCTTGCTATCCGGGATTTTTTACCATCTCCTACAACAACGGGAAAATCAACGCCATCAATACGGTGGACATGGAAGATTACCTGCGGGGCGTGATCCCTTACGAAATCGGCCAGCTGGACAGCAGCCGTTTCGAGGCGCTGAAGGCCCAGGCGGTAGCCGCCCGCACCTACGCCTACAAGCATTTCGGGAGCCGGGAGTCCCTGGGCTTTGACGTGTTCGCCGACACCAAGGATCAGGTGTATAAGGGCCTCCAGAGCGCAACGTCCCTGACAGACCGCGCCGTCAAGGAGACCAAGGGCGAAGTCATGATGTATAATGGCGAGTTCATTACCGCCTACTACCACTCCACCTGCGGAGGCATGTCCGAGACGCTGGACACCTGGGAAAAGCCGAACCTCCCCTACCTCAAGAGCAAGCCGGACCTGCGAAGCGATGGAACGCCCTGGTGCAAGGAGTCCAGCTACAGCAAGTGGGAACGGACCTTCGAAAGTGACGAACTGGTGAAACTCTTTGTCCAGAACGCCAGGGATTCCAAGGCGAAAGTCGCCCCCTTCAAGAAAGTCAAGGACATTACCGTCAAAGACCTGCTTAAAAGCGGGCGCATCTTGACACTTGCGGTCACTACGGACGCGGGAACTTTCGAAGTCCGCGGCGACAAGGTACGCTGGCTTTTCCGCAAGGGCGGTACAATCCTCCCCTCCAGTTTCTTTACCGTCAAGAAGGACGGCAGCAAGTGGATTCTCGAAGGCAAGGGATTCGGCCACGGCGTAGGCATGTGCCAGATGGGCGTGCGGGCCAGGGCCCAGGCGGGTCAGAGCTACATCGAAATCCTGAGCCATTACTATCCGGGAATCACCCTGGAGCGGTTCGAAAGATGAGTTCCGCCGCATCGCCTGTCATTGCAGTTCTCAGCCAGGGCTGTGCCGCCAACTTCGGCGACGGGGAAAAAATAGCCCGGGCGCTGTCCGCCCAACATCCGGACTGTTCCATCTCGTTTGAATTCCCGACGGAGCAGCCCCTTGCCTTTTACCTGAACGTGTGCACCGTCAAGGGGAACGGAACCGCACTGAAGCTTTTGCAGCAGGCGATAACGACTTTTCCGCAGGCACCCGTCTTTATAACAGGATGCGCCCCTAAGGATTTCCAGGAAGAAGCCCGCAAGATTTCGGACAAGATAACATTCACGAGTTTGAGGGCGTTAGAGTCCTTGGATTCTATCGCCCCAGAGGGGCTCCAGAATGACATGCGAATCCTCCGGCAGTCCCCCTTCGTAGGCATCGTGAACATCGAAGAAGGCTGCCTGGATGCCTGTGCCTTCTGCTCCACAAAGCTGGTAAAAGGACGGCTCCAAAGCATGCCCGAAGACGCCATCATGGAACAGGTCCAGCGTCTGGTGGACGACGGATGCTTGGAGATTCAGCTGACCGGGCAGGACTGCGCCTGCTACGGTTTTGACACCGGCACGAACCTTGCAAACCTCACGCAAAAAATTCTCGTCCAAGTTCCCGGAGACTACAAGATCCGGCTGGGCATGGGAAACCCGAGGCACATCCTCGGCTATAAAGATGCATTGCTGGAATGTTTTCAAGACGAACGGCTCTACCAGTTCTTGCACGTGCCTGTCCAGAGCGGAAGCGAGCGCGTTTTGCAGCTCATGAACCGCAAACACTCCGTAAAAGACTTCCGTAACTTTGCGCTGGAGTTGCAAGAAAAGTTCCCGCTGTTCACCCTCAGTACAGACCTGATTGTGGGATTCCCCGGCGAAACAGATGCCGACTTTCAAGAGACCCTTGACCTGCTGAAAGAGACCCGCCCCACCGTCTGTAACATTACGCGGTTCGTGGCCCGCAAGGGAACTGTTGCCGCCCGCATAGAAAAAGCAAACACCGCCGACACGCCTGCCGTTTCAGACAGCGTAAAGCACGATCGCTCCGCAAAGCTGTTCGACGCCTTCCAGCAAATCGCCCAAGAAAACAACCAGCGCTGGGTCGGCAAGACCTGCACGGTCGTGACCGAAAAACAAGGCCACCGGGCGGGCACCACCATCGCACGGAACGGCGCCTACCGCCCCGTGGCCCTGCAGGGGAACATCCCGGCGGGCAAAGCTCTACAAGTGCGCATTACAAAAGCAGAGCCCTTCGCCCTTATAGGCGAAAGGCTCTAGAGATTTCAGCAAAGCAACCGCGTTTAACGCAATCGCCGATTACTTGAGCACGGCGTTCTTACCGCTAACCGTGCCGTTATGTTCAATGGTTACCATATAGCGGCCACTGGGTACATTCTCGGCATTCCACGTGACGCTGTTAAATCCAGGTTGTGCATTTTCTGCCACCACGGTAGACACCACGGCTCCATCCGTGTTCATAACGGTGACGATTGCTGTGCCCGCAGACTTCAAGTCAAAGCTGATCGCATTACGAGTAAAGCCCTTGAGCTTTGCAGAACCGGTTTTATTCGTCTTGCTTTTGTCAGCAGCTTTAGGCGCAAATGCATCGGCCTTATCTACATAAATCCCGTTGATGTCAACGGCATTCACCGTTTCGTCATTCTTGATTAGGGATCCACGCTTGAGAACGGCTACTAATTGCTTGTTGCCGCCATTGGCACTGGCATAGGTTTCCAGTTCCTGGGCATCGAATTCTTTCTTTTTGCCATACCATGACTCAACCTGGTTGCTCTCGAACTCTTTCACCGTAATTTGGGTGCGGCGGAGAGTAGCCTTCAAGGTATCTCCGGAATTCACAAAGGTGATTTCTACCGGTTTGTTCACCTGCCCACGAAGCATGGCTTTTGATTCATCGATATCCAGACCTTTCAAGCTCATTCCATCTACAGCTATAATATCATCTCCGGCCTGGAGTTCCGTTTCTGCCGCAGGGGTTCCAGGAATCACCTGGACTACATGGACGCCCTGAGGGACCTGGTAGATAGTTATTCCCAGGCCGCCGAACTGTTCATCAGCAATGCTTGGCGCAGCCAAAACTGCAGCCACCAGAGAGAACTTGACAAAACGATTCATGGAAAGCTCCTTATGCAATCATCTTTTCCTTAAATATATAATAAAAACAGGAGAAAATCAAAAAACACCAGCCCATTTACCGTTTTTTGAGGAAATTCTTTAGTCAAAAGGCCTTATTTCTTCAGTTTCTTCGGTATCGTCTCCACCCTGGTCCTCGGAGTCTTCTTCATCTTCCTCATCTTCATAGTCTTCTATTGTCTTATCCCCAGGAACAATTATCAATCCTAGAGTCACGGGCTCCCCTTTTAGGTTCAGGTACGCTTCCAAAAAAAGGTTTGTAGAAAGGCGAAGCAGGCGTAAATCCAGCATGGTCCCACCCTTGTGGATACTTTTAGGATTTAGATTAAAAAACAAAAATTTTTTATTAATGTACTCGAACCTATCCTTTTCGTAATTTATCTGCCATTCCGTATTTCCGTCGTTTTCTTGTCGATAGAGACACCTATCTTTGTCAATATCACATTCAAAGCTGGCACTCTCTTGATATCGTTTGTTCCATTCTCGGCTAAAGGCACAGCTTTGGACCCGACCAGTCCCGTTGCGCTGCTTATTCAGTTGATCATTGATAACCACATAATCCATTTTCTGGTTTTTGACTTGTTCATACACATTCATCAAAATGATATAAGCTTCAATATCTCCTGGACATTTCCCCGTCAAGTTAACATCCTCGTGAGCTTTAAGAAGTGTCTGCTGCAAGTCTACATCTATGGCATCTGGAATTTCGCTTTCCTTGATTTTGTCCAAAATTTTTTTTGGCGGGACAAACACAACCTTGTCTCCCTTCTTGATGGCATAGCCTAGCTGATCCCTCACGTAATCCAAACATTGCTGAACGTGAATATGTACAGTGTTGGAACCACCCGAAACAAAGTCTACACCGATACGGACATTCCACTCACCTGCATTGTTTCCTGTATTTTTGTCGATTTCACAAAAAGGTTCTTCCCGAATACCATCAATGAAAATAACCTTCGCGTTGAGTTTAGTCACTAAAGATTCCTCTTTATTTAAAGCCCCTCCCAAGCTCCAAAAATTCGGATTCAGTCGAAGGACCTCCGCAAACGCCTTATCGCCATCTAAAGCAGGAAGCAACGAATCGTTCCGAGCATTTTTCTCTTTAAGCAGCTCAGAATACTCCGTCGTTACCGTCATATTGTTGAACCCATTACGAACAGCCGGAGCAGGTGCAGCAACCGCTAGCATCGAACAAAGAAAACTAAAAAAGGCAATAAAGGAAATCAGACGAATCATTTTCAAAAGATAGCTTTTTAAAATCACATAGACGGACTCAATATATCGGGCAAGTTCATCAAGTGCGGAATATGATAGTCCACCCACTCAGGAGTTTCTGGGGCGGGGTTCACATAAACCGTCGTCCAACCTCGGTCATGCGCCGGTTTTAAGTTACGAAGGGAATCTTCAAGCAAGACTATATTAGAACCCTTTTCTGAAACCCATCTTTCCATTTTTGAGTAGGCACTGGCATGTGGTTTTCCTTCCCAACCAAGCTGTTTTAAATCAAACACTCCATCAATTTCGCCATCAATTTCCATATGAGCCATTCCCGCTTCACTCCAATCATGCCTACCATTGGTAAAAACATATCGGCGTCCCCTTAGGCTCTGTAAAAGCTTCTTTTTTTCAGGAGCTTTCTTGGGATAAATCAAATATTCCGGTTCGTGAATAAAATCAAAAAAAACATCCGGATCCACGTTGTTCATTGCCATAAGTCCCGCAAGAGTGGTGCCGAACTGTTCTAGATAGTCTGTTCGGATCTTGTGGGCAGTCTCAAAATCCGTCCCGACTGTCTTTTGGACAAAAAGCGATATCCGATGATCAAGGGATTCTATAACACAGCGTTCCTCAGCACCATATAGTGTAAGGTCATAATCAAAAAGCCAAATCTTATCGGGAGTATTTCGAAGCATTACCTTAGACTGCGTATCCATTCACGCTGATGAAAAACGGGGACTTGCAGCAGAGCTAGCTTGCGGGCGATTTTTTTCCCGGCGTCGGTGGCCATCTTTTCTTCCATGGGGTAAATCCCGACACGGCCCAAATCCAGACGGTCTGCGTCAAAGCAGGTATCTACGGTAATATCTCCCGTTTGCCGCTCCGTGGTATGGAGGCGGCAGGCCTTGCGGAGTTTTTCCAGCCTTTCTGCATCCAGTTCGAACCGTTTTTCAGCAATGCACCGGTCTATAAATTCAACCGCCCGGGGGCCATGTTCGCCATCGTAGGCGTCGTCCATTCGCCTGCAGTCATGGAACAGGGCAAAAAGCCGAACCACCGTAATGTCCGCCCCCGTCTTGGATGCCAGCAACAGCCCATTGAACTCCACCTGGTGCCAATGTTCCAGCCCATGGTAGGTCGAATCATACAGGCGTTCTGCAAAGGCGTAATCTAGAAGTCCGGTAAAGTCGAGCATGGGTTAGGGGTTAGGGGCTAGGATCTAGGGGTTAGGATTTAGGGGTTAGGATTTAGGGGTTAGGATTTAGGGGTTAGGATTTAGGGGCTAGGATTTAGGGGTTAGGATTTAGGGGCTAGGATCTAGGGGTTTGGTAGTAGGTTACAGGTTGTAGGTATTAGGGATGCAGGTTGCAAGAGGTTCGGGGTTCGAGGCTTGTGTAGGTTCCATAAATTTACCTACATTTCTGTCAAATGTCCACCGTTATCCTTTTCAACAAGCCCTACGGAGTGCTGAGCCAGTTCACTCCCGAAGCAGGCCACCCCGCCCTGGACACCTTCGGATTCCCTGCCGGTGTTTATGCGGCTGGCAGGCTGGACCACGACAGCGAAGGGGCCCTGCTCCTGACGGACAACGGCAAGCTCATCAAAAAACTCCTGGATCCGGAATTCGAACATCCCCGGACCTACCTGGCCCAGGTCGACGGGCAAATTACCGAGGATGCCATCAGGCAACTGGCCAAGGGCGTCACCATCAAGGGATACCATACCAAGCCCTGCAAGGCCGAAATTGCCACCGAGCCGGACTGGCTCTGGCCCCGGAACCCACCGGTGCGGTTTCGGGCAAACATACCCACCAGCTGGGTGCAGCTGACTCTTATCGAGGGCAAGAACCGTCAGGTGCGGCACATGACCGCTGCCGTCGGGTTTCCGACACTTCGGTTAATCCGTGTAAAAATCGAGAATATCGCCCTTGGCGATTTACAACCCGGACAGTGGCGACAAATTACGGTCCCTATTCTAAGGTAACCTTTTCCCAGGCCTTACTTTCCTTGAAAAGTCCAAGGATTTCCCCGTCCAAGTCACCCGCTTTCACCATGCTTTCCAAAATGGAAAATGCCTTTTCTATAGGCATTGGCCTCTTGTAGGGGCGGTCCTTTGCCGTCAGGGCTTCAAAAATATCCAAGATGGTCAAGAGGCGAACTTCTTTTGGAATCTGCTCACCGCTCAAATGGTACGGATAGCCTCGTCCACTTAAGAGTTCATGATGTTCAGAGGCCCATATCGGCACGTGACAATATTCGTTAGGGAACTGAATTTGGTCAAGGATTCTCCCGGTCACAATCGCATGGCTCTGGATAACAGCACGCTCCCTGTCGTTCAAAGTCCCTTTTCGGATAGAAAGGTTCTCTATTTCTTCGTCCGTCAAAACAGGCTTTTCTTCTCCGCTTTCATCACGGTACTTTTCCACCATGATTTTTTTCAGAAACTCCAGCTTTTCATCGGGAACAAATTCTGCACGATTGATGCGACGAATTTCGTCCAAAGCAATATCCCGATCCTTCTTGCGGACTTCCTTTTCTTCGGCGGAAATTTCTCCGCGGTATACGGCAATTTCATCCAGCAGGGAAATCTTGACAAACCGGTCCTCGATTACCTTCATCTGGGCGCCCAGCTTGCTTTCCTTGTCCATGATTTCCAAAGGCACAGCAAGCTTACCTACATCGTGGAGCCAGACACTCATGAGAAAACTGCGGCGACGAGATTCCTCAAATTTCCAAGGATGGTCCGTCTTGTCCAACCAATCCAAAAAACTTTCGGCAATCTGGACCATATTACGAGTATGGTTTGCCGTATAAGAAGATCGTTCGTCGATAGCCTGAGAAAGTGTCCGGACCACGGAGTCCAGCAACCGCTGGGTCTGTTCTGCGGCGCGGGCTCTCTGCTCTACAAATTCCGTCACATCTCCAATCACCACAATGACCCCAACCTTCTTCCCATTTTCACGAAGAATGGAGGCAATCATGTGCAATTGGATGATTTTTCCATTAGCACAGTATGGAACAAGGCTTTCATGTACAGCGCCATCCTTGTCATAAATGGCATCCATAATAGTCTGGTTGAACTCGTCATTGATTTCAGACTCAAAGAAAGCGGACACCACGGACTTGCCCTCTAGCTGATCTCTTGTTTTTTTGAGAATCATCTCTGTGGCGTTGTTCACATAGCTGATGACACCTTCGCAATTGACGGCAATCACCCCCTCCATCATGTCCTTGACGATGATGTCACTGATTTGTGAATGAATTTTTCCTTCCATAACCAGACCCGACTTACTTTAAGCTAAAAGGCCTTTTTTACCACGATGTCTACTTGTCCACCCTGCAGGGCCACCACCACGTCATCGGCCAGATTTGCCACAATGGACTTTTCCAGTTCGTCCCAAGTTTCGCCCTTGGCCTTTTTAGCTCCTTCACGGTAAGCATTGAGGGTCCACAGAGGGTCAGCCAGACTGACCACCGAGGGTGTTCCCGGGATATAGAAAGTTTCGGACATACTGGCGCTTCTTTCGTAATCAACCAACATAAACTCAGCAGCCAGGCGAATTTTGGCCATAATACCTACGGCAGCGGCATTGGTCTTGGAGGTCGAAACATCCAACAACTTTTCACGGCGTTCCGCGGTCAGGAGTTGGTTCGGGCGCAAGGTCACATGAAGTTCAAAACTCTTACCTTCGCTTTCTACCCAGAACTTGCCTTCTGAAAAACGAAGCAGTGCCGGAAGCATTTCCACCAGCTCTTCGGCCAACAGACGAAGGCGGTAGGTTTCCTTCTTGTCCAGTTCCCTATAGGCGGCGGACTTGGCCGTTTCTTTCAGTATTGTTTTAAGGTCAGTGGCATTGACGGAAAGCTCGCAAACATCAGATTTCATGGGAACCCTCTTTAGTATAAAAGAACACTCTAAAAATAACATTCCCCAAAAGAAATGCAATTCTTTTTTTGTACATAACCGGCAAAATAAGGTAGGCAACATCAAAAACGCCCTGGATGGCTTTCATCCAGGGCATCGAGTCTAATTAAAAAACCGTTTCCGAAGTCTTTTGACCGACTACTTCTTGATCCTGTGGTAACCACGGGTATGGGTTTCAGAAGTGCGGCTATAGTTCTGCTCCAAAATCTGCGGAGTCTGGCCAAAGCTCATGTAGCAGGGGGTTGCTTCTTCACGAATAATGGTAATCTGGTAAATGTAGGGACCCGTGGCAAGTTTGCGGCCCCTCTGAGACACGGGGTACAGTTTCATGGCCACCAACATAGCGCCAGAACCATGGAGTGCAACCGTTTTTCCGTTAATCTCGCAGCCAGCGACAATAGAGGAATCACCCAAAGCCTCATTGAACTCTTTAGCACTCATCTGCTGGTTGTACTGGTTCACAAAGTGACCCATGTGGTCAAACACACGGACATTCACGCGGAAGGGCTGCGTTGTGGTAAAGGCGTAGCTTACGCAACTTTCCACACCATTCTGCTCAAAGCACAGTCCCTGTCCTGCAGGAAGTCCCTTACCCGACTTAATAATGGTTCCCTCAGCACCGGCAGCAGCATACTTCAACATGTCTGCCTGACTCATGTTCATGGGATCCTGACCAGCAACCACAGGAATGGAGTACATCTGCAGTTCACCTGTAGCCGTGGGAGAAAGGTCCTCGCCGCCGGCAATATCCGTCAGCTTCTGGGCCTGCTGGGCAAAATCCGGACGGTTGATAGACTTGTCCTGAGGCACCGAAACTTCTTCGTAATCCACGGAGAAGGTCGCCTTCGCCCATTCTTCAGGGAACCCTTCCACACTCTTGCCTGAGACGGAAGTAATCTTGAGGGGGGTTCCGTCGGGATTAACCATGAGTTCGTTCCAAATTCCAGTGTAATTCTCAATATCGGGAGTCGTGTAGTAGTTAAACGCCATACCGTCACCGCCCCTCAAACCGGAGGCATCCACATGGCCGTCCTTGTCCACCAGGACTCCGCTGAAGGAATACATCACACCATCGGCACCCTTGTCTTCGCCGGCGGACATCTCTGTCACTACCAGGCCCAAGGTATCCTGCCCGACGACGTTACCATTGGCGTCGTACTTGTTACGGGTCACGATAATCACAGGAACCGCACCACCGGCCCCAAGCTTGCAGGTCGAAGCGCCGGCACAGGCGGCAGCGGCAGCGGCGTTGGCCTTAATGGCATCGATGGTCGCTTGGTTCAAGGCTGTGTTCAAGAACATGCTAGCCACCGTCTTACCGTCCTTGATGGTCACCATCACGTCGGTTACCGTGGGCTGGCCATACTTAGAAGGAGCCAGTTCCGAAAGGGAAGTACGCATGAACATGTTGGAGCCGTCGGTCTGACGGTCGGCATAGAAGAAGTGCAGGTGGTGCCAGGTGTTCGCCTGCCATGTTGCAGAACCGGCAACGCAGTTGCTATAGCCCGCCAAGGGTTCACCCTCATGGCAACCATGGTTGTTCTGGGCCAGGGTTTCCACATCCACACGGCCGGGAGCAGCCAGGTGAGTACCACCGAGGTCAACGACCAGCACACCGTCCACGAAAATCCACATATCGTCGTCACCGGTGAATTCAAAGACTTCGTGGTTGGGAACCTGGTTTTCGGGCTTGTACTTAAACTTGGCGTAACCCATCATGGTAAAGCCGTAGTTTCGTAGGTGCCGGGCGCCAAGGGAACCATTCGCGGCGGCAGCCGCCTGGGCAGCCCCTTCAGCCCTAGGACCACCATTGGCCAGCCAAGAATTACAAAGGGCAAAGGTGGAATCTCCGTTGTAATCTACCTGGGTATTTGCATACTGATAGTTATACGGAGGGCAGAAAATGGACAATGATTGAGCACCAAACTGCTGACAACCCTTATTGCTCGCCTCCTGAACTTCCGGGACGCAAGCAGCCTGGCCCAAGTAATTTCCTGAATATCCAGCGCCATCTGTGGAATCCAGAGGAGAATAGCCACCGTTATTATAGTTATAATCCACCTGGTAGTAATTGGTTCCCGACACCTGGGGCAAATCCAAGGTACGGTTAATTCGCCAGTTTACGTTTGGAACATCGCTATACCACTGGTCAAAATGGGCGTTGTCGCAACGGTCAAAACCCTTCTGGATATGGACCCCGTCGTACATATCGTACTCACCCTCCTTGGGAGGGTCGAAAGCCAGATGGTTCATCACCATACCCGGAGTATACCAAACCTCGTTTCCCCAAGCACCAGCCGCACAACTTTCTCCGCTGACATCGCTTGTGGCATTGTGGTAACCACGGTGCTTTGAACCGGCGCACTCGCCGTACTTCAGGACGGGGCCAGGACTAGTCTGCCGCAAATAGGCCGGAAGGCTCGTGCCGGGGTCCTCGTTGGCAGTCATCGGCAGACCGTTTGTGCCAATCATGGCCCCCTGGCGAGAAGACTGGTTTCCGCAGCTACGGTGCAAGGCATCATTTGCGAACCAGGTTGCATCATATCCAGCCTTTCCATAGCCCTGAATTTCTGCGCCATGTCCAGCAGCATATTCTTCCGAGAAGTTCTCGAAGTCCGGGTGTGTCACGCTAAAATCGCGGACCACAATATCTAGCTGGGCAATTTTGTCGGCACCGAAGGAAAGGGTTGTTCCGGCCAGGACCATACCTGCCATTAACCAGGAATATCTTTTCATATAACTCAATCTCCACCTATACACATAGGTATAATTAGACCTAGGTAAATATAACCCCAAAAAAAGGATTCTGCCAGCACCTTTTTTGAAAAATTACGGAAATAAGGGCCTTTGTCGTTTTTCTGTGACCCAAAACAAGCCTATTTCCTATAATTTTCCCCATGAATTGGACTCTTATCGTAACCCTGCTTTTTGTGTTGCTCTTTGTGCGCATTTTCTGGGCGCATGTCAAGGCAAACAACGCCCGCAGCCAAGCCTACAAGCACCTGGCTCCAAAAGACAAGCTGGCCGTACTCAAAGAATGCCTGCTCAACGACCCCACCGAAACAAATCTCTCAAACTTGGGATATTTTCTCAAGGAATCCGGGTCGGACCAAGAGGTCCAGTCCTACAAGCCCTTACTGGAAAAACAGCTGACTCTGGCCAACCAAAAGGCCGGACTAGAGGCCTGGGACGAACTCTACATAGAGCAATCCAAGTGGATAGACCAGATTCGTCCCTTGGAGTTTGATGAAGCAGAAAACGCCCTGAAAAAGGGGGACAAGAAGGCCTACATCGAGCACTCCCTGGAGGGAATTTCCAGACTATATTCCGACCGGGCCATCGAGGAAGCTCTTAAGCATCTCGAACCAAACTATCCCAAAGCCGAGACACTTTTGTTGAGTTACAGGCAGCTTGTAAACGCTTGCGAGGAAAGCCGCGCCGATGAAAAGTCCCTGGAAGCCCTCCGAAAAAAAAGGGATGCCTGGATAGAAAATCTACTCACCATAGAACCATAGAAACGGCATCTTCGTGTCAAAATTGGCGATTTTCGGTCAAAATCGTCAATTTGGGGGCACTTCGGCCCCGCTGACTGGCGGTTAATTTGTATGTAAAGAACGGAAAAATTTTACATTCCGTCCTTTACACACAAGTTTTTTGTTGTTATATTTGGCCTCAAAAAGAAACAATCAACCCTAAAAGAGGTTAAAATGGCAACTGTTATCCGTCTCGCTCGCTTTGGCAAGCGTCACAACCCCATCTACCGCGCCGTGGTCATCGACAGCCGCAAGGCCCGCGACGATAGCTTTATCGAACAGGTGGGTTTCTACAACCCCAACCTGAAGAAGCCCGAAATCCGCTTCGAGCAGGAAAAGGTCCTCAAGTGGCTCCAGACCGGCGCTCAGCCCTCTGACACCGTCCGCAGCCTCCTGAAGAAGGTGGGCATCATGGAACTCTTCCACGAGCTCCGCGCCGGCCGTTCCATCGAAGGCAAGGTCGCTACTCCTAAGGCCGACAAGGCCAAGAAGGCCAAGCTCGGTCCCAAGGCTCTCGCCAAGATCGAAGCTGAAAAGGCCGCCAAGGAAGCCGCCGCTGCCGAAGCCGCTGCAGCTGCCGAAGCTCCTGCCGAAGCTGCCGCTGAAGCCCCGGCCGAAGCCTAATCGCACCCTTTTGCAGAGTCCTGTGCCTCGTGCGCAGGACTTTTTTCGTCTAGAGGCGTCTCCTGAGTTATCAGTCCTCAGTTATCAGTTGTCAGTGTATAATTTGGCGCCAAAGGCGCGACTATAAAAACTCACAACTCATTACTAATCTTTCACCTCACACCTCCCTAGCCCCTAACCCCTATCCCCTACCCAATGCCCGACTACTCCAACTACATCACCGTCTGCGAACTCATGGGAAGCCATGGCGTCAGGGGCTTTATCAAGGCCCGGCCCACGACCCATGATCCGGAGCGGCACAAGCTGTTGAAGGCCGTGGTGGTGGAAAAGGTGAACGGGCAGTTCGTGGAACTGGAAGTGGAAGAGTCCAAGCTGGCGGGGGCGCTCTGGCACCTGAAGTTCAAGGGTTTCGATACTCCGGAATCCTTGCGGCCCCTGGTGAACGGCAGCCTGATGGTAAGCCCCGACGAGCGGATTCCCGCCCCCGAGGGGGAGTTCTACCTGGACGACCTGGAGGGATTTGCGGTCAAGCTCTCGGACGGACGCACCGTAGGCGAAGTGCTGGAGGTGCAGGAACTGCCCACTGTAGACGCCTTCCTCATCAAGTTTGCCGAAGAAGCCCAGGCGGAGTTTTCCAAGAAGCCCATCCTTGCCCCCTGGATTGAGGATTGCGTGTCAGAAATTGACGAAGAAAACCGGGCCATCGTCTGCGACGGCGACTACCTGCGGGCGCTGTGCCCCGAGGAGCGTTCATGAGAATCGACTGCATCACCATATTCCCCGAGATGTTTGCCCCCATGAAGCAATCCATCATGGGCCGCGCCCAGAGCAAGGGAATTCTGCAGTTCAACACCGTGTTTTTGCGGGACTTTGCCGTGAACGACTACGGCCAGGTGGACGACGTGCCCTACGGCGGCGAACCGGGGATGGTGCTCAGACCTGAACCCCTGGCCCAGGCTATCCGTAGCACGGGCGTCAAGGAGGACGGCGGCAAGGTCATCTACATGACCGCCGACGGGGTGCCCCTCACCCACCAGATTGCCGCAGACCTTTCCAAGGAAGAACACCTGGTCATCGTGTGCGGGCACTACAAGGGAATCGACGACCGCATACGCCAGTCCGAGGTGGACATGGAAATTTCCATCGGGGATTTCGTGGTGAGCGGGGGCGAACTGCCCGCCATGCTCCTGACCGACGCCGTGGTGCGGCTAAAGGACGGGGCCCTCGGGAACCGTGAATCCGGCGACACGGACTCCTTTGCCCAGGGGCTACTGGGTTGGCCGGTCTATACCCGCCCCGAGGTTTTCGAGGGCAAAAAGGTACCCGAAGTGCTGCTTTCGGGTCACCACAAGAACATTTCTGAATGGCGGAAGCAAGAATCCTTGAAAAGAACCGAGGAAAGACGCCCCGACATCCTTGAAAAATTCAAATTAAATGCTAAATTTGGCGACAAATAATTAAGAGGTACACATTATGTCCCTGAACATCGAAGCTATCCATAACGAAAACGTAAAGGCCGAAGCCCCCAGCTTCCGCGCCGGTGACACCGTCACTGTGAACGTAAAGGTTATCGAAGGAACCAAGGAACGCATCCAGCCTTTCAAGGGCGTTGTGATCCAGCAGAAGAACTCCGGCATTTCCAAGACCCTCACGGTCCGCAAGATGTCCGGCGCCGTCGCCGTGGAACGCATTTTCCCGGTGAACTCCCCCCGTATCGAATCCATCGTCCTGGATCGTGCCGGTAAGGTCCGCCAGTCCCGCATCTACTACATGCGTAACCTTCGCGGTAAGGCCGCCCGTATCGACGAACGCGAGGCCTAATTAGGCTTTCGGGGGTGATTTCCCGATGAACGGGAATTCCCGACAACAAGTTATCCCGCCCACGCACTCAAGCGTGAAGGCGGGTTTTGTTGTATATTCCCACGACGACCAGGAGCGAAAAATCATCATCCTGGACAAGGGCGAACTTGCGGCAGTGGACAATTCTCTGACTCCCCGCAAGGTGCACTTTACCATGCAGCCCGGCGACCTGGTGGGAGTCGCCGCCCTGTTGGAGCGGGAACCTTTCCGCTACGACCTGGAAGCCACCCGGGATTCCGAAATCACCGTGGTGGGCGAAGACTGCATGGAGTCCGAACTCAAGAGCATTCCCCTTTGGCTTTTGGCGGTAATCCGCGAGCTTTCGGCCAGAAACCGCCAGCGGAAAGAGGCAGGCCGCCATAGCCGGGCCGCAAATTCCCTCGTGAGCCTCTCCGAATTCTGCAGGCACCTGAAAAAGGGCGAACCCTACCCGCTAGAAAGCCTTGTGCAGGAATTCTGCTGGCAGACCAAGGCATCTGCCCCCGAAGTCAAGGAAGACCTGAAGGCACTCAGCCGGCGCAAGTTCGTGGAGATTGCCGGGATGGACCCCGTGGTGACGGTCACCCAGCCCGAACTTTTGGAACTGTTCGTGGACTACCTGGAATCCGAAGCGCAAGAAAAACCCTGGCCGCCCCTGCAGCTCACGCTGAACCAGAAGAAAGCCCTTGTTAGGTTGTCTATAACCGAAAGTGACTTGTCTCAGGATCCTCCGGCATGGCTCGCCTTTTTCCAGAAGAACAACATCGCCCTCACCGCCGCCGACTGGATCAAGATGCAGGGCCTAGGCTGGTTCATAAACTCCAAAGGCAACCTCTTCGCCCCGGATTCCAAGAAGATTGAATATTTTCTCCTGGCGCTGCGCTACGAAATCAACCTGAGGGGGGTGCTGTAATGAAACTCTCCGCCGGTGATTTTCTGTGCCTGGAAGGGGACTTCGCCAGTTCCCTCTACATCGTCATTTCGGGCACTCTTTCAGGAACAGGCAGCGCCCAGACCGCCGCGACCCCAAGGCTGTTCGAACCGGGCGACATCATAGACGTGTTCAGCCTGCTGGAACACGCCCCCAGGGAATACACCCTGAAGGCCGAAGAAGATTGCGAAATCCAGGTGGTGGAACACGAACAACTTAATGCCATCCTGGACGAAAAGCCCTCGTGGCTCCGGTCCATCATCGAATTTCTGATCCGCCGGAACCACATCGGTGAAGAAAACGCCCGCAAGAGCAACCTGGTGCAGGCCCTGCCTTCGTTACTTTACCTGCTCTCTGGCATTCTGAAGGAACAGGGCGGCAACACCGCTCCCATGGCAACTGTTTCTGCACGGGCCGCCCGCATGAACGGCACACGCCCCGAAGAATGCCGCAAGCTGTTCAAGGTCCTCCAGGAACTGGGCGTCCTCAAGATTCAAGAAGATTCGGTGCAGGTGCAGTCCCCGGAACTGGTGCACCTGCTTTACGAGACGCTGCGCTACCGCGCCCTGGAACAAAAGATCAGCCCCAACATCCTTTCCATGACCGACCAGATGGTGCTGACGGTATTTATCAGGCTTTCGCAACGGAGCAAGGATCCGCTTAGAAACGGGCTCAGCGCCATCTCTACGGCAGACCTGAAAAAAGAATCCAAGAAATCCATGCACGGCATGACCCTCACCACCCGCACCATCGGCGCCCTGGTGGAAAAAGGCATACTGACACCCTCGACCTCCCTGGACTTTCACCAGCCCCTGGACCAGGCGGAGTTCTTTTTCGGGGATTTCGACCGAATTATGGACCTGCTGGAACTGAACCGGATTTTCCCGCTGCTGGACAAGAAGCTGGTGGAGTAGTCTCTGTGATTTTAGGCACAATGTATCACGCGTCACAATCTGACTTAGGTGAAATTATCTATATATGCCATTGGGTGAAAAAATACAAAAACCTTACAAAAGGAGAAAATTATGAAAAAACTACTCTGGACGTCGGCGATGGCCCTCACGGCTGCCGCCTGCATGACCGCCTGCGACGACAGCAGCAGCGGCGCCAGCAATAGCATCCCTGAATTCAAGACCGAGGCCGCCCTCCCGGACACCTGCGAGATGGAAGTGGCCAAGGCCGGCGACACCTATTTCGCCTGCTTCGAGAACAAGTGGATCGAAGTCACCGACTCCGCCACCGTGGAACAGCTCAAGGAAGGCCTGGACGAAGACGAAATCAAGGCCAAGCTCGAAGAACTGGAAGACCAGCTGAAGCCCGCCACCCCGGCCAAGCCCAAGTCCTCCAGCAGCAAGAATACGGACGAAGACGTAGACTCCAGCGACAGCGATGAACCCGAAAGTTCCGCCAGTGAAGAAGAATGCACCGGCCGCCGTTGCAAGACCGGCAACTCCAGCAGCTCCAAAAAGAGCAGCGGAGGAAGCGGCTCCGGCGATAGCTCGCCCTCTAGCGCCACCAGCGGTTCCGGTAGCGAAGAAGAGACTCCTGATGGCTTGCCCGCCTGCAATGCAGCCCTCAAGGACACCGTCAAGTGGACAGGGGAATTTGACGAATACAATCGGCCAGACGAGGCTAAGGCAGGCAAGTACTATGCCTGTGACGGGACCAAATGGGCCGAGGTGACCAAGCTCCATTTCTATTACGGAGCCACTTGCGAAGTGTTCAAGGCACGCATTCAAGCGGTTTATGATATAGATTTCGAAAATTATGGGACCTCCGATCGCAACTACTATGATCCCTTTACAGGAAAGGCCCTCGATTCAGATAGAAATGTTCTGACGGATGGAAATGGAATCTATGGAAACGGCAAGACTTTCGTTAAACTTCCCGGCTATAATCAATGGAATGGATTCCAAGTACCGTTATACACCTATAATGATGAAATAATGAATCCTGTGCTTTGCAAGGATAACCAGTATACGCTTGCCCCTCAAGGAGCTGGCGGCATGCGCAAACTTTGCACCAAGGATAATGTGGGAGAGCGAGGCCGTCCTTTCCAGGTCGGTTCTACCGCCTACAATTCAAATAAAGACAGGGCTTATGTCTGCTACGAAAAGGCCGACGGCACTTATGAATGGGGAGACGGTTTCCCGGATTATCGTGACGCTGACGGCACTGTCGGGAGTTCCATGAGATTCGGCCATATCTACCGTATGGTCACTATCGGCGAACAGACCTGGATGGCCGAGAACATGAACTACGAAACGACGGAAGGAAGCTATTGCTATAACAACGAAGCCGAAAACTGCGAAAAACATGGAAGACTTTATACTTGGGAACAGGCTTCGAATAACGCTTGCCCCACTGGTTGGCATTTGCCGTCAAAGAACGAATTTGAAGTGCTGATTGCTTCTGCTGACGGCGCTACAGTGTTTGACGAAGATAATACAGCAGGAGCAAAGCTAAAAGCCTCTTACGGTTGGCCCACAGGAAAGAACGGCACCGATGATTACGGGTTTTCGACATTGCCTGGTGGAATGTACTACACCCAAGGAAGCAACGGCTTCAAATTTGATGACTCGGCGATGTTCTGGAGTGCAACAGAAGGTTCTGACGTTGACGAGTATTATTCCATGTCCGTAAAAGAAGACGCAGCTCTTTTAATAAGCTATTTAAATTGGAGAGCTCATTCAGTCCGCTGCGTCAAGGACTAAGAGCAGACTAAGCTAGAAGCCGCATCGAGTTCGGTACGACAGCACAAGACCCGCAGACCCCTGCGGGTTTTTCTTTTTCCTCGTGCCCCGAGCCTCGCGCCTCGAACCTCAAACCCCACATTCCACATTTCCCTAACCACTAACCACTAATACCTAATACCTACGACCTATTACCTAAAATCTATCCCCTAAATCCTAGCCCCTAAATCCTAACTACTACTTCTTGCCCCCATCTAACCTGATACCACAAAGGGAGCCCTTGGCGACCGACCTCACACCCCAAAGCGAAGCGACCTCAGACCCCTATTTACTACATTTACAACATGACTCTGCGTACGCACATCCTAGTTCGGGCCGTGTGGCTTTTGGCCGTTATGGCGGCTTTTGCAAGTGCCGGCGAGGTTACTCCCCCGCAGGGTGCCGTGCGCAACCTGACTGTAGGCGACTTTATGCCCCACCCGAACGTGGGCAAGGACTTTAACGAGACTTGGAGTTACCAGTTCGCGTTCGACAACGGCACCCGGGCCTTCGTGAACTACGCCCTGTTGCAGGTGCCGGCATCTGGGCAGAAGGTGACCTGCGACATGACCTTTTGGAATTTCAAAGGCAAGACCTATACCGTGGGCCGCCAGTATCCGCCGGAACGCCTGAAAGCCGACAAGAATTCGGGCACCATCGACATCAAGGGCGAATACAAGATGGAAAACAAGCCGGGCAAGGGCCACCGGGTTTACTTTACCGCCGACAAGGGCGGAAAATTCCTGCTGGATTTGACTTTTGAAAGTGCCGAGACAGGCAAGGTCATCGGCAACGGCGTGTGGAACGTGGGCAAGGAAAAGCTTGGCCAATACATCCACATTCCCTACGGTCGCGTGTCGGGCAAAATCGCCTACAACGACGACACCCTTACCGTAAAGGGCTACGCCTACATGGACCAGATCTGGCAATCCGCACAGGCCACCGACATGGTCCGCCGGACCATCAACTTCAGCACCAACGCCCGAAACCCCATGTACGCCGGGCGTGTATCGCTAAGCACAAAGGGCGAGCTGATGGGATATGTCATCTACAACGGCCCCGAAGGGGCGAAGGTGGCCAGGCCCACAAGTCTCAAGGACGGCAGCAGCGATTACGACGGCAAAAGATTCCCGAAAGAAACTCTTGAAATCCAGTGGACCGATGGCGTCCCTGCCCTCACCTTCGCCGTGAACAAGACATACCAGAAGGCCTCCCTGCTGGACAAGATTGACAGCTGGGTGGCAAGGCAGGCCATGAAGCTTGCCGCCGGTGGCGAGATTCTCTTTTACAGGGGCCGTACCGAAGGGCCCCAAGCTAAAAAAATCGACTGGGCCGTAACGGGGGTCAAGGACTGATGACCAAGTTTCGCCCCTGCATAGATTTGCACGACGGCCGCGTCAAACAGATTGTGGGTAGTTCCCTCAGCGACAGCGGCGCAGGCCTCAAGACCAATTTCGAGACGGACCGCTCCCCCGCCTGGTTTGCCGAACTCTACAAGAAAGACGGCATCAGGGGCGGACACGTAATTATGCTGGGCAAAGGCAACACCGAAGCCGCAAAGGCCGCTTTGTCCGCCTACCCCGGCGGCCTGCAAGTAGGCGGGGGCATTACCGCCGACAACGCGAAGGAATACCTGGACGCAGGGGCCAGCCACGTGATCGTGACCAGCTGGATTTTCCCTGACGGAAAGCTGGACCGGGAGCGTCTGGAACGCCTGTCCAAGACCGTGGGCAAGGAACACCTGGTGCTGGATTTGAGCTGCAAGCGGGTTTGCGGAGCAGACGGAATTGCCGGAACGGACGGTGCGGCCCCTCGCTGGAAAATCGCCGTGAACCGCTGGCAGACCCTGATTGATATCGAGATTACCGCCGAGAACCTTGCAGACCTTTCGAACTACTGCGACGAGTTCTTGATTCATGCCGCCGATGTGGAAGGCAAGCTGCAAGGCATGGACGACGAGCTTATCGTGTTCCTGTCGAAACACAGTCCCATCCCCTGCACCTACGCAGGAGGCGCGCGGACCCTTGCCGACCTGGAACACTGCAAAGAAATTTCAAACGGAAAGATTGACCTTACCATCGGATCGGCGCTGGACCTTTTCGGTGGAACAGGAGTGAAATATGACGACTGCGTCAAGTTCAACAAAGCTTAGGCCGACCGACACGCTGGACAGCCGTCCTGAAATTTTCGGGCGCAACGTCACCAGCACGTTCAAGAAGATGTTCAGCTTTAGGCACCAGCCTCCCGGAAACCTGCGGACCTGCATGATTCCTCCGGTGGTGTTTGGCACGTTGATTCTCAACCTGCCCATGCTCCTGAAGCTCCGTTTCTACCTGAAAAAGGAGAGGCTGTCCCGCCCCGCCGACGACGTGCGCATCCTGTTCTACTCCGACAACCTGGACGAGACCAACGGAATCGCCAATAACCTTAGGAACGTGATCCCCTACATGCGGGCCCACGGCATGAAGGCATTCCTTGCCGGAAACGCCTTCAACACCCGCCCCTGCGGCGTGGTGGAAAACGGATACTGCCTGCTGCTCCCCCGCATTTTCAGCATGGAACAGCTGGGGTACGCCAACAGCGAACTGGCCATCCCACGTATAGGCCCGGTACTCAGGCTACTCAAGCGCTACCCTGTTGACCTGATAGAATTCGAAACCCCTAGCCCCGGTGCCTGGCTGGTATGTTTCTGCGCCAAGGTGGCGGGCATCAAGGTGTTCAGCCACTACCGTACCGACGTGCCCACATACACCAAGACCCTGGTGAAGGCAAAGTGGATGCACAAGTACGTGCTCTGGCTCATGCAGATTTTCTACGGCATGACAAGGCCCGTGGTAAGCCCCTGCAAGGACTACGCAAAAATCCTTACCACGCAGTTGAAAGTTCCCGAGAACAAGGTGCAGATTCTGCCCCGGGGGCTCCCGCTAGAAAAGTTCTCTCCCGACATGCGGGGCAAGGGCGTATGGGAAAAGTTCAACGGGAACGACGCAACGCAGGCCGGAAATACAGCAACGCTGGTCGGGAACGCGCGCAAGGTCCGCTTCTCCTTTATCGGTCGCATTTCCAAAGAAAAGAACCTGGAATTCTTGAACCGGGTGTGGAAAAAGTTCGCCACCCTGCATGATGATGTAGAACTCATGTATGTAGGCTACGGCTGGTACCTGGAAGAAATCAAGAAGTTCTATGAAGGCGACGACAGCGTGCACTTTGCAGGAGAGCAGGGCGGAGAGACCCTGGCTGGCCTCTACGCCGATTCCGACTTCTTCTTGTTCCCGAGCACTACCGACACCTTCGGAAACGTAGTGGTAGAGGCCATGTCCACAGGCACCCCTGCGTTGGTCAGCGACTACGGCGGACCCCACGACATCGTGATGGACGAGGCCGCAGGACGAATCCTCCCCATCGACGAAGACGCCTGGCTGAACGCCCTGGAAGAATGCCGCCGGATTTACCTGGAAGAACCCGAGACCTACGCCAAGATGCGCGAGGTGGCCCATGAGCGCAGCCTCAAGTACACCATGGAATCTTCCACCAAGGCCCAGTTCGAATACTTCCGCAAGCTGAAAAAGGAAGCCTACGGGCTGTAGGCTCATAAATATTCCTAGTTGGAATGCCTACGGGACTTTTTTTTATTCCGAAAAGCGACAAATTAACTTATTTTATTCAAGATATAAACGACTGGGGAGCGCCAATGTCCCAAAAAAAAGTTCTATTCCTATTAACGACTATTTTGTCGTTTTCCAGTGCAGCCTTTGGGCAAATTGGCGAGCCTTTGGTTGAAGAACAGCCTGCCGCTGTTGAATCCCAGCCAGTTTATGCCGAGCAGACTCCTGTCGCCGCACAGCAACAGAACTCCGCCCAGGAAGCACCCGTGCAGCCTTACGTAGAACCAGCCCCTACCTACGAACCTCCCCAGCAGATGTATGTGCAGGGCTACGGAAAACCGCCCGAGGGATTCTACGGTTATTTTGGCTACGCTCCCCCTGCGGAGAATTCAAATGCCGGGTGCTGCTGCAAAGAAGCCGACAGTACGGCAAAAAAAGAGGAGAAAAAGGACTACAAGAGTCTGCAAAGCTTTAACTTTTCCGTTCCCATCCAGTCCGAAACCTACGGTCTAAAAAGCCCCGATTACGATGTAGACGCCAGCCACTTTGGATTTGGCATCAACTGGAACCGCGTCCGCGTTGAAGAGAGCCTGTATTCCTCAGTGGTGGGCCTTGGCATCAGCTACATCATGAGCGAATGGGACGGTGGCGGAAAAAAGAACATCGAGTTCAACGGGCTTGACGCCAACTTCAAATTTGGCTTTGGCATATCTCCACTTACGGACCGTTTCATATTGGCCATCCACATGATTTTCGCCTTTGACTACAAGATGCAAAAGGCCGTGTTCAAAAAGAAGCTTGGCGACTTCCAGATGTTCCAAAACCTTGATATGCCCGACGAAATATCCAGAACCAACCTTGAATTGAAATATACAGCGCACAACCTGGATCTGGAACTTGGAGGCGACTTGGTCATAGGTTACCAATTCACCAAAAGCTTTGGCTTGCTGGCCGGAGTCGACATTACCACCAACATGATTGGCGTAGGCGCGTTGATGTCCAGCTCTGATGCCCCCGACGGACTTGAAGATAGCGCAAGAGCCATGGCGTCGTCTCAATATTCAAACTATTCTGACGAAATAAAAGAACTGGAGGCTTTTAGCGAAGGTGACGACATCAGGTTTTTCTTGTACAATACCACCGGTTTGAACATTGTGCCTCGCATAGGCATATTCTTCGCATTCTAAAGAATAGAGAGGTGCCAAATGAATACAATCAACTTGAAATTCTTTACGGGATGTGCTGCCAGCTTGACTCTGCTATGTTCATTTGCTCTCTGCGGGTGTAGCGGTGCTGAAAACGACATTTCTGCCCTGGAATGTTTTGCCGGTAGTTGCGACGGGGAAGACGAAGAAAAAGGGCATGACGAACACCACGACCCCGATTACGCCGACCCCAACAATATATGGACCGCTGACCCCGGGGATTGCGATGAGCACGGATTTTATGAAGACTTTGACTGCAATTCCTCTACAATTGGAAGGACTCTATATGAAGAAGCCTACCACGTAATCTTTGTTTGCGAAGAATATGGAGGCTGGGTACCGTATTCCGAATTGTCCAATTGCAGTGACTACAATGCAAACAACAGCGGATACGGAAATGGGAGTTCTTCGTCCACAGAAAAAACGGAGGATGGATGCGGAGACCTCTGGTGCGGCAAAAACGGCTCTGGGACTTCCGATTTTTGGCAATCCTTCAGCGACCAGGAAAACGGTGGAAAATCCTTAGTCATAATCGAACCCACCGATAAGCTCTGTGATGGTGGTATATGCGGATTAGTGAGCCTAGACAACAGCAATTACAGCAACCCCTATGCGGGACTCTTCTTTAACATAGATAATGGAAAAAAAATAGGAACGGACATTTCTGCCTGGGATGGAATTTGCCTAACCTACAAAATTCCAGAAACGCTCCTCACTCTTGAACTCCTCTTTGAAGACCCTATATCCGTTGATTCCTACATAGCCAACTTTAGCACAAGCAGCGATTTGGCAAATATACCGTGGAGCGAATTCAAGCCGCTAGGGGAAACAGGAAAAGAAATCCTTGAGAAAGGCTCCTTCTTGACTGCGGTCAAAACCATCCGGATCACCTGGAAAAGTACCACTTCCTATACGAGCTCTTTCGCCATAACCTCTGTCGGAAAATACGGAAGTTGTCAGTAATGGATTCCAATTCGCTAAAGCGGTTACGGGAATGGTTCAAGAAGAACGCCGCAGAATTGCCCTGGCGGCCTGCCGATCTAGACGCACCACGGGACCCATACGCCGTGTGGATTAGCGAGACCATGCTGCAGCAGACCCAGGTTGCAACCGTGCGGGAGTATTTTATCCGTTGGATGAAACGGTTTCCCGATGTTGAAACACTGGCCAAGGCAAACGAAGAAGAAGTGTTCAAGTATTGGCAGGGGCTTGGGTATTACAGCAGGGCAAGGAACATTTTGAAGACGGCAAAGGCTGTCACCCTGGAGGAGCGAAGCTCCGATAGGGTCCATAAGAAGACGCTTCCAGACTCCCGCAAGGAACTGGAAGCATTGCCGGGAATTGGGGCTTACACCGCAGGGGCGATACTGAGTCTCGCTCACCACCAGCGGGAAGCAATTCTAGACGGGAACTTGGTGCGGATTTTTTCGAGATTGAATGCGTTGGACTTTTTACCGACGGACAAGCTGGAAAAAAGGAGATGCCCGACTAAATCGGGCATGACAACCAATAAGCAAATCCAAAGTGCGTCGGAAATTTACTGGAATTACGCGCGGGAAGTGGCGGACAGCCCCAAGGCCTACATGCACAACGAGGCCCTGATGGAACTGGGCCGCACCGTGTGCAAGGTCAAGAACCCCGACTGCGCAAGTTGTCCGCTGCGAAACGCCTGCCATGCACATATGGAAAAACGGGTCGCCGAATATCCGCCCAGCAAAAAGCACTTGCAAAAGGATTGGCACGGCACAGTCTTGATTGCGGAAAGTGCCGACCATAAAATTCTTGCCGTCCACGGCGGGCAAAAATTCTTCAAGAACCAGTTCACCCTGCCACACTTTGAAAGCCCGCGAAACGCCACCGCCGGGCTCCCCGCCCAGGCGGAACGCTACATCGACGCCGACAAGGTCCAGTCCGTCGAAAACATCGGCAAGTTCCGTCACAGCATCACCGTCCACAAGATGGAATGCGATGTGCTGTACATTTTGCTCAGTACAAAAGCCCCCAAGCGCACGGCACCAGACATTCGGTGGGTTATGTTAGAAAAGGCAAAAGAATTTTTCGCCAACAGCTTTAGTTTGAAAGCGCTAGAACGTCTTCTTCACCGTACAGACAAACCGTAGGCGGTTTTCGGCGCCGTTGGGCGTTTCCACCACTTCGTCGCCAATCACGTGGAGCAATGTTCCTGTCAGGTAAAGTCCCTGTTTGGGGAACTGCTGTTCAAAAGTGGCGTCCCAATACCAATCGCCCTTGATGACCATCGGGTCGCGGCTCCGCAAGTTCCATTGGGCGTCACTCCTGTAGCGCAAGGAATGGGAAATCCTGAAGCTCTTTCGCAACAGCCAGTCCGCCGAGAACGACGCGAAATATTCCGCAGGGGTCACCTCGAAACGCTTTTCGTCGCCGTCGATCCGCTCGAAACCGCCCAGCGCCTTGAAAGCGAACATTTCCTTGTACCAAATGCTCATCCAGAGTTCCCCGGTCACGCCCTTGATCCAATCGTTGATACGGCCTACGTCGCCATGGCGGTAAACCATGATGTCGTCCACCACGTATTCCTCCACGTCAAACGTTTCTGCACCGTATTCCGCCCAGAAACTCCCGCGGCCTCCCATTTCCAGGTTGCCCACGGTATCCGTAAAGGTGGCATAGCCCTGCACCAGGTCCATTCGACCGTCCGCCGTCAAGGAGATGGTGTCGCTGTCAAAGAACTCCCTGGTGTCCGCCATGGGGTTCAGGCGGGTTCCCGAAATGTTTTTCACGCCTACGGTTATTCCCGACTTTGCAGGAACCGCTGGGCTGAACTCAATGCTGTCCTGCACCAGCCAGTCCCTGTCGTTTACGGCAAAGGAGGCTCGGGCCGCAAAGCGGTTCCCTACCCTGAAACCCATTTCCATAAAGGGGAGCAGCACACGGTCATCTTCCAGGGAACTGTAAACCGTGCCGTCATCGTCAACTGCCCGGAAGGCCACCCCTGCGGAAAGATGCAAGAATCCCTTGCGACAGGCATCCCCGCAGCCGTAGCGCAAAGAGCCGTTCCATTCCTTGCGACTGCCCGTCTCCTTCCTTTTCTTGTTCTGATACTCGGCGTCTTCATAAACGACGGTAGCGCCCAACTTTCCATAGTCCAGACGGGTCTCCACCCTCGGCTTGTAATGCACGGGAATCCAGCGGGAACTTTCGTAGAAGAGCCACAGGTATTCCTCCCCAGCCAAAGCAGACACGTTCAACTGGGAACCTGTATAACCGGCCCCTGCATATACGGAACTGAACATGGGATAGTTCTCGCCGAAAAGGGCGAACTCTCCATCTACCATTTTTTTTCGATAAGAAAAAGTCCTTGTAGAAAAATGGTCGTCCTGGAAACCCCGGGCCGTCACCCAGAATCCCTTGAAACTGGGGCTACGGAAGCCACCTTCCAGAATAGGGGTCCTGTTCTTGGGCCTGTCTTCGGTGGTGATAAAATCCTGGTAAATCAGGTCACCCAGTTCGTTTCCAGTCTTGAGCCAGACCGACGGCGGCAACACGTCCCAGCTGGGCAAAACGGATATGCGGTTAAACAGCAGGCGCTGCCTGACTTTAGAAGGACTCCACAGTTCACTTTCGGAATGGAGTCCGCCACTGCCGAGGGCACGGTCAAAATAGAAGGTGGGGCTACCGACCAGGAATGTCCCGTCGTCCCGTTGGTCCACTTCCATACCTTCCATTTCGGCATCAACGGCGGCAATGGTGGCAACGGCACAGAACATGACTGTACTCGCAATCTTCGCCAAAGAATTTCCGCTTACAAAGGAGAGCATTACCAAATCCTCCTTTCAACGTAGAATCCTATAGTCAACATGTTAGAGCGTTCCGGCAGGGTCCACAGCTGTTCCCACAGCACGTTCATGCCAGCACGATAATTATTCAGCGTGAAAACCGGCAGGTTCAGGCGAGCAAACCAACCGAATTCCGTCTCGTTGTCCGTCAGCGTCGCCCCTGGGTCATGGCTAAAATCTAAATCCTCCTTGTCCCCTTCGTAATCGGCCCGTGTCCAGTTGCAAAGAAACCCAGCTCCAAAAGCGATGGGCGAAATCAGGCGCCAGCGGTAATCCAGCCCCAATTTTCCGCTAGCCTCGTGGACGCCGTTGATGCGGGGCGCTTTTCCGTGAGGTTCAAAGTAGGCGTACTGGAAAAGAATGATTCCGTCGAAATCTTCCCAGTAAGTATAGCGGACTCCCAGGCCCGCATAAAACGCATTGTCCACCGCATCCACCAAGTCGCCGAAGGGGTATTTCTCGCCACCTTCGATAGAAACGTAGAGGTTGGAAAAGGCCACGTCCTGCACTTTTAACGAATCATGCAAGGACTGTGCCAAGGCAAAACCGGCAACCGCAAGAACCAGGACTATGGTTTTCGTCCAAACAAACATGCGCTATCCCTTTCGCCTCAAGGCCTGGGCAAAGAATCCGTCAAAGCGGGAATCCTCTGCGCCGGGATACACCGGTTCCCCCACCTTCTCGAATTCAGGATGTTCCTTGACAAAGCGGTTCACCACCTGGGTCGTTTCCATGGGGTCGGGGCTGCAGGTGGCATAGACCAGAATGCCACCCACTTTCAGCGCCTGCGACGCCGACGCAAGCAACTTGAACTGCAGTTCCGCAAGTTCCTTCACGGACTCCGGCGTAATGCGGTATTTCGATTCCGGACGACGGGCGATGACCCCCATGTTACTGCAAGGAACGTCCAGGAGGATGCGATCAAAGAGGCTCGAGGTCGCACCTTCGGTGCTTTGGGGTATGAGGTCGCTTCGCTTTGAGGATTCAGAGGCTAGCGCTTCTTGGGCCCTATCGGAGCATTGCTCCTCCAGGGTGACAGGCAATTGAGGCGAAAGTGCGTCGATGCATTCGAGATGCACGTTCACAAGGCCCAGACGGTCTAACAAGTCCTGCATCTTTTCTACGCGGAACTCCGAAACATCACTGGCAAGAATATCCAGAGTCGGGTCCATCTCGGCCATCAGCGCGGACTTTCCGCCGGGGGCGGCACAGGCGTCCCAGACTTTTTGGCCGGGCTTTAAGTCCAGCAGTTTCACCACCTTATAGGCGGCCGGGTTCTGCAGGCTGAATTCGCCGTTGGCAAAAGACTCTGATTCCAGAATGGGTTTGAGTTTTGCATCTTCGGGAACCTGGATGTAACGGTCATAGAGGTATGAGGTCGCACCTTCGGCGCTTTGAGGCATGAGTTCGCTTCGCTTTGAGCTATCATAAGCGGGCAAGCCTAATTTTTTGACAAGCGCCTCTACCGTCGTTTTTTGCAAGTTCACCCGGAGCCATTCGGAGGGGCGCTCCAGAGTAGCCTTCGCAAGGGCTTCGGCACGGTCCGCCCCGTAAATGTCGAACCACCGGCGCACCAGACTTTCGGGAACGGAATTTTCCACGGAAACGCGACGCACCCGCTGGGGAGGAAGCTGCGGCAGGCCAGACCTGCGCGCGGCATGCAGCACGGCGTTCACGAGCCGCGCGGAACCTTCTTGAAGGTTCGCCGCCTTCGAAAGTTCCACGCTTGTCGAAACGGCGGCGTGGTCCGGCACCTCCATAAAAAACATCTGGAAAAGTCCCATTTCAAGAATGGTGCAGACTTCCAGGGAGGGCTTCTTTTTGACCAGCGACTTGATGAAATACTGCAAGTACAGGTGCCTGCGGCACACGCCCAAGGCAAGTTCCATCGCAAAAGGCGAAAGCCCGCTTTCTTTGATAAAAGTCCCTTCCTTTTGCCACAGCAAAAGGACCCGGTATGCGTCCATGCGCTCTATCAAGGAATCCTCTAGCAAAAGCAAAGTCCTTCGCGGTTCTGGATTCCCCGCATAAAGTCGGCTACCGGCATGGGCTTCTTGCCTTCGGCCTGAATCTCGAGAACTTCTAGCAGGCCCTCGCCCGTACCTACGTAAAAGCGGTTATCCTTGAATTCCACCGCGCCGGGGGTTAGCTTTAGGCCATTCTCCGGAGTGTCTGTCTTGCGGAGGTAAACCATACGACCGCCCAGTTTGCCGTAACCGCCGGGCCAGGGGTTGAAAGCCCGGATCCTGTTGTGGATTACCGCGGCAGGCAAATTAAAATCAATCAGGCCTTCTTCCTTTTTCAGTTTCGGAGCGCCGCTGGCCTGGGCATGGTCCTGGGTCAAGTCCTTCTCGCGACCTTCCAGCAACTGATGGATGGCATCGTCCAGGGCTTCGCAACCGGGAGTCACCATCTTTTCCAAAAGCGAAGCCGTGGTGTCCTGATGGTCAATGGCCACCGTACGCTGGGCGAGAATCGGGCCGTGGTCCATCTTTTCGTCAAGGCGGAAAACCGTCACGCCCGTTTCTTTAAGGCCGTCAGCAATGGCCCGCTGCACCGGGGCGGCACCGCGGTACTTGGGCAAAAGACTTCCGTGAACGTTCACGGCGCCGAACTTCGCTACGGCCAAAATGTTCTTCGGCAAAATCGAGTAGGCCACCACCACGAAAAGGTCCGCACCGTAGGCCCGCAGGGCGTCCTCGAATTCGGGGGCCTTCAGGTCGGTGGGTTGCAGCACAGGGAGCCCGAATTCGAGGGCCAGTTGTTTCACTGGCGGCGACGTTAGCACGCGCCCACGCCCTGCCGGCCGGTCCGGCTGTGTCACCACAGCCACCACGTCCGCAAAATCACATTCCTTGAGATGCTTCAAAAAACAGGCCGCAAATTCCGGCGTTCCCATAAAGACGATTTTCATAGGGATAAATGTAAAAATTCAATTTTTTTTCTTCTTCAACCCCAAAAAAAGAATGGGATTGTTTTCGACAAAAAACATACCAAATCAAAAAAAAACGCTTGGCCGCCATTTCACAAACAAATTAATTTCCAGCCAACCAAACAGATGTTTTCTGACTTTTATCCGCCGATTTTTAAACAATCAAGTCTAAAACGCCTCAATTTTGGCACAAAAACTCTTTTTTTTCGTCCAGAATTTATATTTACAACGAATAAAAGGAGTTTTTATGGATTGGAATGATTTTACCACGCTGACCCGCGACCAGATGCTGCCCATTTGGGATTTTTACTGCAGTGACCCCTTCTCGGTGCTGGGCATCCACCCGCTGGAAACCGACAAGGGTATCAAGACGGTCATCCGCACCTACCAGCCCCAGGCGTCCTTTGTGCGGGGCGAGTCCTGCGACGGCGAGGTGGAATTCGACTTCGTCAAGCTGGGCGACACCGGCTTTTACGAAGCCATCCTGGACATGGAATTCGAGCCCTTCTTCTACAACTTGATTATCAAGCAGGCCGACGGCAACGAATACACCCTCACCGACCCCTACGCCTTCCAGCCGGTGCTCTCCGAATTCGACCGGCACCTGATTTCTACCGGCACCCACTACGAACTCTACCGCAAGCTGGGCGCAAACCTGGTGGAACACCAGGGCTTCAAGGGCGTGCAGTTCGCCGTCTGGGCCCCCAACGCCCGCGCCGTCTCCGTGGTAGGCAGTTTCAACAGCTGGGACGGTCGCCGCCACCAGATGCGCATGCTGGGTAGCTCCGGCATCTGGGAAATCTTCATCCCGAACATCGGCGAGAACGAACTATACCGTTTCGAAATCCACGGCGCCGACGGCAACCTCCACGTGAAGGTGGACCCGCTGGCCAAACTCTCCGAAGTGCGCCCGGCCACCGCCTCCATCACCACCCACCTGGACGGCTACGAATGGGGCGACGAACTCTACATGAAGACCCACTGGGCCACCAAGGTCTTCGGAAGCCCCATGAACATCTACGAGGTGCATGCCGGCTCCTGGAGGCGCGACCCGGCGAACCCCGACCGCTTCCTCAACTGGGACGAACTTTCCGAACGCCTCATCCCCTACCTCAAGGAGATGGGCTACACCCACGTGGAATTCTTGCCGCTGGCGGAACACCCGCTGGACGAATCCTGGGGCTACCAGGTGACGGGCTACTACTCCCCTACCAGCCGCTACGGCACTCCCGACCAGTTCCGCCACTTTGTGGACCTGTGCCACCAGAACGAAATCGGCGTGATTCTCGACTGGGTTCCGGCCCACTTCCCCAAAGACGCCCACGCCCTTGGCCGCTTTGACGGCACCGCCTGCTACGAGCACGCCGACCCCCGCCAAGGCGAGCACCCCCACTGGGGCACCTACATCTTCAACCTGGGCCGCAACGAGGTCAAGAACTTCCTCATTGCAAACGCCATGTACTGGCTCAAGGAATTCCACTGCGACGGCCTCCGCGTAGATGCAGTGGCCTCCATGCTCTACCTGGACTACGGCAAGGGCCCCGGCGAATGGGTGCCCAACAAGGACGGCGGCAACATCAACTACGACACCATCGAGTTCCTGAAGCACCTGAACAGCATCATGGGCCGCCTCACGCCTCACGCCATCCTCATCGCCGAGGAATCCACCAGCTTCCCCAGCATCACCCGCCCGCCGGAGCAGGGCGGCCTCGGCTTCCACTACAAGTGGAACATGGGCTGGATGAACGACTTCCTGAGTTACATCCAGCACGAGCCCATCCACCGCAAGTACCACCACAACCAGCTCACCTTCAGCATGGTGTACGCCTACAGCGAAAACTTCATCCAGGTGTTCAGCCACGACGAGGTGGTACACGGCAAGGGTTCAATGCTTGGCAAGATGCCCGGCGACAACTGGCAGAAGTTCGCGAACCTCCGCCTCACCTACGCCTTCCAGTACGCCCACCCGGGCAAGGTGCTGAACTTTATGGGCAACGAGTTCGGGCAGTTCCGGGAATGGAACGAGAAGCAGTCCCTGGACTGGCACCTGATTACCTGGGACAGCCACGGAAAACTGCTGCAGATGGTGAAGGTGCTGAACCACCTGTACAAGGAAAACTCGCCCTTCTGGGAAATCGACCACTACCACACCGGTTTCGAATGGATCTGGTGCGACGACGCCGACAACTCCATCGTTTCCTTTGTCCGCAAGGACGACCACGGGAACCAAATTCTCTGCGTGTTCAACTTCACGCCGGTGGTCCGCAACGACTACCGCCTGGGAGCCCCCACCCGCGGCGCCTGGAAAGAAATCTTCAACACCGACGCCGACATGTTCGGCGGCTCCAACGTGGGGAACCTGGGCGAAGTCTGGACCCAGGACATTCCGTGGCAGAACCGCCAGTGGAGCCTCAATATCAAGCTCCCGCCCCTGGCCGCGGTGTTCTTCAGGCTGGAGAGATAGTAGGATTTAGGGGCTAGGATCTAGGATTTAGGGCTGCTGGACACAAGAGGTTCGGGGCGCGGGATCCATACATCTTGATTCCTTCAATCCTAACGCCTACAACCTAACACCTATTACCTAAAAGGGGAAAGCCTTCCCCTGGTTCGCACTTCGTTGCTCTCCACCCCTTCGTTCGTCGGGGGCAGCTCGTCATTATCTATGGAGTATGGTATCCTGGATGGAGCCGTACTTCACCTGGACGCGGTCCCACAGGATGGCGTTCTTGATGGAGCAGTTCTTCAGCACGCAGCCATCGCCTACGGCCACGTTGGGCCCGATCTTGCAGTTCTCGATGACCACGTCTTTTCCGATATGGCAAGGACCTTCGACTGTGGTTCCCGGGAAAGAGGCATCCTTGGAGTTGTCGTTCCTGTTCAAAATGTCGGCATTGGTCGCCAGGAGCGTTTCAATCAGGCCGCAGTCCAGCCACTTCTTGACCGGAGCCGTATGGAACTTGCAGCCCTTCTGGAGCATCATCTCCAGGGCGTCGGTCAGCTGGAACTCGTCCTTGGTACGGACGTTGTTGTCCATCAGGTACTTCAGGGATTCCTTCAGGACCTTCACGTCCTTGATAAAGTAAATGCCCACAATGGCCTCGTCGGAGACGAACTCCTGGGGCTTTTCCACCAGTTTCTGGATAGAGCCGGTTCCGTCGGTCACGGCCACGCCAAAGCGGGAGGGGTCCTTCACCTTGAAGGTGTACAGCACGTTTTCCTGTTCGTTTTTCAAGATGGACAGGTCCGCTTCGAACAGCGTATCGCCCAAGATGATCAGCATGGGCTCGTCGTCATTCACGAAAGGCAGCGCCAGGGAGATAGCCTCGCCCAGGCCCTGGGGGTTCTCCTGACGGACGGTGCGGGTCTTGCCCCAGCATTCCCGGTCCTTGAGGAAGGCGTCCATCTGGTCGGCCTTGTAGCCCGTGATAAAAATCGTCTCGGAGGGTTCCAGCGGGAGGGAGTCCTCTACAATCCAGTCTATAATCGTCTTGCCCGCGACGGGCAGCAAACACTTGGGGCGGTCTTCGGTATATGGACGGAGCCTGACTCCGCTACCGGCAACCGGCAGTACAATCTTCATAAAAAATCCTTGACACCAAAAACTTGCCACGGTCAGCGGCAAGGGTACATATAAGAAAAATATACATAAAAAAGGAGAAATAGACCTCACCCCAAAGCCATTTCGCAAGGAAATGCGATTAAGCGCACATCAATTCACCTGGAAGGTCGATTTTGTGGAATAAGTCCGCCTTAAAACAAAAAAAATGCCGAAATCTTGCGAATTTCGGCATTTCGTGGATGATGCAGGGGTCGAACCTGCGACCCGCTGATTAAGAGTCAGCTGCTCTACCAACTGAGCTAATCATCCATTGTCGCTTGGACGGGGTCAATTATAGAAAAGGGCGGGGTCGCTGTCAAGGGGATTTTTGAAAAAAAATTGGATATGAGGCCCATTACGGAAAAGTCCCAGCCTTGCGACTGGGACTTTGTTTGGAGGTGTAGAAAACCAAACCCTACTTTATCATTATCCGCTGGGTCTTCACGGCGCTCCCGCTTGCCACCCGGACAATGTACACGCCCTTGTTCAGGTGCCTGAGGGATACCACGTGGTCTCCGGCGGAGTAGCCCAGGTAATGTTCCTGCAGGTGGCCCTGCATGTCGAACACCTGGACCTTCACTTCCGACGCCTTAGGCACGGTGACCGTCAGCTCGTTGTGGGCAAAAACCATGTTCACACAGCCCACCGTCGGGTAAAGTCCGTCGGTCTTGTCGGCAGAGCTGGAGCTGGATTTTTCATCGTCATTGCGACTTGAACTGAGCGGTGCCGAGGTTGAACTCGAAGAGTTCGCGGCAATCTCCGTACTGCTACTAGAGACCGGTTTCTCGGAACTGCTGCTAGCCACAACCGTTTCGCTGGAACTGGAGACAACCGGTCCTTCGCTGCTGCTAGATACCTCGGGATCTTCGCTAGAACTAGAGACAACCGGCGTTTCACTAGAACTGGATTCAATCGGCTCTTCGCTGCTACTGGACTCAGGACCTTCCGCAGAGCTGCTGGAAGACTCGGGTGCAAGCGCGGTTGAAGTGAATACCGGCCTGTAGACAGCCTCTCCTGTCACATCGGTCACCTGCGGGTCCCAATTCGCAAAGGTGTAGCTGAATTTGTCGTCGCTATCCTTGGTCGGATTTTCCTCCGGCAAAATCTCGCTGGCCAGGGTGCCATACTCATACAAGACCTGTGCCTTATAGACGCTGTTGTCCTCGTTCAAGAAGGTGATTCCGTACTTGCGTGGGAATTCCTTGAATACGGCCTTGAGGGTCATATTCCCTTCAAGGACTTCTCCATTGACCAGCTCCCTGTCTTGAGTATCGGAAACATTTACCACCCATCTGTCGAACTCGTAGGTCCTTGCAACAGTAGCCTGCTTGACAGGGTCGGTCGACGGAATGATAGAGGCAATTGATGTTCCGTAGTCCACAGTAACATCATCCGCAGCTTTCTCAATACCATCGTCCATCACAAAGGTAACGGTGTACCGGTTTTTCGTCACCTTGTATTTTGCCGTATAGGTAGCTTCGCCCGTCACGATTGTCTCATCCGTAATGGCTGGTACCCAACCGTCAAATTCATAGTTCCACTCGATTGTCCATGCTCCGGTAATCAAGGGTGCGACAGAATTCACCAAGGTTCCATATTCCACAGAAACGGTCTTGTCCATGTTGGAATTGTACTCGGCCACAAATGTCACGTCGTACTTGTTCTTCACGCTTGTATACGAGGCCGTATAGGTCGCATTCTCCGTAGCGGCAACCACCGTTGGCGTCCACTTGTCGAATGTATAGGTGAATTCAGCCGTGGATTCCTTTGCAGGTGCTTCACCATAGTCCGGCATATCGCCATCATCAACATAATCTTGACGCAGCACGGAGCCGTCGTCATCTTTCCAGGTGATGACAATCTTGTCGGTATAGACCGCCTTGTAAGTGACCTCCTTTGTAACCGTGGCTAGCCCGGGTTCCCAACCCGCAAATTTCTTGCCATTCTTGCCTTCGACCGTGGGCACATCGATAGCCCCGGGCAACGTGCCGTAATCATACTCAACCGCAGCCTTCAAAATGGATTCGTCTTCGTCCACAAAGGTAACGGCATACTTGTTCTTATTTTCACTAAACACGGCCGTGTAATCGATGTCTCCCGTCACTATGGCATCCGCGATATCGGGAGTCCAGCCCGTAAAGGCATAGGTGTATTCGGCAGTCGATTCCTTGGTGGGGTCCGCAGGAACAATGGACGAAACCAGGGTTCCATATTCCACGCCTTCAAGCACCCCGTTTTCAACAGGAGTCCCGTCATCCATCAAGAAACTAACCGTGTAGGCCCTTAGAACGGGGTTGTAAACGGCCTCGTAGGTGGCTGTGCCGGTCACATACCTCGTGGGATTACCATATCCGTCGCTGCCATAGGTCCAATTGCTGAAAGTATAAGTGAACTGGGCATCAGGGGCCTTGGCAGGTGTCCCTTCGGGGTCCGGTACATTGGAGCCTGCGGCCCAATCCTTTGCTTCATAGGGCTCGGTGCCGTTCATGAATGTAATCCTGTAGTACTGCGTTTCGGCAAGACCCACGCAGCGGATATTGTCGATGGCGAGAGTGCCGCTGGATTTGTCGTCTGTATCCTCACCGTCAACCCTCCAGTCAAAGCCATTCGCATACTGGAGCACCGTTTCTACATCCACCCAGTTGCCGCTTGAGCCCGTCCATTCCTGCGCAAGGCTAGCGACGGGAATCGTCACGGTCTGCCAGGAGTCGCTAGGCGATGTTACCGCAAAGGTGGGGAATCCCCAGTCCATGTCCAGCAGGTTATTCATGGTCGAACTCACCTTCAAGCGGAACTTGTGGGCTGAGCCCTTGTAGTCGTAGCGGACTTCCGAGCACTGTGACAAATTCATCTCGTTAAAATCGTTGGTGGAAATAGTTGCATAGGGAGGACCCCATGGATAGTCCCCCACATCCAGGGAGTATGACATTTGCAGAGCCTTGGCCGAAGCACTTCCCTTCACAAAGGAAAGCTCCGCATTCGAAGATCCGCCGCCACCAACAACATCCGTCTCTGCCCAGAAATTTCCAACGCCTTCCCACAACGGCATATAATCGCCGTCCTCGAAATCGTCGAACAGTTCCGTGTTGGTGGTGGGAGCCGCAACGACCGGGAGTTTGATGCTGGAGCTGCTTGCAGGTTCGTCACCGCTGGAACTGCTGCTGGAGGGAACAGCGCAACGGACGTTATTGACGTAGAGGTTCCCGTTTCCCGTACCAGCGAGTTGCCACTTGATATCAAGTCCACTTTGCAGGTCTATTCCAGACAAAGCCGACATGTCAAGGGTGAAAGTCTCCCATGCGTCAGTGGCAGAAATGCCATATTTTACAATAACGTCGGCACCATCAGGCGTATTGGCAAGGGCCAGGTTGTGGGAAAGCCCCTTGTAGTCATACTGCAAGAGTTGGCAACCGTCCAGGTCGCCCACGTTCATGCCAATGCCCGCCCAGCCGTTCTCATTTTCGGCGACTACACCCTTAAGGCCAATGACTGACTTGCCCGTTTCTTCGTCAATCACTTCGGCGACAAGACCATATTCGCCCTCTTCGTTTGCAATTGTCCATCCGTCACCTGCATACACATAGGTGTAATTCGGCGAAACATCGTAGGCCAAAGCATTGCCGCTGGAACTGCTGCCAAAACTGCTACTGGAAGCAGGTACATAGTCATCGCAGGCCGTGTAAGTGGCGGGCAAATCGTTAAAGACGTTTGCGTTGACCCACTGGCCGCTGAGGGAATAAGTCCAATTATCGGGAGCGTTGTCGGGATCGAAATCAAACCCAAAGTATTCGGAACCGGCCTCACTGCTGGGGTCGCCGCTTTTGCCGACGTTCCAGTTTGCCGAAGAAATTTTCCTGGAGTCCATCCAGGTTTGCCACTGGGGATTCAACGTGGCACTCGGCGCACCGCCACCATCGTAACCCACCGTTCCCCATTCGCTCACAAAAACCGACAGGCCTTTCTGCATTGCGAAATTCGCATTAGAGGTCAAAGAAAACTCATGAGCCTTCGTGCCATCGTCACGCCCCGCATAAAAATGGAACGCATATGCAATGTTGTCTCTTTCTAGAGGGTCCTCAACCGGATAATCAACCACCACATTCGGGTACTGGTCCCACATCGGCGTCCCTACGATAATCAGGTTGTCGGAATACTCGCGGATTACGGAGACAACCTGGTCGGCGTAGGCCTTGATAGCAGCCATGCCAATGAACCCGCCATATTCGCTGCAATCGCTATTGTCACCCACGGAACCCGAAGCGCAAATCGGCTCGTTGAACACCTCGAAAATCACGTTGTCATATTTGCCCCATTTTTCCGCCTGAATCCTGAAAAAGGACTTCGCGTTCTCGACACTGTCCGCCGCCACATGGGAATGGAAGTCGATAATCACGTAGATATCGTTCTCTATCGCAGCCTCCACGGCCTCATCCAGCATGGCCTGGTAGAAAACGGGCTTTGTAAAATAGTGACCATCGGCCCACTCGCCCATGTCGTCTACCGCCATGGCGGCGCGGATCAGCTGGATATTCTGCCGTTCCACAAGCCCCGTAATGATATCCTTTTTCCAGTACCGCTGCTGATTTGCAGCACAACTCCAGAAAAGGCTCATGCCCTTCACCTGGACTTCGTTTCCGCTGGAACGGAAATGTTCACAGCTGCCGTAAATCCTGCCCTCGCCGGCATTGTTCGTGCCCGCCTGCAGCTGGCCGTACTGGCTTACCGGCCCTGTGCGCAGGGGCGTGATGTCGCTAGCGAATGTAGCAGAGAAAAGCCCAAGAGCGAGTGCACTCAGGGCAAGGAGTTTGGGGAAGCGGAGTTGTAGCATAGGGCCTCACTTTCGCTGATTGCAAAAAAAGAAATTTAAACGGTAAGTTAGTTTATAAATATAATTTAAAACAAACTATATTTTGTTTTTTTTGTAAATTTATTTTTACACAATGTATCGTTAAGCCTTTTCCCATAATTTCGGCGGCCGACAATTCCAATTTGGAATAATCAATCTGCGGGTCCCGAATCATACGCAACGAAATCACCCCTATAAGAGGCTTCAATTATCGATTTTGTTTATCACTCCACTTTGTTCCTCTCGGAATGCCCCCGAATAAGCCTTCATTTTTCTACATTTGGCAACGCAAAATTCTATAGGGACCACCCTCAAAAAAGGAACGAATCATGGCAAACAAAGTCTATAACTTTAGCGCAGGGCCTTCTGTCCTGCCCGAACAAGCACTCAAGGAAGCCTCGGCTGCCTGCATCGATTATGCCAACAGCGGCATCAGTATCCTTTCCATGAGTCACCGTTCAAAGCCCATCGAAAGCATGTTCGAAGAAACCGAACAGTTCCTCCGCGACCTCATGGGCATTCCCGAGAACTACGACATCGTGTTCCTGGGCGGCGGATGCTCCCTGCTGTTCTGCATGCTCCCCATGAACTTCTTGGACCAGAACGCCACCGCCGACTACGCGCTGACCGGCGTGTGGGCCAACAAGGCCTGCAAGGAAGCCAAGCTGTTCGGTAACGTGAACGTGGCCTGCGACACCAAGTCCGAAACTTACAGCCGCATTGACAAGAACCTCAAGCTCAGCGACAACGCCACCTACCTGCACATCACCGCCAACAACACTATCTACGGTACAGAATGGCACAACATCCCGAAGCCGAAGTCTGGATTCCTCATGGCCGACGTGAGCTCCGACTTCCTTGCCCGTAAGATCAACGTGTCTGACTTCGGCGTTGTGTACGGCGGCGCCCAGAAAAACATCAGCTGCGCTGGCGTGACCGTGACCATCATCCGCAAGGACCTGCTGGGCAAGGTGAACCGCACCATTCCCACCATGCTGAACTTCCAGACCCACATCGACGCGAAGAACATGTTCAACACGCCGCCGGTATTTGCCGTGTACGTGATGAACCGCACCCTCAAGTGGCTCAAGGAATTCGGCGGCGTGGAAGCCATCGAAAAGGTGAACCGCAGCAAGGCTGCACTCCTCTACAGCGCTCTCGACAACTCCAAGGTGTTCGTCGGTACCGCTGCCAAGGAAGACCGCTCCATCATGAACGTGCCCTTCGTGTTCAACAAGGACGTTGTGGCCGCCGACAAGGCTGACGACCTGGCCAAGGAATTCCTGGAATTCGCCAAGGCCCGCGGTCTGCAGCAGCTGAAGGGTCACCGCTCTGTGGGTGGCTTCCGCGCTTCCATCTACAACGCTATGCCGGTGGAAGGCGTGCAGGCCCTCGTCGACTGCCTCGGTGACTTCGAGAAGAAAGTTCTTGGCTAAAGCCAAGAACTTGGACTTGAGCGACAGCGAAAGTCCAATGTTCAAGGGGTAATAGAGATTAGGGAAGGCTTCCGCCCTCCCTAAAACCTACCTTACACAAAATAACCCGCTTAACTTTGAGTTTGTTCTCTGGTTGGCGGGTTATTTTTGTGGGCATACGCCTTTGGCGTATGCGGATAAATTTATTCTGCGTCAGTTTTCTTGCTGAACTTGTTCACCACGTCGGGAACAATGTCCATGACCTTGGACACCAGTGAGCTATCCTTGCTAATGGGCATCACGCGAACGTCATCGCCCTTGATGACCAAGAACGCTACCGGCTCAACCGAAGCGCCACCACCAGAGGCAGAGGTATCGCCCTTACCGGCATGACCGCCAAAGCCGAAACCCACGGATACGCGGCTCACGGGAACCACCGTAGATTCGCCCGCCTGGATAGGCTGACCGATGACTGTTTCCGCCTGGGTAATAAAGCGGAGCTTTTCCAAAAGAGTTTCTGCAAGTTTTTCAATAGCCATGGCTTTAATATAATAAAAACAGGTATGGGGTATGAGGTCGGTGCTTTGCACCTTTGAGCTATGGGCAAAAATAATCGCGCCAAAGGCGCCTAACTAACCTCAAAGCCTTGCTAAGCAAGGCGAGCCCATTCCTCAAAGGCACATCGTGCCGAGCTCACAACCGCTAGTATCGTGCTTCAAAAATCCGGTCGCCTGCCACCAGGAACTTTTGGTTCAGGTCGGGCCAGTCCATGTAACCCCAAACCACCACCACGCGTCCACCGGAGAGCTGGGTTGCCATCCCTCGGGCGCCATCTCCTGCCGTGAAATAGCAGACATCTTCGTCCGGTTCGATATTCCGGGGAATCGCCCGCTTCAACTGCTTTACCCACTCCAGGTAGCGGGATTCCTCTACCAGGTCCCAACTGCGAGCCACGTTCCAGGCCAGATTGTCGTCAGAATAGCTCTGCTCCAGCACCGGGAAAAAGGACTTTACTCCCAAGAAATTTTTGGTCTGGATGGTAGTCCTGCTCGTTTCCCGATGTTCGAAGGGCAGACTCAAGAATTCCTGAGGGAAGCCGATGCGCACCCCCGGCACCGAGCGGACGAAATTTTCCAGGGTGCGCCGTTCGTAACGCCTGAAACTGTCATGCCGGAATACGAAAATTCGGTAGTCGGCGCGAATGCTCTGCTCCAGATATTTTCCACGCAAAATGGAATGAGCCCCCTGAAACCGTCCGCTGTTGGTGTAGTAGTCCAGCGCATAAACGTCGCCCTTAAATTCTAGCACGGAGACATTCAGCGTATCGCCCCACTGGGTTGCATAGCGCAAGTCCACCTCACGCACAAAACCGTTACCCTGCACCTTGGAGGAATCCACCGAAACACGCATAGGTTTACGGCCCTCGAACCGGAGCTTGGAATAGTCCACCTTGACATGCTCTTCGGAGCAACCCCATAATGCAAACAAGGCTATTGCGAGAAAAAGACGGATCATGATTCTTTCACCCCGTAATCACAGAACTCGTAAATCGGGCAGTTGGCACAACCCGCCTGACACTCACGGCACATAAAGGCATTTTCCCCTTCTTCCAAATAGAACTGTAGCGAATGGGCCACAGCATAGGGATTTTCTGGCAATAGGGCCACGCAAAAATCATTCAGCATTTTCTGCTTCTGCTCAGGCAAAAGGTCTGCAAAGCCACCTTCCCGGGCAGGCCCCATGATAGAGAGGAATCGTCTCGCTCCCATGGTCAAGGGCAAGTCTGGCCAACGGAAACGCTTAAGCCCGCGCCCTACCCCATAGCCAAGACCAGCGGGAGTCTTTCCGCACAGGCGGTAAATGGCGGCGCAGGCCTTGGGCCGCGCGCCACGCTTTCCCATAAAGTAAATCTCTCCCAAGTCTCGCCACATCTCTTCGGGAGTGGAACTTGCAATCCAGTTTTTCAAGTCTCCATGCCGGCGGACAAAAAAGCCCACGCTCCAAAAGATTCCCGCCACGTTCTTGAACAAAGACCAGTCCCGGTTTCCAAGGGCGGACTTCACAACCGCCTCGATGTCCCCACCCTTGGGCACGGGCAAAGTCCAGAGCTTGTCTCCAGGGAACTTGCAACAAAGCGCCACAAGCAGTGCGGCAATTTCGTCCATGCGCAGGTCTTGATACAGGGCCGTTCCAAGCAGAGTCCAGGCGATTTTTTCGTCGTCTGTTTTTGCATGAGCCGACACCTGCAAAACCGGATCGTCCAGTTTGGCAAAGCGTTCTACAAACAGGCGAAGCGTCCTGCCAAGGACAGGTGCGTCTTGCAGAAATCGTTTTGCAGAGACCATAGGGGCGTCACCAACGATTCAGGCCTTAAAGCGCCTCGCCCATCTTGACGGCAGAGCCCAGCCTGGACTTGAACAGGTCCGGATGGCGTTCCCGGATTTTCTTGTCCACCACGAGAATGACGGTGCTGCCCATCTCGAAGCGTCCCAGCTCCCCGCCTTTTTCCACGCGGATTTCTTTGGAGGGTTTCCAGTCGTAACGCTTGCAGTCCCTGGGGAGCTTGCCCGCATTTACCAGAAGCTCATCGGTGTAGGCCACACCGATACGGCCCACATTGGTAGCCCCGACCTTGACCACAAGCATCTCGGAGCCGTCATCCAGGCGGATATGGCTGGTAAGGCGTTCGTTGATGCAGAACAGACCTTCTACTCGCTCAACGCTGCCCACATTTACCGGCCAGAGAGTTCCCGGACAGTAACTGGCACCCACCACCGTTCCTGCAACAGGACTGTGAATGCGGTGGTAGTTGAAAGGCGCCAGGTAAATCGTCGCAAAAGCACCGCCTTCAAACCGCTTGGCCATTTCATCGTCGCGGAGCAGGTCCTTCAACGTGTATGTCTTGCCTTTCGCCTGAATCAGTTCCTGCTTTTCGTCAAATGTGGCCGTCTGGGAAAGCACACCATCTACTGGAGAAACAATTTCAGAGTCCGCAATCGGGCGGGCACCGGGTTTCAAGTGCCGGATAAACAGCTCTCCGATGTTGGCGTAATGCTCCAGCGGGTATTCGGCCTCTTCCATGTTCAGCTTGTAATAGGCGGCAAAGGCATTGCGGGCCACCTTCGAAATCACAGGCAGACGAAGGCGGGTCAAGGCACCGAAGGCACGGCTAGCGGCATTCTTCGGCAAGAGTTTCATGAAAATGTAGAAGGGAGTGTTCATTGTAGGATCTAGGGGCTAGGATTTAGGATCTAGGGGTTAGGTGATAGGTATTAGGGGGTAGGATTTAGGATCTAGGGGTTAGGAGTTTGAGGTCGCTTCGCTTTGAGGAGTGAGGTCGGGCCTGCGGCCCTTTGGGGTATGAGATGCGAGTGGCTAGTGCCTCGCAACCCACAACTCACAACCCATAACTCGCAACTCATTACTTAATGATTCTCTATACTTTTCAAATTCGTAGAAAACATCTTCCAGAGGCGGGGGGCAAACGGGACGGCCCACTCCTTTTCGGGAGCTACGCGGCTGGTCGTCTCGGCGGTAAATTCAGAATACACCAAGAACACCAACTCTCCATAACGAGCGTCCCAAAGACTCCAGAGAATCTTCCAGGTGTAACCGCCGCTGCTTCCCAGGTCCGGATCCATATACACGTCCAGCCGCACCGGCATAGAAACGTAACGCAATTCGTAACGGCTGGCCAGTTCGTTCAGCAAGTTCCGCAGGGCCAGGGGCGGCTCGCGGACCAGCTTCTGCTCCACGCTATCCCGCTCTTGCCAGGGCGTAAAATCTTCCAGCTTTTTGCCGTCAGTAAATTCCGTCTGCAAAAGCAAAGCCGAAAGGCTGTCCATATACAGGGTGTCCGATTCCGGCAGGCGCATGCCGGGCAGCAACAGCTCCCGACGCATCTTCGGGAATGCCTTCACGAACAAGGAATCCTCTATACGGGCCAGATCAAAATCCAGGGCGTCGGCACTATAGCTGTGACACATGCGGCAAGTTTCCGGACGGCCAGCCGTCACCTTCAAGGTGGGCAACACGCCGACCACGGCAGTGGAATCCAGGCGACCGTAGGCAGCCTCGTTCCACTCCCGATAAAACTTTTCCTTTGAAATTTTCAGCTTGATTTCGCCCCGTTCCCCGCATTCGGTGCAAGGGGCGTCACCCATGCCGGAATCACCCGCAGAGCCACCCTCGCCGCCTCCATTCTCGGAGCCGGCGCAGGCCTGCAGAAGAAGTGATAAGCAAAGCAGTAACAAACCAAGCCAAGACATCAATCTGGTACTCATACGACAAATATACTTTTTTACAAGGCCTTACAAAGTTAGGTGACACCCCTGTTTTCATCGGTTCAATCACCCCGAAGGTCAAAAGCACACAGGGACTAGGACAACAAAAAGGCCCAGGCACAGGGCCTGGAGCCAAATTTCAACTATAGTTCCAACAATGCTGGAATCTTCATTGAACTCAATCGAGGGGTACTACAACTCCGATGTAGGGATGGTGTATTCCACAGCCTTGGCCTTAGTCACGTCTGCGGTGCCGTTTGTGTTATAAGGAATCAGCTTGAAAGAAAGTTTGTCTCCTTCCTCTCCAAGATAAGTCAAGCGAACAGTCACCTTCGAATCAAGAGTGCTCAAGGTATAATAACTAGAATTGACAACCTCATAAGCACTCATTTTCTGAGTGACATTCTTGTACCACAAGGTATAACCGCTCACAGCGCCTTTAGGAGCAGTCCATGTCAGGACAACCCGAGTCTCGGGATAATCTTCATCGGCTGTAGCCTTCAATGTAACATTTTCAGGAACAGCGCCAGCTCCGGAGGCTCCGACTTTGAAATTCTTATTCACATCTACAGAAGCACCTTCGGTAGAATAGGCATAGCCTTCAACATAGTAAGTGGAGGTCTTGCTCCAGAAGCCATCAATCAACTTGATGGTAATGGACTTCTTGTCGGAACCCAGGGACACGGACACCATCTGGTCGCGGCCGTTTCCATCTTCAACGCTCCACTTGCTGGTCTTCACAGAGTCCGCGACCAGTTCTGCGGAGAATGTCAGGGTGACAGAAGAGTTGGAATCAATCTTGTCCAAGTTGCTGGAAACAAGCACCAGCTGACCGGCCACCTTGCTCATGCTGATTAGAGGAATCTTAATGGCATCGCCAGCCCTGTAAGTAGAGCCCCCGACTGTGGTTTCACCCACGACAGCATAATTCTTCTTGTCAAAGGAAGCCTGGCCCACCGAAATGTCGATTTCAACACCTTCGGGGAGATTATCGAACTTATACTCACCGTTCTTGTCGGTCTTGGTAGAAAGTTCCGACGGAACGAAGGAGGAAGGCAGGGAGGCATACACCGTCACTTCCTTGGCCGCGACCCTATTTCCCTTGTCATCCGTGTAGAGGACCGTGCCGCTGGCAGTCACGCCAGTCTTGTACATTTCCACCGGAACAATTTTGTCACCGACGCGGGCCACGTTGCCCTGTCCCTGTTCGTCCAAAGTCACCGCCGTAAGAATGGTGGCGTAACCTTCCTTGGAAATCTGGAAGGCGTGAGTGCCAAGCACCTGCTTTTCCCAGATAGACAGGCCAAGCTCGTCGGACTTCACGGATTCGTCGTCTACGACGGAATAGACGGTGGCCCCCTCAATGGCGGAACCATCGTGGTTGTCCATCACTTTCAGGGTGATGGTCGCCTTGTCCTTGGCTTCGTCGTTAATGTTGACAACTTCGTCAGCACCGCAAGCTGCCAGGAAGGTGCCAGCGGCGAGCAAAGCGAAAGCGGATTTCAAATTCATAGAGAACTCCTTTGGTTTTTAGTTGCCTTAAAAATAATAAAAAATGCGCAAAACAAACCAAGACACAATATATTTTTTTCCAACAAAAGAAACAAATGCAATTAGGGAACGTTTAGAGAACGCTTTTCAAGGAATTTTAGCCTGTGTAATTTTTTATTTACATAAAGGACTGAATCTTAGCAGATAGAAATTCTCGATGAATCTGCTTATCCCCGTACTTATCTTCGGCCCCAATTTTCAGTTCTTCGTCCGTATAGCCACTGCTAATTTGTTGTAAAACAACCTTGTTGGCGGCTTCGTCATAGCAAAAATGAATTCGGAAGGTGCGGTAGGCAAGCACACCGTTTTTTTCAATTTCATTGATGGTCAGGCGGCGGCGCGAGCTGTCAAAAACATCTTTGGAGAAATTCCCGCGAGAAAGTTGCACTCGGGCAAAACTTTCCAAATCAAAGTCACTGTGTTCCGCAATCCAACGGGACTGGGCTGCAAATGTTTCGGACATTTCGACAGTCCACAAGTCGCCCTCCTGCTCTTCTACCCAGCCATCCCTTGCGTCGGGGAAAGCATCTGCCATAGGAATGTAGGGTTTGATATCCAGCACAGGCGTTCCGTTCAGCAGGTCCGCTTCATCTACATACAAAGTAAGTCCATCAATTTTCAGAAGCCGCACACAAGAAAGCCCGATGGGGTTCGGACGGTAAGGGCTACGGCTGGCGAATGTCCCTACGCGGTCCTTGCCCTTGGGCGGCACCGGCGGGCGCGTCGTCGGACGCCAGCCCTCGTTCTCGTGAAACTGGAATATGACCCAGATGCGTTCAAAGCCGTCCAGGTCACGGAGCGCCATCTCAAAGTTCTGCCCCGGCTTCAGTTCGATACGGCCCGGATGCCCCACAAAGAGCCTCCCCTGCCGAGGAGCGTCGTACTTGTAAACTGCATCACCGTAGAATGTGCCGATTGGGGTCACCTGCATAGAGGACAATATAGAATTTACCGTCCTTTTTTCTACATTTGTGCCCGATGAAAGACAAGGCAAAAAAACTGATTGAAAAGTACGAGGAACTGGAATCGGAACTGGGGAACCCAGAGGTTCTAGCCGACCAGGCCCGTTATAACAAGATCCACAAGCAGTACAAGGGTATCGAAAAGGCCGTGGCAAAGGCCAAGGAATACCTGCAGATGCTTAATGACCAAGAAGAATGGAAAGCGGCTCTTGGCGATTCCGACCCCGAAATGGTGGCCATGGCCAAGTCCGAACTTTCGGACATCGAAAAGAAACTGCCCGGAGTCACCGACGAACTGCAGATTCTGATGGTTCCCAAGGACCCCTGGGATTACCGCAACGCCACTCTCGAAATCCGCGGCGGTACCGGTGGCGACGAGTCGGCCCTCTTTGCAGGCGACCTGTTCCGCATGTACCAAGGCTATTGCAGCCGCATGGGCTGGAAAATGACCATCCAGGACGCCAGCGAAGGTACCGTGGGCGGCTACAAGGAAATCCGGGTGTTCATTGAAGGCGACAGCGTCTATGGTACTTTGAAATTCGAAAGCGGCGTACACCGCGTACAACGCGTACCCGAAACCGAAGCCCAGGGCCGCGTACATACCTCCGCTGCGACGGTAGCCATTCTTCCCGAAGCCGAAGAAGTGGACGTGGAAATTCGCGAAGCGGACATCCACATGGACACCTACCGCTCTTCGGGTGCTGGCGGTCAGTACATCAACAAGACGGATTCCGCCGTTCGCCTAACCCACATTCCCACAGGCGTGGTGGTGAGCTGCCAGACGGAACGCAGCCAGCTGCAGAACCGTTTGCACGCCATGGAAATGCTCCGTTCCAAAATTCTGGACGCGGTCATCGCGAAGAAGGAACAAGAAGAAGCGGCCAGCCGCAAGGCCCTGGTGGGTACCGGCGACCGCAGTGCCAAAATCCGCACCTACAACTTCCCGCAGAACCGCGTCACCGACCACCGCATTGGCCTCACGCTGTACAACCTGGACAAGGTCATCACCGGCGACCTGGACGAAATCATCAACGGGCTCCAGATGGCCAACGCACAGGAGAAACTGGGGAAGTTTAACGCGTAATTGTCATCCCCGTGGAGACGGGGATCTCCTTTTTTGCAGGACGGGAAACTGGATTCCGGATCAAGCCCGGAATGACGATTGAGGAAGAGAGAATCTTATGCCGCAGATGACAGTACTTGAAATCTTGAACCGCACCAAGGCCTTCTTCGAAAAGAAGGGCGTGCCCGACCCGCTGCTGGACGCTCAGTACATTATCAGCCACGGTCTCAAGATGAAGAACCGCATGGACCTGTACCTGAATTTCGAGAAGCCCCTGACCCCTGCGGAACTAGATACGTTGCGCCCGCTGGTGGCAAGGCGCGGAAACCGCGAGCCCTTGCAGCACATTATCGGCGACACCAGCTTCCGCGGGTTTGTCATCAAGTGCGACCCTCGGGCTCTGATTCCCCGCCCGGAAACTGAATCCCTGGTAGATATGGCGAAAGACGCCCTGAAGGGAATCGAGAATCCTTTTGTCGTGGAAATCGGGACTGGCACAGGGGCCATCGCCATCGCCTGTGCCAAAGAAATCGAAGGGGTGAAGGTCCTTGCCACCGACATTTCCGAAGAAGCCCTGGCCCTGGCCCGTGAAAACGCACAGGCCAACGGACTGGGGGACGACACAAAAGTCACTTCGGCGAGCTCAGCGACCTTGTCCTTCGCACAGGGAGACCTGCTGGACGCCGTTACGGTCGAGGCAATCAAGAAGGCCACCGGCGATGTGTTCGGCGAAGCCTCCACAAAGATAGACTGCCTGATAGCGAACCTCCCCTACATCCCCGACGGAGAAAAGGGCAAGCTTCAGCCAGAAGTGGACAAGTTCGATCCGGCGCTGGCGCTGTACGGCGGGCCCGATGGACTTGACCTGGTGCGCAAGCTGCTTTCCCAGACCGAAGGTAAGATGAACACTGGCGCAAGCATTCTTCTGGAAATCGGGTCGGAACAAGCCGAAATCCTGAAAAACGAAGCCGCAAACTACCCCTGGCTGGAATTTTCAGGCGCCCACAAGGATTATTGCGACAACATTCGTTTTGTAAGCTACAAGGCCAAATAAATTTTTGTTCTATCTTTCCAGGAAGTGCAGGGGTACATGAGAAAGATTTGGCGGACAGTTCTTTTTGCTATGGCGATATTTCTCGTCAGCGGTACTGCTTTTGCCCAGGACACCGTTTATGTAATCCAGGTGGTGACTCCTGCGCAGGCGGAGGCTCTGCAAGCCCAGGACAATCCCGACCAATCTGCAAAGGAAAAACGCCAAAAAAGGCGGAGCAGTTTCTACCTGAATGGCGGTTTAGGATTTGATTACTCCTACATCTATTACGACCACCGCTATTACGATGAACACACCCAGTATGACGGTAACGGGGCGGGTATCGCAGGGGAACTTTCGTTAGGCTTTCTCTTCAAGGAGCTTATCGCCGTCCATGGAATTTTCGACTTTTCCATAACCAGTGGCGAATACGATTTGGAAAACGGGATTCGTGAACGGCCCGTACCCAATGGCGGATACTACCAGAGAAGCGGAAACGATAACGACGCCTTTGGTAACGACCTTGAAACAACAACTATCTTGGGTGGTGCAGGAATCACTTTCTTCCCTTGGCTGCACAGCAAGCCAAATTCCTTTATGGGCGGGACATTCATCAATGCCGACCTACTGATGGGAATCATTTTACTGGACGACCCTTACTACTTTGACATTCGCGACAATAGCCAAAGCAAGGACTGGTTCGCCTTCGCCATGAATCTCGAAATCGGAAAGGACTGGAAGGTTTCGGAAAGGACCTACGTCGGGCTAGCCCTGAAATGGCAAATCCTTGCTATTGCTTCCGGCGATGACATGGAAGGCGAAGAGGACTACGAGGATTACTACCATCACAACCACGTGATGAATTCATTCCAGTTGCTGTTCCGCGTAAACCGTAAGTAATCACACCCCTACAGGGCAGCCGAGGGCGCCCAGCACATAGATTTCGCTTTCGCCAGCGCGATAAAAGGGCAAAAGCATATCGTCATCTACAAAACTGCTATCTACCCCGCCTAGCTGGAGCTGTTCATTGATACGGCGCCGGAATATGGAGAAACCACTATCCCAGGGGCTTTTTTCGGGGAGTTCAACAGAGTGGGTTTTATTTTCACCACGATACTTGCGATTCATACAGACCTCTTTTTTTTGGTCACCTCTAAAAATTCATTTTCAAAAATTTGGCTACAACACATCGTGCAGTTTCGTCACTCAAAGTGGCAAAGACCTCCAGTATTCGCCACTTTTCGTTCCTGCCTGCACTCGGTTTCGCTCAAATTTTCTTAACCAAAGCATTTTTTAGAGGTGCCCTTTAGAAAGACACACAAACAAGAAAGTGTCTTTCTGTGCAGGTAAATATAGAATCTGCAGTATGTCAAAAAGTGACATTTTGCGTATTTTTATTCAATCACCGTGGCAGTAACCTTGGCGTGACCCACCTTGTCAAGGCCGATATCCTTGCCGGCGGCCACACTCAAGTCTAAAATTCGACCGTCCACATAGGGCCCACGGTCATTGACCCGTACCACCACCGAAGCCCCCGTATCGTCCCGAACCACCTTCAGTTTTGTGCCAAAGGGCAGGGACTTGTGGGCACAAGTGTAATCGTTCTGGTTAAAAATCTCGCCGCTGGCAGTCTTTTTTCCATGGAATCCCGGGCCGTAATAGCTAGCTTCGCCTTGAAGTTTGGTTCCGATTTCAGCTTTTTCCTCAGAAGCGTAATGTTTTTCAGGGAAACGGACATAGCCCTTTCGGGAAGCAATTTTTGCATTGGCAGCCGCACAACCCGACAAAACAAATGCAAGTCCGACGCACAAAGCCCACAGCGACAGCCGTAACCGCACACCCAACTTACTCGAAGTCATACATGCTGTTGTAGGAGTTCTCAAGGATTTCATCTTCCTTGCTCTTGACCTCAGCCTTCTTTTCTTCGGGCTTCTTGTTAATTGACTCGTGATACTGGGCAGACATCTGGTCAATGTGTTCTATGCTCTGTTGAACACGCCTGCGAAGCCGTTCTATTTCGGAATCGGTAATGGCAAGCCTATGGTCCAGAACCTTGGCTGCGTATTTTCCCCAAGGGGTATCTCTATGCTTTGAACGCAATTCATTCAAGACAACTCCGACACTGTCTCCACGCTCCGGATCCATCTGAAAATACACGAACTTCATGTAAAGGGCCTGAACACCCGATTCGGTGTCGGGATAATCCCTGTACAAGCTGTCAAAAGCGGCAAAGGCCGTAGCATATGCCGAATCCACCTGTTCCATCTGGTCCAACGGGACTTCCGATGCCACCGTCCACAGGCTTTCCGCCTGCAAATACCGTTCCTTTGCCTCGTCGTCACGGGTCTTGATGGTCACCCGCATACCCAGGTTCGCCTGAGCTTGCTTGGCATATTCCGTACCCGGATATTTTTCGATGATTTCCTTGTAAAGTTCTTCGGCGGTGTCCTCGTCCCCTTTGTACTCGTCGTAAATAAATGCCCGAGCATACGTGGCAAGCATCACCCGCGCAGAATCATTAGAATTCTCGATAATACCCGTCAGCCTATTTACCGCGCTATCTACCTGGTCAAGCTTAAACAAGAAAAGCTCCGCTATCTGGAATTCTGTCCCGAAGAAATTATCCAAATTGGGAACAGAATCCTTGCTCAACGAATCGTTCATATTTCGCATGGCAATCAGGCGTTTAAGCGCTTCGCTTAAAGCCCGGCTCTTTTGCGCCCATTCGCAGTAATTCAGGGAACTATAGCTACTATCGTAATAAACTACAGCTTGCTCATAATTCAAGGTTTTCTGTTGCTCGTAATCACCCATATTGTAGTAGCTACGGGCCGCATACTGCGTCTTGGGATAATCCGAATTTACCTTGCGCAATATAATGAAGGCGTCGGGGTAGCGCTCCGCCATCAGGGTCACCTCCCCAAGGCGGACCAAATACTCCGGCTGTTTCTGCTCGTAATCGGGATTCTTGAAAAGAGCCTTGTATTCGTCGGCGGCCTTCAGGTATTCTTTCTGGTTTACTAAGCACTCCGCCGCCTGCTCACCGGCCGTCTGCCGTTCCCGAACATTCAGTTCCTGGATTTCCTTGGCCGTGTAGTGTTCCCTGGATTTTGCCCAATCTTCTTTCTTGAAATAAAGACCGGCCAGACGGAAATGAGCCTTACCCCGCATGAAGGGCGTTCCTGCCGTGTCAGCAAGCACCGCCTCCAGTGCAGCAATGGCCTGGTCCGGGAATTCCGACTGTTCGTCTAAAAGCGAAAGCAGGTTCAAGCCCTGAAAATAGTACGGGTGGTTCTTACTTGCAATCACCGGTTCCAGAGCAAAACGGCTGATATTGTATTCGTGATTGCGATAAAGGCAGTAGGCCCGTTGGTATTCAACAGCCCGCATAGAGTCATAATCGGCAAAATACCGCTCGTACTCATCGTACTTGACTATGGCCTTTCCCCATTCTCCCTTGTGACGGAAAGACTCGCCAATCAGGAAAACAGCCTCGGCGGTCCGTTTCTTGTTGTTGGGGAAACGCTCCAAAACTCTGGAACCTTTCTCGATAATCTTGTCGTATTTCTGGCGTTCTTCAGCTCCGGGGCTGGAATTAGTTTCATCGGGGATGCTGTCTAGCCGAGCTTCCCGAAGTTCACCCGCCTCATCATAAAGGCGTTCCGCATTGAACATATGGTTCAAGTAAGCACAGCAGGTGCAGCCCTCCAGCAAGAGAGCGAGCAAGACTAATGCCATGTAGCGGAAGCGAAGCATAGGAGTAAAGATACAAAAATAGACGAGAAGAAGGGGAAAACTGGCTAGTTATCAGTCTAATGTCTCATTACCCGCAACTCAGAACTCTTTCAAGTATGTGCTGTAGTCGCAGAGTTTAAGACCTGCCGGAAGAACGGACTTGTCGAAACGCACCATACGGATTTCTTTAGGCGTCCCGACAAATCGAGCAAGAATTTCAAAATTATCTTGAGTTTCCCAGACCGCAGCATCAATCACCAGGTCTTCCCCGCAATCCGTCTCACCGGTACTGTTTCCGATACCAGAAATCCTTGAATTCTGTTTGAGGAACCTGGTGAAAACCTCTGGAGCAAGCCCCAAGTGATTAGACGTGTTGGAAGAATCGTAAACGACCACATGAACCTCACGAAAACGATTCAAGGAATCGAACACCACCGTATAGGTGTGCTTGTAGGGAGCGTCGTAGAAGGATTCCTGCCAAACATTTTTCTTCACAGGCCTAAAATTCTTGATGTCGTATTTCTTGAAAAACTCAGCTGGAGACGCACCGTAACGAACAAGGTAATGGCCGAGCATTGTGGAAAAATCGTGGGTTGATGAAGGAGCAACGGACTCTCGCAAGCTATCCACGGCCCGATTCAAGTCTGCCGCAAGTCCTGTCCCCTGTGTAGGGAGCGACGGACGAGTCACGTTGCATTCCTGAATGCGCTGTTGGATATCCGGATACTCCGGATCCCTGTTCTGTATCTCGCGGAACTGGATGCGGGCACGATCGTAGTCGCGACCTTTCAAATAAGCAAGCCCAAGAGCCTCTCGCAAAGGCATGTTTTCTGGATACTTTTCAACCAAGGGCTCAAGGATTTCCCGTGCCAGCTGGGAGCGGTCCATAGGAGAAATTTTACCACCACCTGCTCCAGGAACCGTCTTTTCGCCAACGGTAGAAAGGGCAAGTGCCGCTCCCTCGAAATCAGGCCTAAAGGCCAGAATCCGCTGGTAAATCTTTTCCGCTTCGTCATATCGACCCTGGTATTCCCACAGGTACCCCCGCAAAAGCATAAGTTCCGCATCCAAGGGGTACTGAGTCAAGCCATAATCCAGTAGCGACGAACAGCTGTCCAGGTTCCCCTGATCATGGAAAAGACGAGCTAAAAATTCATAACCTCGAGGTTCGTTCCCTGCCGAAAGGCTTATAGACGTACGAGCTTCTTCTATTGCCTGAGGCAAGCGATTGTTCTCCTTCAACAGGCGAGCAAACCACAAGCGAGCCTCCACTAGGGTTGGAGCCTGATCCACGGCAATCTTTGCCATTTCAAGGGCCACCGTCTTGTTGCCCGACTTATAGGCTTTGCGGCTTTCCAGATACTTGGAAAGACCAGACTCCGGATACTTGCCCTGCAACTTTCCAACCAGTAAATTCAACCGGTTGCTTTCCAAATCAGTCAACGAATCCATTTCAAACAAAGTATTCGTTTCATTCCACAGGGAAACCACCGATTCAGGATACAACAGCGACACTGCATTGAAAATTTCGTTTGCATGGGCATAAGCCCCACTACGGAACAGTTCGGTCGCCCGGCGGATTTCACCTTGAGTCTGGATAGGGAGTGATGCCAGTTCCTCACGCATATCGGGAGAATCACCCTTGAAAAATTCAGTACCGGCCTTGATTCCAAAAGGAACTTCCGGTACCGCCACCTTCGCAGGCGCCATATTCAAATAAAGCTGGTAACCGCCCAAGCCTAAAGCGGCCAGACAGCAAAGTATCAGGAATAAGTATGCCGCTTTCCGCGATGTCTCGGACGCTAAAGGCATTACAACTCCAGGAAGTCGGAGAGTTTTTCTTTGTGTTCCTTGCTTTTCTGCAAACGCCTAAGGGTCTTGTTCTTAATCTGGCGCACCCTTTCACGACTCAAACGCAAATCTTCACCGATATCCTTGAGGGTGGTGTCCTCCGTGGTATCCAGACCATAGAACATCTTCAGGATTTCTTCTTCCCTACGAGGAAGCGAGGCCAAGGTTTCGTCAATCATCTTGCGGCGCTCCTCTCGCTCCATTTCCTCTTCTTGCTTACCATCGTTGCCAAGGACATCCATCAGGGTACTGACAGAATCTGCTCCGGAACTGCTGCCTGGATCATCTCCGATAGGGGCATCCAAGGAGATATCCACAATCTTTTCCATGACCTCGATGATGTCCTTCTCGAAAGGAGCAAACTCTTCCATGGCCATGGTTTTCGCATAGTCACCACCGTTCAGCATCAGGGCTCGCTTAAAGCGGTTCACCAGAGCTAGCTTGTTGGGCGGAATTCGCACGGACCCCACCTGTTCAAAAAGGGCTTTCTGGATAGACTGGCGTATCCACCAGACAGCATACGAGATGAACTTGACATCCTTGTTCATATCAAAACGCTTGGCCGCCTTGTAAAGACCGATATTGCCTTCATTAATCAAATCCAGCAAAGCCAATCCTCGCCCTTGATACTTTCGAGCGACAGAGACCACAAAGCGAAGGTTACCCCGAATGAGCCGTTGGAGGGCCGATTTACGAATTTCCTCCGTTTCGCCGGTCCGGATAATCGTCAACAAGGCCTCTTCCTCTTGTTGAGAAAGAGTCGGGTAACGATTCAAATCGCGAAAATAAAGTGATTCGTTAAACTCGCTCATATTTTTTTCCAAATTATTCGGAGTAAATATTGTTTTTTAAGCGTTTTTCGTCAATTCCTTCAGTTTGTCGTAGGGGTAAATTCCCGAACGGTGACCATCGCTAAAGGACAGGCCTGCGGCATAGCGTCCGATGGATTGAACCCTCTCCAGTTTAATATCGTCGGGAACAGTAGAATTGTCAAGCAATTTTTCACCGGTATGTTCATCTACGCACAGGGCGCAGGGGCAAGCGAGGCGGAGTTCCCTGGCCGAACAGACGCCCCGTGTTCCATCGTTCCACTCAAAGCCAAGCTTTCCATCTTTCGTCCTGAAAACTTTCTTGGGCTGGATCATACATCCTCCTCCGGAAGTTCATCAAAGGCATAGTTGAAGTTCTTGAGCACACCGTCACCATCGGCCTTGAATACCGAAAGTGTTCTCACGACTGCATCTGCCGCCTGCAAAAAGGCCTTCGCCGATTCCGAATTCGGGTAACGAAGCACCGCAGGTATTCCTTCGTCTCCGCAATCGGCAACCGCAGGTTCAAGAGGAATCTTCGCGATTAACGGCACACCCCAATTTTTGGCTATGCGTTCACCGCCGCCTTGGCGGAAAATGTTGTGGTGCTTGCCGCACCCGTCGCAGATGAAATAACTCATGTTCTCCACGACTCCCACCACAGGAACTCCAACGGAGTCGAACATGGCAAGCCCCTTGCGGCAGTCGGCAAGTGCCACCTCTTGCGGGGTGGTCACCACCACGGCTCCTGCCATAGGGCAGTTCTGGGTCAGCGTCAGCTGGATGTCTCCCGTTCCAGGAGGGAAATCCACCAACAGGTAGTCCAGTTTACCCCAGCGCACCCGGTTCAAGAAATGCTGAATCATCTGGCTTGCCATAGGGCCACGCCAGATGGTGGCCTTCTCGGAACCGGCAAACATGCACATGGACACGATGGAAATGCCGCCTTTTGCCTCTACCGGGGCAATGGTGTTGTCTTCGAAAACCTGGGGGTCCTTGTCGATACCGAACATGAGGCCCATGCTGGGGCCATAAATATCTGCGTCCAGAATCCCCACGCGGGCACCGGACAGGCTCAGCGCCATGGCAAGGTTCGCCGTCACCGTAGATTTTCCTACGCCGCCCTTGCCAGAGGCTACGCCAACGATGTGAGAAACTTCGCCAAGGAAAGAAACCTGGGGCTGTTCGGGAGCATCGCCTACGCGGCCGGCATTGGAGGTAAGAGTGACCTCCACCTCAGTAGCCCCCAACCCCTTCACAATGGAAATGCACTGGTCCTTGAACCGGTCGCGGATGGGGCATGCAGGAGTCGTAAGTACCAGGTCAAAAGTAACCTTGGTCCCTTCGATTTTCAGGTTCTGTACAAAGTTCAGCTCCACGATGTTCTTGTGCAGATCGGGATCCTGGACGGCCTTGAGGGCGCTTAGAATATTTTGTTCAGAAAGAAGCATATAACAGAAATCAGTGGTTAGTAGTCAGTGATTAGGACCGAAAGTCCGCGACTGCCGATTATGAGAACCTTGGCATGCGAAGAAGGTGGGTCATACAGGGCGGCCATTCCTCTTCGTAGTGGCTCACCAGAATAATAGTCGTTTCTTTAGAGAGCAGGTCCAGCAGGTGGAAGAACTTATCCCGATAGCCCTTCTCCAGCCCCTGGGAGGGTTCATCCAGCAAAAGCACCTGGGGCGGACGGATGGCGGCACGGGCCATAAGAATCACCCGCTTGTCTATGGGCGAAATCTTGCGGACATTTTCTTCGGGGTCTTCAAACCCCAGGTAGGCAAGCCATTCCTTCGCCTTGGCCCGTTCTTCCCAGGTGGTGTTGTCCGCCTTGCAGAGGTTCGGCGTAAAGCCCGTGCAGAGCACCTCCAAGAGGCTCAGGTCTTCACGGTACTGGAGCGCCAGTTCCGGAGAAAAGAACCCCAGTTTCGCCTTGTGGTCCCAGATGTTCAGGCCATGCCCAGGACGCTCGCCCAGGAGTGTAATGTCGTTTCCGTAAATCTGGGGGTGGTCCGCCGTCAAGAGCCCGAGCAACGTACTCTTGCCTGCGCCGTTCTCCCCCATGACCACCCAGTGTTCGCCCTTGCGGACCTGCCAGTTCAAATTCCTGATAACCGTCGTTTCACCGAAGCGGACGTTGACATTTCTTAGATCGAAAAGGATTTCGGGAGATGAGGTATGAGGTATGAGGTCGCTCGCACGCTCGCTTTGGGGTTTAGCAAGACAAACAAACTCGTAGTCCGTCAGTTCAGCCTTGCGAAATTTCGGCTGGGCCGCCACATCGGGCAACGAACCGGCGTATTCCTTGAACACCTTGTTCTCGAATACAAAAGCGGGAATCTCCGGAATCAGTTCATCTTCACGGGCAAGGCGCACCACCACATTCAGATTTTGCCGCTTGGCAAGACCGGCCACACAGCCAGCCAGGTGCACACGATACTCCGGGTCCAGACCGCCGAACAGGTCGTTGAAATAAACCCACTCAGGCTTTTCCATCCACATACGGGCCAGCAGCACCCGGCGGAGTTCCCCGTTAGACAAGCTCAGGAGCTTTCTCTCCAGAATGTCCATCGGCAAGTCCGCGATGACCATGGCCTCGTCAAGCTTCGCGGGATCCGTCTCCGGAAACGGCACGTCGTCGATATAGCGGTCCGTCTGCAAAAAGAATTTCTTGTTCAAGAGCAGGTTCTTGACCAGCGGAGCCTCCGAATCGTGCAAGCTGATAAAACGTTGCTGCCAGAAGGGCGCCAAGGCCTGCTGGATTTTACGTTGCATGGATTCGGACATGGTAGAGACATTCTTGCGCTGGTTCAAGAAATGGGTAATGACCCGGTCCAGATCCGCACCATCGGTGCTAAAAATCTGCACCTGAGGGAACTTTTCAATCAACGCTTCAAAACGCCCGAATTCCATAAGCCACACCAATCTAGATTATTAAAAGAACATGGGCCAAAGGCCATCTATAAAAAGCACCGTGCAGCAGGCCACCAGGGCAACGCCCACCAGCCCAAAACGGAACAGGGATGCCACCACGGCCGTTACAAGAGCAAGCACGCCCGACAGCATGGAATCCGTAGAGTAGAAGATGGCAGGCACCGTCATGGCGGCAAGTACCGTGCAGGGGATGTAGGCCAAAAAAGACTTGACAAAGGGATTGCTCAGCTTCCCTTTCAAAAGCACAAAGGGGACTGCCCGCAAAAGGAAGGTCACCCCCGCCATAACCATCAAGAAGGCAAAGTATTCCCTAAGGTTCATCGTCTGACTCCTTGACCGGGAAGAACATGGCCCCAAAGAAAGAAGCTACTACTGCACAGATGATGATGGAAAAACCATAAGAGACGCCCTGCAACACAGGGACATACTTGAACGCAAGACTCAAGGCGATGGCCACAACAACTACAATCAATGTGGACAGATGTTTTTTGCAGGGGGGCACCACAATGGCCACAAACATGCCATACAAGGCGACACCCAGAGCGTTGGTAATCCAGGTGGGCAAAATCTCTCCAGACACGGCCCCCGTGAGCGTCCCCAGGGACCAACCGATATAGGGCAGCACCATCAGGCCAAAGAAATAGCGGGGTGTCACGCGATTTTGCTGGGCCATGGAAACTGCAAAAATTTCATCGGTGATTCCCGTGGCCAAAAGCAGGCGGTAAGGCGTCGTAAAATCAGACGAGACCTTCTGGGAAAGGGTGATGGCCATCAGGGAATAGCGCAGGTTGATAAAGAAGGTGGCGATAGCCATCTCCAAAAAAGTGCCGGCGGCATCCACCATAATGTTAAGGCCCGCAAACTGCCCCGCCGAAGTCAAGTTGGTCATGGAAATGAAGGTCACCAAGAACCAAGACATGAACTTGGATCCGGCTATGCCGAAAGAGAAGGACACCGCAAAATAGCCGATGCCTATGGGTAACCCGTCTTTCACGCCCTTCAGAAACATACGGGCCAAAGATAGTAAATAGTGGTTAGGGGTTAGGGGCTAGGATCTAGGGGTTTGGGGAATGAGGAATGTGAGATTAGTAATGAGTAGTCAGTTATGAGTTGTGAGGTGCGGAGCACGAGGAACGTCATCCTCACGAAAGTGAGGATCCGCTTAAGGTTTTTTCGATTAGGTATTAGGACCGATAGAAACAAGAAGATTTAACGTGGGAAGTGGAATTATTCATTTCTCACTACACATTTCACATCACACACTTTTAAGCACCAAATACCGTTGGCAAAAGGCTTACCGGATGTTGATTCGGCTGGTCTTTGCGGAGCTTCCGGTCACAACGCGGACCATGTAACTGCCCTGCGGGAGACCTTGAAGGGAAACATCCCTGCTACCAGCAAAGGTTTCCTGGAAAGTCTTCACACGATTGCCCAACATATCGAACACCTGTACGCGAACTAAAGATTCTCTAGGCGCATAAATCGCAAGGCAGTTGTGAGCGAAGGAAACCTTTAATTGCGACCGCAGTCCCGCTACGAACGCTTCTGGGCTACTTGCGCTAGAGCTGCTAGACACAATGGTTGTTGCAGAACTGGAGCTGGGAGGAACAAAGTCTAGGCAGGAGGTTTCCACCCACCATTCCCTATTTGAAGCATCCGTATTCATCCACTGTAAACTTCCTGGACGTGTGGGGGAAATAGTGTAGCATGTTTCCGCAGTCATATTGTTCAAACCAGAATTATAGCAGTGTTCCGCATAGCCCCCGACACCGTTCACAAAGGCAATGCAGGGGCTTTCTTCGACAGAACTACTAGATTCTGCCCCGCTGCTTGAACTTTCCTCGGAACTGCTGGATTCTTCAACCACTTCGCTGGAGGAAGACTGTTCTTCGGAGCTGCTAGACTCCTCAACCGCTTCGCTGGAGGAAGACTGTTCTTCGGAGCTGCTGGACTCCTCAACCACTTCGCTGGAGGAAGACTGTTCTTCGGAGCTGCTGGACTCCGCAACTTCGCTGGAGGAGGACTCTTCTTCAGAGCTGCTGGAAGGAATCACGACGGCCACCTCGCGGAACACTGCCTTATACGAAGCATCCCCCTTCACCACGGCAATGGCCGGAGACCAACCGTCAAAATTATAGGTGTACTGTGCTGACGCGGGCTTGGTCGGAGTCTCACCCATGTACTCAGGCATTTCGCCGTAAGCCACCTTGGAGCTTTGCAGTTTAGAATTATCGTAGTTCAAGAAGGTCACTGTGTACTGGTTCACAGTTGCCTTGAAGGTCGCCGTGTAGGTGGCATCGCCCATCACCTGCGTCAGAATCGGAGTCCAACCTGTAAAGGTGTAGGTGTACTGTGCCGTGTTGGCTGGGGTCTTGCCTTCGGGGGCCACAGGTACCGTACCATACTCCACTTCTGCCGTAGTCTCTGTACCATCACCGTTCACAAAGGTGATGGTGTACTTGTTCTTCGTAGAAGTGTAGGTTGCCGTGTAGGTGGCGTTGCCCGTAACATTCTCAATCTTCGGACTCCAGCCGCTAAATTCGTAAGTGTATTCTTCGGTAGCGGGCTTTTCGGGTGTCCGAGGCTTTACAATATCGGCCGCGATGGTACCGTAGGGATACGTAGCAGTGAGAATGACTGTGCCATCATCTTTCACGAAAGTCACAGTATAACTATTAGTAGAAGAGGTATAGGTGGCGGTATAAACGACGTCTTCCGTTACCGCAGCCAGGGCCGGAGTCCAGCCCGCAAAGGCGAAGGTCTCACCCGCAGTCCCCTGCTTGACAGGGTCGGTGGGCTTTGCGATGTCCGCGGGAGCCGTGCCGTAATCGTACTCTGCCGCAGCCAGCAGCACCGTGCCGTCTTCGTCCTTGAAGGTTACACTGTACTTGTTTACAGTACGGTTCACTACAGCAGTATAGGTGGCGTTGCCAGTGACCGGAACAATTTCCGGAGTCCAACCCGCAAATCTATAGGTGTACTGTGCATCGTTGGCTGGGGTCTTGCCTTCGGGGGCCACAGGTACCGTACCATACTCCACTTCTGCCGTAGTCTCTGTACCATCACCGTTCACAAAGGTGATGGTGTACTTGTTCTTCGTAGAAGTGTACGTGGCCGTGTAGGTTGCCTCCCCCGTCACCATAGCAATCTCAGGATTCCAACCCGCAAAGGTATAAGTGTATTCTGCCGTGGCCTGCTTTGTAGGATCGGAAGGCTTTTCGATGTCAGCGGGTCTCGTACCGTAATCATACTCTGCCGCAGCCAACAGCACCGTGCCATCTTCGTCTACAAACGCAACAGGATATTTTCTCTTGGTTGCCGTATAAGTCGCCGCATAGGTGATATTGTCAACCACGTCCACAAGCTCCGGAGACCAACCTGAAAATTGATACGTGTATTCCGCATTGGCGGCCTTCGTAGGAGTCGCCGGCTGGACAATATTGGCCGCCAAGGTTCCAAAATCATACTCTTCTGCGGCCTTGAGAACCGTAGTCAGATCATCATCTACAAAGGTCACAGTATATTTTTTCTTAGTTCCCTTGAACTTGGCCGTGTAATTCTTATCCTGCGTAACGGCGACAATCTCCGGATTCCAACCATCGAATGCGTAAGTGTAAGCGACATCCGCATCCTTAGTGGGCGTCGCACCGGAATATACAGGTATTGTTCCGTAGGCCACAGATTGCGTAGACAACACGGCTCCGTCATTCAGGAACCTGATGGAGTAGTAATTTGTCACCTCATTAAAGACAGCCTGATATGTTGCATTTCCTGTCGCTGCAGCTAATGCCGGATTCCAGCCCTGGAATGTATATGTGTACTGGTCCGTTGCCGTCTTTGTCGGTTCAGCCCCAGTATACTCAGGGATAGTACCCTGTTCCACTTCTACCGTCTGCAAAGTGACATTGCCGTTCTTGAAGGTGATTGTGTATGTCGGAATGGATGAACTACTGGATTCTTCGCTAGAGGAACTACTTTCCTCAATACCACAGGACGTTTCTACCCACCAATATGTTTCTGACACAGACTTGTTTATCCATTGCGGAGCGGGGTTACGTTCCGGATTCATGGTATAGCATTTGCCTGGCTCCATATCGTCAAGACCAGAATTGTAGCAGTGGTCGCCATAGTCCCCGGACCCATTCACAAAGGCAATGCACGGTCCACCCATAGAACCGCTGGAAGACACCGACGAGCTGCTGGATACGCTCGAAGACGAGACGGAACTGGACGAAACACTGGAGGAGGAAACGCTGCTGGAAGACGTCACCGAACTGGAAGAAACACTTGAGGAGGAACGTGCAGAACTGGACGAAACGCTGGAACTAGACTTTGCCGAAGAACTGGAGACAGCCTCGGGCAACCCTTCGCAACGGACACTGTCGATTTCCAGAGAACCAGTGGCACCGGTGGTCCCGGAAACCTGCCAACTAAAGGCCTTCACATTCTGCCGAGCCGAGTCCACACTGACGGTTATATTCGACCAGTCGGGCTGGGTCATGGAAGTGAGTGTCACCGTTTTCTTGGTCCAGCTATTTGTCGTGGCGGCAGAAGCCTGATGGTAAGCATAATCTGTCACCAAAGGAGACTCCATACGCACCGAATGGGCGGCACCCTTGTAATAGTAAGTGATACTTGTACAAGAATTCAAATTGACAGTGCTCTTATCCGCGAGCAAGTCAACCGTTATACCCACCTGCGGGTCATATGACAAATTGCCCTTTTTCAATGCATAGGACGCCTTTAGAGCCTTCGAAGAATTATATCCCGTCGAGAAAGACGTTGTGACAGTAGACTGTCCACCATCTCCGGCATCAGTATACGTGGACCACTCGCCACCCCATTCAGAGAATTCATCGCCGTCTTCAAAGTTGTCGATGAGTGCGGTCAAATTGCTGGGGGTCGGAGCAGCCGACGAGCTGGACGGCCTGCTAGAAGAACTCTGTGCAGTTGAACTGGAAGAATTTCCTCCGCCACCGCCAAGGGAAATGGGATGCTGCGCCGCAAAGGTGTAATAGGAATCATTCGGATCCTGAATGGTAATGCCGATAACACCGTCAGAAATACGGTTGTTCAGGTTACTCACGTTCATCCAGTCCTGGTAATCGTTATTGCTGCCGCCACCTACACCGTAACCGTCATCAGCAATAATTTTCTTGCCTCCCATGGCGGCACTGGCCTGGGCCCATGTCAGCAGGTTGTTGTTGTCGCTGCGAATACGGCTCTGGTCACCCTGGGTACGACCACCCGACGAGAAAAGGTAATCGACCTTACTCTGGTCAAAATTGGCATACCAGCCAACGATGTCACCATTCAGCCACGGGGAAATATCCACCGCAATCTTGGCATTGGGCAAGTACTGCTTGATGGCCGCCACAATTTGGTTAAACCGGGTGCCGCAAAGTTCGGCGTCGGGAATGCCGCCTCCGACTTGATTGTAATTAGAACGGGCATCTCCCGAAACGGAATACTGGAAAAAGTCCGGTTCAATAAGCCAGATGGTGGTCCCGGACGTTCCAAAGTCATTTGCCACTCCCTGAGCATACGACTTGTAGCGATTAAGGATGCTGCTCCAGTGGTCCCGAATGGTCTGGGCACCATTAGTGCAATGGTTGGGCGAACCCATATCGCAATCCACATAACCCTGATCCTTGTCGTATTCCGCAATCACATAGGCATAAAACACCGGCGTCAGGTTGTTCTTTTTGCAGGACCGCACCATGGAGCCTTCCCAGTACGTATTGTAACTGTCGTTGTCGCCAACCCAAATGGCCAAGTGGGAAAGACCTTTGCCCGAAAAATCAGTATTTTCGTTGAAGCTGCTGCTCCATTGCCGACCGTAGTTAAAATGACTTTCGTCAAAGGCGGCGAAAGCAAGCGATGCAAGAAGTGACATCGCCAATACAAAAGCTTTCTTCATAACAACACCCGTGTATTTCCCATGTATATTCGTATTAAAAATAATTTCAAAACTCTTTTTTTCCTTGTAAAAAAATGTAAAAGCCCCTAGTCGCAAGGACCAGGGGCAACGACATCTTTTAGGCAAAAACGCCTAATTTAGCGTGATTTTGCGGTTTTGCACCTGAGTGCCAGACTTGACCCGCAGGATATAGCTACCGGCATTGAACTTTGTAAGCTCTACGGCGCCGGATACCTGGATGAAGCGAGCTAGCGGACGGCCTTGAAGGTCGAACACCTCAACAGTAGCCTGGCCACCCTCAATCAGGAGCGTACGACCATTCACGACCACAGAAACGGGGAACTTCACAGCCCCGCGCAAGGCCATCGTCGAAGAACCATTGGAGGCAGGAGTCACGGCACTGGAGCTAGAACTCGGACGACTTTCGCTAGAATTAGATGTTTCATTGGAACTGGAGCTAGAGGCCGCAGAGGATTCCGGCTCCACCACGGTCACCTGGATTTCATACGTGGTCCCGTTGACATTTATCTTTTCGTTCCAATCACCGGCCTGCAGCCACTGTGTCGACTGAGAATTGCTGATGGTGAGTGTATTGCCCACGTAATCATAAGAAAGCCACCAAATGTAGTACGTCTCCTTGGTAAACGAAGTCACATTCGTAAACGTAACCGTCTCAAATTCGGCACCCTTGACCACATTTTGCGTAAGGTTTCCGGTGACAACGACTCCGGTAGAAGCGCTGGAAGCGACAGACGAACTGCTCGTTTCGGTACTGCTGCTGGACACCTGAACAGAACTAGAACTTTCGCTCAAGGGGATTTCGTTATAGGTGGCAGTGTAAGAAGCCTTGCCCACAACTTTTTTCAGTTCGGGATTCCAGCCCTTGAATTCATAACGGTAAGACTTACTAGGTTCTCGAGTCGGCTCGGGTCCGCCATACACAGGAACCTTTCCATAGTTCACTTCGGCCCACCACAGTTCCGAATTGTCGTAATTGAGGAAGGTAATCTTGTAGGCATTGATTGTCTGAACGATATTGGCCGTGTAGGTGGCAGGGCCTGTAACAGCAACAATCTCCGGAGTCCAACCGCCAAAGCTGTAACTGTACTGAGCATCATTCTTGGGCAGTTCCACGCTTGTGGGAGCCTCGGGAATTTCACCTTCTGCCACCTTGATCGTCTGGATAACTTTTCCGTTTACGACAAACTTGATATCGTACTTTACTACTGCCGCTGAAGAACTAGAAGGTGCTACAGAAGAACTGGACAGCACCTCGTGACCATCAGCCAATTTCAGGGAAAGGTTGGAAATTGTCACCGATTCCCAGCGGGAACCTGGCATGGTCAAGGTCAACACCACGTTTTCGTCCTTGGTAGCCTTGAAGGTACAAGTATAGGCTTGAACACCTTCGCTTGCATCCAATTCCACAGTGCCACTGCAATAGGAATTCAACGAAACGGCCATATCCATAGTGTTCTGCTGGATAGAGGCATCAAAGCTCAGCGTATAGGATTTGTTCTTCTCAACTTCGCCCAATCCCTTAGTTACTACGCGGTCGGGAGTCCATCCATTCGACTGACCAATAACCACATCACCATTGGTATTGACCGTAAGCTGGGTGTTGGACTGCCAATCGTTGTTCACAGAAGCGGAACTTGCTGCAGCAGAACTTGCTGGAGTCTGCGAAGAAGAACTGACAGATGACGAACTCTGGACAGAACTGCTGGAGATGTCGTTTACAGTCAGCACCATTGTGTAGGCCGTTCCGTTCACCGTAAAGTTTTCACGGAAGGTTCCCAAGTTCGCACTTGTGGGGACAACTGCGTCCAAGGTAAGTACATTGCCGGAACGAGTCATATTCAGGTAATAGACATTCTGAGAATTTCTCTGGAAACTATTGACATTTGTAAAGATTACGGGGCTTATAGATCCGCCGCGGGTCACTGTCTGCGTTAGGTTGCCCGTAATCACCAGCTTGGCGCTGCTGGAAGAAGCTACGGAGCTAGAAGATGGTTTTACACTAGAAGAAGACTGTACGGAACTAGAAGACGGTTTCACGCTAGAAGAAGACTGGGCTACACTTGATGAACTGGCCTCCTTAAGGCCCAGGCACTTCACGTTGTCTATTTGCAAGGTGCCCGTAGTTCCCGAGGTTCCTTGGAACTGCCAGCTGAAAGCGGTAACGGCTTTACGCACATTGGAAATATCCGCCGGCGTGCCCCAACCCGTTTCCTGAGCCAAGTCGTCCCAATAAACAGTCTTGGTTTTCCAACCGGAGCTTGCATTTGCCGCAGACTTGTGATAATTGAATTCTACATCAATAGTGGATTGGACTCTAAAGTCATGTGCATCACCCTTGTAATCGTACTGGATCGCCGTACAAGCCGATAAATCTTCTGGAGTCACTTCATCAGCATTGGCCGAAACCACAAGGCCCGCAAATGGGCTATATGCATAATTAGCCTTACTTAAAGAATAATTCACTTTGATGGCCTTGGAAGAGCTATTGCCTGCAGCCATGGAGGTATCTATAGTAGAGCGACCGCCGTCCTTATTGTCATTGTAGGTGGTCCACGGGCTGTTCCAAAGAGAGGTGTAGTTGCCGTCTTCAAAATTGTCCACTACCAGGGGCTTGTTGGTGCCGCCCTGAGAAGCGGAAGAATTCGGATTGCTCGCCGAAGACGTGGGATTGGAGTTGCTAGAAGAAGGAGCGTTTCCGCACTTCGAATAAGACTTGGGGAGCTTGGAGAAAATGTTGGTGTTCACCCACTGGCCGCTATTGGAATAGTTCCAGGCGCTACCGCTAAAGTAAGAGGCGCCCTCATTCTTGTTGGAGACGGACCAGTTAGCACCAGAAAGCTTGTTGTTGTTCATCCAGGTAAGCCAGCTGGAGGAATTACCGCTAACTCCGCCACCGCCGTCAGCATTCACCGTACCCCATTCAGAAACGAACACGGAAAGGCCTGCATTCATGGCACGATCGGCATTCGCGCCTTCGCCACCCACAGAATGGGAACCCGCATAGAAGTGGAAGGTATAGGCCACGTTGTTCTTGGAATCACGAACCGTATTGCCAATGGCGTAATCCGGATGCTGGTCCCAATCAGGGTTACCCACAAGGACCAGATTGTCTGAATATTGACGAATGGTTTCGATAACGGACTCCGCATAAGTCTTGATGGTCCCCCAAGACTGGCTGGTGGGTTCGTTGAACACTTCAAAAATCACGTTGTCGTAACCGCCCCACTTCTGGGCCATGTAGCTGAAAAAAGTCTTTGCGTTGTTGACATTGTCGCTGGCCTTGTGGCTGTGATAGTCGATAATCACGTAGATGTCGTTGTCGATAGCCGCCTGGACCACGGCATTCATCAAACTCTGGTACTTATTCATATCACTGAAGTAGTTGCCAGAGCCCCAGTTTTCATCTACACCCATAGGGGCTCGGATAATCTGGATATTCTGCTTCTCTACCAGGCCGCTCACAATGCTGGATGTCCAGAAGGGGGAACCCACGTCGCTAGAGATGGCCCAGAAAAGGCTCATGCCCTGCACGGCGACTTCTTTACCAGATTTAATGCCCTCACAGGAGCCGTAAATCTGGCCTTTGCTGCCGGCCTTACCGGCTTGTAACTGACCGTACTGGCTTACCGGGCCCACGCGCCCGAAGGAAAGGGAAACAAGGCATAAGGCCAGAAGAAGGAAAAGTGTCCTTTTCATACAATACCCATCTCTAGATTTGTGATATATACCGTCTAAAAATAATTTCAGAAACCGCGTTATTCAAGTCAAATTATGGTAACAATCTGTTGCTGATGTAAACACGTCCATTCTATCTTGTCTTGGGTCATTACATTCGAGCACATTCTTTAATACAAAAAAACACCCCAGCGCAAGGCTAGGGCTATCTCTAACAGATCCTCGCCTTTGCGAGGATGACAAGAGTGCTACACAGACAACTTAGTTTTCGTTGTTGTGCATTTCCATCTGTTCGCGGTCCATCGTGTGCTGCAAGTATTCCTTGAAGTCACGGTCGATGTTCACACCGTCGAAGTCGATGTCATCGTTTTCCAACACGAACACGGCGCTGGGGTTATCGAGCCAGCCGACCACGTCCACGCCTTCCAACTTCATGGACTTGTCGCCAGCGGCCTGAGCCACGTATTCCACCTTAGACTTGGCCACCCAGCCCTGGCCGCAGTTACCCTTGACCAGCACTTCGGTGTCACCGTCCTTGACGATGGTAAGTTCGTCGTTAAAGCCTGCGGTGCAAACCACAGATCCACCGCCCTTTTCCTTGGTCAAGTCAATATCGCCCAGCTTGGACTTCACTTTGTTCGGTGCAGCAAAAGCAGCGGCCACCATCAGGGAAAGAGCAACAAATAAAACCTTTTTCATGTCATTCCTCAATAAACATGGTAAAATATACAACTATGCAGTAGGAATATACCTTTTATTTTGGCAAATTGGGAGATTTTCTTTTAAATTTTTACGATATGAAGAAGATTTTTACCATTTTCGTGCTTTTGCTGGTCATTTTGGCGATTTTTGCCGTTTTTCAAGGAAAAAAACGCATAAATGCGGTATCCGACAACCAAGAAACCGTGCTTTTGGAGATTCCCAAGGGCAGTTCGGCGGCCAAAGTATCTCAAATTTTACAGGAAAAGGGCGTCTGGAAGGACGGACTGGCGTTCAAGGTCCGGAATAAAATGGACAAGCCTTCGCTCAAGGCAGGATGGTATGAAATTCCACCACGACAGACCCTGGAACAGATTTTCGCCCTGCTTGCAAGTGGCAAGAACGCCGTTCGCAAGGTGACCATCCCTGAAGGTCGGGCCAGTTGGGAGATTCCCGCCTACCTGAAAAAAGCGTTTCCCGACCTGAACGAGGATCGCTGGAACAAGTTGGTCCAGGACCCGAAGTTCGCCCAGTCCCTGGGCGTAGATGCAAGTTCCTTGGAAGGCTATCTGCTGCCCGACACCTACCCCTTCGCCATCGATGCCGACGAAGAGACCATCATCAAGCAGATGGTGGCAGCAAACCTGAAGCTTCGGGACGAGATGAAAGATAAGCCGAACTCCAAGTGGGCGACTCTCGGCAACTGGCACAAGGTGCTTACCCTTGCTAGCGTAGTAGAAGAAGAAACCGGCAAGCCCGACGAACGATTCTTGATTGCAGGCGTTTTTCACAACAGGCTTGAAATTGGCATGCCCCTGGGGGCCGACCCCACGGTGCGGTTCATCTTCAGGAACTTGACCGGGCCTATCTACAAGAGCCAGCTCAACAGCGACAGCCCCTACAACACCCGCAAGTTCAAGGGCCTAATGCCCGGCCCCATTTCTAATCCGGGTCGCAGGGCCATCGAAGCAGCACTATTCCCCGCCGACACCAAGGCACTTTACTTTGTTGCAAAGGACGATGGTTCGGGCACTCACTTCTTCAGCAATACGCTCACCGACCACAACAAGTTCAAGGACGTGGCCGCGAAGAATAGAGGGGAGTGAGGACTTCATTCACACTGATTGCTTTCTAAAAACAATTTCCCTGCCATTATCGTATTCACAGACCAAGCTGTCGGCGCAGACCACTTCGTAGTCCGATCCGCCGTTGAACACGTTGGCATTGCCGTATTCTTCGTGGAGCTTTTCCATACGGACACGGCACGCAAACCTACGGGACAGATCGGCGCAGCAAGTGGAAATTTTATCGTCAGAAATTGACACCGCCATAGATTTATCCCTAAGGGATATTTGAATTTCGTTGACACCCGCAGTCGAAAGCAGGAACACAATGTCGCCAAGAGTGTATTCCCGACAATCCTGGTTCAACAGGACCGATTCGGCGTTATTGACCCAAAGCCTACCCGAAATGCTGTACTCGTGATCCATAGTGGAAATTTACTATTTTTGACCCAAAGGCGCACTGCGCCGACCCCAAACCTCAAAGCACCGTAGGTGCGACCTCATACCTGAATGGCCCGCGCACGCAAGACAATCACACCCGACCCGTATGCGAAACCGATAGCGAAACCGCTACCGCCTGAGCAGAGCTTGCCGGGGCATTTAAAGCAGTTCCAGTCGCCGACCCGCGCGAACTTTGAACTCGTTAGCCCCTACGGGGCGGCGGGCGACCAGCCGAAGGCGATTGAGGAATTGACGGAAGGTTTCAAGCACGGTGAACAGTTCCAGACGCTGCTTGGCGTCACAGGTTCGGGCAAGACGTTCACCATGGCGAATGTCATCAAGAACGTGGGCAAGCCGACGCTGATCCTTACGCACAACAAGACGCTGGCGGCGCAGCTCTACCAGGAATTCAAGGCGTTCTTCCCCCACAACGCGGTGGAATACTTCGTGAGCTATTACGACTACTTCCAGCCCGAAGCCTACATCCCGCACACGGACACCTTCATCGAGAAAGACGCAAGTATCAACGACGAGATTGACAAGCTCCGCCTGCGCGCCACCGCGAACTTGCTTACCCGCCGAGACGTGATTATCGTCGCCTCCGTGAGTTGCATCTACGGTTTGGGTAGCCCCAGCGAATATTTCGACTTGATGGTTCGCATCAAGAAGGGTGACGTTTACGACCGCGACAAGATTCTCCACGACCTGGTGCGCATTCAATATACGCGAAACGATTTTAGTCTGGAACGCGGCAGCTTCCGCGTGCACGGTGACGTGATTGAAATCCACCCGAGCTATGACGAAGAAGGTCTCCGCATCGAACTGTTCGGCGACGAGGTGGACAGGCTCGTTCGCTTCAACATCATTACTGGCGAAGTCACGCAGGAAATGGACGAAATGACCATCGCTCCGGCGAAGCACTTCGTGACCAAGGAAGAAGGCCGTGCCGGCATCTTGCAGCGCATGCAAGAGGAACTGACCGAGCGCCTTGCGGAACTGGACAAGGAAGGCAAGGTGCTGGAATCGGCCCGACTCAGCAGCCGCACCCGCTACGACATGGAAATGATTCGCGAAACCGGCATGTGCAGCGGCATCGAGAACTACTCCCGCATTATCGAGAACCGCGCCCCGGGTACGCGCCCGTTTACGCTTATCGACTACTTCGGCGACGACTGGCTCCTGATGGTGGATGAATCCCACGTGAGTATTCCGCAGGTAGGCGGCATGGCCGAAGGCGACAAATCCCGCAAGACAACGCTGGTGCAGTACGGGTTCCGCCTCCCCTGCGCGCTGGACAACCGCCCGATGAACTTTGCCGAATTCGAGTACATGTACCCGAAGCAGGTGCTTTTCGTGAGCGCCACCCCCGGCGATTACGAACTTACCAAGACGGGCGGCGTGGTTACCGAACAAATTAACAGACCCACCGGACTTCTGGACCCGAAAATCGAGATGTTCCCCATCAAGGGCCAGATGGACGTGCTGCTGTACCGCATCGAGGAAGTGGTCAAGAACGGCGACCGCGTGCTGGTGACGACCCTCACCAAGAAGATGGCGCAGGACCTCACCGACTTCTTTGTGGAAGCGGGCATCCGCGCGCGTTACCTGCACAGCGACATCAAGACGCTGGAACGCCACGAACTGATTCGCGGGCTACGCACCGGAGAATTCGACGTGCTGGTGGGCATCAACCTGCTGCGCGAAGGCCTCGACCTGCCCGAAGTGAGCATGGTGGCAATTCTCGATGCCGATAAGGAAGGATTCCTGCGCAACTACCGCAGTTTAATCCAGACCATGGGACGCGCGAGCCGTAACGTGAACGGCACAGTCTTACTCTTTGCAGACAACATGACCGACAGCCTGGAAAAGGCCATCACCGAAACCGCCCGCCGCAGGGCCGTGCAGGAAGAATTCAACAAGGAACACGGCATTACGCCGAAGTCCGTGACCCGCAAGCTGGAAGACGACCTGAGGATTGCGGATCCCCTTGGAATCGACGGTGACGATTCCGTCGATGAGAACGAGGAGATCCCCGCCTTCGCGGGGATGACAAATGGGGAACCGGGCATCCGGCCGATGGAACCGCTGCAGCCAAGCAGCAAGACGAAGAAGTCTCGAGGATCGAGGCCCGGGGATCGAGGCTCGAGGCACGATGTAAGAAAGGAGATCCCCGCCTCCGCGGGGATGACAAGTTCGCTGGAAGACCTGGAACGCCAGATGAAGGAAGCCGCCGCGCGCCTCGATTTCGAGGAAGCGGCGCGTCTGAGGGACATTATCCGGAATCTGCGTTAGGGACAGTGACCCCGAAGGGGACGAGACCGGACAACGGACGGGCTCGGTGAGGCAGGGCGGGATGCCCTGACGAGTATGGCCCGACCCGCCCCTGTGAAGAATTGCATTGAATTTTGGGGCGGGGAACGCCCTAAAAAGGCGTTTTTCAGGAAAATTTTGCTTTTTCATTTGCTTTTTCGGCCATTTTTGTTTATTTTCAGGGGAAGAAATCTTTTTACGAGGAAATAACTATGAATTTCAAGTTCTTAAAAACTTTCCTGGCGGGGTCCGTTTTCGCGCTGGGATCCATTGGTCTCACCGCCTGCGGCGACGACAGTTCTAGCGCCAGCGACGAGGGAGACTCTTCTTCTTCGGCAGAGGAACTGGTTCTGTCTTCTGTTTCGGAAGAATCTCCCCTTGCAGAGGGTGCAGCCATTACTGCAAATGTCGCAGAAGATGGTCACAATGGATTTTACATGACTCTACAGGGCATACTTACCATCAACAACGAGGATAGCCCCGTTGCGGAACCGGAGGGCTATGAAGGCGACGATCGTGTATACTATGCCATCGATAGCCTTTCCTTTGATGTCGGACGCAAGGAAGGGAACTCTATCATTAAGGTCGGAAATCTTCCAGTCCCGCTCAAACCAGGCACCTCTTTTGGCAAGGAATCCGTAAATCTCATCGCCACCGTCGACGAGATTCCCCTAAATCGTGATGAAATCGGCTGCGGGGATTTCGTCTTGTACACCACCGTTTATATGAGTGGCGACGAAGAAGACACCAAGCAATTTGCGTACACTGCTCGTGTTGAATCACCCTTCACCTTGCAGTGCAAAGTCATCGAATCCTCCTCCAGCGGCGAAGAAGTCTGTACTGAAATGGAACTGGTGAAGGATGTCGTCATTTCCAACAAACTGGGTAGTGACGTGCCGGCCATCAACTTTGCCACAGGTACCAGCGAAAACCCCGACGTGACCATGATTATCGAAGACCGGGTGCCGTCCTTCACCGCTTCCGCAGGTGTGAAAATTATTGAGGAAGGCTCCCAGGAATCCGGAGTTATTCCCGAAGGAAAGGTATGCCTCGAAAGTTTCACGGAGGCCTATAACGGCGAAAGGAACCCCATGGATTTGGAGAATATGGCCTGGTACCTTGTGAAAACCGCCTCCGGCACCTACCCGGTCATGATTGTCAAGTTCATGGCTCAGGATGACACCAGAGGTGATTTGACTATCAGCTATTTCAGGAAAAAATAGGACTTCGGTATTTTTTGAAGGGCCCCGTTAGGGGCCTTTTCTTTTTTTGTGTTGGCAAGCTTTCCACCAGTTTCTAAATTTACGCCCGTAATTTAACAGGAGTAAACTATGCTCAAGAAGCTTTCCAATTTCCCCGGCATCAAGGGCCCGGTCGTAACCATCGTGATGGATGGTTTTGGTATCACCGATAAGGTCGAAGGCAACGCCATCAAGGCTGCCCGCACCCCGACTCTCGACAACCTCTTCAAGATGTACCCGAACGTGCTCCTGAAGGCTCACGGCCGCGCCGTGGGTATGCCGACCAACGAAGACATGGGTAACTCCGAAGTGGGCCACAACGCCATCGGTGCCGGCCAGGTCTATAACCAGGGTGCAGCCCTCGTTGCAGACGCCATCAACAGCGGCGACATCTTTGATCGCGACGCTTGGAAGGAAATCGCCTCCAACGTGCGTGACCACGGTTCCGTGCTCCACTTCATCGGCCTCTTCAGCGACGGCAACGTCCACTCCAACATCAGCCACCTGAAGGCCATGGTTGCCCAGGCCAAGAAGGAAGGCATCAAGAAGGTCCGCGTGCACATCTTGCTCGACGGTCGTGACGTTCCCGAAACTTCCGCCCTCGATTATGTTGGCCCGTTCGAAAAGTTCCTCGACGAACTCCGCAGCCCGGAATTCGACGTCTGCATTGCTAGCGGCGGCGGCCGTATGCAGATTACCATGGACCGTTACAACGCTAACTGGAAGATGGTGGAACTCGGTTGGAAGACCCACGTGCTCGGCGAAGGCCGTTACTTCGACAACGCCACCCAGGCTATCGAAACTCTCCGTGGCGAAACCAAGGCCATTGACCAGGACCTGCCCCCGTTCGTGATTGCGAAGGACGGCCAGCCGGTCGGTACCATCAACGACGGCGACTCCGTGGTGTTCTTCAACTTCCGTGGCGACCGCGCCATCGAAATTACCCGCGCCTTCGAAGAAGAATCCTTCAACGAATTTGACCGCAAGCGCTTCCCGCATGTGTGCTACGCCGGCATGCTCCAGTACGACGGCGACCTCAAGCTCCCGAACCGCTTCCTCGTTCCGCCTCCGGCTATCAAGGAAACCAGCGGCGAATGGCTTTCCGAAACCGGCGTCAAGCAGTTCGCCTGCTCCGAAACGCAGAAGTACGGCCACGTCACTTACTTCTGGAATGGTAACCGTTCCAGCAAGTTCGACGGCGAAACCTACCTCGAAATTGAATCTGACGTTGTTCCGTTCGAACAGCGCCCGTGGATGAAGGCCGCCGAAATCACCGACGCCATGATCGAAGCCTTGAAGAGCGGCAAGTACCAGACGCTCCGCTGCAACTTCCCGAACGGCGACATGGTGGGCCACACCGGTAGCTTCCGCGCCGCTACGATGGCTATCGAAGCTGTGGACATCGGCCTCGCACGACTCCTCCCGGTGATTGACGCCCTCGGTGGTGTCGCCATCATCACGGCTGACCACGGTAACGCCGACGAAATGTACGAAATCGACAAGAAGACCGGCATGCCGAAGGTCAACAAGGACGGTACATTCAAGGCCAAGACGAGCCACACCTTGAACAAGGTTCCTTGCATCCTTTACGATAACGTAACGGGCGGCAAGCTTTCCCTCAAGGAAGGCGACTGGGGGCTCTCCAACATCGCTGCAACGACGGCCAACCTCCTGGGCCTCGAAAAGCACGAAGCTTGGGACGACTCGATGCTCATCATTAAGTAGGCATGAGGTGCGAGGTCGGCACTTCGTGCCTTTGAGGTATGAGGCCACAGCTTCGCTGCTTTGAGCAAAATTACAGAAAGGGAACCCACGAGGGTTCCTTTTTCATTCGGGGTTTTAGGGGCAGGGCCCCTAGGAGAAGGGGCAGCTCCGGAACAAGTCCGGGGCGGGCACCTGGCCCGGCTTGGTCTGGAGCAAGGGGAAGGCCTTCCCCCTTACCGCAAACGGCGCAGTCCCTTGGGCATGGGGACTTCGGTGCCGTCTTCTTGCAAGAGGTAGATGTTGTCCAGGCTGATGTAACCCTTGCCGCTGTAACGGGCCCGGAAAGCGAAATTCTTGATTTGCTTGGGGTCCAGCTGCGAGATGGTCTTGCCCCAGCCCTCTTGAGCCATATTTTCCCAGATGAGGGTGTCACGAACCCAGCTGCCGCGGGTATTTTTCAGCCGGACCATGAATTCGTCGTAGTCCTTCACCTGTTCGCTGGCGATTTGCACCTCGAAATAGCCGTCGGGATTGTTGTGGTTGGTAGCGTAGTCGAACACGATACCTACGGAATTCTTGACGGCTTCGGGAATCACATAGTAAGCTCCGGCAAAATTGGGCCAGCCCTGTGCAGGAGGCTGCTCGATGATAAAGTCGTGACGGATGAACCCACCGTGAGGGGGCGCCCCGTTAAAGACCTTGGCCTCGATACTGGTAGCGTTGTCGCCGTTGGCCACCGGATACCAGTCCACGGCATCCAGGCCGTTGTCGAAGTTCTGCATGACGCTGGTGGTGCGGTAAGCCCCGCGGATGCGGAAGGGAATTTTGAATTCCGTAATCTTGCCGCCCAGGCCGCGAATCTTCAGCGTCGCCGTAGCAGGCCCAAGCTTCACATTTGCAGGCATGGGAACTTTCACGTGGAAGCTCTCGATGGAGGCGTTCCACAGGCCGTCATCGGGCTTGAACCACTTGACGACCCCAAGCTCCGGAATTTCAAGTTTGCCTTCTGTCAGCTGGCCGTACTGCTGCACGGCGGTGGCGAACAGGTCCAGGGTATCGCCTGCCAGCAGGACCTTCTTTTCGAGAGCAGCGGCAATGACACGCGGGTCTGCGGCGGAATTTTTCGTCGCCGCATCCAGTCCAACCACCTTCGGGTTAATCTGCACAACGGCAAGTCCAAAGGGCGGTACGGCAATGTCCCTGGACTTGGACGGATTGATGCGGCGGCCACTGGGGCCCATTTTCGGGTAGGGGTAAGCGCTTTGGTTCGTGCCGTTCCACTTGAACTGTTCTTCGCCAAAAATTTCCACCTGTGTCCTGACCAAATCACCTTTGCCCACTGTCGGCGTCGCTTTGGCAGAATCCGTGTCAACGCTCGCCCGGTCAATCTGTACCAGCTGCGTTATGTCGGAGAGGTTCACCAGCATTACACGGGCCGAATCCCCCTTGCCGATGGCGTAGGCCACCACATCGGGGCTGTTGCTCTCCACCGGCAACACCGCAAAACCGTTTTCCAAGAAATCCATGTAGGTCATGTAAATGCCGTAGTATTCAGCGGTCGGTTCCAGGGATTTCCAGTGGTTCCAGGAACCTTCCTTGAGGAGCGCCGTCATGCTGATGGTTCCCCAGGTGTCGTCGGGGCCCTTGAACAGGTTGCCGAAAGCGTCCCAGGGGAGCACCTGCAGGCGGTTGCCAAACCGCATGGCGTGCTGGGCAAAGACGCTGGCCATAGCAGCGGCCTGAGGGTAATCCATCAGCAGGCTGTAGCCCTGCACGCAGGTGCTGAACTCCGAAAGGAACACCCGGCGTTCCCCTTCCAGGTGGCGTTTCATCCACATGTCCAGCGTGTCCATGTTGGGTCCCACATCCAGCATGGACTTGAGCATGTCTGCGGGTTTCGGGTCGTTGGGCGTCCAGTACGGGTAGTTATGCAGGTCCACTACATCCAAGTAGCGCTTGCCATCTTTCTTTTCGGCCTCCCCCACAATCCGCAGGAACTCTTCCATCCAGTACTTTCCATCCAGAAGGCCCGCACCCTTCTGCTGCATCTTGTGGGTGCTGAACAGCGGGCCGTGCAAGATGATGCTAGAATCCACCGCCTTCATGGCGCGGGCGTATTCCAAAAAGCGGGCGGCGTACTGCCTTGCCGAAATGGGGCCGGATTCTTCCCACTCGCCGTCCAGTTCGTTGCCGATTTGCCACTGCTTGATGTTGTAGCCCTTCACCTTGTTGGCATAACGCACCCAAGCGGCGGCCTCCTTGGAGGTTCCCGTGCCCGCGTTCACGCAAATGACGGCCCTGGCATTGGGGAGCGTCTTGATATATTCCATGAAGGTCTCGAAATCCCACTTGATGTCGGTCCAGTCCGTACGGGCGATGTCGCCGTTCCTGGTGGACATGGCGTAGAACTTGTAGTTGTTGCCGCCCAGCAAATCTGTCGCTCCGCTGTAGAGTTTCATCTCGCAAATCTGTACACCCTTTGACGGCAGGTCCGTGGTCTTGAAACGGACGGCCACGTAGCGGGTATTGATTTGCTTGAACTTGTACTTGGTGGTAGCGGAGTTCACCCGCACCGTGGCTTCTACCTTCAGCTTGTTTTCGAGAGCCTGGTGCACGCCGGGGTATTCAGCGTAGTCCTCCGTCCAGTAGGCCAGTTCAAAAGCCTTAGGGCGGAGGCTCCCCCAGTCGATCTGAATGGAATCCAGATTCACCTTTTCAGGGAATTCCACCACAATCCAGGGCGGGTCCACCGGGTCCAAAATTTCGCCCCACCACATGGTCTCCATCTTGCCGTCGGCCAGGTGGCTACGGCGGATAAAGCCGTAGTTGTCCTTGGTGGTGCCGCGGTAAACGGTCTCGCCCAAGAATCCCCGGGCCCACTTGGTCTCGTCGGGAATCCAGAGTCCCGTTTCGTCGTACTTGCCGATGCCGTTCCAGTGGTAATCATTGGAAAGGCTTCCGTTGGGGAAGCGGAACAGGGTGTAACCACCATCAATCAAGGCAGAAGTCATATCGTAATAGCGGCTAGGCGGATTCCAAATTGCCAAGTCGGCAGACATCATGTTGTCCTTGTTGATGACAACGCCGGGGTGCAGGTCATCGACCTTGACCACGTTTTGGGAAGCAAAGGCCGGCAGGGAAAAAAAGGCCGCAAGGGCAGAAACGACAAAAGTTTTCATAGGAACCTCTGTCTGTAAATATAGTAGGAAAATTCGGATTTCGGACTTCAGATTTCAGAATTATGAAAAATACAGAAAAAGTGCATCCAAATATGGATCACACTATAACAAAAAATGTGAACAAATATTACGCAACAATCAGAAAAAAAAAGATCCCCGTGATTCTATCGGGGCTTCGCCCCTCCAGAATGACAACGGGGATGACAATCGACGCAAAAGCGGAGGACTTTCGGATTACTTCGCGGCAGCAGCAAAAGCCTTGCCCAATTTTTCCAAGGCCTCGTCGCATTCCGCGGCACTCACGTTCAGCGGCGGGAGCATACGAAGCACGTTGCCCTTGGCGCTCAGCACCATGAGTTTTTCTGCGCGGGCGGCAGCGATGATGTTGCCCACCGGCATCGATTCATCGAGAGCCACACCGAGAATCAGGCCTTCACCGCGGATTTCCTTGGCGAAGCTGTACTTTTCCACAAGGGCTGCCAAACCAGCCTTCAGCTGGGCAGAACGTTCAGCCACATTCTTGAGCAGGCCCGGAATCTGCTTCACGACAGCGAGACCTGCAGCGCATGCAATCGGGTTACCGCCAAAAGTGGTACCGTGGTCACCGGCCTTGAGCTGGTCGGCAATCTTCTGGCGCAGGAGCACCGCACCCAGCGGGAGCCCGCCGCCGATTCCCTTGGCAAGCGTTACCAGGTCCGGATTCAGGCCGTACTTTTCGAAACCGAGGAAGGTTCCGAGACGGCCCATACCCGCCTGCACTTCGTCAACAATCACAAGGCAGCCGAATTCCTTCTGCAGGCTGTTGATGGTCTCGACCATCTCCTTCGAAAGCGTCATCACGCCACCTTCGGCGGCCAGCGATTCCAGCATGATGGCACAGGTATTGCCATCCACCTCGGCCTTCAAGGCAGCACAGTCATTCCAAGTCACGTGAACGAAGTCACCCGGCATGGAACCGAAGCCTTCGCGGATGGCCGGCTGGCCCGTCGCAGAAAGCGCGGCATACGTCCTTCCGTGGAAACTGTTCACGAAGGTGATAATCTTCTGCCGGTTCTTTTCGCCCTTCCGGTCGAAGTACTTACGTGCGAACTTGATAGCGCCTTCGTTGGCTTCGGTACCGGAGTTGCAGAAGAAGGCCTTATCGAACTTGGTGATTTTCAACAGGGCCTTGCCCAGTTCAATCTGCGGATAGTTCGGGTAAAGGTTGCTGATGTGGTTGAAGTGGTTCATCTGTTCCACCACAGCATCCTTAATCGCCTGGTTCTGGTGACCGAGCGCGTTCACGGCGATACCCGCCACGAAGTCCAGGTACTGAGTGCCCTGGTCGTCATAGAGGTAAGAGCCTTCGCCCTTCACAAAGTTGATGTCTGCCTTGCCGTAGAGTGGCGCGATAATTTGTTTGTCCTGTTCGAGCAGGTTAGCGCAAGATTGTGCCATAGTTTAAATCTCCATTAATTTGTTTGCCAAAGTGTTCCGCGTCCTTCCAACCCACGATGTGGATGCTCTTGAGTCCTCGTCGGATCGACTTGAAACTCTCGCGGACTTTGGGAATCATACCGCCGGAGATGACGCCAGCTTCGATTAGCTTTTCGGCGTCCGCCTCGCTCAGTTCGGGAATCACATTCTTGTTTTCGTCCATCACGCCCGGCACATCGCTCACCAGCACGAACTGGTCGGCTTCGAGTGCCACAGCCAGTTCGCTTGCAGCGGTGTCAGCGTTCACGTTCCAGCTCATGCCGTCGCCAATGGAAATCGGGCTGACCACCGGAGTCCAACCGGCCGCCCACAGGTCAGCGACAATCTTCGGATTGACCTGCTTGATTTCGCCCACCAGGCCAAGGTCCACCTTGCCCTGCTTCTTGATGACCTGGAACAGGTTGCCGTCTACGCCGGAAATACCGATGGCGTTGCAGTTGTTGTTCAGCAACATGCGCACGAGCTTCTTGTTCACGTGGCCAGAAAGGGTCATTTCGACCATCTTCATGATGCCGGGAGTAGTCACTCGGAGGCCGTCGATGAATGTCGGTTGTTCCTTGAGCAAGGCGATATTTTCGTTGATGTCCTTGCCACCACCGTGAACTACGGCCACCTGACAGCCACTACCGGGGAGTGTAGAGACTGCCGACACAAAATCAGCGAGCTTGGCTTCGTCGATTGCCAGGCTGCCACCAATTTTTACAACCACTTTTTTCATGTTTGACGAGTACCTCTCGAGCGGGTCTTTACAGACAATCAAAATTTTTGGTGTAAAATTTAGAAAATAAATATGCGGGAGGGAACCCAGCTCGGAGTTGCGAAGGCCGCACGGTTCCCTCCCTGCACCCTCCCTTTCCTTGGCCGACGCTTTATTATTCCTTTTTTGAATGTTTTTTGTAATTTTTCAACCCTTCCTTTTTTAACAGAACAAGATTTTATTATATTGCGTGTATAAACTCAACCAAAGACACAAGAGGTAAATTATGGCTATTTCTAAAGTTTGGCTGGACGAGTCCAGCGACGAATGCGTATCTTGCGGCGCTTGCGAAGCTACTTGCGACGCAGTGTTCAGCGTTCCCGAAAAGATGCAGGTGAAGGAAGGCGTTGACTATTCCGCTTACGAAAGCGAGATCAAGGACGCTGCCGACTCCTGCCCCGCCGGCGTCATCAAGTACGAGTAAAGCGATTAGGGAAGGCTTCCGCCCTCCCTAAAACCTACCTTACAAATTTAAAAAGACCTCCCCTATGATGTGAACCCCGAAAGTTGGACACAACTTTCGGGATTTTCATATATGAAATACACAAAAGAAGAATGGGATAAAGTCCTTGAACTCTATCAAAAAGGGAATGGATCCATCCTCATCTCAAAGAT